>Ga0209061_1001028_pt1 | contig 52823 bp, 35 predicted proteins | sample Coa_R1_10_FD_187157 | JGI IMG/M metagenome (GOLD analysis project Ga0209061, IMG submission 187157) | Surface soil microbial communities from Centralia Pennsylvania, which are recovering from an underground coalmine fire - Coalmine... | ecosystem: Environmental > Terrestrial > Soil >...
CCCCGGCACGTAGGCGGCCCAGTTGGACTTGTTGGCCGTCACCATGTTCTGCCAGAACTGCACGTCCTGGGCGCTCACCGGGGTCCCGTTCGACCACATGTAGTGGTTGAGGTGGATGACCACCGACTTGCCCCCGTTGGTCCACACCGGGGGCTTGCCCACCGACTGCTTGAAGTTGATGACCGGCTTCTGGCCCACCCCGGGGAAGTAGAGGGGCCGGTACATGAGGGTCTGGAAGTCGTTGCCGTTGTAGACGCTGAAGTTCGCCAGCGTCATGAGCGGGAAGATGTAGTTGGGCACCCCGCCGGGAGCCTCGGCGTAGTTGACCGTCCCGCCCTTGACCCGCTGGCTGGCCGGGACGGTGCTCGACGGCGCGGCCGCTGCGGAACTGGAGGAGGTCGTGCTCTTGGTGGTGCTGGTGCCACCGCAGGCCGCCAGTATCAAGGCCCCGGTGGCCAGCAGCGCTGCCCCCGTGGCCGCTCTCTTGGCTATCCCCATCGCAGTACGACCCCCTTGTCTTGCCCGATGCGAATGTTCGGGTGTTGTATAGCAACTCCGGGAGGCCCCGCCAAGTCACCCCTGCCCCGGCAACGGGGATCGCCCCCAACTGGCCATCCAATTGCCCTGAAACTCCGGCTTCCACCAGCCTGTACGGGCTGTTGTTACAGCTTCGTTACAGATCCGCCCTGGGCCTGCCAGAGGGTGCTGGCCTGCTCCTTCTGGCCCCCATCCGGAAGGTTTGGGTCTTCCATTGGGATGGATAGAGTCGGTTCAAGATGCACCGGGTAGTAAGCACGGTTTGGCCGGCCCGGGGACTAGTCACTGGGCGACCCTACTGATGGCGGTGTCGGCGGGCTTGGCGCCGACATCCGGGACACGACGGCCTTGCGTCGCCACCGCCCGTTCTTCTGCCTGGGTCGCGCCGGGAGAGCGGCCCAGAGGATGGATCCCCTTGCCCGGCGAGGTAGTCGCCCCTCGCCGGCGCAGGATTCCCCACCTGCCAAAGCCTTGTGGTAACCCCGGTGAACGACCGACCCCGTCGACCCCCTCCGAGGAGGTGAGGACCAGTGGCAGTAGCCTCAGGTGAGGCCGAGTTCCAACCCCCGTCACTCCTGCCCGAACCCACACCCGAAGGGGGCGAGGTCACCACCGTAGGCGGGCTCGGGAAGCTGATCCTGGGCGTGTTTGTCCAGAACCGGCTGGCCGTGATGGCCGTGGGCATCATCGTGTTCATGGTCCTGTTCTGCTGGGTGGGTCCCCTCATCTACCACACCAACCAGGTCAACACGAACCTGGGCCGGGTGACCCTCCACCCCACCCTCAGGCACCCCTTGGGCACCGACGACGTCGGTTACGACGTGCTCGGCCGGCTCATGCTCGGGGGCCAGTCCTCGATCGAGGTGGGGGTGGCCGCCGCCTTCCTGGCCTCCATGTGGGGGACCGCCTGGGGTGCGGTCTCCGGGTACGTGGGAGGCTGGTTGGACGGGATCATGATGAGGATCGTCGACTCCATCCTCGCCATCCCTCCCCTCCTGCTGATCCTGCTGCTCGCCTCGGTCTTCGGGTCCAGCCTCGGCATCCTCATCATCGTGGTCGCCCTGGTGTCCTGGCTGGCGACCGCCCGCCTGGTCCGGGGGGACTCCCTGTCCCTGCGGGTCCGGGACTACGTGCAGGCCGCCAAGGGGGTGGGGGGCAAGGGCTCGCGTATCATCGTGCGCCACATAGTGCCCAACGTCATCGGGACCATCGTGGTGCAGACCACCTTCGAGGTGGCCAACGCCATCCTGCTGGTGGCCTACCTGAGCTACCTGGGCCTCGGGCCCCCACCACCGGCGGCTAACTGGGGCGGCATGCTCAGCAACGGCCTCAACTACCTGTACGACGGGTACTGGTGGCTCATCTACCCCGCAGGCATCGCCATCGTGCTCACCGTCATGGCCTTCAACTTCATCGGCGACGCCCTGCGGGACGCCTTGGAGGTCCGCCTCCAGGAGCGCTGAGCCCGTGAGCGCCACTCCAGACGCACGCCCCTCACCCCTGGCCGGCCTCCCCCGCCCGGTGGCCTACGTCCTGTCGGGCGGGGGTTCGCTGGGGGCCATGCAGGTGGGGATGGTGAGGGGGATGGCCCCCTACGGGCTGGACCCCGACCTGATCGTGGGGGCCTCGGTGGGTGCCATCAACGGGGCGCTCATCGCCCTGGACCCGCCCACCGCCCCTGCCCGCCTGAGCGAGATCTGGGGAGGGGTCGGCCCCGAGTCGGTCTTCCCCGGCAGCCGCCTCAGCCACCTGGTGACCCTGGCTCGTCACCGCACCCACCTGTGCGACCCGGGTGCCCTGCGTGCTCTCATCGCCACCCATGCCGAGGGCCGCAGCTTCGCCGACCTGGCTGTCCCCCTCGCCGTGACGGCGGTCGACGCCTCCAGCGGGGAGGTGGTCACCCTGGACCAGGGCCCGCTGGCCCCCGCCCTTCTCGCCAGCTCGGCCATACCGGGCATCTTCCCGCCCGTGGCCCTGGACGGGAAGCTCCTCTACGACGGCGGTATCGCCGGCAACGTCCCTCTTCGCACCGCCCTGGCGGCCGGGGCCCGCTCGCTCGTGGTCCTCGACTGCCGCTTGGTGCAGCTGCCCAACCACGTCCCCCGCAACGCCCTTCAAGCCTTCGGGTTCAGCCTGGCGGTGATGGCCGGGCGGCCGCTCTGGGACCAGCTGGCTGACCTGTCCTCGCAGGTCCCGATCGTGTACCTGCCCGGCCCGTCGGGCACCGACCGCTCCCCCTTCCGCTTCGACCACACGGCCGAGCTGGTCGAAACCTGCGAGCAGGCCACCGACCGCTTCCTGGCCCAGCTGAAGGTGGATGGGCCCGGGCTCTACGGCCAGCCGCAGGCCACGGTGCCCCTGCCCCGGCGCCGCCGCTGGCGGCGTTGAGAGCCGAGGGGCCCCAGAAGAGGGGGGCCAGGTTCAGGACTTGGAGAAGTACCAGGCCTCGGGGGTGAGGGCACCGAGAGGGTTCTGCGGGGTCACGCCGTGGAGGTTCTTGGCGACCTCGGTGATCTGGGAGACGGCGTTGGGCCACCACAGGTCGGGCACGTCCCGGGCCAGGTAGTCCTCGTAGGCCTTGAGGGCCGACACCGAGCTGTCGGTGTGGGTGCGCTGGATGAGGGCGTCGGTCCTGGGGTCGCTGTAGCTGCCCGGGTTGGAGCCGGCGCCGGTGGCCCACAGCTCGCCCCCCGTCGGGTAGTAGTCCGGGGCGTACAGCCAGTTGAACTCCGAGATCTGCCAGCTGCAGTCGGCCTGGGTGGGCTTGCAGCGGACCTCCCGGCTGAATACCGCCTGGGCCGGACCGGAGGTGACGTTGAGGACGATGCCAGCCTCGCTGGCGGCCGACTTGAGGGCCTCCACGCCCTGCTGGACCCAGGGGATCCCGCTCCAGTAGGCCAGGTTGAAGTCGAGCTTCGCCCCCGCCTTGATGCCGGCCCCGCACTGGTGGGCCCCCGACCCGGGGCGCACGCAGGTGTCGGTGCCGCCCGGCACGACCCTCCAGCCGTGCTCCTGGAGCAGGCGCTTGGCCGCCGCGATGCTGTAGGGGTACGGGTTGTGACGCTCCACCGGGGTCACGTAGGGGTTGGCCGGCTCGGTGGGCACGGGTCCGTAGGTCGGGTAGCCGTAGCCCTTGAGGGAGCTGCGGATCATGGTGGGCTGGTCCACCAGGTGCTGCAGCGCCTGGCGGAAGTACAGCTGGTGGACCACCGGCCCGAAGCTGGCGTTCTCGTAGTTGTACTGGAAGTACTCGATGGTCCAGCCGATCCAGGGGGCCATGACGTAGTTGGCCGCCACCGGGTTCGGCCCGGGTTGGCTGGGCTTGAGACCAGCAGGCTTGGTGGGGACGTCGGCGGTGGGGATGTAGCCCACCGAGATCGTGCTCCCGCTGCGCAGCACGTTGTACTCGGCCGGCTGGCTGGTGAAGGGCAAGAGCTCGAACCTGGACAGGTGGGGCTTGACGGGGCCCGAGTAGCGCGGGTTGGGGACGAAGGTCGACTGGCCGTCAGTCTGGAACTGGGTCAGGTGCCAGGGCCCGTCCACCACCTGCCAGAGCGGGTTGGTGGCATAGGCCTTGAGGTCCTTGGCCTGGTTGGAGAGGAATCGGTACACGGCCGCGCACTTGGCCCTGTCGGTGGCGCACCCTCCCGACCCCGCCTTGGCCCCCGTCGAGGTCTTGTCCCAGGCGGGGGGCAGGGGTGTGATCTGAGAGAGCTCGTTGTAGGTGAACCAGCGCGAGGAATAGGCCCGGTTGAGCCTGAAGATGATCTCCTTGGGGTTGACGACACGGAACGAGACCACGTTGTCCGGGTAGTTGCCCGGCGAGTAGGCGGCCCAGTTCTGCTTCTCGGCGGTGACCATGTTCTGCCAGAAGGCCACATCGGTTGCCGTCACCGGGGTCCCGTCAGACCAGCGGTAGCTCTTGAGCTTGATCGTGACCTGACGGCCACCGTCGGTGAACTGGGGGGGATAGGCCAAGCTCAGCTGGGTGTTGAGGACCGGCTCCTGGCCTCTCCCGAACCAGTACAGGGGCCGGTACATGAGGTACATGAAGTCGTCGAAGTTGGAGATGGTGAAGTACTGGAGGGGGGTGAGCGGGAAGATGTAGTTGGGAGCGGCCCCGGGCTGGAGGGCGAAGGTGGCCGTACCCCCCTTCCGGGCGGCGGCCGGAGCGCTCGAGGCCGTCGACGAGGCGGACGAGGTGGCGGGCTTGGACCCCCCTCCGCAGGCCGCTGCCGCCAGGGCCACCATGGCCAGGCCGAGCGCCGTCCACCTGACCCCCCACCGCCGCCGCATGCTCTGTCCCGCGAGGCTGATCACGGCCCCAGGACGGTACCAGCCCCCATGCCGCGAGGGAAGTCAATCCCCGGTCGCCGGCTCACGGCCGTGGCTCGAGGCAGCCACCGCATCGAGCACCAGGCGGGCGGCGGCGGCGTCCTCCACGGCCACTCCCACGGACTTGTACAAGGTGACCTGCCGCTCGTTCTGGCGGCCCTGGGCCCGGCCGGAGACGATGTCGCCCAGCTCGACCGGCTCCAGGCTGATCCCCCTCTCCTGGGCGGTCCTCAGCTCCACCGAGCCGGCGGGCGGAGGCGCCAGGGCTGCCCGCCGCGACTCCACCACCAGGCGGGCCGAGGCCACCGTGGCCGCGTCCAGCTCCCCCTCCCCCGTGGTGTTGTATCCGACCGAGTTGACATGGGTACCGGGCTTGAGCCAGTCCCGGCGGATCACGGGCCGCTCGGCGTGGGTGGTGAGGCAGACCACGTCCGCCACCCGGACGGCGTCCTCTATAGACCCCGCGGCCCGGGCCGCCAGCCCCGACCCGGCCAGCTCGGCGGCCAACGCCTCCGCCTTGCGGGGGTCCCGGCCCGCCACCACCAGGCTCCCTCGGTCCCGCAGGGCCAGGGCATGGGAGCGGGCCTGGGCCCCCGTGCCCACGATGACCACCACCTGGGCATCCGGGCGCGCCAGCCAGCGTGTGGCCAGTGCGGAAGCGGCCGCCGTGCGAGCAGCGGTGAGGTAGGACCCGTCCATGACCGCCAACGGGCTCCCCGTGGCGGGCTCGAAGCAGCACACCAGGGCCTGGTGGGTGGGCCGGTCCGAGTTGGCCGGGAAGATGGTCACCAGCTTGGCCACAAGCGTCTCGGGCGACGGCAAGTAGGCGGGCATGGCGGCGAGAAGCCCGGACAGGCTGGGGACCCCGACAGCCACACGCTCGGGCGCCTGGGCCCGCCCGTCGCTCAGCCCGGCCAGTGCCTCTCCCACGGCATCCGGGAGCCGGTCCAGGTTCAGGTGGGCCCGCACGTCCTCATGGGACAGCACCAGCACCGGATCAGGCCCCCCGGGTGGCCCGGGCCAGGAGCGCCCGGGCGAGCGGCTCCGACCCCGTCGTCATGGTGCCTCGACCTGTCCGGCTCACGCCTGGCGGGCGGCGGCCCGGGGACGGGCCGGGTCGAAGAGGGACACGGGGTGGCGGGTCCCTCCGGACGTGGCCAGGTCGGCCAGGATCTCGCCCACCACGGGGGCGAACTTGAAGCCATGCCCGGAGAACCCACAAGCCACCACCGCCCCGGGGTGCTCCGGGTGCACCCCGATGACGAAGTGCTGGTCAGGAGAGTTGGTGTACATGCAGGTGACGCTGCGCACCGCCTCTGCGGCCATGCCCGGGGCCAGGGCGTTCACGGCCTCGCTGATCCGGGCCACCTCCTCCTCCCCCACCCGGCGGTCAATGGTCGCAGGAGAGCAGGTCCTTCCTCCCCGGAAGAACGCCACCTTAAGGGTCCGTCCGTCCAGAGTGGGAAACCCGTACACCTGGGTCCCGGCAGCGTCGATCTCCCAGACCCACACAGGCAGGGCGCCGACCCGGTAGCGGGCCACATCCCCCGCGGGACGGAACCAGTGCAGGACCTGGCGCTCAACCGTGAGAGGGATGCCCGGAAGGGGCTCAGCCCAGGCCCCCGGACAGATCACGAGGCGCTCCGCTTGCCACCGGCCCCCCTCCGACCGCACCTCCACCCCCGTCCCCGAGGGCAGGGGCTCCCAGCCCGTGACCCGCTCGTCGAAACGGAGGTCGGCCCCCTCCCGGGCCGCCCACGCCAGATGGGCCCTGACCGCCTCCTCCACCCGCAGGAAGCCGGCGTTGGGCTCGTAGAGGCCTACCATGCCTTCCCCGGGGTTGAAGACCGGGAACCGCCGGCGGAGCTCGGCGGGGCCCATCATCTCGTGGGGCAAGCCCCAGGTCTCGGCGCTCCGCCGGCTGCCCGCCACCGTGGAGCACGTCTCGGGACCGGCCATCAGCCCACCGGTCACCGTGAGCAGGCTGGCACCGGTCCTCTCCTCGAGGTCTCTCCACAGCTCGTAGGAGCGAAGGACCAGGGGGACGTACGCCGGGTCCTCGAAGTAGGCCTGGCGGATCATGCGTGACTCCCCATGGCTGGACCCATGGTCATGGGCGGGGGAGAACTGCTCCAGGCCCAGCACCCGCCGGCCCCGGGACGCCAGGTGAGCGGCGGCAGCGCTGCCCATCGCCCCCAGCCCGATCACGATGACGTCGTAGCTCCCGGCCATCTACCATCCGCACCTGCTCCTAGCTCCTGGGACGGCCACCGTAGGGCAGGAGGCGGCCCCGGACCAATCAAGGGATGGGCGCCCACCGGGCATCCCGCCCACCCGCTTCTCCCCTAGCGTGGGGCCCATGCCGACCCTGGAAACGCTGCTCCGCCTGCCCTCCACCCTGCTCGTCGACAGGGACAGCCATGACAGGCTCCTGCTCAGGCGCAACGTCACCGGCACCTTCCAGCTGTGGGAGCTCGAAGGAGCTGAGCTGCGCCAGCTCACCGACCTCCCCGAGCCCACCGCCGGGCGGTACCTGCCCGGGTCCCGCCGGGTGGTGGTGGCGGTGGACGAGGGGGGGAACGAGCGTCACCAGCTCTTCCTGCTGGACCCCGGCTCCGGGGAGCTCGAGCCCCTAGTGCGGGACCCGAGGTTCCTGCACCGCCTGGCGGGCATCTCCAGGGACGGTCGCCAGGTCGCCTACCTCACCAACCGGCGCAACGGCATAGACATGGACCTCTACGTGCGGGACCTCGCCTCGGGCGAGGAGCGCCTCGTCTACGGGGAGGGTGGCTACTGCCAACCCCAGGGGTTCTCCCCCGACGGACGCTTCCTCACCCTGGGCCGCCCTGGGGCCGGCCCCATGGACACGGAGCTGGTGCTCGTTGACGCGGGCGGGGGCGGCCACCGGGTCCTCACCCCCCACACCGAGCCGGCCGACACCACCGACCCGGCCTGGCTGGCGGACAGCTCGGGCTTCTACTTCAGCACCAACGAGGGCAGCGACCGGCTCCGACTGGCCCGCTACCACCTCGGCTCGCAGGGATGGGACTGGGCCGCCCCCGAAGGGGCCTGGGACGTGCGCTGCCTCGTGTGCGAGGACGGCTCGACCCTGCTGGTGGAGGCCAACGAGGACGGCTGGAGCCGGCTCTTCCTCCACCGGGCCGCTGACATGGCCCCCATCTGCGAGGTGCCCCTGGCCCGCCCGGGGGTGGCCTGGCAGGACGACCGGGTCCCGGCCCCTGTGATGGCCCCCGACGGCTCCTCGGTCTCGTACACGCTCTCGGGACCGGACCAGCCCCCCGCCGCCTACCGCTTCGACCGGGCCAGCGGTGAGACGGCGCTGCTGGCGGGCGAGGAGCCCGATCCCTCGCTGGTGAGCCCGGAGAGAGCTCGGGTCGGCTCCTTCGACGGAGAGCAGGTACCGGTCCACCTCTACCGTCCCCGGTCTTCGAGCGGGGGGACCCCGGTCGTGGTCAGCGTCCACGGCGGGCCCGAGAGCCAGGCCCGCCCGGTGTTCGACCCCATCGTCCAGGGGCTGGTGTCCCGGGGGTATGCGGTGGTCGCTCCCAATGTCCGAGGTTCCACCGGCTACGGCAAGAGGTGGTACTCGCTGGACGACACGGTCCGCCGCCTGGACAGCGTGGCCGACCTGGCCGCCGTCCACGACTGGCTGGGAGAGGCCGGGCTGGACCCCGGTCGCGCCGCCGTATGGGGTGCTTCCTACGGGGGTTACATGGTGCTGGCGGCGGTGTCCACCCAGCCCGAGCGCTGGGCCGCCGGGGTGGACATCGTCGGCATCTCGGACCTGGTGACCTTCCTCGAGAGGACCTCCGGCTACCGGCGGTCATTCCGGGAGCGTGAGTACGGGTCGCTGGAGAGGGACCGGGAGTTCCTCCACGCTGCCTCCCCACTCACCCATGTGGCCAGCATCCGGGCTCCCCTCTTCATAATCCACGGAGCCAACGACCCGAGGGTCCCGGTCTCGGAGGCCGAGCAGATAGCTGCCAGCCTCGAGAGCAGGGGCATCCCCCACGAGCTCCTCGTCTACCCCGACGAGGGCCACGGCCTGGCCCGGCTGGCCAATCGCCTGGACGCCTACCCCCGGGCCTTCGACTTCCTCGACCGGGTGCTGATGGGGCAGGTGGCGACGCCTGCCGGCGGCAGCGGGGGCGGTGGGTGAGGCCGATGGCGGTCAGTCGACCAGACCCCTATCAGGGGGTGGTCAGGCCGAGTCGCCGAGGGGACGGGCGGCGGCGGGGCCGGCCCGGCGGGCGCCGCTCGCCATGAGCGCCTTGGCCAGGGCCAGATAGGCGAGGATGGAGAAGGCCAGCCCCACCAGCCAGGCGATGTCGCCTCCTCCGAGGGCGTGGGCCACGGGCCCTTCGTAGAAGGACGAGTCCATGAAGGGAACCTCGATGCCGATCGTCACGATGTAGAGGGCCACCACCCACCAGTTCACCCTCCCGTAAGCACCGTTCACCTTGAACAGCTCGTTGATGTCGTACCTGCCCCGGCGCACCAGGTAGTAGTCGGTCAGGTTGATGGCCGTCCAGGGGATCAGGAAGTACAGGATGAACAGGACGAAGTCGGTGAGGTTGGTGAAGAAGTTGGCGTTGGCAAGGATGGCGAGCACCGTCCCGATGACAGCCACCACCGAGGTGAAGGCGATGCGCAGCCTGGTCCCGGAGGCGAAGGTGCCGCTCGGGGAGATGCCGGTCAGCGAGGTCAGGAAGGCCCCGTAGAGGTTCTCCAGGTTGGCGGCCACGATGCCCAGGAATATGAGGAAGAAGAACAGAGGGCTCACCGTGGAGAAGAGGCCGGCCAGGTAGCCCGAGGTGTTGGTGGACACCGCCTTCTCCGCCACTATGCCCGCCAGCGCACCCACCACCATCACCCAGGAGGCGCCCAGGGCCGAGCCGGCGTAGGTGAACCAGAAGACCCGGGCCGAGGGGGTCTCGGCCGGCAGGTACCGGGAGTAGTCCGAGACGTATGGCGCCCAGGTGATCTGCCAGGAGGCGAAGATAGAGATGGCGAGGAGGATGGTCCCGGCGCTCACGCCCGTGGCGTGGAAGTGGGCAGGCAGGGCGGTGGCGAGCTTCACCATGATGGCCAGGAACATCAGGCCCGAGAGGATCGACACCACGCGGTCGTAGGCGTGGAAGAGGTCGTACCCGACCCAGGTCACGAGCAGGATGACGGCGTCGCTGATGAGCACCCCGCCCGTGTAGGGGATGTGCAGGAGGCCGGCGATGGCCTGGCCGCCCAGCACGGCGCTGGTGATGAAGAAGCCGAGGTAGAGCAGGACCACTATCAGGAGGGGCAGCAGGGCGCCGAAGAACCCGAACTGGGCCCTGCTCTGGATCATCTGGGGGACCCCCAGGCGCGGCCCCTGGGCGGAGTGGTAGGCCATGAACAGGCCGCCGATCAGGTTGCCGATGAGGATGGTGGCAATGGCCCACTTGAGGTCCAGGCCCAAGGTGATGCTCAGCACGCCGGTGGCGAGGCCGGTCACCTGGACATTGCTGGCGAACCACAGGGTGAACAGCGTGTTGGGCCGGCCCCGGCGCTCGCTGGCCGGGATGTGGTCGATGGCCCGCTGCTCGAGGCGCACTCCTGGGGCGGACGGCGGAGTCTGCATAGGGTGGGCCGAATATAGACCGGCCGACGCGGCCGGGCGGTGATCAGGAGGGGGGGCGGAGCTCGGCCACGGCCCGGCGGACGAGGTCCATGCCCTCCGGGGAGGGAACGCTCACCCGGATGGTGTTGGGGACCCCGAGGGAGCTCCCAGGGCGCACCGACACGCCGTAGCTGCTCAGGTGCTCCACCAGGGCTTCCTCCCGAGGCGCCATGACCAGCACGAAGTTGGCCTCAGAGGGGACGCTCGCATAGCCCGCCTCCCTGAAGGCCGCCCTGAGCTGGGCCCGGGCGCGGGCCGTGTAGCACCGCACCTTCTCCCGGTGTCCCTCGTCTTCCAGAACCGAGAGCGCCGCCTCCTGGGCTGCCGAGTTGACCGAGAACGGGAGGCGGATGCCCCGCAGCTCGGCCACCACCGGCTCCGGCCCTACCAGGTAGCCAATGCGCAGGCCGGCCAGGCCGTAGACCTTGGAAAAGGTCCTCAGCACCACCACCCGCCCCGCCGCGGCCAAGGGCAGGCTGGTCACCTTCTCGGGCCGGTCGGCGAAGTCGACGTAGGCCTCGTCCACCACGACCAGGCCGGCCCGAGCACGCTCGACGAACCTGGCCACCCGGTCCACCCCCACTGCCGTCCCGGTGGGGTTGTGCGGGTTGCACACGAAGGCCAGGTCAGCCTGGACCTCTGCCATGGCCTCCAGGTCGTGGTGCCAGCCCGCCAGGGGCACGGCCCGGACCGCCGCCCCCAGCTGGGTAGCCACCAGCTCGTGCATCCGGTAGGCGGGTGAGGCCACCGCGACCGAGCCCCCCCAGGCGGCATAGGCGAGCACCAGGAGCTGGATCAGCTCGTCGGACCCGTTGCCGACCAGGATCTGGTCCGGGCTCACCGCCAGCCTGGCCGCCAGCCTGCGTCGCAGCCCGCCGGCCAAGGGGTCTGGGTAGCGGTGCGCCTCTCCGGCCACCCGGGCCAGGGCCCGGGCCACGCTGGGCGGCGGAGCCAAGGGCGCTTCGTTGGAGGCCAGGCTCCCGGCCGATGCTGGCGCCCGCTCCCCCGGCACGTAAGGGGCCACCTCCTGCAACCAGGGGCGCAGCTTCGGAGCAGCTCCGGCCTCATCCTCCGTCACGGCCCGGACGCTATCGGCCCGGCCGGCGCAGAGGCCCGGTAGCGGGAGGCCGGGGGGGGGGAGGCCGGGCCGGCCTACAGGACCTTGCCCGGGTTGAGGATGCCCAAGGGGTCGAGGGCCTCCTTGATGGCCCGGTGCACATCCATGGACACCTCCCCCAGCTCCTCGTGGAGCCAGCGGCGCTTGAGAGCGCCCACCCCGTGCTCGCCGGTGAGGGTCCCGCCCAGGGAGAGCGCCGTCCGGAAGACCTCGTCGGCCGCGGCCCACACCTCCGGAGGAGCCCCCTCCTCCCGGCGGTCGAAGACGAAGACCGGGTGCAGGTTGCCGTCGCCGGCGTGAGCGACGGTGGCGATGAGCACCCCATGGCGTTCGCCTATGGCCTCGATGGCCATCAGCATGTCCACCAACCGGGTGCGCGGTACGGCCACATCCTCGACCAGGGTGGCGCCCAGCCGCTCCGTGGCGGGATAGGCCAGGCGCCGGAGCTCCAGCAGCTGGGCGGCCTCCTCGGCACCCGTGCCGTACTGGGCGAAATAGGCGCCTGCGCCCTGGAAGGCCTCGACCACGGCCTCCGCCGGCCCGACCGGGTGGGCTTCGTCCACCTGGGCGATGACCGCGGCCCTGGTCCCCGGGTCCAGCCCCGTCCGCTTCCATCCGTCGATGGCCTTGAGGGTGGCCTCATCCATGAGCTCCAGCAGGCACACCGGTATCCGGGCCCGGGTCACGTCCAGCACGGCCTTTCCGGCCGCCGGGAGGTCGGGGAACAGGCCCAGGATGGTGGCTGGCGGCTGGGGTGGCCGGGGGCGCAGCCTCAGGGTGGCTGCCGTTATCACCCCCAAGATGCCCTCGGACCCCACGAACAGCCCCGTGAGATCCAGGCCTGCCACCCCCTTCACGGTCCGCCGACCCGTGTGAAGGACCCTGCCGTCGGCCAGCACCACCTCCAATCCCAGCACGGCGTCCCTGGTGACCCCGTACTTGACGCAGCGCAGCCCCCCGGCGTTGGTGGCCAGGTTGCCGCCGATGGTCGATATCTCCCAGCTCGAGGGATCGGGGGCGTACATGAGGCCCACCTCGGCGGCAGCCTGGTCGAGCCGGGCGTTCACCACGCCCGCCTCGGCCACGGCCAGCTGGTCGTCCGGGTCCAGCTCCCTGATGCGGTCGAGCCGGGCGGTGGACAGCACCACCCCGCCTGCCACGCCAGCCGCCCCGCCTGCCAAGCCCGTGCCAGCTCCCCGGGGGACGACAGGCACACCGTAGGTGCTGGCCCAGCTCATGACCTCGCTCACGTCGGCGGTGGACCTAACCACAGCGGCCGCCAGGGGAAGCCCTCCCGGAACGAGACGGGCCTCGTCCTGGCAGTAGGCCGCCAGGAGATCGGGGTCGGTCACCAAGGTCCCCGGAGACAGCGCAGCGGACAGGGCCCGGAGGGCGGACTCGGGGGCCTCAGCCATGCCGACTGACACTCTATGGGCGCCCGCCCGCTGCCTACTGCTCGACCCCGGGCTCCCGCTCGTCACCCTCTCGCCGCCATGAGGGGGCCGGGCCTCGGCCCCCCTTGCTGGGGCCGGTCGGCCGAAGGGCTTGGAGAACCAGGACGGCCAGGTCGTCAGCAGGTTCCCCGGAGAAGTCGACCACCGCCCGCCTTATGGCCTCGGCGAAGCTGTGGGCGCTGGAGGAGGCCAGCTCGGACACCAGGGCCCGCAGCCGCCCCAGCCCGAACGTCTCCCTCCCCCTCCGTGCCTCACTGACGCCGTCGCTGTAGAAGACCACGGCGTCCCCTTCCCCCAAGGCCACCGACTGCTGGCTCCCCTCCCATCTCGGGAAGGGGCCGACCAGCATGCCGTTGGTGTCCATGACCGCCACCCCACCATCGGCACGGACCAGGAGCGGGGGAGGGTGGCCGCCAGAGGCCAGGGTCAGGCGAAGGCGCTCTCCGCTCGTCCGCAGGCGGGCGTAGGCCAGGGTACAGAACCGCTCGGGGTTCTGGCGGTGCACGGCCTCGTTGAGCATCCGCAGCACGGTGACGGGGCGCCTGGCCCGCATGGCCGCGGCCCTGATCGTGTAGCGGACCAGGGCGGTGAGGGCAGCCGCCTCCGTGCCCTTGCCCATCACGTCCCCGAGGACCAGGGCCCAGTCGTCACCCGCCACCTCGAACACGTCGTAGAAGTCCCCTCCCGGCTCCTCACCCGGTCCGGCCGGCCGGTAGGCGCAGGCCAGCCCTGTGCGGGGGACAGCCGGGAGCACGGGTGCCAGCAGGCTCTCCTGGAGGGTCCGGGCGACGTGGGCCAGGCGCTCCCGTGATGCCGCCGCCTCGGCCTCGGCCCGGCGGCGGTCCGTTATGTCCCGGAGGTGCCCGGTGAAGAGAGGTGGCCCCGGTCGGCCCACCATGGTCACGGCCAGCTCGACCGGTAGCTCGCTGCCGTCCTTGCGCTGCGCCCAGGTCTCCACCCGCCGGTCGAGCATGGGCCCCTCGCCGGTACGCATGTGGCGAGCCAGGCCCGCCCGGTGGGCCGCCCTCAGCCTCGGAGGGACGATCAGCTCGGCCACCTCCCGGCCGAGGGCCTCCTCGCGCCGGTAACCAAAGGTGCTCTCCGCCGCCCGGTTGAACTCCACCACCCGGCCCGAGGCCTCGATGGTGATGATGGCGTCCAGGGCGGCGTCCAGGATGGCCGCCTTGCGGGCCACCTCGGCGTCGAGGGCCTGACGGGAGCGGGTCAGGTCCTCGGCCTTCCTCCCCGCCTCGGCCGCCACCCGCTCGAGGCGCAGGGCCTGGTCGACAACCGCCTCCTGGCGAACCTGCAGCAGCTGCACCAGGGTCTCGGACCGGGCCCTCTCCAGGGTCAGCCTCCGCGAGGGCCCGAGATGAGGGACGGGATCGGACGCGAGCAGGGGGCCCCAGGTGAAAGGCAGGACAGCCAGCTTCGTCCCCAGGGCGATGGCCGAGAAGCTGTCGGCCGTACCAGGGGGAACGGGGGTGCGGCTGAAGAGGACCACGGCGAAGCGCGAGCCGTCGGGCAGGCCGGAGCCGAACCCCAGGACAGAGGAGATCCGATGGGGGATGACGAAGCTGTCCTGGTCGGGCACGTACGGGCTGCCCAGAGCTTCGGGCACATGGAAGACCCCGAAGCGGTCCTTCTCCAGCCGGCGGAAGAGCCGGGGGCCGCCGTCCCCCCCCTGGTCGGGGTCGATCCCCAGGTCCGCCACGAGCTGGGAAACAATGGGGTACTGGCCCGCGAGGTCCTGGCCGGCCAGCGGGATGGCCCGGTGCCTGCGAGAGGAACGCCGGTCACACCATCCCGGCAGGTCTCCGACGCTGGCGACCAGGACGAGGCAGGTGATCCCTCTGAGGTCCTGGCCTCGGCGCGCAGCGGCCAGATCCTCGACGACCTCCTGCAGCTCGGGCTCCAGCTCCTCGAAGGGCTGCGTCCTGTAGAAGCGGGCCAATGCGACCGACCGCTCCCCCTCCTCCCCGCCCCCCAGGTTGGCGCGCAGATAGGTGACGACCGAGGTGGCCGCCTCCTCCATGGACCGTGCTCCTTCACCCTTGCCGCCCAGTGCCGTGCTGCAGGAGAGCATGTCGGCAATGCTGAAGGAGCTCAGGTCGAACACGGCAGGTTGGGCTACAGGAGCTTCGGAGCCGCCCCTCGCGGCCTTCCGGGACCCCCAGAGGCGGTCATGGTAGCACCCCCTGTGTCGGGGGAGCGGAGGGCCCACCCTTCATCAAGGGTCCACCCACGGTCTGCCCAGGCGGGCGGCGGCCTCGAGGAGCAGGGCGTGCACGAAGGCCTGGGGCAGGTTTCCCCGTAGCTGCCTCTCCCCCACGTCGAACTCCTCGGTCAGCAGCCCCGGGGACCCGCACGACGCCCTGGTGCGCTCGAACAGGGCGATGGCCTCGGTGGGCCGGCCCTGCTGATGGGCAGCGAGGGCCATGTGGAACCCGGACAGCAAGAAGGCCCCCTCGGCCTTCCCCAGAGGACGGTTGTCGTGGCGGAAACGGTAGACGTAGCCGTCCTCCACGAGCTCGGACTTCACCGCCTCCAACGTGGCGAGCGAGCGCGGGTCGTCAGCCGGTAGCGCCCCTCTGAGAGCCGGCAGGAGCAGGGACGCGTCCACCCGCTCGTCATCGGGCGCCCGCTGCCACCGCCCGCTCGGGTGTATGCAGTCCGACGAGGCATCGGCCAGGATGGTGTCCGCCAGCGAGCTCCACTCGGCAGCCTGCGGCGCCGAAGCATGGGCGCCGATGGCCCGGAGACCAGCCACGCACATGAGACGGGAATGAGCCCACCGGCGGTTGTCGAGCTCCCAGATGCCGGCATCGGCATCGCGCCAGCGCGCCTCCACCGCCTTGACGGCGGCCTCGACCGCCTGCCAATGCTCGGACTCGAGATGGTCATGACGGGCAGCAGCGGCAAAGACGAGCAAGGCCTCCCCGAACGCGTCGAGCTGGAACTGCTTGTTCACCCAGTTGCCTATCTTGTCTGCCCCTCCTGGGTAGCCCGAGAGATGGGTGAGGCGCGACTCGGAGGGCACAGGCCCGCCGTCCACCCGGTAGGCGGGACGCAGCTCGGGCCCGTCGGCCAGGATCCGCTCGGCAATGAAGGACACGGCCTCGTCGAGGAGGGGATGGGGCCTGGTCACCGCCACCGCTTGGCCGACGAAGGCCTGGTCCCTGATCCAGGCGTAGCGGTAATCGAAGTTGGACCCCGTCCGGGCCCGCTCGGGGAGCGACGTGGTGGCCGCCGCCACCATTCCCCCGCCCGCGCTGGTGAGGCCCCGGAGAACCGTGTAGGCCTGCCTGGCATCCCTCCGCCCCAGGGTCTCCCCCAGGTCCGGGACCGACGACTCCCACGCTGCCTCGGTGGCTTCCCACGTCTCGGCCGCGGTCGGGGGCGGCCCGGCCAGGGGGCGGTCGGAGACCTCCAGGACCAGGTCGTGATGAGACCCGGCCTCGAGCTCGAAGTCCACGACCAGGGCGCCACCTCGCTGATGCCTGGCCCCGGGGGCACCCTTGACGCCCGACCAGCGCAGGTGGAGCGACCCGCTCCTACCGCTCCAGGTGGTGCCCTCGTGCTCCAGATGGGTCATCTTCTGCTGGCCGAACCCCGCCTGCACGTCCAGCACCGCCCGCACCGCTGCCGGGGCGTCGAGGGCCATTATCCGGCGCAGCACGACAGCCGTATGAGGGTCACCCGGGAAGGCCAGCGCCTCGCGGCACTCCAGGATGCCGTTCGAGGTCACCCACCGGTCACGCCAGATCAGGGATCCCTCCTCGTAATAACCGCCCCAGACGTAGCGAGTTCCGAGCGGGCTGATCGCGTATAGGCCCCCGCCACCTATGAGCGTCGAGAAGACCGCTTCCGAGTGCCATTGGGGGACGCACATCCAGGCCACGTCCCCACGTGGCCCCACGAGGGCGCCCCGCTCGCCGTCGGCTAAGAAGGCATATTCCCTCAGGACGTTCGGCGGGAACGAGGAGTCGAGGTCGAGGGGGGTGGTGTCGGGCAATCGAGGCTCCTTGCAGCGAGAAGGGGGAGGTCGACAAGAGGTCTAGCAGGACCTCCCGGCCTCCCCCACCGCTGGCAACCGCCGCCTCGGGGGTTACGGCACGGCGTAATTGACCGATGTCCCCCAGTTGGCGAACCCGTCCCGGGTCCCGTTGCAGGTGCCGACCACGAGCTTGAACTGCGGGGGCACGCACGTCCGGTACGGGATGTACTCGTTGGCGAAGTAGATCCTCCCGCCCGACCAGGGCACGAAGGTGGCAGCCCCGTAGTCGCCCCAGCGGGGTCGGGTCGGGCCGGGGTAGCCCAGGTACTCCGTGAAGCCGTCCTGGGGGGACTGGCCCAGGTCGACGATATGCACCACGGACCCCAGGAGCCGGCCCGAGGTGGCAGTCAGGGTGCCGTAGGCGGTGCTCGGGTAGAACCCGCCATTGTCGGCTGCGCCCGGCCCACCGTTGCCCGACAGCGTGAAGGCCATGAGAGCGTGCCCGTTCCCGCCGTCGGCGCGGCCTCCCTCGGCCGCCATGACCGGGAACTCCAGCTCCTCGTGAGCCGCCGTCACGTACCCCTGGCTGGCCAGGCTGAAGCGGCCGGACCGGTCGAAGCTGCGGGTACCCACCACCCAGTACGCCACCCCCTGGTGAACCTCAGGGCTCGACGGCGAAGAGGCGTACGTCTGGTCTATCTCGGTGCTGACGCCTCCCCAGAGGTCGCCCTGGGCCTGCGACACCTCGGTGAAGTTGTCCCCGTTGGTGGCCAGGCCCCCCTCGGGGCAGTGGGCCACCGGGGGCTTGCCGGTGCTCAGCCCGGCCTTGCCGCACTCATTGCCGAGGGGGATGGGGCCCGCCTTCTGGGCGGCCAGGAAGCCCTCCCCGTAGTAGCGCTCCACCCCGGAGAACAGCTGGCCGGAGAAACGGATGGCCCGGCACGCCGAGCAGCCGTCGCTGTCCAAGGCCTTGAGCCCCGTCCAGTCCCACACCGCGAGCCGGTTGTCTCCGAGCCCGTAGTAGTCCAGGGTGCCCAGCATGAAGGCCGACCCACCCCGGCTGTTGTCGTACTGGGTGGGGTCGGGTGCCTGGGCGGGGATCACCGAGTACCAGCAGGTGACCCCCGGCTCGTGGTACTTGTCGTCGCGGAAGCAGGTCCCATCGGGGGTGGGGAGGAGCCCCATGTTCTCCCTGGCCACGGTGAACTGGGGGTTCGGCCGGCCAGCGCGGGTCACCGCCAGCCCCCTCTCCATGGCGGTCTTGTTGAACGCCATCTCCTGGGCCCCGTTGAAGAAGCCACCGCCAAGGCCGGGAGCCTTCGAGCTGAGCGGGAACTCGTCGTAGAACAGGAGAAAGGCGTCGCGGCTGGTGCCGATCTTGGCAAAGTCATTGAGCAGGTAGGGGTAACCGGGCTCCGCGGGGTTGTAGTTGGCGTTGAGGAAGTACACGTGGTACGGCCCGAAGGGGCTCTTCCCGGTGGTGACGGCGATGCCCTCGTAGCAGCTGTCGGCCTTGGCCGCGAAGCAGCCGGCGAAGGGGCCACCCTTCGCCTCGGGGGTGGAGGAGACGATCTCGGTGAAGAACCAGTGCCCCCCGTTCGAGTAGTCGAAGAGGCAGGACGGGTCTCCGCCACTGCTCCAGCCCCGCTTGGTGAGCCCCATCACGGTGTCGAGGGGTATCACGGCTGACCGCCGCTGCAGGGCCTTGTTGAAGACCAGGATCTCCCCGATGTTGTTGGTCTCCACGACGTACCCGTCACCCACGCAAAGGCCCTGGTCCGGAGGCTCGACGTCGGTGTGGAGCACGTTGGTCCTCATCTCGGCGCTGTCCACCGCGTCCAGTCCCTTCACTCCAGTGGCCCGGCCCGCCGACATGCTGATGGAGTCGCAGCCAGCGCTCATCGGCTGGCAGCTGACGGTGGGGATGACAGGGCGGGAGGAGCCGCGCCTGAGGGCGCGCATGAGCGGCACGGCCCGCGGCATCTGCCCGGAGGGAAGGGTCCGGGACGGGGCGGCACTGCCAGCCATGGTGGAGGAGGTGGCAGTAGAGGGGGAGAAGAACGGGCCGCTGAGCAGGTGGCAGCGAGAAGCGCACCCGGTGGCTGCCGGGCCGGCGAAGGTGGCCGGATGGGAGCCGAGGCTCGAGGAGCGCACCGGTGAGGCCGACGCACCGGGACGCGGTCCGGCAACGGCGGCGTTGCTCGACAGGGCGAGCAGGAGCACCATGAGCGGCAGCAGCAACAGGACCAGAGCGCGGCTGCGTAGAAGCTTCATCCCCACTACCTCCCCGGTGATCGAACCTGCGGGCTCGGATGCCTCCCCTGCTCTCAAGCCATGCCGGGTGCAGGGTAACCATTCCTGGGGGTGCTCACTAGAGCGATTGTCCCTAGGGGTGAGGTCCCGAGCGGGCCCCCTGACCTCACCGGCCGGTCCTGGCTGCCGATCAGGACGGCATCCCTCCCCCGGCCCCGGTCCCGCCCCTGGAGAGCGGGGAGCGGCGGCGGCGCCTTTCAGGTCTCTACACCTGTAGCCGAGGGGCCTTCCAATCCTCGTCGTCTGTCTAGTGCCCACTAGCTGTGGCATCGGTAGGTTGGCGGCCCGCCAAGGCAGGTCGATGACCAGGGAGGCGCCATGAGTGACCGATCGATGGGGGACGGAGCAACCAGGCCTGCCGGCACCCCGGCCCTGGGACGGGCGCTGTTGGCGGTGCTGGCCGGGGCCTTGCTCCTGTCGGCCTGCAGCTCGGGCGGGGCCAAGCGGGCCACCGCCTCATCGTCGCCTTCGGTCTCAGCTCCCTCGAGCTCCTCCGCCGCCCCCTCCGGTCCGCCCAAGGGCACGGTCACCTTCGCCGAGTTCCCGGCCTCCGTCCCCAACTACATCTTCCCGCTGCCCGACCCGGCCCACGCCGGGAGCCCCAACACCGAGCAGTTCTCCTACCTCATGTGGCGCCCTCTCTACTGGACAGGGACGGGCAGTGGGCCGCAGGTGGACATGGCCATCAGCCTGGCTTACCCGCCCCAGTTCCTCGACGGCGGCAGGGTGGTGCAGGTCCACCTCAGGCACTACGTCTGGTCCGACGGCAAGCCGGTCACCTCGAGGGACGTCCAGTTCGCCTGGAACCTGATCAAGGCCAACAAGGACGACTGGGCCTCGTACGTGAAAGGTGAGATCCCCGACAACGTGACGTCTTTCAAGATCGTCAACGCCACCACCTTCCGCATGACCCTCAACCAGGCCTACTCCCACCAGTGGTTCACCGACAACGAACTGTCCCTGATCGTGCCCCTCCCCCAGCAGGCCTGGGACAGGGAGTCAGCGAAGGGAGCTGTCGGCAACTACGACATGTCCACCAGCGGGGCCAAGAAGGTCTGGAGCTTCCTCTCCAACCAGGCCAAGAGCTCCTCCACCTATGCCACCAACCCCCTGTGGCAGGTGGTGGACGGCCCGTGGAAGCTGACCGGCTTCACCAGCAACGGCCGCATCGCCTTCACCGCCAACCCCCGCTACTCAGGTCCGGTCAAGCCTCACATCAAGAACTTCGTCGAGCTCCCCTTCACCACGGACTCCGCCGAGTTCAACACCCTTCTCGGGGGCTCCATCGACTACGGCTACATCCCCTTCAACGACCTCAAGGCCCAGCAGGCCAGGATGGACAGCATGGGCTACCACCTCTCCGACTGGAACCTCTGGACCATCAACTACATAGCCATCAACTACAACAACCCGAAGGCCGGTCCCATCTTCCACCAGCTCTACTTCCGCCAGGCGCTCGAATCGCTGGTCGACCAGAAGCAGATCATCAAGACCATCTTCTATGGCCAGGGAGTCCCCACCTTCGGGCCCATCCCGGTCTCGCCCCCCAACCCCTACGTGTCGGTGAAGACCAACCCCAACCCCTACAACCCGAAGCGGGCCTTGGCCCTCCTCCGGGCCCATGGCTGGGCCGTCAGGCCCGGCGGGGTCACGACCTGCGTGCGGCCGGGCACCGGCTCCCACCAGTGCGGTGCAGGCATCCCGAGGGGCACTCCCCTTTCCTTCACGGCCATCGTCAACAACGGCAACCGCCCGGTGGACCTGGAGATGGAGAGCTTCAAGTCCAGCTGGTCCCAGATAGCCGGCATACAGCTCAACGTCAGGCTGGAGCTGTTCACGACCGTCATCTCGCAGGCCTTCGGGACGTGCACCTCACCTTCCCAGTCCAGCTGCTCGTGGCAGATGGCGAACTGGGGGGGTGGCTCCAACGACCCCCCCTACCCCACTCCAGAGGCCACCTTCTCCAGTGGCGGGGCGGAGAACGCCGGGCACTACTCGAACCCCAGGGCCGACGCCCTCATCAACGCGTCCCACTTGGGCGGCCTGGCGTCACTGCATGCCGTGGAGAGGTACCTGGCCGGCCAGGTACCGGTCATCTGGGTCCCCAACCTCTCCTACCAGCTGTCCGAGATACGCAACAACCTGAAAGGAGCCGACCAGCAGAACCCCTACATAGGGTTGACCCCGGAGAACTGGTACTTCACGGGGAAGGGCTAGGGTCGTGTCGCCAACCATGGACCCGAGGAGCCAGATCGACGACGTCGCCCAGCAGCTCTTCCTGGACCAGCTGGAAGCCAGGCCGTTGCAGGCTGCCCAGCTCGGCTACAGGGAATACCTGGGCCAGCTACCCGACCTGACCCCTGAGGGCCGGGACCGGCGGCGCCAGCGGCTGGTGGGACTGGGCGCCCGAGCGGAGGCAGTCGCTCCCGCCGCCCTGGACGAGGAGCGGCGGATAACCCGGGTCCTGGCCATCCAGCGGGTGGCCGACGAGGTGGGCGCCCTGGAGGCCAGCCCCGAGAGGTACACGGTCACCCCCATCCCCCAGACCGGCCTGGCCGCCCGGCTGCTCGTCTCCCTCCCCAAGGCCCTGCTGCGCGATGCCGGGGACGTGGACGCCTACTGCCGAGCCTGCGCCCGAGCACCGGCATGGCTGGAGCAGGCCGAGGAGCTGCTGGCCTCCGGCGCCGCGGCCGGGCTGGCTCCCGTGCGGCGCCTCGTTGCCAACGCCGCCACCCAGATCGACGCCTATCTGGAGCTTCCCCTCGATGAGGACCCCTTGGTCTCCATCGCCCTGCCCCCCGCCGGCGAGGGAAAGCGGGGGGAGCTGGCCGCTCTCGTGCGGGACCGGGTGAGGCCGGCCCTGGAGGCCTACCGGGACTACCTCCGCCAGGAGGTCCTGCCCGGTGCCCGCCCGGACGCCGAGGCCGGCCTGTGCCACCTGACCGGGGGCGAGCAGGAGTACCAGCGGCTGGTGGCCCAGCACACCACCACCCAGCTGACCGCCGAGGAGGTCCACCGCCTGGGCCTCGACCTGGTGGGGGAGCTCACCGAGGAGTTCTCCCAGCTGGGCGAGAAGGCCCTGGGCAGCCACGACTTCGAGGAGCTGACCAGGCGGCTGCGATCCGACCCGGACCTCTTCTTCACCTCCGGGGAGGAGATACTGGAGGCCGCTTCCCGGTCCATGGCTCGGGCCCAGGACGCTCTGCCCGGTTACCTGGGACGCCTGCCCCGTACCAGCTGTCAGGTGCTTCCCGTCCCAGCGCTCGAGACCGAGAACGGCGACCTCGGCCATTACCAGCGTCCCAGCCATGACGGGACACGCCCAGGCACCTACTGGGTGAACACCGCCAACCCGAGGACCCGCCCCCGGTTCGAGTCCGAGGCCCTGGCCTTCCACGAGTCCGTGCCGGGGCACCACACCCAGCTGGCCCTGGCCCAGCAGCTGGAGGGGCAGAGCCAGTTCCGCCGCCACACCAGCGTCACTGCCTTCCAGGAAGGCTGGGCGCTCTACGTGGAGCGCCTGGCAGACGAGATGGGCCTCTACAGCGGGGACCTCTACCGGCTGGGGATGCTGTCCTTCGACTTCTGGCGTGCCTGCCGCCTGGTGGTGGACACCGGGATGCACGCCATGGGCTGGGGGCGCGACCAGGCGGTGCGCTACATGCTGGACCACAGCGCCCTCACGCCGAAGAACGTGGAGAACGAGGTCGACCGCTACATAGGCTGGCCCGGGCAGGCCCTGGGCTACATGGTGGGCCGCCTGGAGATCCGCCGCCTGCGGGAGCGCTCGGAGCAGGAGTTGGGCGACGGCTTCGACCTGCGGGGGTTCCACGACGAGCTCCTCGGCCACGGGGCCCTGCCCCTGACCATCCTGGATGGGGTGATCTCCCGGTGGGCTGAGCGCCGGCCGGCCTCCCGGGCAGGCGGACAATCACATGGTTGAGGTGAGGTGAGTGTCACAGCAGTCACAGCAACTGTCCATCTCCGAGACCGAGCTGGCCGACCGCAGGAGCCGCCTGCTGGCCGGCCACGGCGGCACTGCCGACGCCGCGGTCCTCTTCGGGGCGGCCAGCATCTTCTACCTGAGTGGCTTCTCCTTCATCCCCACCGAGCGACCCATCGCCTTGATATGCGCCGACGGGCAGGCCCTGGCCTTCGTCCCCGCCCTGGAGAGGGAGCACGCCGAGGCCTGGTCGTCGGTTGACCGGGTGGAGACCTACGAGGAGTACCCGGGGGAGGAGCCGCCCATGGCGGCCCTGGCCAGGGTCCTCAAGGGCCTGCTGGGCCGGGAACCCGCCACCCTGCTCGTCGACGGCGACGGGTACCCCAGCCGCTACGGCTACCACGGTCCGAAGCTGTCGGAGGTCGTGCCCGCTGCCACCCAGGTGAGCTGCTCGGAGCTGCTGGAGGAGCTGCGCAGGCACAAGTCGCCCCAGGAGCTTCACCTGCTGCAGGAGAGCTCCCGGTGGGCCGATGTGGCCCACGGCCACCTGCAAAGGGCCTGCGGTGACGGTGCCAACGAGACGGAGGTGTCGGTGGCCGCCTCGCTGGCAGCCACCCAGGAGATGCTGGCCACCCTCGGAGACCGCTATGACCCCCGGTCCTCGGAGATGCTCTCCGTCCATGCCGGGTTCAGGAGCCAGATAGGCCCCAACGCCGCCCTGCCCCACGCCATTCCGCGCCACCTGACCATGCGCGAGGGTGACGTCCTGGTCACAGGGGCCAGCGCGGCCGTATGGGGGTACCGCTGCGAGCTGGAGCGGACGATGTTCATCGGCGAGCCGTCACCAGACCAGCGCCGCTTCTTCTCGCTCATGCTCGGCGCCCAGGAGACAGCCCGGAGCAACCTGCGTCCCGGCCGGACGTGCTCCGACGTGGACCGGGCCGTGCGCTCCTACTACGCCGAGCACGGCATAGACCAGTATTGGCGTCACCACACCGGCCACGGCCTCGGGATGGAGGTGCACGAGGGACCCTTCCTCGACGTCGGCGACACCACCCCCCTCGAGCCCGGGATGGTCTTCTCCCTGGAGCCCGGGATCTACGTGCCCGGCCTGGGCGGTTTCCGCCACTCCGACACCGCCGTGGTCACCGAGGACGGCTGCGAGCTCATGACCGCCTACCCGAGGAGCCTCGAGGATTTGATATGTGAACCTTCCAGGCAAGGAGCACTCGAGTGAACGATCATGGGAGCCGCTTCGCCGGCGTGTACGTGGCGACCACGGTCCCCTTCTCCCCTGGCGGGGACGTGGACCTCGACCGGTTCCAGGAGCACTGCTCCTGGCTGGTGGGCGAGGGCGTGCAGGGCATTGTGCCCAACGGGTCCCTGGGCGAGTACGAGGCCCTGACGGACCAGGAGCGAGCCGACGTCGTCCGGGCGGCCGTGGAGGCCGCGGAGGGCCGGGCTAGGGTGGTGCCCGGAGTGAGCGGCAAGGGCGCTGCCGAGGCCTGCCGGTGGGCGGAGCAGGCCGCCTCGGCCGGAGCCGATGCCGTCATGTGCCTGCCCCCCACGTCCCACAAGCCCACGGACGAGGAGGTGGAGGCCCACTTCGGCGAGGTGGCCAAGGTGGGCCTCGACATCGTGGCCTACAACAACCCCTTCTCCACCCGGGTGGACCTGGTCCCCGAGCTCCTGGCCCGCCTGGCCGGCATCGAGCAGGTGAAGGCGGTGAAGGAGTTCTCCCAGGACATACGCCGCATACCCCGGATCCGGGCCGCCGCCCCGGGCCTGGAGGTCATCTGCGGCTGCGACGACACCTTCGTGGAGTCCATGCTGCACGGGGCCGTGGGCTGGATCGCCGGGTTCGCCAACGCCTTCCCGGCCCAGTCCGTCCACCTGTACCGGCTGTGCCTGCAGCGCCGCTTCGACGAGGCCCTGCCCCTGTACCAGGCCATGCTGCCCATACTCCACTGGGACGCCGACCCGAGGTTCGTGCAGGCCATCAAGCTGGGCCAGGAGGAAGCGGGACGCTACGGGGGCCCGGTCCGTCTGCCCCGCCTGGCGCTCCCGCCCGACGAGGCGGACCAGGTGCGCCGGGCCGCCCGGGCCGCCCTGGCGGCGGGGTACTGAGTGAGGGCCAGGCGGGTCTTCACCGCTGTCGACACCCACACCGAGGGCATGCCCGCCAGGGTCATAACGTCGGGGGTGGGCGTGCTGCCGGGGGGGACCATGCTGGAGCGGGCCGGCTGGCTGGTGGCCAACCGGGACGACCTGCGCACCTTGCTCATGTGCGAGCCGAGGGGGCACTCGGCGATGTCCGGGAGCATCCTCCAACCCCCTGCCGACCCCCGGGCCGACATCGGCGTGGTCTTCATCGAGGTGTCGGGCTGCCTCCCCATGTGCGGCCACGGCGCCATCGGCACGGCGGTGGCCGTGCTGGAGACCGGCATGGTGGAGATGGAGGAGCCGATCACCACCTTGAGGATGGACACCCCGGCCGGCCTGGTCGAGGCCCAGGCCCAGGTGCAAGGTGACCGGGTGAGCGCGGTGCGCCTCCGCAACGTCGCCTCCTTCCTCGCTCACCGGGACGCCAAGGTGCAGGTGGAGGGCATGGGCACCCTGGAGCTGGACGTGGCCTACGGGGGCAACTTCTACGCCATCCTCCCTGCCGCCCAGATAGGCCTGGAGGTGACGCCCGCCTCCTCCGGGGAGCTGATCTCGGCGGGGCTGCGCATCATGGCGGCCGTGAACGAGCAACTGGAGCTGACGCACCCCCTCGAGCCGGCCATAGGCGGGTGCCGCCACGTCATGCTCACCGGGAGGAGCCCCAACCCCGGCGCCTCCAGGTCCACGGTCGTGATCCACCCCGGGTGGCTGGACCGCTCCCCCTGCGGGACGGGAACGTCGGCCCGGATGGCGGCCCTGCACAGCCGGGGGCTCCTGGACCTCGGAACGCCATTCGTGCACGAGTCGATAATCGGGTCCCGCTTCGTGGGACGGTTGGAGGCCACCACCACAGTGGGGAGCCACGAGGCGGTGATCCCCACCATCACCGGCCGGGCCTGGATAAGCGGGCTCAACCAGTACCTGCTCGACCCCACCGACCCCTTCCCCGCTGGCTTCCTCCTGGGCAGCTGAGCGAACGAGCCGATGACAGGCCGCCACACCGCTGACGTGATCGTGATAGGCGCCGGCCTCGTCGGAGCCTGCTGCGCCCTGGCCCTCAGCGAGGCGGGGATGGAGGTGTGCGTGGTGGACCGCCGGGGGCCGGCCGGGGGCACCTCGGCGGCGGGCGAGGGCAACGTGTTGGTGTCCGACAAGCTGGCCGGCCCCGAGCTGGCCCTGGCCCTGCGCTCCCGCCGGCTGTGGGACGAGCTGGGCAGCCGGCTCCCTTTAGACTTCGAGCTGGAGGCCAAGGGGGGTCTCGTGGTGGGCCGCGACGAGGAGGAGATGGCGGCCATAGGCGACCTGGCCGACCGCCAGGCGGCCATGGGCGTGGAGGTGGAGCGGCTGGGCCCCGGCGACCTGGCCCGGGCCGAGCCGCTCCTGGCCCCGGACCTGGCCGGGGCGGCCTATTACCCCCAGGACGCCTGCCTCCAGCCCATGCTGGCCACCGCCGGCCTGCTCGCCGCTGCGGACCGGGCCGGGGCCCGCCTCATGCTCGGGATCGAGGCCGCGGGGGGGACGGCCCGGTCCGGGGCAGGGATGACCATCTCGACCTCCGCAGGGGTGCTCGGTGCCGGGGCGGTGGTGAACGCCGCCGGCCCCTGGAGCGGGGAGGTGGCCCGCGGCCTCGGCTCCACCATTCCGGTGAAGCCCCGCCGCGGCTCGATCCTCGTCACCGAGCCCCTCCCGCTCGCCGTGCGCCACAAGGTCTACGAGGGGGACTACGTGGCCGCCGTGGTCGACGACGCCAGCTCGCTGGCCTGCTCGGCCGTGGTGGAGGCCACCCGGTCCGGGACCCTCCTCATAGGCTCCAGCCGCCAGTTCGTGGGCTTCGACGCCACCCCCGACGTCGGCGTGCTCGGCGAGCTGGCCCGGCGAGCCTTGCGCCTGTTCCCCTTCCTGTCCCGGGTGAGGGCGCTGAGGACCTACTCCGGGTTCCGGCCCGCCTCCCCCGACCATCTCCCCATCATCGGGGCCGACCCGGCGGTGCCGGGCCTGTGGCACGCCACCGGCCACGAGGGGGCCGGGGTGGGCCTGGCGCCGGCCACAGCCGAGCTGATCGCCGCCCTGGTGACCGGCACCACTCCTCCGGTCGACCCCGGGCCCTTCTCCCCGTCCCGCTTCGCCCCCGCGCCCGGAGCCCGCTGCAATGGCTGAGGGACAGGCCCTGCGCTTCACGTTCTCGGACCGGGTGCTCGTGGGCCGGGCCGGAGACACCGTCGCCAGCGCGCTCATCGCCAACGGCATCCGCTCGTGGCGCCGCACGCGCCGGGGCGGGCGGCCCCGGGGCATCTACTGCGGGATCGGCACCTGCTTCGACTGCCTGGTGGACATAGGCGAGGAGGTCGCAGTGCGGGCCTGCCTGCGCCCCCTGCAGGAGGGCGACCGCGTGGCCCCCTCGGGCTCGGTGGGGCCGGCCGGGCCATGACGCCCCCCCTCTCCGTGGACGTGGCGGTGATAGGGGGAGGTCCGGCGGGGATGGCGGCGGCATCGGCCGCCACCGGCCTGGGCTGCCGGGTCGGCCTCGTGGACTCCTATCCGCTGCTGGGCGGCCAGGTGCACCGCCAGGCCTGGCGGCGCCTGGGCGCCGGCCAGGACCCCGTGGCCGGGCTGCCTCGCCGCTTCCGGGGGCTGGGGGCCGATCCCGGCGTCCGGCTCCACCTCGGGTCCAGCGTCTGGCATGCCAGGCAGGTGACTGGCGGCTTCGAGCTCCTCTTGACCACAGGGGAGTCGGTCCATGCCGGCGCCGTGGTGCTGGCCACCGGGGCCGTCGAGCTGGTGCTGCCTTTCCCCGGCTGGGACCTGCCCGGCGCCATGACCCCCGGGGCGGCCCAGGCCCTGCTCAAGGGGCAGGGCCGGCTGGCCGGCCGGCGGGTGGTGGTGGCCGGCTCCGGGCCCTTCCTCCTTCCCGTGGCGGCCGGCCTGGTGCGGGCGGGAGCGACCGTGGTGGCTGTCGCCGAGGCCAGCCGCCTGCGCCCCGGGGTGCTGGGCCGCCCGGGAGTGTGGAGGGGCCTGTCCAGCTCGCCGGCCAAGCTGGCCGAGGGGGCCGGGTACCTCTCGGCCCTCCTGCGCAGGCGCGTCCCGCTCCTGGCCGGCTGGGCCGTCACGGCGTGCCGCGGCCGCTCCCAGGTGGAGGAGGTCCGCCTGTCGAGGCTGGCTCCGGACTGGGCCGGCTGGGACCGGGAGCGCTGGGTCCGGGCCGACACCTGCTGCGTCGGCTACGGCTTCGTGCCCTCCATGGAGCTGGCCCGGGCCCTCGGGTGCGGGGAGCGGCCCCGCAGGGGCCTCCCCGGGAGCGCCGTCGTGGTCGGCCCGGACCAGTCGACCTCGACAGGGGGCGTGTTCGCTGCCGGCGAGGTCTGCGGCATCTCGGGTGCGGCTGCCGCAGAGTTGGAGGGCCTGCTGGCCGGGAGGGCGGCGGCCTGCTGGGTGGGCAAGCGGGGCGGGAGACCTGGCCCTCCCACCGCATCGGTACGGAGGCGCCTGGCCCGCCAGCGGTCCTTCGCCGTCGCCCTGGAGCAGCTGGGCAGGATCGGGGCGGGCTGGACGGCCTGGCTGGAGGACGAGACGCCCGTGTGCCGCTGCGAGGAGACGACGTGGGCCAAGGTGAGGCAGGCCGTGGGCGCCGGGGCCAGGGACCTGCGGGGCGTGAGAGGCCTCACCCGGGCCGGGATGGGCTATTGCCAGGGGCGGGTGTGCGGACCGGCGCTGGCCCTGGCCGTGGCCGGCCTGGCGGGCCGGGGCTTGGCCGAGGTGGGGGACCTGGCCACCCGGTCCATCGCCTGGCCCGTCCCCCTGGGCACCATCGCCCACAGCGCAGGGCCAGGGTGACCGGGAGCCTCCTAGGCGGTGACGCCCGGCCGGGACGGCTCTCCGGTGGCGGCTTCAGGGGCAGGGTGGAGGCCGCACAGGCGGCTGAGCTTCAGCCCGAGGTGCATGGCCAGGCGGTCCTCCCCGTCCTTCAGGCTGATGCCGGTGAGACGCTCGACCTTGTTGAGCCGGTAGTAGAGGGTGGCCCGATGCAGGTAGAGCCGGTCAGCCGTGGCCTTGGCATCGCCGGCCAGGTCCAGGTACGTCTCCAGCGTCGTGATGGCCTCGAGGTCGCCACTGGAGAAGAGGGCGAGGAGGCGGGGGTCGAGGGAGGACTCCACGGCCTGGTCGGAGGGAATCTGAGCAAGGACCCGGTAGGCCCCCAGCCGGCGCCACCGGGGCAGGTCACCCAGGCCCGGCACGGCGGCGGCCACCCGGGCGGCGAGACGGGCCTGGCGGTAAGAGACGATGGCGTCGCAGAGGCGGCCCTGGGGATCGCCCAGGGCGGCGATGACCCGCCCGGGCCCCGGGGCCAGCCGGCGGGCGAGAGCCTCCCTGCCCCGCTCGGCACAGCTGGCTGCTCCCTCGTCATCGTCCAGGGACCCGGTCCGGACCAGCAGTATGCCGTGGTCGGTGCACGCCATATGCAGGATGTCCCCCGGGCCCACCTCCCGCCCCACGTCCCACAGGGCCTGGCAGAGCGGCTCCCTGGCATCGGGGCCGGGGATGCCCAGCGGCACCAGCACCACCACGACGAAGGGGGCGTCGGTCGGGAAGAGGTGCTGGTCAGCGATCTGGCTGATGGAGGCCTCCCGCAGCTCCTCGGAGGAGGAGAGCAGATGGGAGAGGATGCGGCTGGTGAGCCTCTGGTCCAGCTCTTCCTCGTACATGAGGAGGGCCAGCTGCTCCACCAGCCCCCGGGCCAGGGCCACCTCCTCATCACCGAGGGCCTCGTCATCGTCTATCAGCCAGACGAAGCCCATGAGGCGGGAGCGGAACCGGACAGGCAGGCACAGCCTGGCGAGGATCCCCTGCTCCGGGTGGCGGGGGATGCGAAGGGGGGCGGTGGCCTGGAGGATGCCGAAGCTGCGGAACCACGCCATGACCTCCGGCTCCGTCTTGCGACGCAGGATGGACTGGCGGCGGACCTCGTCCACGGGGGAGCTCTGGGAGGAGTAGGCCACCACCCTTTCCTCCCGGTCCTCGAGCATGACCGGGACGCCCAGCCGGTCGGCCAGGTCCTCGACCAGCTCCTGGATCTCCCCTGCCACGGTGCCGCTCAGCCTCCGTTCCGGACCTCCACCAAGGCAGGTTAGCCACGTGGCCGATGCTCGAAGGAGAGTGGGCAAATGATCGAGAGCCGTTCCCCCCAGCGACCCGACGATGTGGTGGTGACCGCCCCGGATATGGGCCGTGACGAGGTGGCCGCCGCCGTGCGCACCGCCCGCCAGGCCGCCCTCGCCTGGACGAACGTGCCGGCACCGGCCCGGGCCCGGGCCCTCGAGGGGGTGGCAGGAGCCATCGAGGCAGCAGCGGCCGAGCTGTCGGACCTGATGGTGAGGGAGGTGGGAAAGCCCCTCGACGAGGCCCGGGCGGAGATGGTGAGGACGGTCGCCATCTGGCGGTACTACGCCCAGCAGGGCCTCGACCCCGACGGGGCGACCTACCCTTCTGCCGACGGTCGCTCGCTCCTCATGCACCGGCGCCGGCCTCACGGCGTCGCCGGCCTCATCACCCCCTGGAACTTCCCCGCCGCCATCCCCTCCTGGAAGTCGGCCCCCGCCCTGGCCTGCGGCAACGCCGCCGTCCTCAAGCCCGCACCCGAGGCCACCGCCATGGCGCTCAGGCTGGCGGGGTGCGCCGCCCCCCATCTGCCCGAGGGCCTCCTGCAGGTGGTCACAGGAGAGGCGGGCACGGGGCAGGCCCTCGTGGGCCTGGCCGATGTGGTGTCCTTCACCGGGTCGGTGGCCGCCGGCCGGGCGGTGGCCCGGGCCGCCACCGAGCAGGGGGTGCCGGTGCAGGCCGAGATGGGCGGCCAGAACGCCTCCATCGTCCTCCCCGACGCGGACCTGGAGCAGGCCGCAGCCGTCGTGGCCGGGGCGGCCATGGGCTACGCCGGGCAGAAGTGCACCGCCACCAGCCGGGCGGTGGTGGTCGGGGACCCCGCTCCCTTCACCGAGGCCCTGGTGGCTGCGGTGGAGGCCCTGCCGGTGGGCGATCCTGCCGAGCCGGCCAACGTCTCGGGCCCGGTGATCACGGCTGAGGCCCGGTCGGTGGTCCTGGGCGCCGTCCAGGAGGCCCGCAGCCGGGGAGGGAGGGTGCTGGCCGGCGGGGCCCCGGCCGAGCCGGGGTGGACCGTCCTGCCCACCCTGGTCGACGGGCTCGACCCCGGGGACCGGCTGGCCCAGGAGGAGGTCTTCGGCCCCCTGTGCGTGGTCCTGCCCGCCCAGGACGCCGACGGGGCCGTGTCCATCGCCAACGGCGTCCGCTACGGCCTGGTGACCTCGATCTTCACCTCCGATCTCGACCGGGCCCTCGAGCTCATGGGCCGGGTGGACACCGGCATGGTGAAGGTGAACGCCCCCACCTCGGGCGTGGACTTCTATGCCCCCTTCGGGGGCGAGAAGGCGTCATCCCTGGGACCCCGCGAGCAGGGGAAGGCCGCCCGCCACTTCTACACCTGGACCCAGACCATCACCCTGGCGCCGTCGGGGCGCGGAGACCGCCCCCCTAGCGCTGGAGGTACCAGTCCTCGGGGTTGATGTTGAGGATGGGGCTCTGGGGGAGGGCCCCTCCGAGGGAGGTCTTGATGGCCGAGACCTGCTGAGGAGCCACCGGCTGCCACAGCACGGGCAGGTTGCGGGCCATGAAGTCCTCGTAGGCGTACAGGGGCTTGGTGCCGCTGCTGGTGTGGGTGGACTGGATGAGGGCGTCGAGCTGGGAGCTCGAGTAGCTGCCGGCGTTGAAGGCCGCCCCGGTCTTGAACAGCTGGCCGCCGGTCGGGTACGAGTCGTTGCCGTAGAACCACGACAGGGAGCCGTAGTCCCCGATCTGCCACTTGCAGGCGGTCTGGCTGGGCTTGCAGGCCTGCACGGCCGAGAGGACGTCGGGGGTGGCGCTCACTTCCAGGGTGATGCCCGCCTTGGCGAAGTCCGACTTCATGAACTGGATCTCGGTGTTCTCCTCGGGCTGGCCGCTCGGGTAGAGGAAGCTGAACCGGAGGGGAGTGCCCGCCTTGACCCCGGCTCCGCAGTCGGAGGGCCCCGTACCCGGCCTCACGCAGGTGTCGGTGCCGCCTGCGACCACCTTCCAGCCATGGGCGGCCAGGATCTTCCTGGCCGTCGACACGCTGAAGGGATAGGGGTCGCGCCGCTCGTAGGGGCTGGCCAGCCCGGTAAGGGGCTTGATGGGCACGGGCCCGTACTCGGGTGTGGCGTCACCGTGGAAGGCCGCCGATATGTACCCCTTCTGGTCGATGAGGCGCTGCATGGCCTGGCGGATGTAGAGCTGGGAGAAGACCGGGCCGGCCGTGGGGTTGTGGTAGTTCAAGAACAGCACCGCTATGGCCCAGGCCCTCCAGGAAGCGACCCGGTAGCCGGGCAGGGGACGGCCGATGTCGGTGAAGGGCACGTAGCCGTAGGTCAGGCTGCCCGAGCGGAGGGAGTTGTACTCGGAGGAGGCTGAGGTGAACGGCTCCTCGACCAGCTTGGACAGGTGGGGCTTCACCGGCCCGGAGTAGCGCCGGTTGGGCACGAAGGTGGCCTCCCCGCTCGGATCGAAGGCCGAGAGCTGGAAGGGCCCGTCCACCACCTTCCACAGGGGGTTGGAGGCGTAGGAGGACAGGTCCTTGGACTGGGAGGCGAGGAACTTGTAGACGGCCTTCGCCCCCGTGCTCGACATGTCGTAGTTGCCCACCTTGCCCCCTGCCGAGGTCTTGTCCCAGGCGTGCTGGGGAAGGGGGGTTATCTGGCTCAGCTGGTTGTGCGTGAACCACTTCGGGTTGAAGCTGCGAGTGAGGTGGAGGGTGATGGTCCTGGTTCCCGAGAGCTTCACCGAGGAGATGTCATCGGGGAAGGCCCCGGGCACGTAGGCGAACCAGGCCGAGCGGTTGGCCTTCACCAGGTTGATCCAGAACTGCACGTCCCGGTTGGTCAAGGGCTTGCCGTCGGACCACCTGTAGGGCTTGAGGGTGATCGTGACGGTGGTGTCGTGGTGGGTGTAGACGGGGGTGTCGGCCAGGCTGAGGGAGGTGTTGAGGACGGGCTGGGTGCCCTTGCCGAACCAGTACAGCGGCCGGTACAGGAGGAACTGGAAGTCGGAGATGTTGGTGTTGTTGGCGTACTGAGGCGGCATCAAGGGCAGGATGTAGTTGATGGGGGATGCGGGGGGCTCGGCGAAGGTGGCCGTGCCGCCGGCTACGGCCTTGTGCTGCTTGGACCCCGACGAGCTGGCGGCGCCTCCGCAGGCCGCCAGGGCCAAGGCGGCCGCGGTCAGGGTGGAGGCCAGGGCCAGCCGGCTGCGATGGCGGGCTCGGCACAGGGGCATGGGGGTGGAACCTCCTCGTGCTGGGCGGGATCCGACTTCAGTGGGTCGTGCTCGGCAACCTAGCCACGGCGACACCCGTATGCCAAGGCGCCTCCCCGAGGCTGCACTACCTCAGGCCTTGGCCGCGTTCCACAAGAAGAGCTCGCCGATGGCGGTGGGGTACACGCCCGTGACGTTCTTCTGGGTGGCACTCAGGAAGTCGTAGAAGTACGGGTAGATGATGGGCGTCTCGTCCAGGAGGAGCAGCTCGATCTTCTTGGCCAACCGCCTCTGGGTGGACAGGTCGGGGGAGGACACGAACTCCTTGGAGAGCTTGTCGTAGGTGGGGTTGTCGAACCGGGCCGCGTTCCACGAGCCCTGGCCCGTCTTGGGGTTGATGGTCTGCAGGGGCGCCTCGAGGAACAGGTTGGGCACGGCCCGGGCGGCGTAGTCCACCAGGCTCATCTCGCCGTCGAGCCAGTCCGACTTCCCGAAGACGGCCTGCCCGTAGTACTTCGTGGTGCTCTCGATGGTGAGCTTGATGTCCACGCCTATCTGGGCCGCCGACTCCTTGATGATCTCGGCCAGGTGGGGGATCTCCTCGTCGTTCTCGGTCAGGAGGGAGGCCGAGAAACCTCTGGGCACCCCCCCTCTGGCCAGCAGCTCCTTGGCCAGCTTCAGGTCCTTCCTGCGCTGGGTCACAGGGACGTAGGACTTGAAGACGGGCGCGAAAGGATTGTCGTTCCCCACCTCGGCATATCCCTTCCACAGGGCCTTGACGATGGCCGGGCGGTCCAGGGTGTAGGCGATGGCCTGGCGAACATACTTGTTCGTGAAGGGATGCATGTCGTTGCGCATGGAGCACTCGCGATGCGAGCTTCCCTTGACGGCGATCACCTTGTAGTTCCCGTTCAGGAGCTGTGGGCTCACGGCCACGGTGAACTGGTCGAGGGCGTCGATGGTGCCCGCCTCCAGGGCCGAGGTGGCAGCCGGGTCCTCTGCGAAGAACGTGAAGCGGGTCTCGGCGGGGAGGGCGGGCTTTCCCCAGTAGTGGGGATTGCGGACGAAGGTCGCCCCCACGTTGGGCGTGTAGCTGGTCTTCTTGAACTTCCCCGTCCCGATGAAGGACTTCTGGTAGTCGGCGAAGTCGTACCCGGCCGGGACGATGATCATGTTGTAGTTGTCTTCCGAGACGGCATCGGGGAAGCTGGCGTCGGGGCTCTCCAGGTGGAACTCGACCGTCTCCTCGTCCCTCTTCACCACGCCCTCGGGGGACAGCATGCCCGCGAATATGGACAGGGCGTTGGAGGAGCTCTTGGGATTGGACTGGGCCTTGAAGGAGTAGACCACGTCATCGACCGTCATGGGCCGTCCGTCGTTGAACTTCACGCCCTGGCGGATCTTGAAGGTCCACACGGTGGCATCGGCGTTGGGCTTCCAGCTGGTGGCCAGCCAGGGGTGGTAGTTGTAGTGCTGGTCGCTGAACACCAGCCACTCCCCCACCTGGCCCAGCATCTGCAGGCCGCCCTCGTCGGAGATGGTGATCGGGTTGATGGCTGCCGCCGGGGTGCTGGTGCCCACCTTGATGGTGGCCCCCGCCCTTCCGCGTGCCGCCGCGCTGGTGGCCGGCCTGGAAGGGCCCGGGGCCGAGCTGCCGCAGGCGGCCAGGATGCCCCCCAGGACCGGCACCGACAGGCCGAGGAGCGTCCCGCGCTGCAGGAACTCCCGGCGGGACACCCGGCCCGCCGCGAACTCGTCGATCAGGTGCTCGGGGATGGGCCCTCGGCCCCGGCGGAGGGGGTCCAGCCGGCCATGGTCGATGCTGCGGACCTCGTCTTCGCCGTCCATGGCATGGCGACCCTATCAGGAGTGCCGGGTCCAGCGGGGGTCGGTACCAGCCTCGGGGGGCCCGGTCCCCGGTCGGCGTGGTTTGGGCGGCTGAGGGCAGGGGAAGGTGGCGAGCGAGGCATGGGGCCTCCGAGCTCAGAGAAGAGGTGGACGATGGGACTGACGGGGCGCAGGCAGGGATGGCCGGTGCTGGCCCAGGTGCGGGGACCGGACCGCCTGGGACGAGGAGCCGCCGCCCGCTCGGCCCGCACGGCGAGGCTCCAGCCCAGGACGGCCAGTGCCGACCGGGTAGTCAAGTCGGTGTGCCCCTACTGTGCCGTGGGCTGCGGCCAGGAGGTCTACGTGCGGGACGGCAGGGTGGTGCAGATAGAGGGCGACCCTGACAGCCCGCTGTCGAGGGGCCGGCTCTGCCCCAAGGGCTCTGCCAGCTTGCAGCTCACCACCGGTTCGGCCCGGGAGCACCGTGTGCGCTACCGCCCTCCCCATGGGAGCGACTGGGAGGACCTGGACCTGGACCGGGCCCTGGACATGATCGCCGACCGCGTCATCGAGACGAGGCGCCGTACCTGGCAGGAGCACAAGCAGGACGGCACGCGGCTCCGGCGGACCATGGGCATTGCCAGCCTCGGTGGGGCCACCCTCGACAACGAGGAGAACTACCTCATGAAGAAGCTCTACACGGCCTTGGGGGTCGTGCAGGTCGAGAACCAGGCCCGCATCTGACACTCCTCCACCGTCCCCAGTTTGGGGACCTCGTTCGGGAGGGGCGGGGCCACCACCTTCCCCGCTGACCTGCAGGGCTCGGACTGCATCGTGATCCAGGGATCGAACATGGCGGAGTGCCATCCGGTGGCCTTCCAGTGGGTGATGGAGGCCAAGGCCCGGGGAGCCAAGGTCATACACGTCGATCCCCGCTTCACGCGCACCAGTGCCGTGGCCGACCTGCATGTCCCGCTGCGTGCCGGCTCGGACATCGCCTTCCTCGGGGGGCTCATCCACCATGTGCTCACCCAGGGTGCCGACTTCCGCGAGTACCTCGTCGCCTACACCAATGCCCCCACGATCCTGCGAGAGGACTTCGCCGACACTGAGGACCTGGACGGGCTGTTCTCCGGCTTCGACCCTGCCACCCGCCACTACGACCCGGTGACCTGGCAGTACGAGGGCATGAAGGTGGCGGCGGCGGCGGGCCAGAGGGACGAGGAGCACGACGACTGGGTCAGGCGGAGGGCCAGGGCCGGCCACGAGACCCAGCGGGCCGACGCCATGGGGAGCCATGGCGCCGTCTTCGGTGGCCGGCCCGAGCGGGACGAGACCCTGCAGCACCCGCGCTGCGTCTACCAGGTCCTTCGCCGCCACTTCTCCCGTTACACGCCCGAGCTGGTGGAGGAGCTGTGCGGGGTCCCCCGGGAGCTCTTCTTGGAGGTGGCCGAGGCCATCTGCTCAAACTCCGGCCGCGAGCGCACGACGGCCTTCGTCTATGCCGTGGGCTGGACCCACCACACGGTCGGCGTCCAGTACATCCGCACCGCTGCCATCCTCCAGCTCCTGCTCGGGAACATCGGCAGGCCGGGCGGGGGGATCATGGCGCTGCGAGGGCACGCCAGCATCCAGGGGTCCACCGACATCCCCACCCTCTTCAACATCCTCCCCGGCTACATCCCCATGCCCCATGCCCACCACGACCAGGACCTGGCAGCCTTCATCGCCGGCGACGCCGGCGACACCGGGTACTGGGGCAACATGGGCGCCTACACCGTGAGCCTGCTCAAGGCCTGGTGGGGGGACAAGGCCCAGCCGGAGAACGACTTCTGCTTCGACTACCTCCCCCGCCTGGACGGCCCGGCGGGGACATACCAGACGGTGGCGGGACAGATCGACGGAACGGTCAAGGGGTACTTCCTGGTGGGAGAGAACCCCGCCGTGGGCTCGGCCAACGCCAAGATGCAGCGCCTCGGCCTCGCCAACCTGGACTGGCTGGTGGTGCGGGACTTCTCCCTCATCGAGTCGGCCACCTTCTGGAAGGACGGCCCCGAGATCGAGACCGGGGAGCTGAGGCCCGAGGAGATCGGCACCGAGGTCTTCTTCCTCCCCGCTGCCGCCCACACCGAGAAGGACGGCAGCTTCACCAACACCCAGCGCCTCCTCCAGTGGCACCACAAGGCCGTGGAGCCCGAAGGAGACGACCGCAGCGACCTGTGGTTCTACTACCACCTGGGCAGGCGCATCAGGGACAAGCTGGCTGGCTCCGCCGACGAGATGGACCGGCCCATCCTGGACCTGACCTGGGAATACCCGACCGAGGGACCGCTCGCCGAGCCTTCCGCCGAGGCCGTCCTCAGAGAGGTGAACGGCTGGGGGCCCGACGGGAGGGCTCTCGGCTCGTACACCGAGCTGGCTGCTGACGGGTCCACCGCCTGCGGGTGCTGGATCTATTGCGGTTGCTTCGCCGGAGAGGTGAACCAGACGGCCAGGCGCCGGCCGGCCTCGGAGCAGTCCTGGGTGGCACCGGAGTGGGGGTGGGCCTGGCCGGCCAACCGTCGCATCCTCTACAACCGGGCCTCCGCCGACCCGGGGGGCAGGCCCTGGAGCGAGCGCAAGGCCTACGTGTGGTGGGACGAGGACCAGGGCCGCTGGACCGGCCACGACGTGCCCGATTTCGAGCCCACCAAGCACCCCGGCTACGTGCCACCCGAAGGCGCCCGGGCCGAGGAAGCCATAGGGGGGGCGGATCCCTTCATCATGCAGGCCGACGGCAAGGGTTGGCTGTACGTACCGTCGGGCCTCGTGGACGGCCCCTTGCCCACCCATTACGAGCCCGTCGAGTCCCCGGTCCCCAACCCCTTGTACGCCTGCCAGCACAACCCGGTGAGGGAGGGCATGGCCCGCCCGGAGAACCCCTATAACCCCTCCGGAGGCGCTCCGGGCTCGGAGGCCTTTCCCTTCGTCTTCACCACCTACCGGCTCACGGAGCACCACACGGCCGGCGGGATGAGCCGGTGGCAACCGTACCTGTCCGAGCTCCAGCCCGAGATGTTCTGCGAGGTGTCCCCCGCCCTCGCCGCTGAGCGGGGCCTCGAGCCCCTCGGATGGGCCACGATCGTCACGGCCCGCACTGCCATCGAGGCGCGGGTGCTCGTCACCGACCGCATGGCCCCTCTCAAGGTGGGGGGCCGCACCATCCACCAGGTGGGCCTCCCCTACCACTGGGGGCCCAACGGGCTGGTGAGGGGGGATGCAGCCAATGAGCTCCTGGCCGTGGTCATGGACCCCAACGTCCACATCCAGGAGGCGAAGTGCGCCACCTGTGACGTGATCCCCGGCCGCCGCCCCCGGGGCCCGGCCCTCCTCGCGCTGGTGGAGCGCTACCGCCGTCAGGCCCAGTCACCCCCCGGAGGTGGCCGGTGAGCGTCTCAGTGACCACCGGGACCAACCGCCTGGCCGGGCCCCTTGCCGACCCCGCCGGCGAGGCCGGCTGGGAAGGTGCCCCGCCCCGGGTGGGGTTCTTCACCGACACCTCGGTCTGCATCGGCTGCAAGGCCTGCGAGGTGGCCTGCAAGGAGTGGAACCGGGTCCCCGACGACGGGTTCCGCTTCCTCGGCCACTCCTATGACAACACCGGCGGGCTGTCCGCCTCCACCTGGCGCCACGTCGCCTTCGTGGAAAAGCCCCTTCCCGACGGCAAGGGCCTGGCCTGGCTCATGTCCTCGGACGTGTGCAAGCACTGCACCCACGCTGCCTGCCTCGACGTGTGCCCGACCGGTGCCCTCCTGCGGACCGAGTTCGGCACGGTCGTGGTCCAGGAGGACGTGTGCAACGGATGCGGGTACTGCGTGCCGGCCTGCCCTTACGGGGTGATCGACCAGAGGCCGGGTGACGGCCGGGCCTGGAAGTGCACGCTCTGCTACGACCGTCTGGGCCAGGGGCTGGAGCCGGCCTGTGCCAAGGCCTGCCCCACCAAGTCGATCCAGTTCGGCCCCTTGGACGAGCTGCGCCAGCGAGCCCGGTCCCGGCTGGCGGAGGTCAGGGCCAGCGGGGCGGCGTCGGCCCGCCTCTACGGGGAGGACCCCGGGGACGGCGTGGGGGGGGCCGGCGCCTTCTTCCTGCTCCTCGACGAGCCCGAGGTCTACGGGCTGCCCCCTGACCCCGTGGTGACCACCAGGGACCTGCCCTCCATGTGGCGGCGGGCCGCCGTGGCCGCGGGCGCCCTCCTGGCCGGGGCGGCGGCGGCCTTCCTGGGGGCGGCCCAATGAGCCGCCGGCGCCAGCACCAGATGGTCCCCGAGGCCGAGGTGTCCAGCTACGACTCCTATTATGGCCGGCCCGTCCTCAAGCGGCCCACCTGGTCCGCCCGATACATAGCGAGCTACCTCTTCCTGGGGGGCCTGGCCGGAGCTTCGGCGTTGCTCGGGGCGGGGGCGGACCTCACCGGGCGCCCCGCCCTGCGCAGGTCCGGGCGCCTGGTTGCGGCCGCTGCCATCGCCGCCTCGGCGGTGGCCCTCGTCGAGGACCTGGGGCGGCCCGAGCGGTTCCTCAACATGCTGAGGATGGCCAAGCCCACCTCGCCCATGAGCGTCGGGTCCTGGGTGCTCGCCGGGTTCGGGCCCTCCGCCGGCCTGGCCGCCGCCTCGGAGGTGGGCAGGGCGCTGCCGGGCGGCCTGGGGCGCCTCGCCACCAGGGCGGGAAGGGGCGCCGGCCTGGGCTCTGCCCTCCTGGGCCCCGCGGTGGCCACCTACACGGCGGTCCTCCTCTCCGATACGGCCGTGCCCACCTGGCACGGCGCCTACCCCGAGCTCCCCTTCCTCTTCGCGGCGTCCTCTGCTGCCGCGGCCGGGGGGGTGGCGGCCGTGCTGACCCCCCCGGGCCAGGCTGGCCCGGCCCGCCGCCTGGGCGTTGCCGGCGCAGCCGTCGAGCTTGGTGCCGGCGAGCTGATGTCCCGCAGGCTGGGAATGGCGGCCGAGACGTTGCGCCACGGACGGGCGGGGAGGCTCAACCTGGCCGCCAGGGCCCTCACGGGCGCAGGCGGGGTGCTGACCTTGGCGGCCGGGCGCCGGAGCAGGGCGGCGGCCGCGACAGGAGGCGCCCTGCTGGCCGCCGGCTCGGCCTGCACCCGCTTCGCCCTGTTCGAGGCCGGGGTGGCCTCCACCGAGGACCCCAGGTACACCGTGGTCCCTCAACGCTCCCGGCTCCGAGCCAGGGAACCGGGAGGCGGAATAGCCAGAGCGAGGGAGGCCGGCCCGGAGCCGACCGGCTCCCACGCCTGAAGCGCTCCCCTGTCGAGGCCGACCAAGGGCCTGGGGACCGGGCCCCCTGGGGAGCTTTTCGGTCAGCGGCGCCGGCTGGGCCGCCCCGGGCCGGGGGGGCGAGCGTCCAGGGAGTCCAGACGAGGCTGGGGCGGCGGCCGGAACCCCCTCTTCAGGGTCTGCAGCTCGAGGTCCGTCTCGACGTTCTCCACCCCGGGGAGCGAGCCCAAAGAGGCGGTTATGAAGCTGTAGAAGGCCTCGGTGTCGCGCAGCACCACTTCGCAGGCCAGGTCGCTGTAGCCGGTGGTGGCCGCTATGTAGCGCACGGCAGGCTGACCGGCCAGCATGGCGGCCACGGTCTCCAGGCGCGATGGCTCGACCCGCATCCGGACGAAGATCTCGATCTCGTAGCCCAGGAGACCCGGGTCCACCAATGTGGCCAGGCACAAGCAGCCGTCGGCAATGAGCGCTCGCATCCTGCGGGCCACCGATGTCTCGCTCAGCCCCAGCTCGGCGGACAGGTCGGCGTAGCTCCGCCGCCCGTCCGTGCCGAGGGCAGAGATGAGCCTCAGGTCCACCTCGTCCGGCCTCTGCCCGGGCCCCGCCGGTCCGCCGTCCTCCAGCCTGGCCTCCAGGGCCGCCACCTCCTCGCCCAGCAGCTCCCGGCTCCAGTCGTAGCTGGTCTTGAAGGTGCGCAGCACGGTCTCGGTCGTTGTCTCCACCACCCCGCCCAGGACCTGGATCTCGTCCAGCAGCACGGAGGTGAGGTACTGGCGGTCGGGGGCGATGAGCTCGCAGATGACGTCGTTGCGCCCGGTGATGAGGGCCACGAAGCGGGCATCGTCCCTCTTCACCAGCTGGGAGCCCACCTGCCGGGCCGAGCCCGGGGTGGTTCGCAGCTGCACCAGGACCGGCCGGCCCGACCCGCACCGGAGGGGATCGGGCAGGCCCACGATGACCAGGCACCCGGCCCGGAGGAGGCGCTGAGCCCGCCGGGCGACCGTTGTCTGGGAGGTGCCGAGGACGCTGGCCAGCTGCTCCCAGCTGGCCCGGGGGCTGATCTGGAGGGCGGCCATGATGCGCCGGTCCATGCTGTCCAGGCGGTCGCGGGCCATGGCGGGCCGTCACCGAGCGGGGAGCACGGCTTGCTCAGCCGGGCAAGGCACCGGTCACGCCCCTGCCACCTCCGGCACGCTGACCAGGGGGACGTGGTGCTCGGCCAGCTTGGCGGCAAAGGCCCTGGTCTCGCCGGCCAGCTCGTCGAGGCGCGCCAGGTGCTCCTCCATGGAGGCGGTGAGGGAGGCGAACAGCTCCCTCGTCTGACGGGTCGGGGCGGCGTCTGCCGAGGCCGCCACGGCGAACACGTGCGCCAGCTGGGCGTTGAGGCCGGGGGGAAAGGCCACCTCGTCCTGGGGGGCCTTGACGGCCACCTGGGTCAGCTCCGCCTCCACCGCCCCCAGGCGCTCCAGCAACTGGCGGCCCGCGGCCTGGACCTCCTCGCCATCCTTGGCCCGCTCGACCATCCCCTCGACGTCCTGGCGGGTCTGGCGGATGGCGTTGACGGCAGAGTGGACGCGTGACACGGCGTCCCTCACCTCGACCAGGAACGAGAACTGCTCCTGGAGCTCACCGTCGCTCACCGCCACCCGCGGATCGGCCCGGACGGAGAAGCGGGCGGAGGCGGAGCGGTCCTTCACCTGCAGCACGACCCGGTACTCGCCGGGAGGCGCCCCCGGAGCGCAGCTGAGCTCGCCCACCATGTCCTTCAGCTTCACGGCGTCGGGGTAGCGCAGGTCCCACACGAACCGGTTGGCTCCCCGCCTGGCGGGGACCTTCGGCTGGTCCTCCTCCTCGCCCTCCTTGCCTTCACTGGAGAAGGACCTGATCTCCTGGCCGTTGGCGTCCTGGAAGGCCAGGGTCACCGGGCCGTCGGGCTCCTCGTCGAGGACGTAATGGACCACCACCCCCGAGGGGGGGTTGTGACCGGCATCGAGGACCTGAGCTGCCTCCCCGGGGTCGGGCTTGGCCTTCAGGTAGTGGGTGGTGCCGGCGGGGAGCTCCACGACCGCCACGGGCCGATCGAACTCCTCCTCCTTTGGAAGCAGCAACTTGGCGTCGCTGCGGACCCGAGTGGTGGTTGCCGGTTCGAAGAGGCGCAGGGAACCGACCTGAGGGTCCTTCCTCAGCTGCCTCAGAGGCGCCACGCCGTCCAGGATCCAAAAGCCCCTCCCGTGGGTGGCTGCCACCAGGTCGTCGCCGTGGACGACGAGGTCGTGCACGGCGACCACCGGCAGGTTCAGCCGGAGCGGCTCCCAGCTCTCCCCGTCGTCGAACGAGACATAGACCCCGGTCTCGGTCCCGCAGTAGAGGAGGCCGGGAGCCTTCGGATCCTCCCTTATCACCCGTACGTAGTCGTGGGCGGGGATACCGGCAACTATGGCCTGCCAGGACTTCCCAGCGTCCGTCGTCTTGAAGAGGTAGGGGGTGGTGTCATCCAGCTTGTAACGGGTGGCGGCCAGGTAAGCGCGCTCGGGATCGAAGGGCGAGGGCTCGATGATCGACACGAGGGACCACTCGGGCAGACCAGGGGGCGTCACCTCCTCCCACTTCTGCCCACCGTCCCGGGAGACGTGGACCAGACCGTCGTCGGTTCCCACCCACAGCATTCCCGGGGCCACCGGGGACTCAGCCAGTGCGAAGATCGTGCAGTAGACCTCGACCCCGGTGTGGTCCCTCGTGATGGGCCCGCCCGACGGGCCCAGCCGGCTCTGGTCGTTGCGGGTCAGGTCCGGGCTGACCTGCTCCCAGCTGGCCCCCTCGTCCCGGGAGCGAAAGAGGTGGTTCCCAGCCGAGTAGAGCGTCCCCGGGTCGTGCGGTGAGAGCAGGAGGGGGGAGGTCCACTGGAAGCGGAACCGGTAGCTCTCCGCTGCCATGCCCCGGGTGCGCTCGGGCCACACCGACACGTCCCGCCGCTGCCCCGTGCGCCGGTCGTAGCGGGTGATGCGGCCCCCTTCTCCCCCTCCCGAGCTGCCGGCGAAGACGATGTTGGGGTCGTCGGGGCGGACGGCTATGTAGCCGCTCTCCGCTCCGCCCACCGTGTACCACTCCCGCTCGGTGATGGCGCCGTCGTCAGATCGGCTGGGCAGCGAGATGGTGGTGTTGTCCTGCTGGGCCCCATAGACCCGGTAGGGGAATCCGGGGCTGGTGGTCACATGGTAGAGCTCAGCGGTGGGCTGGTTGTAGATGCTGGTCCAGGTCGTGCCCCCGTCGAAGGAGACGCATGCCCCGCCGTCGTTGCCCTCCACCATCCTCAGGGGGTTGGCTGGGTCGATCCACAGGTCGTGGTTGTCGGGATGGGGGGTCCCGATCGGCACGTAGCTGGCGCCGCCGTCGGTCGACCTCCACATGAAGTTGTTGAGCACGTAGACGGTGCCGGGCGCCACCGGGTCCGCCACCACGTGCATGTAGTACCAGGGCCGTGAGCGCAGGGCGCGCTTGTCCGACACCAGCTTCCAGGATCGGCCCCCGTCGTCCGAGCGGAGCATCCCGCCGCCTTCCGCCGCCTCCACCAGGGCGTACACCCGCCCCGGGCAACCTCCGCTGGCAGCCACCCCTATCCGTCCCAGGACGCCCTTGGGGAAGCCCTCCCCGTCTGAAATCCTCTCCCAGCTGTCGCCCCCGTCGGCCGTGCGGTAGAGGCCGCTCCCGGGACCGCCGCTGCAGAGGTTGTGGGGCGAGCGCCTTACCTGCCACATCGCCGCGTACATGACACGGGGGTTGGCGGGGTCCATGCAGAGGTCGATGGCCCCCGTGTCCTGGTCCACGAAGAGGACGCGCTCGAAGGACCTGCCCCCGTCACAGGTCCGGTACACGCCCCGCTCGTCGTTGGGCCCGAAGGCGTGACCCAGGGCGGCGACGTAGAAGACGTCCTCGTCCCGGGGGTGGATCCGCACCCGGCCTATGTGACGGGTGTCGGCCAGGCCCAGGCGCCGCCAGGTCCGGCCCCCGTCGGTGGACCGGTACACCCCGTCCCCGTAGGAGACGTTGCCCCGGATGTTGGCTTCCCCCGTGCCGGCCACCACGACATTGGGGTCGCTGGGCGCCACGGCCAGAGCCCCGACCGAGGCGGTGCCGAAGAACCCGTCGGAGACGTTCTCCCAGAGGGTCCCGCCGCTGCGAGTCCGCCACACCCCGCCCCCGCCGCAGCCGAAGTAGAAGGTGAGGGGATCGACCGGGTCACCCGCCACGGCGCTGACGCGCCCTCCCCGGTAGGGGCCGATGCCCCGCCACCGGAGTGACCCATAGGCCTCGGAGAGGGGAACACCCGTCATCTGCAGAACCTCCAATCCTCGTCGGGCCTCATGACCACCAGACCTGCCTCAGGACACGCATGGCATTGCCTCCTATGACGGCACGGATCTCGTCGTCGCTGTAGCCGTTCACGACCAGCCAGGTCACGATGTTCAAGAAGTTCTCCGCCGGGCTCTCCAGTCCGGCCACGTGACCCACCTTCTCGAACGAGACGCCCCCGTGCACATCCTCGATCCCCAGGGTCGAGGCGAACGCCTCGTGCAGGCCCACATGGTCCCCGAAGAGGGTGTCGGGCCCGAAGCCCACGTGCTCGATGCCGACCAGGTCCACGCAGTACCGGAAGTGGTCCATGACCGAGTCGAGGCAGTGGCGGGGATGCTCGGCGGACAGGGTGGTGTGGGGGGCGGCCTCCAGTCCAATGATCCCGCCCCCTTCGGCGCACGCCACGAGCACCTCGTCCGGCTTCATGCGGGGGGTGGGCCACACGGCCCGGGCCCCGGCGTGAGTTATGAGGACAGGGGCGGAGCTGGCCTCGATGACGTCCAAGCAGGTCCGGTCGCCGGAGTGGGAGATGTCGATGGCCATCCCCAACTGGTTCATGCGCCGGACGGCCCGGCGCCCGAAGCTGGTGAGCCCCCCGTCCCGCCGCTCGCGCAGGCCCGAGCCCAGGCCGTTGGCCTCGCTGTAGGCGATCCCCATCTGGCGGACGCCCAGCCCGTAGAGGACGTCGATGCGGTCCACCTCGTTCTCTATGGGGGTGGCTGCCTCCAGCCCCAGCACCAGGGCCAGCCGGCCACTGTCGTGGGCCTGCATGATGTCGGCGGTGCTCCTGCCCACCATCACGTAGTCCTGGTGGGCCAGGTCGCACAGGCGCATCCCGATGTCGTGGACCACATCAGCCCACTTCCAGCCGCTGGCACTGGTCACGCAGCCCATCCCGTCCATCAGGTTGTCGATCACGGCCGTCATCCCGGAGCGGGCCAGCCCGGCAAAGCCGGTGCGCTGGCGGCCGGCGCGGTTGTAGGCCCTCACCTGGCTCATGTCACGGGGGAACACGACCGGATGGTCGTGGAGGCTCACCACCACCGATTCCTCGACCAGGCGCCGGGCCCGGGACCGCTGGGGGTCGTCGGCCGGTATGTGGTACGGGGGGACCCTCCCCACCTCGTCGTCGAGGTCGAAGGCCTCGTAGTCCTCGCCCTCCCTCAGGTAGGAGTAGGACCGGTAGCCGTCCTCCTTGGCGCTCGGGACTCGATGATGTGTTCCGGCTTCCACGAGGGCAGTATCACATGTAACCTGCGTCTGGACAAGCTGCAATGCCGATATGCGCCTAACTGGCCCTACTCTCTGCTGGCCCACCGTCCTGGGAGCGGACGTAGCGGGCCACCTGGGCGTGAGTGGCGAACCAGACGCCAGGCCGGGAGCGCATGTGGGCGATCAGCTCCTCCAGCACCACCAGGCGGGACCGGTGGCCGATCACGTGGGGATGGCAGGTGAGCTGGAAGAGGCCACCGGACGCATAGGCGGCGTCGAACTCGTCCTTCCACACGCCGAGCACCTGGCGGGGAGCCTCCTGGAGCCGCCCGGAGGCCAGGTAGGGGTAGTCGTCGCGGATCCATTCCACGGGGATCTCCACCACCCCGGTGGGCGCGCCGTCCTCGAGTATCTCGTAGGGCTCGTCGTCGGCCATGAGTGACGAGTCGTACTCGAGGCCCAGCTCCCGGATCAGGCCCAGGGTGGAGGCCGTGAAGTCCCACGACGGGGTGCGCAGGCCGACCGGGCGGGTGCCACAGAGCCGCTCCAGCGCATCGGCGCTGCGGTGAGCCAGCTCCCTCTCCTCAGCCGGGCTCAGCTGGTCCAGCCGCTCGTGGATCCACCCGTGGAGGGCCACCTCGTGGCCGCCGCTGACATAGGACCTCACCTCGTCAGGGTGAAGGAGGGCTGACACCGCGGGCATGAAGAAGGTGGCAGGGATGGCCGAGGACTCGAGGAGGCGGAGTATGCGCGGGGCGCCCACGCGTGACCCGTACTCGCCGGCCGCCAGGGCCCCCACACCCGTGTCCCCGTCCCGCAGGGCCACCGTCTCGTGGTCAGGGTCGAACGAGAGGGCCACCGCCACCCGGGCACCTCCGGGCCATGCCGGCGGAGACAGGCTGGGGCCGGCCCGGACCCGGCCCACTGCTTGGCTGACCTCCTCCACCTCCCATTCCCACGGCCGCCGACCGGCCCCGCCGCCGTCGGTGAGTCCGCTCATGGGCCGCCACGGCCGGGCGTGCCAGGGCCACCACCGGGGCCGGCTGGACGGCCCCCCTCGGCTAGTGGGTGAAGTACCAATCCTGGGGAGCGATGTAGATGAAGGGATTTTGCGGAGTGACCCCGTGCAGGTTCGTCTTGACCAGCGTGAGCTGGAGGGGCGTGTCCGGCACCCAGATCCAGGGTGCCTGGCGGATCACGGTGTCCTCGTAGCGGTAGAAGACCGCCAGGCTCGAGCTGTGCAGGCTGGCTCGGATGTCCCGGGTCACCGCCGGGTTGTCGTACCCCCCGGCATTGGCCGCCGCCCCGGGGATGAACAGGGGGTCTCCGGTGGGAACGCCGGAGAACGACCAACCGCCGTACTCCCCCAGCTCCCAGGCGCAGGACGAGGAGCCCGAGCAGGGGCGCACATCGGCCACCACCGAGTTGAACGGCTCCGACCGCAGGTTGATGGTCACGCCTGCCTCCGAGGCGTCCGACTTGTAGATCTCAGCCTGGGACTGCATCGTGGATATCCCCGCCGAGAAGAGCAGGTTCAGGCTGAGCGGCTCCCCCCGGTGGATGCCGGCCCCGCAGTCCCCCGGGCCCGTACCGGGTCGCTCGCAGGTGTCGGTCCCGTTGGGGACCACCTTCCAGCCGTGGCTGGACAAGAGGTGCTTGGCGGCGGCCACGCTGAAGGGATAGGGAGGCTTGTGCGCCAGCGGCGAGAGGTAGCGGCTGGCGGGGGTGGTGGGGACCGGGCCGTACTCGGGCGTGGCAAAGCCGTGGTAGACGCTCTTGATGATGCCCTGCTCGTCGACCAGGTGCTGGAGGGCCTGGCGCACGTACAGCTGCTTCAGGATGCCCGCCACGGCCGGGTTGGTGAGGTTCAGCTCGATGTAGTTGATGCCGAACACCTGGAGCGGGGCCAGGCGGAAGCCCTGGGCCTCCACCGCCCGACGCTGGGCCAGGTCGGCCGTCGGGAGGTAGCCCACGTCGATGGACCCCGACCGCAGCACGTTGAACTCCGCCGTGTCGCTGGTGAAGGGCAGCTCGACGAACTTGTTTATCTTCGCCTTGTCCGTCCCCGAGTAGTGGGAGTTGGGGACGAACACGACCCTGCCGCTGGTGGTGAAGGACTCCATCCTCCAGGCCCCGTCCACCACCTTCCACAGCGGGTTGGTGGTGTAGGTCCTCGTGTCCTTGGCCTGGGCCACCAGGTACTGGTAGACCTTCTTCGCCCCGGCCCGGGTCTGGTCGTAGTTGCCCACCTTGCCCGAGGAGGAGACCCGGTCCCACACATGCTGGGGTATGGGGGTGATCTGGGACAGTTCGTCCTCGGTGAACCAGGTCCGGTTGTACGCCGCGTTGAGGTGGAGGACGAAGGTCTTGGGCCCCTTTGGCCCGTAGCTGACCACGTTGTCGGGGAACTCGCCCGGGCTGTAGAAGATGTACTGCTGCTTGGTCGGCTCCAGCAGGTTCATGAAGAACTCGAGGTCCCGGCTGCTCACCGGCTGCCCGTCCGACCAGTTCCAGTTCTTGAGCCTGATCGTCACCGTCCGGCCACCGTCGGAGTAGGTCACGGACCTGGCCACGCTGTCGGCCCAGTCGATGCCCACCCCCCCGTTCTTGCCGAGCCATATGAGAGGGGGGTAGAGGAGGTTCTCGAACTCCCCTATGTTGAACGCCGAGGCCTCGGCGCTCGGGACCATGGGGAAGATGAAGGTGGGCTGCTGGCCCGGGCCCTCGGCGAAGGTGACGGTGCCGCCCTTCCGGGCTGCCGACGGCGAGGCCGAGGGGCTGGAGCTGGGGCTGGAGGAGCCGGTGGACGAAGAAGAGGTCTTGGGCTTGGCCGAGCTGGACCCCCCGCAGGCGGCCAGCAGCAGGGCGGCCACGGCCAGGGCCGACAGCGCCGTCAGCGCCCGGACCGGCCGCCCCCGGCCCCAGGGGCCACTTCGGCGGGATGGGCGGGATGAACCCCCAAGCATGGCCGGAGTCTCGCAGAGAACCTGCAAGTGGTCAAGACCAGGTGGGCGATCCCGCTAGTACGTCCCTCCTGGGCCAGGCTATGTTGAGGCCCATGACGCCCACTGGGATCGGACGGGGCCGGGGCGCGGGCCCCCATCTGGCACGCACGGCGGCGGTGGCGGCGGGCATCTCGCTGCTGCTGGCGGCCTGCTCGGGCGGCAAGGGCCACACCGGCTCCTCGCAGGGGAGCGCCACCCCCTCGAGCGCCGCCCGCACGGTACGGGGAGGCACGGTGACCTTCGCCGAGGGAGCGGGGGCCACGCCCGACTGGATCTTCCCCATAGTGGCTCCCGCCTACTTCAGCACGGCCAACATCGAGCAGTTCGGCCGCTTGATGTGGAGGTCCCTCTACTGGATCGGCAGGCACGGGGAGCCCGTGATCAACCCCTCGGAGAGCATGGCCTACCCGCCTACCTACTCCGACGGCGACCGCAAGGTCACCGTGAAGCTCAAGCCCTGGAGGTGGTCGGACGGCAAGCCGGTCACGGCCAGGGACGTCCAGTTCTGGTTCAACCTGGTGAAGGCGAACAAGCTCCAGGACGCCGCCTACACCCCGGGTGAGTTCCCCGACAACGTCAGCCGCCTGGTGGTGGACAGCCCCTCCACCTTCACCCTCTACCTGACCCAGCCCTACTCTCCCAACTGGTACACCTACAACGAGCTGTCGCAGGTGACGCCCCTGCCCCAGCACGCCTGGGACAAGACCTCGGCGTCGGGCAAGGTGGCCAACTTCGACCTCACCACCGCCGGAGCCAAGAAGGTCTTCACCTTCCTCACGAGCCAGTCCAAGCACGGGACGACCTATGCCACCAACCCTCTCTGGCAGGTGGTCGACGGCCCGTGGAAGCTCTCCTCCTACACGGTGGAGGGATACGCCAAGTTCGTGCCCAACCCCAGGTACTCGGGTCCGGGCCATGCCACCATCTCTGCTTTCGTGGAGGAGCCGTTCTCCTCCACCCAGTCCGAGTTCAACCTGGTGAAAACGGGGAAGATCGACTACGGCTACATCCCCTTCCCCGACGTGCCCTCGGCGCCGGAGGTGACCTCTCGCGGCTACCGGATCGACCCGTGGCTGCTCTGGGGCATCAATTACTTCCCTCTCAACTTCAACAACCCGAAGCTCGGGGCCGTGTTCAAGCAGCTGTACTTCCGCCAGGCCCTGCAGTCGCTGGTCAACCAGCAGGGCTACATCCACGCCTTCCTGCACGGCTACGGGATCCCCGACTACGGCCCGGTGCCCCTCAAGCCCAAGAGCCCCTTCCTGAGCCCGTCCGAGAAGACGAACCACTACCCCTACGACCCGGCCCGGGCCAAGTCGTTGCTGACGAGCCACGGCTGGACCCTGCGGAGAGGGGTGGACGTGTGCACCAGGCCGGGAAGTGGGCCGGGGGACTGCGGGGCAGGGGTGGCCGCCAACACGGCCCTCAACCTGAGCATGCTCTACGCATCCGGTGACCCTTCCGTGGCCCAGGAGATGAGCGCCTTCAAGTCGGACCTGGGCAAGGTGGGGGTGCGCCTCAACCTCCACTCCGAGCCCTTCAACTCGGTCATAGCCAACGCCGTGGCCTGCAAGCCGACCCAGGCAGCCTGCTCGTGGCAGCTGGCCTACTGGGGCGGAGGGTGGGCCTACGGGGTGGATCCCTTCCCGAGCGGCGAGGAGCTCTTCCTCACCGGGGCCACGTCGAACTTCGGCAGCTACTCGAGCCAGACCGCCAACCGGCTCATCGAGGCCACCCTGCACACGGGGGGGAAGAAGGCTGAGTACGCCTACGAGGACTACCTGGCCCGCCAGCTCCCCGTCATCTGGATGCCACGTCCCGATGTCCAGATATCAGCCATAACCCGCTCACTCACGGGGGTCCTCCCCCAGAGCCCCATAACCAGCCTGACACCAGAGCTCTGGGCTCTCACCAAGTGAGCCTCGAGGGCGGGGAGGGGCCGGGCCCGGGGCGGGGGCGGCACCTGGCCCAGGGGCCCGCCCCCGAGCCCGCCGGCAGAGGCCCATGGCCCACCCTCGCCGAGTGGGCGGGACGCCTGGCCGAGGCCGCCCTCTCCAGCATCGACCGGGAGTACCCGGTGGCGCTGGCCCACGTCATGAGCGGGCCGGAGGGGGACCTGAGCCAGGCCCGCCTCCACCCGTCCTTCTACGGCAGCTTCGACTGGCACTCGGCCGTGGAGATGCACTGGGTGCTGGTACGTCTCCTCCGGCTATGCCCCGATGCCATACCGGCGGAGGAGGCCCGCCAGGTGCTAGACCGCCACCTGGCGCCCGAGGCGGTGGCTGGCGAGGCCGCCTACCTGGACACCCACCCCAGCTTCGAGCGGCCCTACGGGTGGGGATGGGCCCTCATGCTGGCCCAGGAGGCAGCTCTCCTGGCAGATAGCACCGGGGAGGCGGTGGGGGGGCGAGCGGTGACGCCCTCGGGGGATCGGTCGGCGAGGACATGGGCCTCGGCCCTGGCGCCTCTGGCCGACGTCGTTGCTCGCCACCTGGCGGACTGGTTGGCCCGGGCCAAGCTGCCCGTCCGCCACGGGGTGCACTCCAACTCGGCGTTCGGCCTGCGCCTGGCTCTCCCGTTCGCCGAGGCCAGCAGGAAGCCCGACAGCCCCCGTTCAGGCCTGGCCGGGGCCATCGCCGGCGCCGCCCTGGCCTGGTACGGCCGAGACGCCGCCTACCCGGCGGCCTGGGAACCGAGCGCCAGCGACTTCCTCTCCCCCGCCCTGGTGGAGGCCGAGCTCATGGCGAACCTCCTGCCCGCAGGCGAGTATCCCCGGTGGCTGGCCGGGTTCCTGCCGGAGCTGGAGAAGGGCGAGCCCCCCGGGCTCTTCGAACCGGTCCCGGTCTTCGATCCCGAGGACGGCCACCACGCCCACCTGGCCGGCCTCAACCTCTGCCGGGCCTGGGCGTGGCGCCGCCTGGCCGGCGCCCTCCCGGCGGGCGACCCCCGGGTGGCACCGGCCACCGATGCCGCCCACCGCCACCTCCTCGCTTCGCTGCCGCTCGTCACGGGGTCCGGGTACATGATCGAGCACTGGCTGGCGGCCTACGCCCTGCTGGCGCTCAGCGACGGATTCGGGTGACCGGCGGTCGCCCTGGAGCCCGGCCCGGAGCCGGCCCCCGACCCGGCTGATGGCCTCCCCGTCCTCGTCCCGCCGCATTCTCCGCCTAGTGCCCCAGCAGCAACGTTTGAGGGCGCGTCCACCACCTGAACGTCGAGGTCGCGCACACTGGTCCTGTCGTGTCGGATCGGCGGGGAGGCGGTGTGCGAGAAGGGATACGGGTTCGAGAGAT
>Ga0209061_1001031_pt1 | contig 52730 bp, 44 predicted proteins | sample Coa_R1_10_FD_187157 | JGI IMG/M metagenome (GOLD analysis project Ga0209061, IMG submission 187157) | Surface soil microbial communities from Centralia Pennsylvania, which are recovering from an underground coalmine fire - Coalmine... | ecosystem: Environmental > Terrestrial > Soil >...
GACCGGGCACGATTTTCTGGTTCCGACTGGTTCTCAGAATAGGAATTCAGTGAATTCGTATTCTCAACTCCCATTATAACATAGCCTACGCAAATTGTCAAGGGCTGCCCTAAAAAATTTCGCGAACGTTTCCGCCACAATCTACTCCCTAATCTCATCTATTCTCAATCTCTCTCAAAATAGTCGCTATGCCAAAAATAAATACCGTCCCTTTCACTCTATGCGCCTGCCTTCCTTAAGCCTACCCCTGCTTTCCCTTGGGCATAGTCTAACGCTATTTCGCCTTTCACTCTATGCGCCTGCCTTCCTTAAGCCTACCCTCAAGCGGGATCGCCCGAATCTCTGCTAAAATAGTACCAAACGTTTCAAGGATGGGAAAAAGCCCATGAAGCTCTATCCGCTGCTTTTGCTCCTAGGTACCTCGGCAACGCTCTGGGCGCGTGCGCAGAGTGGTACCAGCCTGCACTTTTCCGGCCTCCCTTTGCAGCTAAGCGATGCTGACGGTACGGTAGTTACCGAACAGGGACAAACCGCATTGCGCATCACCTTTCATAAAAATGCAGAGTGGCCCCATGTGCTCTTTAAGCCCGCCAACCCTCTGGACTGGAGTGGAATGGAGGCCATCTCCTTTACCCTCCGCAATCCGGGAAAACGCCCTATCGCGTTCGGTTTTCGTATGGACGACTCGATAGAAGCAGACGGCTATAACCACTCGCGAACGGCAAACGGCAGCATCGCGCCCGGCCAAACCCAGACCTTTGCCGTGCGCTTTGGCCCCGACCCCATGAGCCTCGGAATGCGTGGGCTTCCTCCCATACCCGGCATGGTGACCCTGGGCGTCTCCGGTGGGAACCCCTTCAGCTTTGAGCATATAGTGCAGTTTCAGTTGTTCTTGCATAGCCCCCACCAAAACGAAACCCTGCTGCTGTCGCCCTTCAAAACCTTGCCGTTGCAACGAGAAGACCTCAAGAGCGTGGTGGACGCCTATGGCCAGTATGCTAAAGCCAATTGGCCTGGCAAAGTGCATAGCGATGCCGACCTGATGCGACAACGAAGCGAGGAGGAGGCCGATCTGAAAGCACACCCACCCCTGCCCGATCGCGATCCGTACGGCGGCTGGGCACAAGGCCCCAAACTGGAGGCCACCGGCTATTTCCGAACGGCGAAATACGACGGCAAGTGGATGCTTGTGACGCCTTCGGGGCATCTGTTCTTCTCTTTGGGCATAGATGTGGTGCAGATGAACTCACCTACCTTTATCACCGGTCGCGAATCGCTGTTTGCCGCCCTTCCAGACCCTAACGGGCCGCTGGGCGCTTTTTACGGCGAGAGTGGTGCCTACATGGGGCCGCTGGCAGGCAAGCAGGGCAAGACTTTCGACTTTTATCGTGCCAACCTCTATCGCAAGTACGGTGCCGATTACCAGGCAGTATGGCAGCAGATGGCCTTAAAGCGCCTGCCTTCTTGGGGGTTCAACACCATAGGAAACTGGTCTGACCCCGTTTTCTATCAAAACCAACAGGTGCCCTTTGTAGCAACGGGCGGTGTTCACGGCGATTTCGCCACGGTGAGCAGCGGCTCCGACTATTGGGGCCGCATGCCCGATCCCTTCGATCCACACTTTGCCGCTGCCGCCGATGCCGATATGAAAGACCTAGCCGCCCGCGTGCGTAACTCCCCGTGGTGCATAGGCTACTTTATAGACAACGAGCTAAGTTGGGCCGGCTCAGGGCCGGATGGAGATGTGGGACTTGCCATTGGCGCTCTGAAAGAGGATGCGGCGAAATCGCCGGCCAAACGCGCTTTTCTGCATCAACTGCAAGAGAAGTACGGCGACATCGCGAACTTCAATGCTGCTTGGAAGGCCGATGTCTCCTCCTGGCAGCAGCTCGAAGCGCCCTACAAAGCCTCATTGCCGCTGACCCAGGAGGCGCACAAAGACGCCGAGACGTTTGTGCGCGCCTTTGCCGATAAGTATTTCCAAACCGTTCGAGAGGCGTTAAAACGATACGATCCCAACCATCTCTATCTCGGTTGCCGTTTCGCCTGGCACAGCCGAGCCGAAGTGGAGGAGGCCGCAAAGTACTGCGATGTGGTAAGCTTCAACATCTATGCCCCGCGTGTGGATGCCAGCCAATGGGGCTATTTGGCCGATCTCAATCGTCCCTGCATTATTGGGGAGTTCCATTTTGGCGCGCTGGATAGAGGGATGTGGCATCCGGGGCTTGTCTCCACACCGAACCAGGAGGCGCGCGCCCAGATGTTTATTGACTACGTGCACAGCGTGCTCGATAACCCCGCCTTCGTGGGCTGCCACTGGTTCCAGTATGTGGATGAGCCGCTGACGGGGCGAACGTGGGACGGTGAAAACTATAACATCGGGTTTGTGTCACAAACCGATAGGCCCTACCGTCACATGGTGGCTGCGGCGCGCCAGGTGGGAGCGGAGCTTTATACCTATCGCTTTGAGGCGTCACGGGCTGCCTCGGAATCGGGTAGATAGTTTGATGAGAGTGTTTTAGAGAGGGCAAGAGGATGCGAAATCGGCGATGGTTTTGGTGGCTATGCGGGTTTTTCCCCGGCGTTCTTGTGGCGTTGTGTGCCGGATGTGGCGGGGCCGACTTTGGAGGCCTTCAACAAAACCTTAGCGGCGACATCGCTCCAGGCTACAACACACCCATCGCGATGCAAAATCGAAACACGGCCGCTCGACTCTTGCCCGGACAAGGATGTTATCCCATGATCGAAACCTCGTTTCAACTCGCTAAGGTGCCCGGCGACCCCTTCGATTTTGAAAAGGTGAACGTGCAGGTTGTCTTCCAGAGGCCGGATGGAGGCACCGTTTCGGTGCCGGCCTTCTATGACGGCGATCAAACCTGGCGTGCCCGCTACACACCCATCACGCCTGGCCGCTATATCGTGCAAAAGGTGCTCTTAAACGGCCAGATCGCCCATGAAACGAACCTGAACCCCACACAATGGAACGTCTCCGGCACGCCCGAGCCCGGCTTCATTCGCATCAATCCGGCCGATCCCACACGCTTCGTTTTTGACAACGGCAACACCTATTACCCCGTGGGCAACAATGAGGCATGGCCTTCTCCAAACCTCCCCGATATCCCCGCTCTCTTTGCAAAGATGCACGCGGCCGGCGAAAACTGGTCACGCGTGTGGATGGCCCATTGGGCTAACCAAAATCTGGATTGGGTGCCGGGCAAAAAGATAGCTCCTGGAGATATCGATCTCGATGTGGCTCGACGTTGGGATAAGATCGTGGAGGCCGCTCAGCAAAACGGCATCTACTTTCAGATGGTGCTGCAACATCACGGGCAGTACTCCTCGAATGTGAATCCGAACTGGAACGAGAACCCTTACAACGTGAAAAACGGTGGCTTTCTGCAAGCACCGGACGATTTCTTTACCAACCCGCAGGCCATTGAGGCTACAAAGCGGAAGCTCTACTATATTCTTGCGAGATGGGGCTATTCACCCAACATTATGGCGTTTGAGCTTTTCAATGAGGTGCAGTTCACCGATGCCTACCAGCACAAACACGATGCCGCCATCGCCCAGTGGCACCGTGAAATGGCCGATTTCCTTAGGCGCTACGACATCAATCATCACCTCATCACCACCAGTTCGGCGCCCGATGTACCCTACGATAGCCCCATTTGGCAAAGTATGGACTACATCCAGGTGCATTCCTATCCGCCCGATCCGCTAACCACATTGGCTATCGGCCCACCGGCTCAAGCCTTAAAGTTGAACAAACCGATCTTTGTGGGGGAGTTTGGGCCGGCAACGTTGGACGATCCAAATGGCATGGCGCTACACGATGGCCTCTGGGCTGGCCTTATGCGCTGGCCCTCCGGCGCCCCCGAATACTGGTCATGGGACGTTATCGAACAGCACGACCTCTACGGCAACTACGCGGCCGCTACCGCGTTTCTGAACGCCTCTGAGCTGCCGGAGCAGAGGGGGCTGCAGTCGGCCACACTGTCGGTGGAGACCCAACAACATGCCGATCTGGTGCTCGCTCCCGGCGGCGGGTTCGAGCCGGCAAAACAATCTACCTTTACCATAAGCCCAGAAGGGGCTCCTGCCGCTTTCGGAACCTATCCCTCCTTCTTGCAGGGGCAGTTCCATCGTGATATGATGCCCGAACCGCTTACCCTGCAGGTGAACTGTGCGGGGCCGATAAAAGGGGAGGTGCAGATCAATCGCGTTGCAAAGGCCGGTGCTGTCCTTCAAATTGGCGTGGATGGGCAGGTGGTGACCACGCGCAAATTCGACGCGGCAGATAGCGACTACACTCCAGATAAGGATCAGGGCACCCTTACCTTCGACCTACCTGCGGGGCAACACACGTTGACTCTGCAGGACACGGGGTCGGATTGGGTTCAGATTCGCCGTATCGTTCTCAAGAACTATGCCTTGGCCCTACAGTGTTTGGCACGCGTTGGCAAGAACTATGCAGCGGGTTGGGTGTACAATCGCTCCGGTATCTACGCTCCTGCCGATGCGCAGCCGGTTCCGGCCAATGGGCAACTTACACTGCCTGCGCTAGCCCCTGGAACCTATCGCTTCGTTTGGTGGGATACCCATGCCGGTAAGGCGCTATCGGAAAGCCGGTTAACGGTGAACGGCACAGAAAAGACGACGATAGCCACTCCACCGATTGCGCGCGATGTGGCCTTCTACGTTATCGCCTCGCACGCCGAAGCACAAAAGGCAAAATAGAGACCTGTCTGCAAACACAGGCGTTCTGCCTCGTAGGGCGAAAGCTCAGAACACTTTAACCAAATGGTCGCTGCTCTGGCCACAGCCACAGGGGCGCAACGTAGCATGGGGGATAAGGAGGGCATAGTCGCCCTTTTGGCCTAAGGTCTCTGTGAAGGCGGGTGCGGGTGGTAACAAACTACGGCTCTCCGCTTTGATAAGTTTGAGATAGCGCTCTTTGAGCACGTCGTCGTCGCCGGCAAGCAGTTTATGTGCTAAGACCACGGTTTTGCAGAGGCGCAGGAAACGAATTTGGCGTGCCTGAGTGCACTCTGCCTGCTCTTCCTGAGCGTCTAGGTCCTCCACGCGCTTCTCCGCATCGAGTAGGTCTTTCCAAGGAGACTTTTGTGCATTTTGAGCGAGCCAATCTATGGCGGCCTTTTTGGCATCTTCTCTGTCGGCTCCGCGACCGCGCAGTTTAGGGAAGTTATCCAGGAGAATCTCTTTATCGTCGCGCAGTTGGCCCTCCAGTTCCGATTCGGCGTTAGCAAAGCGGGCACGCAAAGTTCTGAGGTCTGAATCGTCTTGTGCGAGATTAAAGGCGGTTTGTGCCCGATTTTCGCCTTGAAGTTGCAGCTGGTCGGAGATCGCTTCGAGAGCAGCGCGCTGCGCCGGGGTGGCCCATGCTAACAGATCGTGCCACGGTGTGGAGAACACCTCCTGATCGCTTGCCTGTACAAAATGGCGAAGGAAGACATCGGAGGTACAGACGGGGGTGTCTATGGAGGGGTCGTGGATGAGGGTATAGCAGAAGGCCTCATCCATGCCCACACGTCCATCATGATTATAGTCGGCACCGGTAACGGGGCGTCCTAGCCGGTCACGGCCGGTGAGGGCTGCGAAGAAATAGGAGGTGAAGTCGTGGTACTCGGCCTCGTTTACTTCGGAGGTGCAGCCGGCGGCCTCGCGCTCCGGCACGGCGGCAAAAAATCCGACAAGGTCTCTATCGAGATAAGGGCGCTCTGGGTCGCCTCCGCCGAAAAGGAGATCGCCAAAACCGCCGGAGAAGCACTGCACCATGATGAGCGTCACAGGCACGTTGGGCGGTATTTGTTCAAGGAGATTGGCCAGAGTGTGGACATCCAGGTCGGGCCCCGGTTTCCAAAGGTCGTACCGATTGTTGGCATAGGTAGGGCGGTCTGGGCTGCCGTGGCCGGTGAAATAGAGCAACAGCGGTGTGGGATCGTCGGCAGAGGTTGCGTACTGTTGATGCATGCGCTCAAAAAAGCGGCGAATGGCCGGAAGGCGCGAGGGGCCATCGGGGCCGTGGAGCAGCTGTGGAGGGCGATAGCGATCGGCAGAGTAGGTGCTGTCCTCATGGATGAGGAGATCGTAGAGGTGTTGGCCGATAGGGATAGGGGCCGGATCGGTGTAGTAGACGGTTTCATGGTTCGGATTGCCATCGGCGAAGAGAGTGGTGCATTGGGCATTGGCCGGAAGGAGCCGTTGAACGTAGCGCACATTGCTCTCTATGGCCACCTGGTTATAGCTAGGCTCCGGCCCTCCGCCAACGATCAGCACATTGAGGGGGAAGTCGGTTTTTGGTGAAGGCGGTGTGGCTTGCGGAAGCGAAAGCCCCCCAACCAGGAGGAAGAACGCTCCAGAAAACAGCAGACGACGAACCCACGTTGTGCCTTTCATCGGTCTTTCCCTTACTTTTAGTTATAGATTAGACCGACGAAAGGGCTATTTTGTTTTGCCTTCGTCACGGCTACCGAAAGCGCGGTGTACGTCCAAAATATCGCCAATGGCGTAGACCTTCTTGATGATGTCGTCGAGGTGTTCTGTGTTACGCACCTCAATAGCAAGTTCGAGGGTGGCGGTTTTGTCACGATGCGATTGGGTTCGTAGCGCGGTGATATTGGTTTTGTTCTCCCCAAAGACGGAGCCAATATCGGCCAATAGCCCGGTACGATCCAAACAAACGATGGTCAGATAGACCTGATAGACCTGTCCATCGTTGCCCACATACTCTACCGGCACACAGCGGTCTGGCTCGTTCGCGAGATAGTAGCGTGCATTGGGACACTCTCGGCGGTGGAGGGCCATGCCGCGCCCGCGCGTGATATAGCCGATAACATCGTCGCCGGGAATAGGCAAGCAACAGCGAGAGCGACGGAAGAGCAGATTCTCGGTATCAAGCCCACCGGCCACGATATGGAGCTTCTCTTCACTGGCGCGTTTTCCACCGATGGGTATGCTCACTTCGGTAGGCGCAACGGGGCGTAGGCGGTTCAGCACGGTGAGAGGAGCAATGGTGCCGTAGCCGATAGAGGCCAGCAACTCGATCTCGCTGGGCACGTTGAAAGAGGCGGCCACACTGCGTAGCGATTCATCTTTCAGAAGGTCACGTGGGTTCTCGCCCCACCCATGAGGGTCGCGCTCGAGTTGATTGGTCAGCTCCTTTTCCAGAAGGTCGCGCCCGCGCTCCACATTTTCGCGATGATGAAGCCGTTTGAAGTAGTTCTTGATCTTTGCACGCGCGTGGGAGGTCTTCACGAAAGCCAGCCAGTCCCGGCTTGGGGTGGCGCCTGGGCGGGTGATGATCTCCACCGTATCGCCGTTACGGAACTGGTAGGAGAGAGGCACCAGGCGACCGTTCACCTTTGCCCCCACGCAGTGATCGCCTACCTCACTGTGCACCCGATAGGCAAAGTCTATGGGACAGCTGCCTGCAGGGAGGTCTATAACATCGCCTTTCGGGGTCAGCACAAAGACCTGATCGGTGAACAGGTCTTCCGTGATATTACGTAAGAACTCTCCGCTATCTTTGCTATCATTTTGCCAATCGAAGAGTTGTTGGCGAAGAAAAGAGAGACGACGCTCGAACTGATCGTTGGTTTTGCCGCCCTCTTTATACTGCCAATGCGCCGCCACACCGAACTCCGCGGTACGATGCATCTCCCATGTACGAATCTGTACCTCTAGGGGCGTGCCCTTCGGCCCGATCACCTTAATGTGGATGGACTGGTACATGTTGCTTTTGGGCTGGGCGATATAGTCGGAAAACATGCCGGGAATGGGCGCCCAAAGGGCGCTCACCACTCCGAGGGCATGGTAGCAATCGGGGCGCGTTGGCACGATCACTCGGAGGGCAATAAGGTCGTAGAGTTGGGTGAAATCCAACCCTTGCTGTCGCATTTTGTTGTAGATGCTGTAGAGGTGTTTCGGGCGCCCCATGACCTGGGCATCTATCCCCTCTTCTTTCAGCTTCTGCTGGAGAATGGCGACGGCCTCGTCTACTTCCGCTTGGCGTTCCGCCCGAGTGCGCGCCACCATAGCTGCAATCTGTTCGTAGGCCTCCGGTTCAACGTAGCGGAAGGCAAGGTCTTCTAGCTCCCATTTCAGGCGCCAAATGCCGAGCCGATGGGCTAAGGGGGCGAAAATCTGCAGGGTCTCTTGAGCGATGCGCATTTGGCGGGCGGGTGGCAGAGCCGAAAGGGTGCGCATGTTGTGAAGCCTATCGGCCAATTTAATGACAATGACCCGCAGGTCGCGGGCCATCGCCAGAAAGATTTTACGTAGGTTGGCAGCCTTTTTGGCCATCTCGGCCTGCTTTTTGCGCCGGTCAATAGCCGTTGGCGTAAGCTCCTCTTCGTCTTCGGGCAGATTGGGGCGCGTTTTTCCCTCATCTACCCCTATAATCTGCAGTTTCGTAACGCCGTCCACCAGCTGCGCTACAGCAGGGCCAAATCGGTTTTGAATCTCCTCAAGGGGCACTCCGCAATCCTCTACCACATCGTGCAGAAGCGCGGCGGCCAACGTCGTTTCGTCCATCTCCAGCTCGGCCAGAATGGCCGTGACGGCGAGAGGGTGGGTAATATAGGGCGAGCCATCGCTGCGGGTTTGCCCACAATGCTTTTCGGCGGCAAAAGCGTAGGCACGGCGCACAAGGTCTTCATCCGCCTCAGGCCGATAGGCTGCGAGACGTTCCAGAATATTTTCCAGGTCTTGGCCAGCATCGGCACCAAAGGGAGTTCTGGAGACCTCTTGTGTGGTTTCCGACATACGTGCGTTCCTTGTGCAACCGGTACCGTATAAATAGAGCTTTCTATAAGGGTATGCTAGTATACCACACGCTGGCGCCAACCGCTCATGGGCTGTGTCCTTTGAAAAGGGTAGGCACGGTATCCTTTGAGAAGGGTAGGCACGAGACCTGCCCCTACGGCAGTGGGCACCGCATTCAAGAATCTATACGCTTTTTTTACACATAACTTTACCCTAGCAGACTCAACAAAAAAGGAAGCATAAAATGCGTCTCCAATATTTACGTCTTATCGGGCTTGGCTTCATCCTCCTGTTGGAGTTGGCAGGAGGGAGGCCTAAGACGTTTTCGATGCCACCGGCCCACACGGCAGCGGGTCGAGCGCCCTATGGGCAATGGAAATACGGCCCTCCGGCGACACCGAACTATTTTCCGATCGCCGTTTGGCTACAATCTCCGGAGAACGCCTTAAAGTACAAAGCGGCCGGTTTTAACCTCTACGTAGGGCTTTGGCAAGGCCCTACAGAGGAGCAGCTTGCCGCGCTCAAGGCGGCCCATATGCCGGTGATTTGTGCGCAGAACGCGGTAGGGCTGGCGCACCGAAACGATCCCATTATCGTTGGTTGGATGCACGACGATGAGCCGGACAACGCCCAGCCGGTGGTAGACCCCAACACGGGCAAACAGAGCTGGGGGCCTTGTGTGCCGCCGGAACGCATTGTGGCCGAGTACGAGAGGTTTCGTGCGGCCGACCCCACCCGCCCCATCATGCTCAATTTAGGGCAGGGGGTTGCGAACGACGCCTGGTATGGGCGCGGACCGGGGGCAAAACTGTCGGACTATGAGACCTATGTCAAGGGCTGTGACATCGTTTCCTTTGATGTCTATCCGGTCGCCGGTTTAGATAGGCCGGATGGTGAGAACTACCTGTGGTATGTGGCCAAAGGCGTCGAACGGTTGGTTCGTTGGACAAAAGGGCAGAAGGTGGTGTGGAACTGCATTGAATGCACGCGGATAAGCAGCACCAAAAAGGCGACACCGCATGAGGTGCGCGCGGAGGTATGGATGGCGCTCATTCACGGCTCGCGTGGGCTTATCTACTTTGTGCATCAGTTCAAACCGACCTTCGATGAACATGCACTGCTCGACGACCCGCCCATGCTGGCAGCAGTAACCCAGATCAACCAACAGATTCATCATCTCGCCCCTGTTTTGAACAGCCCTACTCTAGAGCAGGCTGCCACGGTGGTCTCCTCCTCTGCTCAAGTGCCCATTGACATCATGGTGAAGCGCTACCAAGGCGCAACCTACCTTTTTGCGGTTGCCATGCGCAATGGAGCTACGAAGGGCACTTTCGATGTAAAGAACCTACCTGCGAAGGCGACTGCGGAGGTGTTGGGCGAAAATCGAAGCCTCTCGGTGGTTGGCGGCAAGTTTGAGGATGCTTTTCAGCCCTACGATGTGCATCTCTATCGCATCGTTGGCTCGTCTCTTTCAGAATAAGAGCGCGGGTTCTGTGTGGGGCAAGACAGGGGGAAGAGAGGCCGCAGAGTTGGGCACCGTGAAACGGCCGTTTCACGGTAACGTATCGTGGTAGGTATAGGGCGCGCTTTTGCCCTGTCCTATAAAAGGCCAGTGTAGGTCGGGACCGTTGCCGTAGCGTGCGCTCGTGGTATCCTGCAACCAAACGCTTTTGGCATGTCCATCCACGAACACCGTGTTGAGATGGGCACGCGAGTCGTGCTCCGAATAGTGCTCCGGATCATGATAGTCCCACTGTTCCCACACCATGGCGGTGTCGGCAGGATATTCCACGTCGTTGATGTGAACGCCTTCGGAGAGGAACATCTTAAACTCGTAGGAGGTTACGGGACGCGCCTTCCGGTCGGTATCTGCTGGGCAGAAGAGGGGGGAATCGCCCTGCGTTGACATGCCGTAAAGGTCGCTGAGGGCATAGGGAAGTGCCAGGGAGGCCCACGATATCTCAGAGGGTTTGAGATCTTCCGCACGGCAGAAATTGTTATGCCAAGCGAGGAGATCATCCGGGTGCGCGCGATTGTCTGGGTCTACGGTGTAGGAGGGAAACGCTTCATCATAGTCTTGAACATAGAGGGCCAGGGCGATGCCGATTTGGTGAAGGTTCTGCAGGCAGGCCGCCTTTTGGGCTGAGCGTCTCCCGGAGAGAAAAACGGGCAGAAGCACGGCTCCCAGCACCGCGAGAATAGCCATGACGAAGAGCAGCTCCATCAGCGTAAAGCCCAAGAGCTGGCAGGCTCTTCGCTGAAGGGCTGGAACCCAAGGCCTTTGATCAAGAGTACGAGTTTGCATGCGTCCTATGGAAGACGGTTGGTCTGTTCTTTTGTGATTCTTCTTCTGAATTCTATTCTAACACAAAAAGTCTGTTCGTGCAACTGCCTTCTACTATACCTTACGAAATTTGAGCAGAACGGGATAGCCTTGTCTAGAATCAGAGATACAGCGAATGGAACACAACGAATCTTAACGAAAAATTAACATGGTTTTAATTCATCCTTAATCGGCAGGGAGATAGGATACATGTGGCGAGTTTGCGGTGGCTGCCGATGTGCTGTGAACTCGCCATCAGCTTAGCCGAAAGGAGAAAGACCAATGGAATTCGCGAGAAAAGCCTTTACGCTGATTGAGCTGCTTGTGGTTATAGCAATAATTGCTATATTAGCAGCTATCCTCTTCCCGGTTTTTGCCCAGGCAAGAGAGGCTGCCAGGAAGGCAACTTGTATCTCCAATCTCAGACAGATCAGCACGGGTGTATTTATGTACGCACAGGACTACGATGAGACACCACCTGAAACGGGATGGGAAGGCCCTTGCAGCAGCCCTATTCCAGATGCAAATGGCAACTATCCACTCGGAGACCAGTATTTCAGCGGGGTTTTCTCTTTCCCCATCGCTACGGCTCCTTACATTAAAAACTGGCAGATATTTAGCTGCCCCAGCGACCCCGATAAAGGTGGGTTTAACAAGTACTATTCCTACTGCTACGAAGCCCAGCTGCTGGCAGTGCGTATGCCGAACTCTTATGCGGGAATGAGAAAGGATGTGAACGCCTTCCTGCGTTCTTTTCCTCTCTCTTATGCGGGAAACTACTTTTTGAGTTCGGCCTACGATCGCACATTGAACCCCTCTGGATATCGAGGAGGCAAGATGTATCCACTGGCCTACTACAAGTGTCCATCCAACGTCTTTTTTGCTACAGACGTAGGATCAAGGCTTTTATCGAATGGTGTCATCTTCGCGGGCTGGTATATCGCCCCTGGATACGATAACGACGCGGCAGGGCAAGGGAGATGGCCAAAAGGGAAGCGGCATGCGCTAGGGCGCAACTGGATTTTCTGCGACGGGCATGTGAAATGGTTCAAAGACCCTCCATTCCTCAATCCAGATGGCACTCCTAAAACGCAAGCCCAAATCATGTGGGAGTATCAGCATATGGGCATCTATACCTATCCAGAAGCTGAAAACCCTGACTACACCCGTTAAAAATAGCCAGCAAGCTCCGAAGTTGCTGCTTCAAAAGCTTCTTTGTTGGGGTGGAGGGGAGGGCATAGGTTCCTCCTCTCCACCATGCTTTCACTCTTAGGCGGCCGCTTTTTGCATGTTCGTGGAGGAGGAAGCGGTGGGGGAGGCGCCGGCAGGTTTGGCTTCTAAAACGCGAACGCTTATGAGGCGGTCTAAACGGATGTCCTCTTGGGCCGTCATGAGGTAGCCGCCGTATAAAGGGACAAAGGTGGCGTCGTAGATCAGCGAAATTGCTTTGTGCACATTGCCGAGCCTATCTTTCCATTCGAGTTCGCAGGTTTTGCCCACCAGCGCTTTTGCTTCCAAAATTCCCATCATTTTGCTGTAACCTCCTCAGGAGCCATCAGATGCAACCGGTTCCTCACCCTCAAGGGCATTCAGGTTATTGACACAGAGATTAACGGCAGATTGAAGCCCTTCATTTATCGGTGGAAATGCTAGTTTTTAGGAAACCTCCACTAGGCACTCTTAAGATTTCGAAAGGTTGCAGGAGAAACGCTTTCAAGAGGAGAAACTTCTCTGCACAAAAGGCAAACCCTACTGAAGGAGAGCGTTCTTAGCCGCATGATCATAGAAAACTTGCGATGTGAATATCTTTCAAACCCGTTAGGCATAGATGTATTGCAACCGCGCCTTAGTTGGGAGCTTCGCGAGGAACGACGCGGGGCACGCCAAACCGCCTATGCCATTCGCGTTGCTTCCTCCCGTGAGGCGCTTCTCGCCGGCGAGGCAGACCTGTGGGACAGCGGCAAGATCGATTCGGAGAGTACGTTTCACATTGTTTATGAGGGTAAGCCTCTGCGTTCCCTGCAACGCGCCTGGTGGAGTGTGCGCGTTTGGGATGATCGAGGGCAACCCTCGTCCTGGGCCGAGCCGGCCTGGTGGGAGATGGGGCTTTTGGAGCCTGACGACTGGAAAGCCGAGTGGATCGGTGCCTCTATTGTGGGTGGGCGTCGCGCTAGTATGCCCTGTCCTTATCTGCGCAAAGAGTTCTCCGTCGAGCGCTCTGTTCGGCAAGCGCGTCTTTACATCACCGCCCTTGGTCTCTACGAGGCCAGCATCAACGGGCAACCTGTGGGCGACGCCGCCCTCACTCCGGGCTGGACGGAGTACCACAAGCGCGTAGAGTATTTAGTCTACGATGTTACCGAGCAACTTCGCACCGGTGCCAACGCAATTGGAGTTATTCTTGGCGATGGATGGTTCTGTGGGCATATCGCTTGGTGGGGCCGACAAATTTATGGAGAGGCACCACGCCTTTTGGCACAGCTCGTCATTCATTATGAGAACGGCGAAACCCACTGTGTCCCCACCGATTCCACTTGGCAGTTTTCCACCGGCCCGTTGATCGAGGCCGACCTTATTATGGGAGAGACGTACAATGCACGCCTTGAGATGCCCGGCTGGGACAGCCCCGGATTCTCGGCAGAGGGCTGGAAACCGGTACAGGTATTTGCGCCGTGGCCGGCCCCCCTTTGCGCTCGCAAATGTCCTCCCGTGCGACGAAAAGAGGAGCTATCGCCCATCGAAGAGCCGCGGCTGGCCGCAAACTGGCCCGTTCCTCACTGGATATTCGACCTCGGGCAAAATATGGTGGGCCGTGTGCGCCTTAAGGTAAAGGGCGAGCCGGGCACTACCGTTCGACTACGCTACGGTGAAATGCTCAAACCCGACGGTACCCTCTATACGGAAAACTTACGAACCGCCAAACAGACCGATACCTATGTGCTACGTGGCGGTGAGGAGGAGATTTACGAGCCTCACTTCACCTTTCACGGCTTTCGCTATGTTGAGGTAACCGGCCTAACAGAGAAGCCGAGTAAAGACCTTATCACGGGCATCGTGCTGCACACCGATATGCCTCTAACGGGTACGTTCTCCTGCTCCGAACCCCTTCTAAACCAGCTCCAACACAACATTGTATGGGGGCATAAGGGCAACTCCGTAGACATTCCTACCGACTGCCCTCAACGCGATGAGCGATTAGGTTGGACGGGCGACGCTCAGGTGTTTGTGCGTACGGGTGCCTTTGTTCACGACATCGAAAGCTTCTTCGCTCGCTGGCTGCAAACGGTGGAGGACTCGCAAAATGAGGAAGGGGCCATTCCACCTGTTTGCCCAAATCCTTGTCCCACCATGGTGGGAACAGATGGTGGGCCGGCGTGGGCCGATGCCGGTATCATCTGCCCCTGGACCCTCTATCTTTGCTACGGCGATAAACGGATATTAGAAGACCGCTATGCAAGTATGACGCGTTTTATGGCCTACTTAGAGAAGACGGCCATCAACGGCATTCGCAGTCACCCTGAGTACAATGGCTTCCGTGGTTTTGGCGACTGGCTCTCTACAAACGCAGAGACTCCGTTAGACCTGATCGGCACCGCCTTCTACGCCTACGATGCCTTTCTCATGGCGGAGATCGCCCAGGTGCTGGGTAAGGAGGAGGATGAGAAGCGCTACCGTCGGCTGTACGAAGCCATTCGGGGCGCTTTCCAAAGGCGGTTTCTTACACCGGATGGGCTTTTGGTAAGCGGCACACAGACGGCCTGTGTTCTGGCTTTGGAGTTCAATCTCGTTCCTGAATCGGCGCGGGCTGCCATTGCAAAAACGCTCGTAAACGATATTCGTGCACGGGGCAATCACCTTTCTACCGGATTCGTCGGCACCCCTTATCTTCTCCATGTGCTTGCGCGAGAGGGCTATCTCGACGTGGCCTACACGTTGCTTCTCCAGCGAACCTGGCCTTCTTGGCTCTACCCGGTGACTAAAGGGGCGACCACGGTATGGGAACGTTGGGATAGTTGGACGGAGGAGAAAGGGTTTCAAGACCCGGCCATGAACTCTTTTAACCACTATGCCTACGGCGCCGTAGGGGCGTGGCTCTATCAGGTTGTTGCCGGTATAGACCTCGATCCGAAATCGCCCGGCTACCGTCACATTCGGTTGGCGCCGAAGCCGGGAGGTGGGCTTACCCATGCCGAAGCCTCGCTAAAGACGGTTTGTGGCCTCGTTCGCAGCGCCTGGCGTATTGAAGACGGGCGGTTTCTGTGGGAGGTAGAGGTTCCCACAAACACCACGGCTACGGCGATCCTCCCCCTCAAATCCGACACCGATGTGTTCGAGAGCGACAAACCCCTCTCGGAAAGTCCGGGGGTGAGGTTGCTGGAGGTGGCGTCGGATGGTGTCGTCCTCCAGCTGGATTCGGGACGCTATCGTTTTCTGGCGCCTTGGAGATAACCCAATGGGCCACGCGATCTTCAAGGGCGCGTCGGCTTTGAAAATTGTGCCCTTTTTGAGACAAGCTATTTTTAAGGAACATGTAAAAAATGCCCTATTGCGTTGGTGTCGCTTTTAAGCGCGTAGCAAAATCCTACTGGTTCGATACCAATGGCATCGAGCTTAGGGAGGGCGATCAGGTGATCGTCGAGACGTCGCGTGGGTTGGCGCTTGGCGTTGTGCGCATCGGCCCTCAAGAAGTAGCGGAAGAGGATTTACAGGCTCCGCTGCAGCGTGTTCTACGCCGCGCCGAGGCGGCCGACCTGCAGCGTGAGCGCGAGCTGCGTCAGAAGGCTCAGGCCGATTTGGCCCTATTTAAGGAGGGAATTCGCCGGCATGAGCTTCCCATGAAGGCGCTCTATGCGGAGTACACTTTCGATGGGGAGCAGCTTACCTTCTACTTCTCCTCAGAAACCCGAGTAGATTTTCGTGACCTGGTGCGTGACCTTGTGGCCCGTCTTAAGGTTCGTGTGATGCTCTATCAGGTGGGGGCACGCGATGAGACCAAGATGCTGGGGGGCATTGGCCCTTGTGGAAGAACGCTCTGTTGCGCCACGTTTCTAACCGAGTTCGCCTCCATCTCCATGAAGATGGCAAAAGATCAGAGCCTCTTCCTCAATCCGGTTAAGTTTTCCGGCATATGCGGTAAACTGATGTGCTGCTTGCGCTACGAACATGAGACCTATGTGGAGGCGCGCGAGCACTTGCCGCCCATCGGGCAACTGGTGATGTCGCCGCGCGGCCAAGGCAAAGTGGTAGAGCTGAACCTTTTAAAAGAGACGGCCATCGTGCAACTGCTGGAGAGCGGGGCCGAAATGGAGTTCCCTGCCACAGAGCTGCGTATAGAAAAAACGACTCGGTGCTCCGAATGCCGTGGCTGCCAGCTTGAGCGCATGCGGGAGGAGCTTGCCGAGGAGAGCCCATCCGAAGAGTAAGTTTGCCTGTTATAGGAGCAGCAGATGCCCATCTACGAGTTTCACTGCAAGGACTGTAATGAAAACTTTAAAGTGCTGCGCCGTGCCGATGCGTGCGAGGAGGTGCTATGCAAACATTGCGGCTCTAAGCGAACCGTTCGCCTGATTTCGGTAACGGCTCCGACCGCAACGAATGAGAATGGCGGTCTTTCGACGTTTGCCGGCGGCGGTGGTTGAAGCCTCAACCCGGCCGCGTGCGGCTGTCGAGATCGCTAATGGCAACAGAAAACATTTGTAGGGAAAGAGATGTCCGAGAACCAACCTAAAGAACAACAGAGCGCGTTCGTGGCCGTTTATGAGGCCGCGAACGTAGAGGAGGCCTTGGCTCTTCGCGCCACGTTGGAAGCGGAAGGCTTTGCCGTGCTGCTTCCTTCCGATGGCGTGAACCCCGTGCTCGGCGCGCTTCATGCCTCCGTAGCCGACCTGGTGCCCCTCGCGCTTTACGTGCCTGCCGAGCAAGCCGCAGAGGCACGCGCCCGAATCGCCTCCCTGACCTCAGGAGAGGACTCTGCAACGGAGGAGGAACAGAGCTAGAAACACGATGGCGGTTTCTGCAAAAACGACTTACTACGTTACCACGCCCATCTACTATGTGAACGGTCAACCCCATATCGGCACGGCGTTAACGACGGTGGCTTGCGATGCCATTGCGCGCTATCGGCGACTGTGTGGTCAGGCGGCCTTCCTTCTAACGGGAACCGATGAGAACGGCACCAAAATTCAAGAGGCCGCCGAAAAGGCCAACACCGATACCATGCTCTTCGTGGATCGGCTTTCGGCTGCCTTTCAAAAGAGCTGGCAGGAGTTGCATATTGCAGCCGATGGTTTTATTCGCACCACCGAACCTCGCCATCGCCGCGCCGTGCAGGAGTTCTTTCGACGCCTGCGCGATAGAGGCTATGTCTACAAAGATATTTATGAAGGTTGGTACAGCGTTAGCGATGAGACCTTCTATCGTGATAGCGATGTGGAAAACGGCGTGGCCAAAGAGACGGGGAAACCGGTTATAAGGGTAAAGGAGGAGAACTACTTTTTTCGTCTCTCTGCTTTTGCCGATAAACTCCTCGAACACATCCACGCCCACCCCGAATTCTTGCTGCCAGACTTTCGCCGAAACGAGGTGATCCGTTTCATCGAAGAGGGGCTACGCGACATCTGCATTACGCGCGCCAACCGAGGTTGGGGCATTCCCTTCCCGGAGGATGAGAGCAAGGTCATCTATGTTTGGTTCGACGCCCTCATCAGCTATCTCTCCGGCATCGGTTGGCCGGATGACCCCGCCTGGCAGACCCGTTGGCCAGCGGACCTACACTTCATGGGCAAAGAGATTTTTGTGCGCTTTCACGCCACCCTTTGGCCGGCCATGCTCATGGCCGTAGGCCTGCCGCTGCCCAAACAGGTCTATGCGCACGGCTTCTGGACTATTCCGGGGCTGAAGCCTGGGGAAAAGGCGGGAAAATCCACCGGAGGGTTGCCGCATCCCACATCGTTCAGCCGCTTTTTGGCGGAGCGCGCCGGCATAGATTTTGACCTTGCTGCCGACGCACAGCGCTACCTTCTGTGTCGTGAGATGAACTTCGGGCTTGACACCGAGTTCAGTGTGGAGAGCTTTTTGCGACGCTTTAACACCGATCTCGCCAACGATCTGGGCAACCTGCTAAACCGCACCTTAAATATGGTGAACCGCTATACCGGTGGCTTCATGGAGAACGTGCAGCTTGACTCGGAGATCGGTGCGCTTGCCGCAACAGTGTATGAAGAGTATCAGAAGGCGATGGCCGAGTTTCGCCTTAATGGGGCCCTCGAAGCCGTGTTTCGGCTGGTAGGGCGCATGAACAAATATTTGGATGAAAAAGCGCCTTGGTCGCTGGCAAAGGCTGCCGAGTCGGGCGATGCAGCTGCTGCTGCTCAGTTGCGCACGGTGCTTGGCACCAGCCTAGAAGCCACGCGTTTGAGTGCGCTGCTGCTCTCTCCGTTTATGCCCGTTGCATCGGAGCGGCTGCTGGCGCAAATGGGTCTTTCTCCGGCGTCTACTGCCGGCCCTCAAGCTCTGAAGTGGGGGGCTGCAGGCAGCACCTGGCAGGTTAAGGCGCCCCAACCGCTCTTTCCGCGCATTCAGAACCTTAATCTCTCAGAAAAGGATATCGCAACGCTCATGACACCTCCTGAAGATGCCGAAACACAAGCGCGTCCGTCGGGGACGCCCGTGCCTCCTGAAGAGATCGCCACAAGTGCCCCGAACATCTCTATTGAAGAGTTTCAGCGTGTGCAGCTGGTGGTGGGCGAGGTGCTTGCTGCCGAGCCGGTGCCCAACACCACCAAACTGCTCCGCCTTACCGTCCAGCTCTCTGAGGAGGACGTGCGCACCATTCTGGCCGGCATCGCCGAGTTTTATAAACCGGAGGAGCTTGTGGGGCGCCAGGTGGTGATTGTGGCGAACCTCCAGCCGCGACGCATGCGCGGCATCGAGTCGCAGGGCATGCTGCTGGCTGCGGATGTGGATGGGCGGGCGGTGCTGCTTCAACCCGATCGGCCCGTTCCTAACGGCACGCGCGTGCGCTGAAGGTTAAGAGGGTAGCGCCAAATGCCCCTCAAGCGGTTACCGTTTAGCGGCTCATCCTTTGCCTTCTGGTGGGTCATGCGCAAGGACTTGCGCATTCTTTTTCGCGACCGCACGGCCATGGTCTTTATTTTTGGGCTGCCTCTCATCTTTGCATTGATCTTTGGGCTTGTTTACTCTAAAGCCGGCAGGCAAGGTGGAGCGGGCATTTCCTTGCGGCTTTTGGTGGTGAATAACGATGAGGGAACTAGCTCTAAAGTTTTTCTCACCGCATTGCAGCAGATGGGGATGCATGTGGTTCCAACCCAAAGCATCGGGCATCTCAGAGAGGCTGTGCTTACCGGCAAGTATCCGGCCGGGCTTGTTATCCCCTCCTCCTTCACGGCGCTGCTGCAGGGGTGGGCCGATCGTGCCGTTATGGGGCAAGATGCACCCTCCGTGCCGCTGCTCGTCTACATCGATCCGGCTCAAACCCAATTCGAGCCGCTGACAAAGGCCTCTATGGAGAGCGCCGTTCAACGTGCTTTGGCGCCTCTTATTCGGAATGCGGTTCTGCAGAAGGTCCCACCCCTCTACCGCAGCTTTGCCCAAAGGATGTTGGGGCGGCAAAGTCAGCAGTCTCCGGTGGCTTTATTGGTGCACGACAAAGCGCTTATTAAGGGGGCTGCGGCGCCAAGTCCAGGCGATCAGGTGATGCCTGGGCTGATTATCTACTTCATCTTCTTTATGGCCAACAGTGTGGCCGTAACGCTTATTCAAGAGCGTCAGGAGGGCACTTTGCGTCGCATGCGCTGCGCCCCTATCTCTCCCGGCCAAATTCTTGTGGGCAAAATGTTCGCGCGGGTTGTGATAGGGGCTATTCAGGTCGCAATGTTGATGGAGCTTGGAAGGGCCTTCTTGCACTTCTCCGTCGGCACGGCGTTTTTCGGTCAGGTGTTGATCATCGCCCTGTGTCTATTTGCTGCCGTAGGGCTTGGCCTGCTGATTGCGGCCGTTGGACGCACGCAGGAGCAGATACAGGGGCTTACCACGCTCGCTCTATTGCTCATGGGGTTTCTCTCCGGCTGTCTTATCCCTAGGGAGCTGTTGCCTCGTCTTGTGCAACAGCTCAGCTACATTACCCCTCATGCTTGGGCCTTAGATGCCTATAACGATCTTCTCTTGCGCCATCTTCCGTTCTCCGAGGCGGCCATGCCCATGTTCATCCTCACCGGGTTTGGTGTCATCTTTTTTGTGCTCGCCCTAATGCGCTTTCAGTATGATTAGGCGTTCTTTTTGAGGCATTTTGATCAGAAAAGCTCGTTCCTTATCAGACTGATGTTAAAGAGAGTATGTCGAGATGTTTAGAGCGGAAACTGGTTGCGCTGCCTGGCAGGGGTGTTGTTGCGGCGAATTCCTATTTCAGAGACTGGCTTGTGAAGGGCCTCTCGATTTTCTTTGGAGTTCTATCTCGAATGGAACGGAGACAAGGAGATGCAAAAGCGAGATAAGAGATTAATTTAAGCCGTATATTCCCTTCCGCGCCAGCGAATGGGTTCGCGACGCATATGCCGCCACCAGGAGGCCCACTGCACCGCAATCAGCAGCAGAATGGAAAGCGGGTGTAACCAAACAGCTTTTCTATGGCCGAACCGAGTTGCTTGCATCCAACGAAGAGAGAGAATAAGCCCCACCTGAAGACAAACAAGCCAACCCCAGAAGGGGAAGAGATGTTTCGTGATCGCCTGGGCGACCGCATCCAGGAGAAAGAGGAAGGGCAGCAAGAAGAGACCGAGTTGCAGACCCGTCATGATGAGCAAAGCAGGAAAGCTGCCTAAGCCCTCGTAGGCGTTGCGGGTGAACCCCCTCCATAGAGCGCGGCCGCCTTCGTACATGCGACATGAAATAAGATGGCTGGCATCGCAGAGGCGAACGGCATATCCGGCCGCTTTCACACGCCGCGCCAGCTGCAACCCATCGTGAAACGAGTGGGGAATGGCAGCGTGTCCACCACAAGCGCGGTAGGCCTCTGCCGAAAACAACTCCACCTGTCCACAAGCGGCAGCAAATTGGGGACGTGGGTTCTCCCAAACCGAACGAAGAGGCAGAAAAGTGAGCACAAGAAAATGGATCATGGGCACTGCCACCAGCTCCCAAAAAGAGCCGGCCTCTTGGCGAGGAAAGGTTGAGACCATGCCGGCCTGATGCTGCTGCGCATAGGCGAGCAGAGAACCAACGAATTCCGGCGCCGTGCGGGTATCGGCGTCAAGGAAGAGCAGCCACTCTGTCCCCTTTGCCAAAGCGTGTTCCGAAAGCTGATGACAAGCCCATACTTTGCCGGCCCAACCGCCGGGCAGAGGCCTTCCGGTAAGCAGTTTTACGCGGGTGTCGCGTTGGGCATAGGCGCCCACGATGGCGGCCGTATCGTCCTCCGAGCCGTCGTCGAGCACACAAAGCGTGAAATGCGGCCAGCATTGGGCGAGCAGGCCATCAAGACACGCTGCTATCTGTTCGGCTTCATTGCGGGCAGGCAGCAGGATGTAGAGAGCGGTAGGACTAGGTAGGGAGTGAGCAGGAGGCCTTGCATAATCCCTCAAGTTGCGTCGGCTTAGCCCCCAGAATGCAAGCAACAACAGGGCTACCAGAGTCTGGTAGGAAAGAGATAACATCGTTTACTACTCTTCAAAATAAATCCTCTGTATTGTCTGAAACGTCTACTTCGTTGTTTCTCTCTCCAGAGGCCCATTCAGGGAAACACCACGCATCGGGCAAAATGGGGTCGGAGCGGCCTTCCATTTCCGCCTCAGCGATAAGGCGCAGTAGTTTCTCAGCCTGTTCATTGTAGAAAGCGTACGTCTGCAGGTCGAGAATCTGGTGGCAAAGTGAGGCCGTACGGGCGTAGTTAGCCCGTGCGGCGAAGACACCCGCCTGGATGATCAGGGCATCGGCATAGTCGTCCGGATCCAAATTAAGCAGGATAGAGTGTTCTGCGAGGCGGCGAGCGCGATCGAAATCCCCCTGCAGAAGCGCTTTGAGGGCCAGCGCACGCAAAACAAAGGAGCGATAGAAACCTTCGATCAGGGACAGTTTCTTGCCTATCTCTCGCTCGTAAGCCTGAGCGACGTCAAAACGGCGACGACAAGCCCAACAACGAAGTATTTGCGCTTTCGCGTGTAGAATGGCCTGTTCAGGCCGAGGGACGTCCATGCGCAGCCTATCCCGCGCTTCCTGAGCGAGTTCCATAGATTGCTTTAGATCGTGTTGGAAGTAACGGCACAGACTTTTCATCATAAGGGCATGACGATAGACCGATTCCAGGCCGCCGATGAGGAGCGATGCTAAGGGATCTCGCCCGAGCACGATGATCTTATCCAAGAGTTCTTCCGCTTTGGCAAAGTTACCTACCGCAAAGTAGACTTGCGAAGCCACTGCCAGCATGGTTAGCTCTCCGTGCGTGTTCTGACGCGCCTTCATCTCTTGTTCAACGAGGGAGACCGCTTCCTCATGCCGGCGCTCGTAGAGCAGTTGCATGATCTTCACCGCCGGCGCTTCGGAGATAAAAGGTGGCTTCGGGTTTGCGCGTTCGTAGTAAGCATAGGACTCGTCTACATAAGGCGCGGCACAGTCGAACATATAGAGATAGTGGTAGATTTTTGCAATCATTAAGGCCGCCTCTGCCCTCAGTTTTGTGGAGAAGGAGCTAACGGCGTAAAACCGGCGCGCCAGATTTAAGGCTTTCTGAAACTGCCTAGTGTAAAATTGCTTATAGGCGAGACGGCGCAAAAGAAACGGCAGACTCACCATCGCCATAACCGCTGCGAGCAGTAACTGTAGAAGGAGAAGCCCCATGGCGTTTATCTCTTTCCTTTGGCTCCGTTGGACGAGGCCAAATGATTCTTATAGAAATCGAGGATGGTGGCGATGGTGTCGTCTTCGTTAAGCAAGGCGGTTCCGTGCTCAGAGCCGGGAAGCACCTTCAGCAGATGGTTGTTGCCGGGCAGTAGTTCGCCGATCTGTTGCGGCCCGTTGTCGGCGATGGAATCGCCCTGATCGTGCAGAATGAGGGTGGGGGTGTTGCAGCGCCGGGCCGGCGTAAGGGCATCTAGCCCATGGTAGTTGGCGCCAGGCGAGAGCAGAACCAGAGCTTTTACCTGCTGAGGATGGGAGGCGGCATAGATGAGGGCGTTATTGGCACCGTAGGAGGCGCCGGCCAACCCAATGGGGCCTTTTCCCCGCAGAAAGGCAATAGCGGCGGCGATGTCGCCAGAGGTATCCCAAGGGGCATCCGCACCGGTCGGCCCCGGCCCTTGTGTGGAGCGCCCGGCCCCACGTTGATCGATGGCCAAAGCCACATAACCCGCTTTTTGAAGGGCTTTGGAGAGCGGCTCCCAGTCGGAAGCCTGCCCTCCGCGTTGGTGCAGCAGAATAACGGCCCCCTGCGAAGGCCCTTTGGGGAGGTAGAGATCGCCCACGATCGTCCAGCCATCCCTTGTGTGAAAAGAGACGGTTCGTACGGAACCGGCTGTCGGTGCCGAGGCAATGGGCGCTTTAGGAGCGCTGCCGGAGTGGGCCGAGCAACCGCCGGTTGCTCCCAAGAGCAACAGAGCTAGTACGAGAAAGGGTTGAAAGCGGCACCGCATCGTCTCCTCCTCAAGAGCTTAGCTACGATTTTTTTGACCCAGCACCCGGCCAATGCGCTCCACGGCCTCTCTTAGGCGCTCTCCTTCGCGATCTCCGAGCACGGTAAGCGACATACGCACGTAGCCCTCGCCATGCTGCCCATAGCCGGTTCCTGGGATAACGTTCACACTGGCTTCCTGAAGAAGGAAGCGCGCAAACTCCGCGCTGGTGAACCCTTCCGGCACACGCGCCCACACGTAGATGGTGGCCTCCGGCTTACGGACGCGCCAGCCCAGGGCATTCAGTCCATCGCAAAGGATGTCGCGTCGCTTTTTATAGAGGTTCAGCGTGGGGGTGTTGTCTACATGCAGCAGGGCGTGTGCTGCGGCCAACGAGATGGCCGGAAACTGCTTGCTATCGAGGTTCGACTTCAACTTGTTCAGTAGGCCGACAGCATCGGGGTTCCCCACCGCAAAGCCGATGCGCCAGCCCGTCATGTTATACATTTTGGAAAGGGAGTGTAGCTCGATGGCCACCTCTTTGGCACCTTCCACCTGCAGTACGGAAGGGGGAGGCGATTCGTAGTAAACATCTACATAGGCCGCATCGTTTACCAGCAGCAGCTCATACTGTTTAGCAAAGTCCACGGCCTTACGGAAAAATTCGAGCGAAGCCACCGCCGATGTGGGGTTATTGGGGTAGTTAAGCCAAAGAATCTTGGCGCGTTTTGCCACATCGGAAGGAATGGCCTCTAAATCCGGCAAAAAGTGGTTCTCTTCTAACAAGGGGAGCGCATAGGCCTCGGCACCGGCCAAAAGGGTGTTGACACGCGGCACCGGATAGGCTGGGTCGGGACAAAGCGCGAGATCACCGGGGTCGAGATAGGCCCAAGCCAAATGCGCGAGGCCTTCCTTACTTCCTATCAGCAGAAGGGCCTCCTTGTCGGGGTCAATCTCCACTCCGAAACGGCGGTGCATCCAGGTGGCCACGGCCTGCAGGAAAGGAGTCCATCCCGCGGGAGTTTCGTCGTAGCGATGGGTAGTAGGGTCGTGTGCGGCCTGTTTGAGGGCTTCGATGATCGGCACCGGCGTGGGCTGATCGGGGTCGCCAATGCCGAGGTCAATGAGGTCGCGCCCTTCCGCGAGGGCTTTTCGTTTTAGGGCCGCGATCTCCCCAAAAAGGTAGGGTGGTATCTTCTCCAAGCGTCGAGCGGGAGCTATCACGCAAACTATCTCCTTAGATATTGATTCCCTTTTAGTCTACCCGAATGCCGCCGGAGAAACGAAAAGCTCCCCAGAGGGCGCGGTACCTCGCATTTTTCTGCTCCCTTCGCGTATACTCTCTTTGAGGAGCATGGTGATAAGTACTTTGAAGAGTTCAAGACGATGAGCGCGCGAAAACGCTGGGCGGCATGTATGGAGTCGGCACGTCGCGGCGCCCGCACGTTAGTGATGGGCGTGCTGAACGTAACCCCCGACTCGTTTTCGGACGGTGGGCGCTACTTTGCCCCAGAGAAGGCGGTGGAGCACGCTATTGAGATGGCCAATGCGGGGGCCGACATCCTCGACATCGGGGGCGAATCCACACGGCCTGCTACCTTCACTTCCAACCGCCCTCTGCCCGCCGAAGAGGAGTTACGACGCATCCTCCCCGTTGTCGAGGCTCTGCGTGTGCAGCTGCCGGATATGCCCATTTCGGTAGACACCTACAAGGCGGAGGTGGCTCAAGCGGCTTTGGAGCGAGGCGTCGTTTTGATCAACGACATCAGTGCGCTGCGCGCCGATGCACAGATGGCCTCGGTGGCACAACGGTTCGACGCTTGGGTATGCCTTATGCACATGCCAGGGCTACCTACAGCCCTTCCGTCTGCGCCCCATTATGAGGATGTGGTGCGCGAAGTGGTTGAGCACCTGCGTGAACGGGTGAAAAGCGCGGAAGCGGCAGGGATCGCCCCTAACAGAATCCTCATTGACCCCGGCATCGGGTTCGGTAAAACACCCGCTCAAAACCTGGAGCTACTGCGTCGTTTGCCGGAACTGCTGCAGCTAGGCTACCCTCTGCTGGTGGGCACCTCCCGGAAGTCGTTTATCGGAAAGGTGCTTGGAGGTCTACCGCCAGAAGAACGCCTGGAGGGGACGGCGGCCACGGTGGCATTGGCCATTGCCGGTGGGGCGCATGTGGTGCGTGTGCACGATGTGAAGGCGATGGTGCGTGTGGTGCGCATGACCGATGCCATCGTTCGGGGGTGGCCGGGATGAGCGGTTCAGGTCCCTATGCAGTAACACATCTCAAGGCCGATACAGGGGGCCCCAGGAAATCGCAAGATTTTCTGGGGCAGGGCGCCCTTCCCCTCAAGGCCGACGCCCTTCCCCTCAAGGCCGACGCCCTTCCCCTCAATGAGGAGCCACGCCTGCCCAAAGCGCGCCTTGTAGAGGTTTTCTCTTCGGTGCAGGGGGAAGGCGTTTTGGTGGGCTATCGGCAAGTATTTGTCCGCACGTACGGATGCAACCTGCGCTGCACCTATTGCGACAGCCCGGAGACGCTGAAAGAAAGCCCTCTGCCAACGATTTGCCGCATTGAGTGGCCGGCAGGCACAGGACGTTTTGAAAAGCTTCCCAATCCTGTTGGGGCGGAACAACTTACCCAGGTAGTGGAACGTTTTCTTCAGAGGCCCCATCATTCTGTGGCCATCACCGGAGGGGAACCACTTTTACAGGCGCGTTTCCTGGAAGCCTGGCTACCGACTGTGAGGGCGCTAGGCCTGAGAACCTTTTTAGAAACAAACGGCCTGCTGCCGGAGCACCTTCAGCGCATAGTGGCTCTATTAGACTATGTATCTATGGACATCAAAACCCCCTCGGCCACCGGTCTCGAGCCGGAGAAGACGTGGCCGACGCACCGCCGATTTTTGGAGGTGGCGCGTTGCACCAACGTCTACACCAAACTGGTTGTCACACCGCGCACCACAGACGATGAGCTAAACCGCGCCATAGACCTTATTGAATCGGTGGATGCCTCCATTCCGCTTATCCTGCAGCCGGTTACGCCCTGCGGGTATGAGCCGGTGGGCGTCTCCCCGTCGCGTCTGCTAGAGCTACAATCTCGTGCGGCCATGCGTCTCAGCGAGGTGCGCGTTATTCCTCAAACGCACAAGCTCGTGTCACTCCTCTAGCAGGTGGGGTGGGGTGTCGCGCAGGGTGCGACCTGTGTCTTCTGCATGGGTGTCGTTAATGAAGACACCTGCCCCTGCCTCCGAACCGGCTAAATATTTTAGTTTGTCCGGCGTACGGTAGGGCGGGTAGAACTCGATGTGGAACCGATAGTAGTTATATGTGCCCCCGTCGGTTGGACGTTGATGCATCACCATGATGTAGGGGAGTGAGGGCTTCGACGGCCAAAGGTTATTGTATTTCTCCATCACCACCTTAAGAATACGCGCAAGATCGGCACGCTTAGAGCCATCGAGATCGGTAATGGCTGTATGGGATGAACGTGCCACCACATGCACCTCATAAGGGTAACGCGCATAGAAGGGCACAAAAGCTACAAAGGAGCGATTTGTGGCCACGATGCGCCTTCCATCTTCTAGCTCGGCTTGAAGAATGTCGTCGTAAAGGTTTCTGCCGGTGCGTTCAAAATGCTTTTTGGCGGCGTTCAACTCCCGCTGTGGGATGGGGGGGATGAAAGGATAGGCATAGATTTGGCCGTGTGGATGGGAGAGAGTGACCCCGATTTCGCGCCCTTTATTCTCAAAAATGAACACATACTGCACGAACTCGCGTGCGCCAAGCGCGGCAAAACGATCGGCCCAAACCCAAATAAGCTCTTCTACTTTGGTTACCGAGAGTTGAGCCAGCTCTTTATCGGCATGGGGGGTGTAGCAGACGACTTCGCAGATTCCCTCTGCCGGCCTCACCGGTTCAAGTGGCGTTGAGGGCACGGAGGGCTCGGGGGGTGTTCGGCGAAAAGAGGGAAACTTATTTTCAAAAACTACGATCTCGTAGGTCGGCGCCGGTATCTCGGTGGGAAAGCCTCCGGGTTTGGTAGGGGCGAGCGGGTTGTAGTCGGGGGGCGGAAAGAAGGTGCGGTCTTGACGATGGGTGGCCGTTACAACCCACTCCTCCAAAGTAGGGTTCCAGCGCAGTTCAGACACGGGCTTTGCGCTCCTCCTCTGTTTCCGGTTCGATAGACTCCTCTGTCTCTTTCAAAGCCTCGAAGGCCTCCGTCTCTTCCGGTGTGGCCGTGTCGGGAAAGTGGTAGTAGATCAGGTATCTTCCGTCCTCTTTTAAGGTTATTTTCTTCTGCATTCGCATAGGTTACTCCAACAAAAATAGGGTGTACTCAAATTCTACCCCGTCTCGGGAAGGAAGGTGGGGAAAACAAGACCCTTAGGCTCTTGCCACGGCCCGCGTACTTGGGCAAAGTGCAGTTCACAGTTGCGTGCGCCCCAACCGTACAGCGTGTGAACCAGCGCATCGGCCTGGGAGGGAACGAGCACCACGGGGCTGCGCCCTCGATGTTGGTTCAGCTCCTCTGCAATGAGCGCCGCAGCCTGCTCCTGTGTACGTGCCACCCCCGGCCCCAACATATTGCTTGCCGGGGCCGCAACGGACGTTATGAACCCTTCAATGGTGCCCTGTTCGGTCTCTAACACGGAAACGTGCCAGAAACCGTCGGTATTTTCCACAAAGTAGCGATAGTCCTTCTCGCGGCGGATACCGGCGATCTCGCGTTCTAGGTCGGCAATGGCGTTGACATCCTCAAGGGTAGCGGGGCGTATGCGATGGCCTTTTGGCAACGTATAGGCGATGCCTTCGGGCGGCACGGTGATCAGCATGTCCTGATAGATCGTTCGGGGAACGAAGCCGGCACGGTTATAGAGGGAGAAGGAATCGAGGTTGATGGCGCTGGAGACCAGGCGCAGTGGTTTATTGGCCTCTTCGGCAATGGTTATAATCGCCTGTAAAAGCTGCCTTGCCACTCCTTGGTGAAAATAGTTAGGATGGGCGTTCATGATGCCTAAAGAGACATGGGTCTCTCTTGGGTGGTAGAAACAGGAGCCGGCGATGCGCCCGGTGGCATGACTTACAGCGACAAGGCAACATCCGGGATCGAGGGCCTCGTAGATTTGGCAAAAGGCTTGTGTGCTCTCCGGCGGTCCTGTGAAGATGGGTGGACGCCCGTGCGTTTGGTACCAAAAGTTCGTAGAGACGTAGATTAGCTCGGCAACCTCACTCCACTCTTCTCGACGCATGGGTCTTAAGGTGAACTCGGACATAGGCGCTCCTCACAGAAGATTTACCCAAGGGCTTGCTCTAGATCGGCGATTAGGTCTTCCACATTCTCCAGGCCGACCGAAAGGCGCACAAGGCCGTCGCCGATGCCTCGCGCTCGACGCTCTTCCGCAGGCAGGGCGGCGTGCGACATCTTGGCCGGGTAGCTAATGATGCTCTCAACACCGCCAAGGCTACCGGCCAGAGCGAAAAGCGTGGTGCTTTTTAGCAGCTTTTCGGCGTCGGCCACCTCCAACTCGACCGATACCACGCCGCCCCCCATACCACGCATCTGTTTCTGCACCAGAGGGCGCTGATTGGGGTCTGTTAGCCCGGGGTAGTAGACGGTGCGGACTCGCGGATGTCCCATAAGAAATTGGGCTATGCGCAGGGCATTTTCGCAGTGGGTTCGCATGCGTACGGCCAGCGTGCGAATGCCGCGCAGGGTTAGCCAGCAGTCAAAAGGGGAGGCCACAGCTCCGGTAACTTTCTGGATTTCCCATAAACGGGCGCGCAAGGCGGGGTCGCGCAGAACGAGCGCCCCACCCAGCGTGTCGGAATGACCTCCGAGGTACTTGGTGGAGGAGTGCATCACGATGTCGGCTCCGAGAGCAAGCGGGTTTTGGAGATAAGGGGTGGCGAAGGTGTTATCTACGGCGACGAGGGCGCCCACGTCGTGTGCGGCCTGCACCACGGCAGCGATATCGGTGAGTTGGAGAAGGGGGTTGGCAGGGGTTTCTAGCCAGACCATACAGGTGCCTGGAGTGATGGCCTCGATGAATAGCTCCGTATTCGAGGCATCGGCGTACTCTACAATAACGCCGTTGGGGCGCAAAATGGTCTCGGCAAGGTGCGTTGTTCCTCCATACACGTCACGTGCCAGCAGAAGCCGGTCGTTGGGGCGCAACAGACGAAAGGCGGCATCTATGGCGGCCATGCCGGAACTAAAGCAGAGAGCAGGGCATTCGGCCGGGGCCTCTTCGAGAGAGGCCAAACAGACCTCCAAAGCATGACGAGTGGGGTTGCCATAACGGATATACTCATAGCCGGCTCGGCTTACGCCTGGCTCCTCGAAAGCATAGATCGTCGTGGGGTAGATGGGGGGAATAACCGCACCTGTCGTCTCTTCCGGCTCTTGCCCCACATGAATAGCACGAGTGGCAAACTCCATCCAAAACAGCTCCTCAAATTTTGTCTACAAGTTTACCTGTTTTTGAGCGGCTTGCAAGTTAAGGCATCTTCGTGTCCGCTCGTAGGGAGCAACTCTATTCGGACAAGGCACTTTGGTGCTGTCGTAAACGACCGCGCGCCTAAAGGCGAAGGTCTCTCGCTTCGCTTCGAGGCGACAGCGTCGAGATGACACGACTATCGCCGAGAGAGCACCAGCCCGATCCCATCTGCCGGCCCAGCGAAGCCACAGGACACACAGAAAAAACGTTTGTAGGCTTTGACGACCTTAGCGATGGCGCGGATGGTCATCGGTGCTGGGAAGCGAAAGCGCTTCCTCACGTTGCGGTAGACGCGCTTCTGGAGCGCGATTTTGTTGCGCACCGATGGTCGAAGGCAACCTCTACAATCGCGTTGCAGGTTTTATGGCACGTTTTCACGGCGATGTCTTCGGGTGCGCGGCAATCAAGGCTGATGGAGATAAGCCGTTTTAACTGGTAGGAGTGGCCGCGAGATCGCTTGCGATGGAGGTGACCTCGGCAAAGCTTGTTTTAAGCTGGCCGTAAAGCGCTCGATAGAGAGGGTAGTAGCGATTGTAGATGGCCTGGTTCTGTGGGTTCACTTGGGTGCGATGCGTCACCTGAATAACGCTCCGACAGGCGGCCTCAACAGAGGGATAGATTCCCGTTCCTACTCCGGCCAACAGAGCCACGCCCAGAGCCGGGCCTTCATCCACATTGATGGTGACGTGGTCTTGACCAATGATGTCGGCCTGAATTTGGCGCCAAAGAGGGCTGCGCGCACCCCCGCCCGAAGCACGCACCTGCCGGATGGGCACCTGCATCTCCCGCAAAATCTCGAAAGAGTCGCGCAATCCGTAGGCCACACCCTCAAGAACGGCACGTGCCATATAGGCACGATGACAACGTCGTGTGATGCCGAAGAACACGCCACGGGCGTTCGGATCGGGGTAGGGCGTGCGCTCGCCGGTGAGGTAAGGCAAAAACAGCAGACCTTCGCACCCGGCAGGCGCCCTTTCGGCCTCTGCACAGATGATCTCGTAAGGATCGCGCCCTAGCGCTTGTGCCACCGCCCGCTCCGGCTCGCAGAAGGTGTCGCGATACCATTGCAGCGAGCCACCTGCCGAAAGCATAACGCCCATGAGATGCCACTTTCCGGGCACCGCGTGGCAGAAGGTGTGCAGCCGCAACTGGGGGTCTACGGCAGGTGCATCGCTATGGGCGAAAACAACCCCTGAGGTACCCACAGTAGACGACACAATGCCGGTCTCCACAACGCCGTTGCCCACGGCACCGGCTGCCTGATCGCCACCGCCTCCTACAACCGGTGTTCCCTCCGCAAGTCCGGTTGCGAGGGCGGCTTCCGCTGTGATACGCCCTGTTATTTCCGGCGATTCGTACACTTTAGGCATCCATTCCCGCGGGATGGCGATGGCATCGAGCAGCTCATCGGCCCAGGCGCGCTTACGTACGTTGAAAAGCGCCGTTCCACTGGCGTCGGAGACCTCCGTAGCGTACTCACCGGTAAGGCGAAACCGCACATAATCCTTAGGCAGCAGCACCTTGCGCACCTTTGCATAGTGGTGGGGTTCGTGCTGACGGAGCCAGATGATCTTGCCGGCGGTAAAGCCGGTGAGCACCGGATTCGATATAAGCTCTATCACCTTCTCGCGTCCCACCGTCTGCATAATCCAGTCGCACTCCGCTTGGGTGCGCTGGTCGTTCCAGAGAATGGCGGGCCGAATGACGGCATCGTTCTCATCGAGAAAAACGGAGCCATGCATCTGCCCCGAAAGTCCGATGCCTTTTATCTCTTTGGCATCTACTTTGGAATCGTGCAACACACGTCGCAGCGTGGCGCAGGTCGCTTCCCACCAATCATGCGGGTTCTGCTCGCTCCAAAGCGGGTGGGGGGTGAAGAGCGGGTATTCGTAGGTGGCGCGCGCTTTTACCTGCCCGCTCTCATCTATCAAGATAGTTTTTGTGCCGCTCGTTCCTATATCTATTCCGATTAAGAAGGCCATAAAAATAGCTCCTGAAAAGAGGTGGGGATGCTGCCGCGGGGGAACGTCGGCAGCATTGCTTAAGATGTTACCTCAACGAGGCACACACTTGGAGCGATCCACCATCAATTTAATGGCCACCGTGGAGGGAGGTTACAATAAGCCAGGCGTTAAGCACGACGATGAGCACGGCCAGGAGCACGCCCACTATCTGCACGATACGCCCGTTGACAAGCGGCCCCATGCGTCGGCGGTCACCCGTTATCTGAATCAGAGGAATGACGGCCAAGGGCAGCTGCATGGAAAGCACGACTTGGCTAAAAAGCATCAGCTGGTCTATCCCGCGCGCTCCATAGAGGATAACCGCCGTTGCCGCGGGCACAATGGCCAGACCACGAGAGATAAGTCGTCGCAGCCAGGGGGCAATACGGATGTGCAGGAAGCCCTCTAGAATGATCTGGCCGGCCAACGTTCCTGTGAGCGTGGAGTTCTGACCCGATGCCAGCAGGCCTATAGCGAAGAGAGGGGTGGCCAGGGAAACACCGAGCAGTGGGGTAAGCATACGATAGGCATCTTGTATGCCGGTGATCTCGTGATGGCCGGTGCGATAGAAGGTGGCTGCGGCGAGGATGAGGATGGCGGCATTGACGAAGAGGGCCAACATAAGCGCAACAAACGAGTCGGTTTGGGCCATGCGCACGGCATCTTTCTTATCCTCCCAGCTCTCGCCGAAATCGCGTGTCTGCACCACGGAGGAGTGGAGATAGAGATTGTGTGGCATAACGGTGGCGCCCAAGATGCCGAGCGCGATGTAGAGCATGCCGGCGTTTTGCACGATGTCCCTATGGGGCACAAAGCCGGCTATCACCGCATGGAAAGAGGGATGCGCGTAGAACAGCTCGATGCAGAAGACCGCCATGATGGTGGCGATGAGCGTAATGACGATGCCCTCTATCCAGCGGAAGCCCTTGTGCTGAAGGGCCAGCAGCAGAAGAACATCGAGACCGGTTAGGATGACGCCGGCGGCCAAGGGAATATGGAACAAGAGGTTAAGCGCAATGGCAGCGCCGATGACCTCGGCAATGTCGCAGGCCACAATACCGATCTCGGCAGAGAGCCAGAGGAAGATGACGACGGGTTTTTTATAGATATCGCGACAGGCCTGTGCCAGATCGCGCCCTGTGGCGATGCCCAGCTTGGCCGAGAGCGCCTGAAGGAATACGGCCATAAGGCTGGAGATGAGCACGACACTTAGCAGCCGATAGGCAAAGGCTGCCCCACCGCCGATGTCGGTAGCCCAGTTGCCGGGGTCCATATAACCCACAGCCACAAGATAGCCCGGCCCCACGAAGGCCAGCAGCCTACGCCAGAAAGTGGCACTTTTAGGGACAGGTATGGAACGAAAGACCTCCGGAAGAGAGGGAAGACTTGGAAGAGTATGCCATCCGTTGAGGGCCGATCTCTCTGGTGTTTCGCTGCGAACGGTATCCACTTTCACTCCTCCTGTTCCTTGTTCTGATAGATTTGTGTTGGTTCTTCGTAAGGTAAAACAAAAACCTGGGCGGCCGCTTTAGGGGCGATGCGCACGATATCCTGCCCCACCTGTGCTGTGAAGTCGCCCCCAAACGGCTCGCGTTCCAAAAGCGCAACAACGGAACCGGGCACAAGCCCACGCTCTTTGAGATAACGCAATAGCTCTGGGTCCTCATCCACCACATGGTCTACGGTATAGCGACCGGGAATTGCCATCTCATCAAGCGGACGACTTGTAGAGGGCATCACCTTAAGGTCACGCGAGGGAATAGGGGCTCCATGCGGACATGTAGTTGGGTGACCCAGCAGGTCATCTATGCGCGATTCAAAGTCCTCGCTGATGTGGTGTTCCAGTCGCTCGGCCTCGGCATGAACCTCTTCCCAGCTATAGCCTAAGGCGTCCACCAGGTAGCGCTCTAGCAGTCGGTGATGTCGAATAATTTCCAAAGCTACCTTGCGCCCGCGGTCGGTGAGCTGAATAGCATGGTAGGGGGTGTGTTCCACCAGCTGCAACTCCGTCATCCGACGTAGCATTTTGCTAACGGCGGGCGCACTTACGTGCAATCGGGAGGCCAAATCGGCCGTGTTGGCCGTGCGGCCTTCAAACTCCATGTGGTAGATGGCTTTGAGATAGTCCTCTACGGACTGGCCCGGAAGATTTTCTTGTGTTTCCGTCATTGCTGCCTCATGGTTCATTCCAAATTGAACTATGGTTAATATACCCTATTTCACACGGCAAAGTTCCAGTTTGACTAAAGGCTTGGCCTCTTTGGGCCAGGCTATGAACCTTAGGCTTCGCTTTTGGGTAGACGATGAGGTTTTTGACAATTTCGTGGGCTTCGCAGTATACTAAGAAACAGGCGAGGGTCGTTAGCTCAGTTGGTAGAGCAGCTGACTCTTAATCAGCGGGCCACAGGTTCGAGTCCTGTACGACCCATGGGCTTGCTTTGAGTGCTTGCCAAGCTGCTGTCTCAGAGGGGCGATTAGTTAACGGGTAGGTTCTTTGAACCTACCCGTTTGTATTTGGAGAGGGCAGTCTGGCGAGGAGCAGGGCGCTGAGGCTGGCCAGCAAGGCTCCTAGGATGAAGGGTAGAAAAGGACGATATTGATAGAGCGCTCCCGCGATAAGGCTGGCAGGCAGAAGCGCTATTCCGACTACCATATGATAGGCTCCTATTTGAGTGGCCAGTTTGGTGGGGTCGGAAAAATCGGCGGCAAAAGCGCGCTGAACCCCCTGAGTCAGCGCATAGTAGAGACCGTATATGATGAAAAAGACGGCAAGGACGAGTTTTGAAGGCGCTAATCCGACGCCTAAATAGACCACAGCAAAAACGAGGTAGCCGGCTATAACCAGCGGTCTGCGGCCAATGCGATCTCCGAGAATGCCGATGTTGTAGTCTAAAAGCGCCTCCACCACGTTAAAAAGCGCGTAGAGCGCCATAACTCCGGTGGCCGTGTAGCCAACGCCTTGGGCACGCAACAGAAGAAAAGCGTCGCTGAAATTGCCGAGGTTGAACAGAAAGACGATGACGAGGAATCGCCGATAGAGCGGGCTTAGCTCCGACCATTTGGGTAAAGGAAGAGCCGTTGCCGGTTTCTTGGGCGCCGAGTCGCGCTTTTCATGAACGAACAGCAGGAGGGTAAGAACGGCTAGGAGGCCGGGGATGCCGGCGAAGAGGAAGAGGGCACGCAACTGATGCGATAGGTCGCCCCTTATTGCCTTCAATATAAGGATGCCGAGCAGCGGCCCCACCACAGCGCCGATGGTATCCATGGCACGATGCAGGCCGAAAGCCCGCCCTCTTAACGCGATCGGGGTGGCTTCCGTGATGAGGGCATCGCGTGGAGCGGTGCGAATGCCTTTGCCCAGCCTATCTATAAGGCGGAGCAGCAGCGCGAATGGCCATAGGGTAACCAGCGCCATGAGAGGCTTGGCCAAAGCGCTGCTGCCGTAGCCGAAGACGGTGAGCGGCTTGCGTCGCCCAGAACGATCGGAAAGGTAGCCCGAAACAAGACGAAAAAGGCTGGCAGCACTTTCTGCAAGCCCCTCGATAAGCCCCACAATGGAGGCCGGCACGCCCAACACAAGGGTAAGAAATCGGGGAATCTGTGTGTAGGCCATCTCGGTAGACATATCCATGAAAAGGCTTACGAACCCAAGAGCTACCACGGTGCTGCTAAGGCGCCGCGATGTTTCCACCGCCTCGGTGTGTGTTTCCGCCTCGATAGACATAGTCCTAAACTCCTTAAGAATATCTTCCGAATCGCAACTTTTCAGGCGCGATGCCCTCTAGACATTCGCTCCATGGGAGCGGGGTTCAAAAAGCATACGCAACGTTTCGGCGATGTGCTTCAGCCCCAGCGTCTGCAGGGTGCGATAGCCTTCTACCTCTGCAGTAATAGGCCCCTCGTAGCCGATCTCATGAAGGGCGATACGTACCCGCTCCCAAGGTACATCGCCTTGAGCCGGATTGCAAAAACCGCTAATATTGCCTATTGTCGTTCGGAAATCCTTTACGTGCACCTTGCGAATGCGTGTGTTCAAAATCCGAATCCACTGATCCGGATAGCCGAACGTAAGCACATTGCCCACATCGAAGTAGGCTCCCACATGGGGGTGGTCCACGGCGTCGAGCAGCTGGGCAAATTCAAGAGGAGACAGCAGGAAGCGATTCCACACGTTTTCCACCCCGATATGCACGCCGAGACGCTCGGCTTCGGGGGCAAGGCGCTTTAACCCCTCTAAAGTCAGCCGATAGACGGCATCGTAGGAGGAGTCGGGGGTCACCACACCCGGCACCACGAGTACGGTATCGGCGCCAAGCCACTTCGCCACCTGAAGCTGAAATCGCACCACCTCGAATCCCTTCTCACGGATGGCGGGGTCTGGCGCGGCGATGGGGTATTTCCAGCCGAGACCGGTTGAGAGGCTAAGTAGTTTTACCCCACATTGCGCGGCATCTTCGGCGATACGACGGGCGCTTTGCTCATCTGACTGTAAAGAGACCTCGCCCTCTTCGGCCAAATTCACCTCCACACAGTCGAATCCGGCCTCTTTGGCCACTTGGAAGGCCTGACGGAGCGGCAGGCCAGAGGGCAACGACCAAGCGTTGATCCCGATGAGAGGCATGAACGTAGCTCCTTCCCTTGTTTAATCGGCATTTCGGCAGAACAGCACCCAATTCCTACCTTGCATTTGCAATAGCCCTTGCAGGAGGATGGACTTTTGAGAAAGAATTAACTCCTAAGCAGCAGAAGGAGGACGTTTATGGTTGACGTTACCTGTGTGGGTGTGTTGGTTGCGGATGTGGTCGGAAAGCCGATAGAGCGTTTCCCCGACAGAGGAAAGCTGGCGTTAGTGGAGCGAATCGAGCTTCACGCCGGAGGCGGGGTTTCTAATACCGGCACGGCGCTTGCCCGTTTGGGTATTTCAACGGCTGCCGTAGGGAAAGTGGGTAAGGACGGTTTTGGCGATTTTTTGACCCATCATTTGGCGGCACAGGGGCTTGATGTCACGGGGATCGTGCGTGACACGCGGGAGGCGACCTCCTCGACGATGGTTTTGGTGCATGGCGATGGGGAGAGAAGTTTTCTGCACTACTTGGGGGCTAACGCCGCGCTGACTTTAGAGGATATTGATTTTCAGAGGGTACGTCAAAGCCGTATCCTCCATATCGCCTATGCGTTTTTACTGCCCGGGTTGGATGGCCATCCGATGGTAGAACTGCTGAAACGGGCGCGTGAGGTCGGGGTGATCACAAGCCTCGATACGGCTTGGGATGCCAAAGACCGTTGGTTCTCCCTCATACAGTCGTATCTGCCTCATGTGGACTACTTCGTGCCGAGTTGGGAAGAGGCACGGAAAATAGCGGGAGAGCGCAACGACCCGCGAGATGTGGCCAAGTTCTTCCTCGATCATGGGGTGCGTGTTGTGGGGTTGAAGTTGGGTGAAAGAGGCTGTTACGTACGCTCGGCTGCGGGCGAAGAGGTGCAGCTTCCGGCCTTTAAGGTTCCTGCAGTAGACGCGCTGGGCGCGGGAGATGCCTGGGTGGCCGGCTTTTTAGCCGGCGTTGTGAAACAGTTGGATTTGGAGCGCTGCGCCTGGCTGGGCAACGCTGTAGGGGCTTCTTGCGTGATGGCCCTCGGAGCAACGAGTGGCGTGCGTGGATGGGAAGAGACCGTAGAGCTGATCCGCAAACACGGCGGCCCAAGCTTCGAGCATTGAGATGCGAACCGAATCGTCACTTCGTATTGCTATGTTCACTCCCTGGAAGGCACAGTGTGGGATTAGCGATTATAGCCGCCATCTTGTGGAGGCTTTAAAGGCACTTCCAGAGGTAGAGGATGTGACTATTGTAGAACCACCCGGTGATGCCTCCAAGCTCTCCACATGGCAGGCGCTTTGGCGGCGTGGCGCACGCAAACGGCTCTACCAATCGCTGGGGCAGCAGATGAGCCGACAAGGCGTTCATATCGCCCATGTGCAGCATCAGTATTTCTTCTTTGGCGGTGTCTCTCCCTTAAAAAATCGGTTTCTAGACTTCCTCCAAGAGATCCGCCCTCCGGTTGTTATGACGGTACATGAGCTTGCCCTACCGCAGGATTCTTCCTTGTTGAAAAGGATTGCACTTGCTAAAGTGAACCGAGCCTCCTTTCTCGCGCCGAACCTTCAGCGCCTCGTAGTCCATACGGAGGCCGATCGCGTGGCGCTGCAGAACATCGGGTGCGACTCGGATCGGGTAGTACGAATGCCGCATCCCGTGCCTCCTGCCGCGCCCATGCCCGACTCGGAGCAGGCCAAACGGGTCTTGAATTTGCAGGGGAAGCGGGTACTCACCATTTTCGGCTTTATATCCAAGAAAAAGGGGCATCTGGTGGCTCTAGAGGCGCTGCGTCAACTGCCTTCCAACGTAGTGCTTCTGCTTGCCGGAGGAAGGCACCCGGACGATCGCACCGACTACGTAGACCAGATTTATCGGCGAGCTGAAGCGTGGAATCTAAGAGGTCGCCTTGTGGTTACCGACTATCTGCCTGAGACCTCTATTCCCACCGTTATGGCGGCCACCGATATCGCCTTGGCACCCTACTTGCAGACTTCCGGCTCCGGCTCGCTGGCCAACCTGCTTGCTTACGGACGCGCTATTGTAGCCTCCAGCATTCCCCCACATATCGAGATCGCCGCCTCTACCGACCCTCCCTGCCTCCATCTCGTTACGGTGGGCAACCCCACTGCGTTGGCGAGGGCTGTGGAGGGGCTACTTGGCGACCCGCACGGCCTGCGGATGCTGCAAGAGGCGGCGTTGCGCTATGCGAAAGCGCATCCCTACTTGCAAATGGCCCGCAATTTGGTGACTCTCTATCGGGACGTGCTGCGGAGATGAGCCAGATTGAGTAGTCGTGTTGGCATAGATGGGCGAACCCTTACCGGCCCCTTTACCGGTGACCGCTCCTATTGGCGTGGTCTGCTTTCTGCCTTGCCAGGGCTAGCTCCCGACCTTCAGTTTTATGTGTACAGCCACCGTCCTTTTCCTAAAGAGGTGCTGCCCTCGGCCTCAAATCTCGTTTTGCGCGTGATCCCTGCCCGCAATGAGCGGCTATGGAGCCTTTTTACACTGCCGGCCATCGCTCGAAACGACCGCTGCGACCTACTCCATGTGCAATACACCGTTCCTTTTGGTTGCTCCTGCCCGGTCATCACCACCGTACACGATATCTCCTTTCGTCTCCACCCGGAATGGTTTCCATGGAAGCACCGCCTTCTGCTTAACATCGGGGTCGCTCTCTCTATAAGGCGTGCAGCGAAAGTGATCACGGTCTCTGAGACATCGCGCCAGGACATCTTGCGCCTGTACCGATGCCCTCCCGAACATGTTGTTGCCATTCCCAATGCCGTCTCTCCCCTCTTTTTCCTGCCGATTGCTCCTGCAGAGGCGCAGCGTGTGGTGATGGAGAAATACAGAGTCTCCACCCCCTTCGTGCTTGCCGTGGGGGTTCTGCAGCCAAGAAAGAACATCGAAACACTTGCTGCGGCCTTTGGAATCGCCCATGCTCGGTACGGCAAGCCCCTTTCCTTAGTGCTTGTGGGCAAGAAGGGTTGGGGAGTTCAGGAGGAGACCATTCGCGCTCGGGTAGCGCAACACGGCGGCCTTGCCGCTGCCGAGTCCCTTGTGTTTACCGGTTATGTGCCGGATGAAGACCTGCCTTTCCTCTACACGGCCTGCGCCGTATTCGCCTATCCGTCGCTTTATGAGGGCTTTGGCATTCCGCCACTTGAGGCCATGGCGTGTGGCGCGCCAACCCTCGTTGCCCAAGCGCCTCCCATGCCCGAAGTGGTGGACGAGGCGGCGCTTCTCATCTCTCCTAACGATCCGTGGGCGTGGGCAGATGCCCTCCTCTCTGTGCTACAGGATGCAGACCTACGAGACCGTTTGAGGGAAAAAGGGCCTCTTCGTGCACGTTGCTTCACTTGGGAAGAGAGTGCGCTTCGTACTTTGGCGCTCTATCGGCAGATACTCGCCCCCACCTCTTCCTCGGCCTAGCTAACAGACCCTGCTACAAATCCTCCTCTCTCTGCATTTCGGTCGCCATGCCAATGGGGCAGAAAGAGTGCGGCCGGGAAAGTTCTGCAAAATTGGGATGCAACTACCAATAATCCCCTTATGAAGAACGCAGACCGGTGTCTTTCGAGAGGATTCCTCGAAAAAGCCTCTCTGCATGGCACCGATCAGGACAAACCCCGGTGTTTCAAGGAGTAACGTTATGGAACGTGGGCTTTATGCCGCCGCTTCCGCCATGGTCGCTCAACAGACCATTCAAGACGTGATAGCGCAAAACGTCGCCAATGCAACTACGGTGGGTTATAAGCAGGACGTGCCTACTTTCCGTTCGCTCACGGCTTTGGAGCTTGAGCGTCTGAACGGGAATAACGCCCAAGGGGTGCCCATCGGGGAGCTTGGGACAGGAGTTATGCCCGACCGAATCTATACGGACTGGAGTGTCGGCCCCATCGAGCAGACAGGCAACCCGCTGGATGCGAGCCTTGGCCAGGGGCTTTTCTTTGCGGTGAGCACGCCGGCAGGAGAACGCTATACGCGAGCCGGCAACTTCCGTTTAGACGGTCAGGGCAATCTCTACACGGCAGCCGGCTTTCCTGTGCTTGACGATCGAGGACAGCCGATCAATGTTGGGCGTGGGCCGAATGTGGCTATCGATCGTATGGGCAATGTTACGGTGAACAACCGGCCGGTGGCGCGCCTACGCATCGTGCGCATTGACCCCAACTTTCTACAAAAGCAAGGCGATTCGCTCTTCGCCCTTACCGGCGGCCCGGCGCCTGTTCAGGTGCCTAATCCGCAGGTGCTTCCGGGAACTCTAGAGCAATCCAACGTCAACGTGGTAACCGGTCTGGTAGACCTCATCGTCGTACAGCGCAACTATGAGATGGCTCAGAAGGCCATTCTCACACACGATGAGTTGTTAAAGCAGACCACCAACAATGTGGGCAGTGTTTCCTAGTGTGGCTTAAGGGCTGGGTTAGAAACCTGCCCTCTTACGGCCGGACTTTCGGCATGGCGCGTGCCGAAGGAGGCCGTTCGCGCTCGTCCGATTGACGGCGCTCTACTCAACGCTTTTAAGGGCTTTTGGCCCTTCACAACGCTACCATTTTGGAGGAACGGCATAAACTATGGATCGCGCGCTTTTTACCGCTGCAACAGGGCTTGCGGCCCAACAGCTTAGTCTCGATGTCATCGCGAACAACCTCGCCAACGTCAGCACGGCGGGCTTTAAGGCCAGTCGAGTAGACTTCGAGGACCTGATCTATCAAACCCCTCAGGAGCCGGGCACGCAGACAGGCCCCAACTCCATGCTTCCCACCGGCCAGCAGATAGGGCTTGGCGTATCCTCTGGAACCACCACCACGGTGAACACACAAGGCACACTACAGCAGACGGGACGGCAATACGATCTGGCCATTCAGGGAAACGGCTACTTTAAAATTCTCATGCCGGATGGGACGACGGCCTACACTCGGGCCGGCAACTTCGCAGTGGATGGAACCGGGAAACTGGTTACACCAGATGGCTACGCGTTACAACCGGAGATCGTGATACCGCCCGATGCGGTCTCTTTCTCCGTCAGCCCTGACGGGCAGGTAAGTGTGCGACGTGCAGGCCAGCAACAGGCGACCGTTGTTGGGCAGCTTCAGCTCACCACATTTGTGAACCCCGCCGGCCTTCGCGCGATGGGAGGCAATCTCTTCATGCCCACTCCGGCCTCCGGCCCGGCAGTAGACAGCACACCGGGAACCCAGGGGGCGGGCACGCTGCAACAGGGGGTCATCGAATCGTCCAATGTGGATATCGTCTCCGAGATGGTGCGGATGATCATCCTTCAGCGGGCTTACGAGACCAACTCTAAGGTCATTCAATCCGCCGACAGCATGCTCGGCATTGCAAACTCCATCAAGCAGGGTTAAGGTCATGAAGCGATTCGCGTTCGTTCTTGCCATTTGGCTCGTGCTCGGCTTTCATGGCAAGGGGTATGCGGCCAAGAAGCCCGAAAAGTCCACCTCTACTGGGGTCACCATCGTTGCCAAAGCCGAAAGCGTTGTGAACGGCAACCTCATTCACGTGGGCGACATCGCCACCATTCAGGGCGGAAGTCCTGCGCTCCAGCAAGCCATCGCTGCCGTTGTCGTGGGGGTAGCGCCCTTGCCCGGCCTATCACGCTCGATCATGGCAGGCGACATATTGGTGCATCTGCGTGAAGCACAGTTGACCAATCCCTCCGTTCACATTAAGGCGCCGACGATGATTTTGGTGCGACGTGCCGCCAACAACGTGGCCGCGAGCCAGATCGTACAGGCTGCTTTGGCCGCCGCGCAAAAGGCGGTTCAGGGCATTACAGGAGCCGTGCTAGTGCCCGATCCGGTGGAAGGAAATGTGGTGCTGCCCACGGGGCAGCTTCAGATAGTCGCCGGCCAGGTAAATGGAGACCCCAACCTTGGGACGCTCTTCGTGCCCGTTAGCCTTTGTGTGGACGGCAAGCCGGTGCAGGCCACCACTGTGACGTTTCACGTACATCGAAAGTTACAGGCTCTGGTAGCGAATCGAACGCTTGAGCCACGCGATATTCTTCGGCCCGACGATGTTTCGCTGGAGACAGTGGACCTCCCTCCAGGTTTTAACGACCCCATTACCGACGCCAAAGATGCGATAGGAAAACGCGCTACACGCCGCATTTTGGCCGGTGCGCCCATTCCTGCATCCGCTCTCGAGGTGCCGCCAGTGGTGCAGGCCGGAAATATCATTACCGTGCTGTACATCGTGGGGCAGGCGCGCATTACCGCCTATGGCACCGCACAACAGTCGGCCCGGGTGGGCGATACCATCCATGTCTATATCACCTCAACGCACAAGGTCATTGATGCTGTGGTGCTAGACGCCCATACCGCAGAGGTGATGGACAACTGAAAGGAGATAGAAAGATGCGAAGAAACTATAGGTGCTTTCTTTCTTTCGCGATTTTCATGCTAGGACTGCTGCTTGCAGTCTCTCAAGGAAAGGCCCAGTCGCTCTTCCCGGTAAAGGAGGCCAACGAGGAGCTTAAGGGAAGCAGCAGTGCCTCCGCCGCCTCCCTTTTCAGCGACCTTCGTGCCCATAACGTAGGCGATGTACTCACCATCACGGTGGAGGAGAGCACGACAGCCCAAACCACGGCCAGCACCAAGGCCTCGCAGACCGATTCGGTGGATGCTTTCGGCGGGACAGGGCTTATCCACAACTTTTTCCGTAGCTTGGCGCTCTCGGCCTCGAACTCGCGCAACGCTACCGGCGACGGTACCACATCGCGCTCCGGCACATTTGTTACCACCCTCTCGGTGCGGGTGAAAAAGGTGCTACCGAACGGAACCCTGCTTGTGGAGGGCACCCGCGTGATGAAGATCAACAAAGAGACCCAGAAGATTACCTTTACCGGCATCGTACGTCCAGAGGACATTGGGCCTGACAACACGGTGCCCTCCAGCCTGGTAGCCGACGTAAAAGTGGCCTACGATGGCAAAGGGATCGTGGGAGATACCCAGCATGAAGGCATTCTTACACGCATCTTTCGCTTCCTCTTTTAAGCGCGGGGAAGTACGGATAGAGAGTGAGGCAAAAAGAGAATGGCACGACTTACCGTTCTATGGATCGCTGGGATGATGGCGTTCGGGCTTTGTGTCGCCTCTTGGGCCGATGCGCCGCCTTCCAGCACTCCGGCTCAAAATAGCTTGAAGCCCTCAAGGCCAACGCCCTCCTCTGCAGAAGCAATGGCCAACGCCGGTTTCGCTCCTATCAATGGGCTGACGCGGGTGAAAGACATCGCAAACCTGCAAGGGGTACGAGGCAACCAGCTCATCGGCTACGGCCTTGTAGTGGGGCTGGAAGGCACCGGCGATGGACAGACCACCCAGTTCACGCAGGCCTCTTTGGTGAACATGCTGCGGCGCTTCGGAATAGATGTGCCCGCTTCAGCGGTAATGGTCAAAAATGTGGCGGCCGTTATGGTTACGGCCGACCTGCCTCCATTCGTAAAGCCGGGCAGCCGCATAGATGTGGTGGTCTCCTCGATGGGCGACGCCAAATCGCTGCAAGGGGGCACGCTTCTGCAGACGCCCCTGCGTGCTGCGAACGGCCAAATCTACGCAGTAGCCCAAGGCCCTATCTCCATCGGGGGCTTCAACTATGAGGCAGGCGGTTCTAAAGTGCAAAAGAACGATGTGAACGTGGGGCGCATCCCCGGAGGGGCCTATGTGGAGCAGGCCGTGCCGATGCCGCTAAGCCAAGATGGCACCACCCTAGAGTTCACCCTGCAGTCGCCTGACTTTACTACGGCAAGCCGTATGGCCAACGCTATTCGCCAGCAGCTTAATGTGAGCACATTGGCGGAGGATGGTGCCACCGTAGAGGTGGTGGTGCCGGACCAATGGCGGCAAAACCTCGTGGGCTTTATCTCTAAAGTGGAAGAGGTAACCCTCACGCCGGATGTAGTCGCACGCATAGTGGTGGATGAGCGCACCGGTACGGTGGTGATAGGCGGCAATGTAAGGCTTGGTGCAGGGGCTGTAGCCCACGGCGACATCAACGTGGAGGTAAGTAACACGCCCGTAGTGGTGCCGCCACCTCCGTTTTCGGTCAACCCGCCGCCAGCTACCGTCGTGCCGTTGAAGAGCACCCAGGCCACAGAACATGGCGGGCAACTTGCCGTTATTCCACAAACAACAACGGTAGACCAGCTTGTGCATGCCCTCAATGCGCTGGGAGTCACTCCGCGCGACCTCATCGCCATTCTTCAAGGCATGCGCGCTGCCGGCATGATACAGGCCGAGATAGATATTCAATAAGGGAGGGGCCATTATGAGTACAGTGTCATCGCCACTACCGGTCGTTTCGACAACGCAGGGCAATACCACCCTACAGCAACAGCAGGAGCGGCTGAAGAAAGCCACGCAAGAGTTTGAGGCGCTTTTTCTCACAACGCTTCTGCGCCCCACGTTGAAAGAGATGGTGGGAGGCGATTCGCTTTCTGACAACAGCTATGAGATGGGCTACTACCAAGATATGATGGAGCGTCGCCTTGCCGAGGTACTCGCCAAGAACGGCGGTTTAGGTCTGGCCAAAACGCTCTACGATGAGCTTGCACCCCATCTACTCGGGACGAGCACCGCCGCAGAAGGGAAGAAGTAATCAACGATGTCGGCAACATCCACAAGTCATTTGATCACAAGCCTGCGCAAAATATTACAGCGTCAACTGGTACTGTCGCAGCAACTGCTTGAACTCGCCAAAGAGCAGAACGCCGCGCTGGTAAAGAACGATGTCGCCCTGTTGCAGCAACTAAACGAGCGACAGCAGGCCTGCCTGAGCGAACAAGAGGCGCTCGAACGCACCCGCGTGGAGATCGCGTGCAAGCTGGGCAAGGCGTTTGGGCTAAAAGGGGTTCCACCCCTGCAGCAGCTCTTACCGCATTTAACGAAACCCGACCAAGAGGCGCTGCTCGCACTACGGAAGGAACTGCTTCGCGTGCATGATGAGATAACGGCAGTGCATGAGCGCAATCGCCTGCTGCTTCGCAACGGCCTTCACTACATCGTCTTCAGTTTACGCCTGCTCACCGCGGCAGCGCTGCAACCGGCCCGCTACGGAACGAATCTTAACGAGGTAGTAACGCCCAGTTTTTACATAGACAGCAAGGCCTAAAGGCTTTGCTCGTATTCTCAATCTTGTAGACGCACGGAAGCGTCGGGGTCAAAAATACGGTTGACCTACATCCTTCAAGGAGAAGAAACCATGCCATCTAGCTTTTTCGGATTAGAGATCGGCTATTCGGCACTGGCCTCCAGCCAGATCGCCCTCGATGTCGTTTCTAACAACGTATCTAACATCAATACTCCCGGCTATGCGCGGGAAACGGTGGCCTTCGATGAGACCGTTCCGTTTACCCTGCCCGGCCTAGATAGCTTTTCGCCCGGGCAACTGGGCACGGGTACCACGATCACGGCCATTAACCAAGTGCGCGATCAGTTTCTTGATCGCCAAATTTTGGCTGCCAACTCCGATCAGAGCGCTTACAACACGCTTCAGCAGGTGCTCGGCCAGGCACAGACGGCCTTCTCCGAGCCTAGCTCGAGCGGCATAGGGCAGCAGCTAACGAACTTCTTTAACGCTTTCAGCAATCTCGCCGCCAATCCGGAAGACCCCGGCATTCGCGCCACAGTTGTCAATCAGGCGGTAACCCTCACCAATGCCTTCCATAACGTGAGCAATTCGCTGAGCCAACTGCTGCCCAACCTCAATTCACGTATTCAACTAGATGTGCAGCAGATCAATAACATCACAACGCAGATCGCCACTCTGAACCACCAGATCGGGGTAAGCATCGCCGCGGGGCAACATCCGAACGATCTTATAGATAAACGCAGCGCGTTGCTTTCTCAACTAAGCGGTTTGGTGAACCTGCAGATTGTGGATGAGATCAACCCACAAACCGGGCAACCGAATGGGGAGATAGATGTGCATGTGGGCGGGTTTACCCTGGTTCAGGGGGATACGGTCGAACCGCTTTCCTACACCTCAACTTCGGTCGGCAGCGCCAATACTCTGGGCCTTGTGGACTCGCAAGGAAACGCCATCCCGCTTTTAGGGGGTGAGGTTTACGGACTTTTGAAAGCGTCGGCGATGGTTCAGGGCTACCAGAGCCAACTCGATACCCTTGCCTATAACCTCATCAACGCGGTGAACAACATCCATCAAACCGGCATGGGGTTAGATGGGTCTACCGGTACGCTCTTCTTCTCTTCACCGCCTCCCCCGCCGGGCACTGGCGCAGCTGCCTCCATCTCGGTGAATTCGGCCATTATCGCCGATCCTCAAAAGATCGCTGCGGCTTCGGTTCCCACGCCACCCAACCCGCTTGCACCGGGGAACGGTGATGTAGCAAGCCAAATTGCCAACCTGGCCAACACGGCCGTTATCGGCGGCGCCACGTTGAACGACTACTATAACGCGCTGATATCCACGATTGGCTCGGACACGCAGACGGCGCAAGCACAAGCCAATAACCAACAGCAGATCGTCTCACAGCTGCAAAGCCAGCAACAGTCGGTTTCGGGCGTGAACATGGATGAGGAGCTAACCAACATGTTGCAGTATCAGCGCACCTACCAGGCGGCCGCACGAGTGATCAACATGGCCGATACCTTCCTGGATACCATTATCAACGGCCTTGGCGCCGGCAGCACTCCGGTAGGAGCCTAATTTTTACCGATAATCTCTAGGGACAGACGGCATGGAGGCCGTTTCCTTTGGAACCGTTCGGGCGATTCGCCCCTCTGAAAGGAGTCAGAACCATGCGAATTAGCACACAACAGATCGTACAAGATACTATTCTCGGCGTAGAAGACGCCTACTCGCGCTTTGGCGTGGCAGAAAAACAGGTGAGCACCGGAAAGCGAATCAATCAGCCTTCCGACGACCCGGTGGGCACGGGCGAAGTGCTGAAGCTGCAACAGCTTAACTCGCAAATAAATCAGTACAACAACATTATTGACCTTGCCGTAAACTTTCTGTCCACCACCGATTCGGCGCTGAGCAGTACCGACAATCTGTTGCAGCAGGCACGAACCATCGCTTTACAAGCGGCTAACAGCAGCCTCGACGATTCGGCACGGGCGAACCTGGCCGATCAAATAGGCCAGATCATCACTCAGGTCATCAGTTTGGGGAACAGCAGCTATGAGGGGCGCTACATTTTTGCCGGTCAGCGCACGAAAACGGCGCCTCTCGCGCAAACCCCTTCGGGGTTTGTATATTCCGGCGGCTCGGCAGCCACCGGAGATGGGGACATTAGCCTCGATGTCAACGTGGGGGAATCGGTGACGATCAACGTTACCGGTGACCAGGTGTTTATGCCGATTCTGAATACTCTGAGTTCGCTGCAAAACGACATCGCAAACGGGCAGCTCTCCACCATCTCCAACGTGGATGTGGCCAACATAGATACGCAGTTGGGCAATCTGCTGAGCGTGCGCGCGGGTGTCGGCGCCAAGATAGACATGCTGAACGGAGAAAAACTGCGAAACTCACAGGTCTCTATCGGCAATACCAGCCTGCTCGCCCAAGTGCAGGACACCGATATGGCTCAGGGTATGGTAGACCTGCAGACCGCCCAAACGGCCTATCAGGCGGCATTAATGGCCACAGCCCATGCCTACCAATATAGCCTGCTGGATTTTCTCAGGTAGGCCTAAGAACCTTATTCTAAAATGAAAGTGAAAAAGATGGTTATGGTACTCGACAAACAGGTTAATAATGGTGAAATATACGGCGTTTCAATGGAGGGGCAAGAGGTCGCTCAAGAGACATGCACAACGGGCATAGCTCCTGCTACCTTTCGAGTCGAGACGACACGCTTCGGCACGTTGGAGGTTGCATCCGATCTGGTGCTCACCTTTCCTGAGGGGCTTATCGGTTTCGAGATGTTCACACGGTATACGGTGGTCTGCACGGACGATCAAGGTGCGTTACGATGGCTACAGTCGCTGGACGAGCCTGCCCTTGCCTTCCCCATTATCCAGCCGGGAATCTTTCGGCCGGACTACACGCCTACGATCTCCGATCAAGACGCCCGCTTCTTAGGGCTTACACCGGAGATACCGGCGCTTGTTTTTGCAGTGGTGACGGTTCCACCAGGGCGTCCTCGTGAGATGACGGCCAATCTGCTCGGCCCTCTGGTTATCAACCCATTAACGCGCGTGGGCAAGCAGGTGATCGTGCAGGATGAGCGTTATAGCACAAAGCACTCTATTATGGAGGAGATTCTGCAAAATCTCACCGGCGCCGAAAAGCCTGTTGGTGCGGTGCCCAGCCCTACCAAATCGCGCAAAAGGAGCCAGCGCATCGCTTAAACGCGCTTGTGCCCTCGTATAGATTGACCACAAAAGTTCTGGGGGCTAGAGAGGGGGTCTTTACTGTGTTCCGCCCTCTTCTCTAGCCCCTCCTCTTTTGTCTCCGATAGCCCCAAAACGACGAGAGGCGTTTCCAACAAAAAGAACGAACCTCTTCTCCCCGACGTACCGAAAGGGTAGAACCCAGCAGCTTCTTCAGAGAAGGAGAAGCCTCTCTGCGTTAACAACGTTGCGAAGGAGCCATGGCTATGTCGGAAACCATTGAAGTGATCAACCCCTATACGGGGGCGTGTGTGGGGAGGGTGCCACGCGGGGGAGCCGCCGAGATAGATGCGGCGGTGCGTCGTGCGAAGGAGACCTTGCCGACGATGCGCCAGATGCCGTTGCATCGTCGCGCTGCCATTCTCAAGAAAACGGCGCAGTTGCTACAAGAACGCGCAGAGGCCTTCGCTCGGCTCATCACCCAAGAATCGGGAAAAACCATTCGCGAGACGCGAGCCGAGGTGGCAAGAGCGGCGGCCATCTTTGAATATGCCGCAGAGGAGGCCCGCCGTCTTCATGGAGAGACTCTGCCTTTTGACGCTTTCCCAAATGGAGAAAACCACATAGGTTTCTATCTTCGTGAGCCGGTGGGCCTTGTTGGCGCCATTACGCCATGGAACGTGCCCCTTGCCTTGGCAGCCCATAAGATCGCGCCGGCCCTGGCTGCGGGGAACTGCGTGGTGTTAAAGCCTGCAGAACAGACCCCTCTCAACGCGCTGCGTCTGGCGGAGGTTCTGCGGGAGGCAGGGCTTCCTGAGGGCGCTTTGGAGGTGGTAACCGGCTATGGTGAAGAGGCCGGCGACGCTTTGGTAGCACATCCGGACGTCGGTTTTCTTACCTTCACCGGCAGTCGTGAAGTGGGGATGGGCTTGCCTGCACGGGCCGGGTATAAGCGTGTGGCCTTAGAGCTAGGCGGCAATAGCCCGGTGATCATAACCCAAAGCGCCGATGTCGACCGGGCTGCAGAGGCCATTGTGCGTGGCGGCTATGCGGTGGCGGGTCAGTTGTGCATCTCGGTTCAACGGATTTTGGTGCATCGTAGTGTCCGCGATGTGCTGCTCGAAAAGCTCATCGCTCGCATTCGGCAGCTTCGGTTGGGCGATCCGCTTGATGAGGCAACCGATGTGGGCGTGCTTATCTCTAAAGAGGCGTGCGATCGCGTGGAGAAAGCGGTGCAGGAGGCTATGCAGGCCGGGGCTAAAGCTGCAATCGGGGGCAAACGCATTGGCCCTACCGCTTTCGAACCGACCCTCCTCACCGATGTTCGGCAAGACATGCCGATTGCTATCAACGAGGCCTTTGCCCCGCTTACGCTCCTCATCGAGTTCGACACGTTAGCCGAGGCCATTGCCATGGCCAATGCAACGCCTTACGGCCTGAATGCCGGCATCTATACGCGAGATATTGAGGAAGCCCTAAGCGCTGCAAACGCGATTGTAGCCGGTTCGGTGATGATCAACGAGGTGCCCACTTTTCGTTCCGATCTCATGCCTTATGGCGGTCGTAAGCAGAGCGGGTTAGGGCGTGAAGGGGTGCGTTTCGCCATGGAAGAGATGACGGAGACAAAGGTGGTCTGTATCCAAAGGCTTATCTAGAAGCGGACTCCTGATGGGGAGAAGCCTAGGGGGCGGAAGTGGCGCCTGCCATAACACCCTGCTTGTGAGGTAAGATTCTAAAAGGCAGTGGTTCGAAATCGTCACTTTGGGCTGCCATGTGAACAGGCTCGTAGAAACCGTTGAAGGAGCCGTAGAGCGAAGGAGGGCTAAGGATGATCACGAAACAGCAGCTTATGGAGGCACGACGGCAAGCCCTTGAGTACCTTTCTCGCGCCGGTATCGTTCTCACCCCGGAGGAACAGGAGCGCATTGAGGTAGCCGATTTTGGGCTAAGCGACCTCGAGCATACTGGCCTCGAACTGATTACCTATGTAAACACCTCGCGTTGCTGCGCAAAGGAGTTGGTACTATTTCCGCATCAAACGTGCCCCGAGCATCGTCATCCGCCGGTCGGAAGCGATCCGGGAAAGGAGGAGACGTTCCGCTGTCGGTGGGGCGAAGTCTATCTCTACGTTCCCGGTGAACCCACTCCACAACCTCGCGCCGTGCCGCCAAAGGGCCGAGAGCCTCACTACACCGTTTGGCATGAGATCGTGCTGCGCCCCGGTGAGCAGTACACCATTCCTCCCAACACTTTGCACTGGTTTCAGGCCGGTGAGGAGGGAGCGGTTGTCAGTGAGTTCTCGACGACGAGCCGAGATGAGTTCGATATTTTTACCGACCCGCAGGTCGAGCGAATGACACGTGTGGTCTAGGCGAGGGTGAGCATCTTCGATGAGAGGAGATAGAGCTATTTTTTTGTTGCGGCAAGGGCGTCTCGTATGTCTGTTTTTAGGCCTTGTGCTGGCGCCTATGGGAGCGTTCTGTCAGGTAAGTCCCTCGCGGACGCAGCCCTCGGTGCCTCATGCCGGCACTTCGACGTCTCTACAAGAGAGCTTTCAACATGCGGTTACGCTCTTCAATTCCGGTAAGCTCGACGATGCGGAGGCGATTTTTCGCCGTCTTAATGCCTCCGACCCTAACAACGTGAGCGTTCTCACCTATTTGGGGCTGATTGCCCTTCGCCGACGGGACTATGCAGATGCCCTCGAGCCTCTCAAAAGGGCAGCGCAACTTCAGCCTAACCAACCCGAAACCCATATCAACCTCGGAAACGCCTACGATGGTTTGAAACGCTATGCCGATGCCATCGGCGAATTTCAGCGCGCTGTTGCCCTCGATCCGAAATCTGTGAGCGCCTACTACGATCTCGGCAGCGTCTACTTTGAGATAAAGGAGTATGCCAAGGCGGTAGATGCCTACCGCCATGCGGCTATCCTAGACCCAAACGATCCTGAAGTTCAAAACAACTATGGTGTCGCTCTGGAGGCGGCGGGAAATCTCTCTGGGGCCGTTCAGGCTTACACACGGGCGCACCGGCGCGACCCCCATAATGCCACTTATGCCCTCAATCTCGGTCTGGCGTTGCAGAAAATGGCCCGTAAGGCGCAGGCAGCCCATAATCTAGACCGTGCCGGTGACCTATGGAGGCAGGCACGCATTGCCTTTGCCGATGCGGTAGCACAAGAACCCAACGATTATGCTCTGCGGGAAACCTATGCCGAAGCCTTAGATGAGATGGGGGAGTACGCATTGGCTATCCCTCAGTACCAGAAGGCGTTGGCTTTGAAGCCCGAATCGTTTCGCACCTATCTCCACTACGGCATCACTTTGGTGCACCTCGGTCGCTATGCGCAAGCGGCACCTGTGCTGCAACATGCTTTAAGCCTTCATCCTGATGATCTGCAAACGCTGCGGCTCGTTGGGTTTGTTGAATATAAAATTGGGAACTACTCGGCAGCGGCACATGCCTATCAACGCCTTACAGAGCTTGATCCGCACGATTTGGCGGCTTGGAATAATCTTGGAGCTGCCCTACAACAGGCGGGCGACGAGGCCGGGGCCTTTGAGGCCTTGCAGA
>Ga0209061_1001032_pt1 | contig 52660 bp, 55 predicted proteins | sample Coa_R1_10_FD_187157 | JGI IMG/M metagenome (GOLD analysis project Ga0209061, IMG submission 187157) | Surface soil microbial communities from Centralia Pennsylvania, which are recovering from an underground coalmine fire - Coalmine... | ecosystem: Environmental > Terrestrial > Soil >...
AGCTCGCGTCCCAGAGCGATAGGGTAGCATCAGCCATGCGTAACGCAAAGATTCCCCTCCCACCAATATCGCATTGCTAATCCAAAGATGAATAGAAGAGTCAGTCTGCGCAACCCCTACCATACAGACAACCTCAAACCCCGATTCGCTCGCCAAGTTCTTCCGAAGTCACAAGTGGGTTGTGGACAGGAGCGAGCCGCACGGCCGTGACGGCATTCTAACAAGGATACATTGCATCAATTGCGGCCTGGAGCGCGTCTCAATCCTAGCGGACATTGAAGAGAGTGCAAAGAGGGCAAGCGATTTCAGACTGAAAAATGGGAAAGCAGAATAATAGTGCAGCTGCTTTTCTCTCTACTCAGTTTTCTGCGAGCGCAGGGTCCAGCTGTTCTTGCCGTACCTTGCCTTCCACTCAGGTTTTTCACTGTGAGCGAGTATCTTCGTATTCAGATGAAAGTTGAACCCGGAGGCCGTAACACCGCGAGACCGTCCAAAACTTTTTCTCCGCAGTAGGGGCACCGACGCCAGATGCCCGACCCGTCTCTTTTGACTATGTACTCTTCGAATTCGAGTCTCCCTGTTGTTGTATTAGTTGACGATGTTGATGATGGCGAAGTTGACATATGCTTCGTTAAACCATCTTCTTCCTACTTTTCTCTGCTTGAAATTCATTCTTTCCAAAATCCAGATACAAGCCGGTTGTTTGCTTGGATCTGAATTCATAGTACGGATTGCTACATAGTGTAAAGACCATTTCAGAAATAGATGTTGGAAACCATTGCTTCGACTTCTGGTCTTTCCTGAGGTCTAACTGAATGCTGGAGAGCTCCTTCCCAACTTTTGAGCCGATTGGAATGACCGACCTATGGTACACTGAGCGTATGCAACCAGCAGAAACAAAAACTCTAACTTTACGATGGAGATCGGCGTCCGATTCTCAAAGCTGGGGCAGAGCGAACAGAAGATCTTTCTTTCTTCTCGAAGCTATGTCTGCTCCCAGTATCCAAGTCAAGCTATGAAAGATGCGCCCTAAAGAAGGCTAGAGTCTTCTCCCAAGCGTCCCTAGCTGCTTCGGGCCGGTAAGAGATGGGACTCTGGTCGTTGAAGAAGGCATGCGGACAGCCAGGGTAGGAAAGGAGTCGCGCGTCCTTCCCCATTCTCCTCAACTTTTCTTCGAGGTCACGCGCTTGCTCGGGCTTCACAGATCTATCCTGATCTCCATAAATCAACAAAAGCGGTGTGCTGATTCGCTTGAGCTTTTCGTCGTTCGGGAGGCGGCTCGCGTAGTAGATTGCCCCCGCTGCGACGTATTTTGACCCACAGACGAAATTGAAAGCATGGGTACCTCCGAAGCAAAAGCCTGTAATCACAATCTTGCTGTCTTGGACGAGTCCTGACCCTCGAAGGTGGTCAAGAGACGATCCGATCATCTTCTCCGAGGCGTCCACGCTTACGCTCGAAGAGAGTTCCATTGCCTTGTCACTGCTCGTTGCATACACGCCGTTGAACAGATCTGGCGCGAGAGCCACGTAGCCCTCCCGTGCGTACCTATCGGCGACGTCCTTGATGTGTGGCACAAGCCCCCACCACTCATGTATGATGATAATTCCTGGACGCTTTCCCGTTCCATTGCCGGCCTGATGACTCAGGTAGGCTGGAATTTGTCTACCCTCGCTCTCAAATGTGATCATGCTGCTCTTGGATGACATGCGCTTTCTTCCGATCAACCTCGCTCTGTACTAACGAAAGCGAATTGGAAATCATCTTCGCTTTAAGCTTGTTTTTCAGCTAGTGCCGACGACGCTAGAATTTCAAGCTAGAATGTTTCGGATTGTCGAAGAAACAAAACTTCCATCTTTTTGAGCCTATCCGAGGAAGAAGAACAAAGGGCGTAAGTGTTGAAGTGATATCTCAAGAAAGACCTATTTCCTGTGATAGAAAACAACTAGGAGAAGATATACAACAAATCTTGCCGTTACTACTACTGCTGCTGGTCTGAGCGAAGAAAAAGGGACGATGCAAAAATAATTAAAAAAGGATGGAGGCGATGGCGACAGCATCAGCGAAGAATTGCAGAAGGGGACAGACAAATTCTCTGTCACGCTTATACTTGTCAGCCGAATCTTCCGCAACTTCGCGGCTGGCCTCATCAACATAGTCTTTCCATACATAGTCCTAACTGTCCTAAACCAGGGAAGTTTCACGCTTGGGCTGATCTACACCGCAGCTCTGATTAGCACGGCCCTGCTTGGTCTTGCGATCGGGTTCGCGACGGACGCCTCGCCAAAGTTGACTTTTGTAACTGCGCTGGCCACGCTCCCGATATCGACTCTTCTGCTCTTCGTCTTCTCCGATAGTCTGCTGGCGGCTTATGTTGCCGCCGTAGTCGGCGGATTCTCTGCGAGTGGATCCTTGGCAAGCGGCGGAGTTGGCGGCTTCATCCAGCCGATCCAGAGTACTATCACAGCGGGCATTACAAGCAGAAGGGATAGGACATTCTACTACGGGCTTCTCAGTTTCCTCACAGGAGTAAGTTCAGCAGCAGGGGCGCTGGTCGCGGGCCTGCCCTCTATAAACGACGTCATGCTGCTGGCAACAATCACAAGCTCTGCTTCGGTGATTCCCGCGTTGTTCGTAAGGATTCGCCAGGGCAGAAGCTCAAGGACCGAGGGCAATGCAAAGTCAGGAGGAGATTCCCCGAGAGGGACTGACGCAGCAAATCCATCTCAAGAAGAGAATACAGGCGACGCGACTCATTCCCATCGCCGTTTCGGGCTGAAGAGCGCGAACATCATTGGCAAGTTTGGCCTGACCGGGATGATCAACGGCTTTGCAACCGGACTGATATTCCCATTCCTGATTCCTTTCTTCATCACCTACTATGGGTTAGCAAGGTCCGAGATGGGAGAGTTCGCATTCATATCTGGACTAATCGGCGCCTTCGCTCTTTTGCTCGGACCAAGGCTCGAGCACGAGTTGGGTTTTCTCAAAGGCGTGGTCGTGACGCGCGGGGCGACGGCGGTTCTCTCACTGATCTTCCCGTTCGTGCCACTGCTCCCCGTCTCTCTTGCAATCTACTTCATCCTGCCGCCGCTTCGCGTTGTGGCATTCCCAGTTGTCCAGACCGCGATGACCGACATGGTTCCAAGGGAAGAGCTTGGAAGAGCGTTCGGGATAAATCAAGGAGCTAGAATCGGCGTTGCCTCTCTTGGAACTTCATTTGCAGGATACGAGTTCGACCAATCCTCATACGGGGTCCCCTTTGTGGCTTATGCGGCCGTGATGGCTGCTAACCTTTACCTGTACGTTCGCTTCTTCTCCGGCTACAGGGATCCGATGAGGCGCAAGAGAGAATAGGAGCGTAATCGTAGTCTGCATCCGAATTCGAGGTTTACGGGTTTCGCAGGAGTATTCTCTTCATTTCGAACTTGTAGTATTCTGGATGATGACTTGCTCTTTCGTTTGGATCGCAGCTTCCTCGCGTGTCCATTGATGAGGTAGAAGTGGGGAAAAGGATGGCGTCTTGCCGTAAGCTTGTATATTGGGCCTGCGCAATCTATCTGCGGGAAAGCGAGAGTTGCAATTTACAATATCTGAGCTGCTCGGAGAACTCGCGAAGTTAAAGGTTCACGACCTCTCTCGACCATTGTACGACAGCATCCAGTTCACCATGCTGATCTGCCTTGTGGTCAATTCTGTGAGTGCTATAAACGAGCTGACTAATTCTAAAACAACATCAAGATGAGATGTCTGCAAAAGAGAATCACAATGAGCCAATTTGCGAGTAATGTCTGTTTACTGTGGCAAAGTAACAAGGCGTAAATAATGGAAAACCTCGCGAACAACGAATCGACTGCGAATAATTGCAATCTCGCTTACATTGCGGATGATCATCTTAAAGAAGCAAATGTTTCAGTGCAGATGAAATTGATGGCTTCTTACTTCCTTCGAGGGCATTTCTGGACCGATTCCAGCAGCTCCGCCGCCTTTCATGAAAATATTGTATGCCTTCGTAGTTTTTAGGCGGAAGGAAGATCCGGTGGTAGTCAAAAGAAATGGTGCATAACATAGATCCTATCTATCTCCTGGTCTCAATCACTGTAATCGCCTTCAGTTTCGGCCCAGTCCTCTATTGGTACTTTAAGAAGAAGGCCTTCACCAGATGGATTCTCCTTTACTCCTTCATTGCCTATTTTGGGGCAATCGCGCTGAAATACATCGTACAAATTCCGACCATTGCCCCGTTTAGGGACGCTGTAGGGGGAAATCCAGCCGCGCTCGGCGCTTACTATGGTTTGCAGACGGTCATCTTTGAGATCGGGGGCGCGTATCTCGTGGCGCGTTACGGTGTAAGGCGTGGTCAGTTGCATGCTCGAGATGCAGAAGGGTACGGCCTGGGCTTGGGTCTATGGGAAAATGGCGTCTATCTTGGGATTGTTTCCCTCATAAATCTCGTTTCATACTACGCCATACTTTCCTCCGGACCTAGCTCGCTGTCACAGCTAGTATACAACGCACTGATAAAATCGAGCCCTGACCTTTTTCTTCCCCCTGCACAAGCTCTGTCGAGCGTCGGATTCGGAATTCTAGAAAGATTCTCCTCCCTCCTCGCCCATTTTTCATGGGGCTACCTCGCTGTCATGGCCATTGTTTTTCGTAGAAGGCTCTTTCTTGCCCTAGCGCTGCCGTTGGGCTTGATTGATTTCTTGGTTCCGTTTGCTGGTATTTTAGGTGTTCCCCTTTTCGAACTCATCATTTTTGTGATCTCTTTCTCTTTTCTAATCATTGCATTGTTTGTGACCCGTAAGGTACGCAAACAGGCACTTGCATCGATCTCTTCCACAAATCCCATAACGGAGCCTTTGAGACAAGGAGAGCAACCACAATCATCTTCCGTGAATACCGCGACTGATAACTCTCCAAAATCTCTCGTATACATGAACTTCAGGAGGTCGATCAGCTACGGGAAGGTATACTTCATAATGGGAATAGTACTTTCGGCAATATTCAGCGCCACCATAGCCGCAAGCATTCAGAGCGCGGCGACTAGTTCGCCTCAAGTCAATCCTTCGATCGTTTCGCAGATACCGGCCCTCTCTATTCCACTCGGCGCTTTAATCGGCTCACTTGGTGGATTGATGATCTTCGCGAGTGACAAGGCAAAGGGGGTCTACGAGTACTTGATCGCATATGGAGTGAACGTCTCGAGCATTTTCTGGTCCATAGTACTGGCCACGACGGGGCTCGTATCGATAATCCTCGTAATTTCTGTCTCGATGGTCGTTGGAGTATTAGTTGCCCTGGGTGTCCCAATAACCTACTCGTTTATCGAACTTTTGATCTTCTACGTAATTCCGATGAGTTATACCAGCACGATGTTCATGAGTATGGCTGGCATGATCTGGACATCCCTCACGACTAGAAGAGCGGGGCTCAACAGTCCAGTGGGTGCTGCACCAATTCTGGGAATCGTGCCGATGCTCGTTGTCGTATTTCTTTCGAGCAAAGTGGGCCCAGGCAACTTCATTCTTCTCGCTGGATCTGTATCAATCGCTCTTCTTATCTCAGTCGGATCTATGGTTGCGGTGTCGGGAAGGAAAATGGTAAGGGAGAGGTTTCTTTCAAATGCTTAGCAATTCAATTTCAGAATTTGTTGATTGTCGCGGAGCAAAGCTTGTTTCATGACTACCACGGACTTGTCGAACAGTCCTCGCCCGCCGGATGTAGAGATTGGACCCTCTGGATCTTCAATCTTAGTGGAGCAACTTGTTTCAGGCTATTATGGAAAGAAGGTAATCGACGGAATTTCTTTCTCGATAAATAAACCTGGAATATATGTCGTGCTAGGATCCAACGGCGCGGGCAAGACAACTCTATTCCGAACTCTCGCAGGAATCTTGAAACCGTACTCTGGCAAAGTTGAGATAAACGGCTTGTCGAGCGAATCCCAGGGAGCAAGGCAGCAGCTTGACTACCTGACACACATCGATGGCATCCCTGACGGAATGCGAGTCGTAGATGCGCTGAGGTTCTACGCAAACGTGGAGAGGGCGAGTGAGAGCGACGTAAACAGAGTCATTACTTTGCTCGGGCTCGAAGAACTAAAGCTCAGATACTTTTCGCAGCTCAGTCAGGGACAGAAGAAGAGAGTGTCCATCGCGAGAATCTTTCTGCTGGAGAAGAGCATCTATCTGTTGGATGAGCCGACGAGCAACCTCGACCCGAAGGTGTCCCGTGAGATAAGAGAACTGATCCTGGACTTGAGCAAGAACAAGATAGTCCTCTACTCATCTCACAATCTCTACGAGGCAAGGGAGATCGGAAACGAGGTACTGGCCATCAGCAAAGGTAAGCTCGCCATGTTCGGTAAGATCGATGAGATTAAGACTCAAAAGTACGTCGTTGGGATAAGGGCGTTCGACGCTGATCAAATATTGAAAGCATACAAGAAGGAAGGCGATTACTACCTCCTCGAGCTGAGCGGACCCGAGGAGGTTCCGAAAATTATTGCCGAACTCGTCGCGAAAGGTGTAAAAATACGCGAGGTCAAGGAGATGCAGAATCCTCTAGAGGAGCTCTTCTCGTAACAGCTCACGAACTCTGTTGCTAGGCTTGAGGGATTATACAACATGCCGTTACCCGTTGGATTGTATGTGGCAATCGGTGCTCTTCTAGTCATCATCGCCGTTTTTCTCGTGGGAATGAGAGGGCGCGGCAGACTCATCGAGTGCCCGGAGTGTGGAGAGAGATTTAGGCGGCCTGCATTTGCACAGAAACATAGTGGCTTTGGTATTTCTATGCCAGGGCTCGGAGACTACGTTTGCCCAAAGTGCAACTACAAGGCGACCACTTCTAGTTTCCGATACGTTGGAGAGGAAGAAGGGAAGGACACTGTAGGCGCAAAGGGTTCGGGCGAGGGTAAAGAGAAGACTGAGTAAGTATGCCATCATGCCATTTCAAATGAGTATCAGATAGCTCTTATTTAGTGCTCTATTGGATATTCGCTTGCGCAAAGGACAATCTCTGTTATGGCGTTTTCAATGAGTGTCCGCCATTCTCGTCTTCCTGCTACGCTTCATGACATCGAGTCGCGCATCGACCAGCGAACCATAGTGATTACACACACGACCGCAGTTGGTAGCATTATTTTATAGTCAGACTCCTCATTGCAGACGATGCAGCGCACGCGAATTGCGTGCATGTGAGTGCTGCTGTTTGCTTCATTCCTCGCCAAATTGCCTGCTTACAATTTCGGACAGGTCAATCCATTACAAAGAGAAACAAGATTTCAACTCGAGACGACAATCTTCCAGTATGAATCCTTGCGCTTTATCTACAGCCCGAGCGGCCTTCCAGTAATCTTCCTGTGTGCCACAGCCGCAATCACGGTTGCCATCGTGGCCATTTACGGGCACAAGAACCTAGTTAGAGCAAAGAAGAAGAAGTGATTTGAGCGGTGTTCATTCTCTTTTCACTACTCACCTTATTCCCAGAGCATCCTTCAGATCCATGGCGTGGTCCTGTTCGTGCACAATTATATCGCGCAAGACCTGCGAAACAGCAAATTTACCCGCACGCTCTGCCTGCTTTATCCTCCCGGAAAAGTTCCCTATTGTCTTCTCCTCGGCCCGCAGATCGATTTGGAGCATCTCCTTCGGGTTGTCGGAGGTCTGGCGCTCAAACGGCTCCGTGCTCGGCTCCCCGCCGAGGTAATCGATCTCCCTTGCGACAAGCAATGCGTGCTGAAGTTCTTGGGAAGCGTGCTGTCTCAGTTGTTCGGCAATGTCAGTGTACTGCGCCCCTTCAACGTCGCACTGAACACGACGTACTTTATTATAGTCTTGTACTCCCCGCCAAGGTCCTGGTCCAACCCCTCGATCAGTTCCTCGTTGGACGGAGCTCCTGCCGGCTCGCTTGGCTTAGGTCTTACTGATTGTTCTGTTGTCAATACGAAAGGAAAAAAGCCTCTCCGATAGTCTCGTTTGCGGTACCTGGCGTTAGACTCGCACGCGAGTCAGATTCAGGTAGCGCTGGAGAACTTGTCTTTATACTGCAACTATAGTAAAAAGTGAGTGCCGTTCGCAGTGTGCCTAACCAAACGTTACGATTGAACTATTTTTCACGAAGTACGCCCTTTCAAACCGATGCGGAGGAGGAATCGGATTACATGACAGCTCTGATAAGACTCTTCTTGCTGAAAGTTACTAATCATCTTATGAAATTTCAAAAAGGGCAAAGATTCCGTCGTATCTCTTTCCTTTGTTTTTTCAACTTAGCTAGAGACCCGGAATAACTTCCTTCAAAATTGAAATAAATTCCTGATCGGTGAGTATTCGTTTCTTTTCCTCTGAAGTCGCTTTGACTCTCTCCAAGACTTTGTCGATCTTGTCATCAGGCACCGAGATGTTGAGCTTCTTTGCCTTGAAGGTGATTGAATCTCTTCCACTCTTCTTTCCCAAAACAACGTTGACGTTACCCTCATGGCCGGCGAAAGATGGGAGGAAAGGGAACATTTCAAGCGGCATGTTCAATTCTTCAAGCCGCGACCACCAACCTGCAATAATGCCCGACTCCGTAGTAAACAAATTATCTCCGGTTATCGGCTTCTGCGGTGGCATTTTTATGAGAGAGAGTTCTTGAACAAGTTTAGAAAGAGGCCTTAGCTTATCGTATTTGATATTTGATCCAACGCCGTAGAGCAGCTTCAGGGCCATCGCGACCTCCTCAGTCGAAGCGTTTCCAGATCTTTCGCCGATTCCATTAACTGTTGTATGAACAGTATCCACACCCTCCATCACCGCTGCAATCGTGTTAGCGACAGCCAGTCCGAAATCGTTGTGCACGTGAATCTCAAGCGGCCTCCTCACACCTAGCTTTTCCTTTACTTTTCTGACAAAGAAAGATATTGCGTGAGGAGACGCAACTCCAAACGTGTCAACCAAAGTTAGAGCATCCATGTATCCCTCTGTCGCCACGGCATTCACAAGTCGCCAGAAGATATCAAACGAAGCGCGCGTCGAATCAATTGTGAAGAACGTGACCGGCAACCCATGCTCATGCGCATACTCTGTTGCCTCTATCGATGCTCTGAGAGCTCTCTCCTCGCTCCAGCCGTATCCATATTTTATCAGGTGGTCACTCGAAGGCACTTCCATCATAATGCCGTCTGCGTCGCACTTTAGTGCCAGGTCCACGTCACTCTTGATACAGCGGGCAAAAGTGTAGATTTTGCTTGTGAGTCCCAGATGGGTAATCTTCGTAATCGCCTCCATGTCCTGCTTGGAGACGCTCGGCATCCCGGCCTCGATCCTGTCCACTCCAGCTTCATCGAGCTTTTGGGCGATTCTAATTTTTTCGTCTTTGCGGAAGATTATATTGGCCTGCTGTTCCCCGTCCCTCAAAGTAATATCGTGAAACCTGACCGTGGGGGCAAGGTCCCTGAATTGACTGCGTACTTCTTCAGAGTAATTATAGAAACTCACAAAGTAGTTCTCTGTTCTGTAATCTTGCTTTTGATACGATGGTTGCTGCAGCAAAGGTTTGATTTCGCGACTTGACCCTCGTCAATTCGTCCAAACTCTTATTCTTTTTTCCACAGGGAAGTGAAACAGAAAGTCTCCGCTGCATTTCCTGGAAAACATACAGCTCGATCGACGTTTCCTAAACGCTACCTGCAATAGTAGAGAGAATAAGGCGAGGGTAACCGCCTTACACGAGTGTTTTTTTCTCCTACCGCAACGATTCTCGTTCCATCAATTCTGTTCAAGGCTTCGAGAAAGTGTCGATGGTTAGACTTTCTTTTATTACGGTGTGAGGGATTGTAGTGTTCGTATTTCTCACCCCAGGTATCTTCGAGATCTCATAAAGAAGTTGCTTGGCCGATGTTTTGTCGCTTCGTCTTGCAATAAGCAGAATGTCTGAAGTTCCAAACATGAGATATACCGACATCACACCTGCGAGCTTCGCAATTGCGTTAGCAATTTTTTCTTGGTCCAGCCCCTTGTGGTTGCAAACTACTCTTGAAACAAGCAGATAATCCGTGCACAGAAGATCCGTGAAGCAGGACTGGACGTTCTGATTGTTTCGGCCCCCGAGAATGTCTTCTAGTCTCCGATGTCCCATTTAGCTTTACCAGCGCGAACAAGCTGCTATTCTGCTCGAGACGGGCATCTCCAATCATGTGCATCGTGCCGGGAGAAGGCGAACCTTCTCTTGTCCTGTCCGCTGCGGCGTTGGACGTGACCAAGAAACACACGTGGATCAAAGATCTTCGGTTGTATGCGACTGGAACATACATATGGAGAAAGGAAAAGGTGGAGCTCGCAGGAGCGACATTCCTTGAGGCTATTACTAAAGCCTCTCCGAAAAAGTTTCGGGCAAGAGTTCTCCCCGAATAGGCATCGAAAACAATGACTTGGCCTTCCAGAATTATCATGGGTTGAAGAATTCATTCAAAACCGCTGAATTCGAAAATGCACTGGATCTGATATTGCTGACTCGCAAGATAAAGAACGCCGAAGAGATCAGGAGATTTGAAGAATCAAATCGGATAATTTGCAGGGTGATGAAAAAGATAGAGTCAGCGTGCAAGGATCGCCCCACCGAGCTTGAGCTTGACATTCTCTTGAAATCGCGACTACTGAAGGAAGGCGCCGAATCTTGGCAGCAGACAACGATTGCAGCCGACCCAGTTAACGGCCCAGACATCTACAACCAGCCCATTCCCAGGCGAAGGCTGAAGCCGGGTGACCTGATCAGATTAGACATTGGATCTGTCTACAAGGGATATACGGCGGATATCTCCCGGACTTTTGCAGTAGAGAGGGTCCATCCCAGAGCGGCGAAGACATACAAGGTCTTGAAGGATGCATTCGTCAAGTACTTGGATGCTATCGGGCCGGGGAGGAAGGCCTCGGAAATCAACATAGGGGTCGTTACCTACGTCAGAGAGAACCTCGACAAAGAGTACTACAGGGGGAACGTCGGGCACGGAACAGGCGTAGAGCTTTATGACAAGCCGCTACTCGGACCAGACGACCACACCTTGCTGCACGAAGGAATGACTCTTTCATACGAAGTGCCTTACCACATTTCCGGGCTCGGTGGTCTCAATCTGGAGGATAGCATTGTGATAACCCGCCGCGGCAAGAAAGTCGTATCAGAGTATGACAGAGATATCGTGATAGTATGAAAGCAGCGATTGTCATCCATGGGGGAGCGATTAACCCCGATTCAGGGGAGTTCGCTCAAGGAGTTTCGAAAACAGCCAGAGAAGGAATGGAAGTACTCGCAAGTGGTGGAAACTCAACCGACGCGGTGACCGAGGCAATTGGGCTCTTGGAGCAAAATCCGATATTCAATGCCGGAGTCGGCGCGTGGCCCAATCTCGATGGAGAGGTCGAGCTGGACGCGATAATCATGGAGGGCAAGAACCTGAGGGCTGGAGCCGTCGCCGCCGCGTAGAACCTAAAGAGCCCCATCGCCGTAGCGCGAAAGGTGATGGAGGAGACAGATCATATTCTTCTTGCGGGGCGAGGGGCTGAGAATTTCGCCAAAGTTTTCAATCTGTACGAGAAACACGAGATTCCAGAGGCAAGACTCAGGGAATGGAATTTACTGAAGAAAAAACTGCAGTCAGGAGAGCCTATCCCCATGCTCGAATATTGGAAGAAAATCAAAAAGTGGGCAGTTCAGGGGGATACCGTTGGAGCCGTCGCCATAGATCGCGAGGGCCTCATCAGCGCGGCTACATCTTCCGGGGCTTTCCGATGAAATTGCCTGGACGAGTAGGGGATGTTCCGATAATCGGGTGCTCGACATTCGCGGACAACGAGGCAGGCGGCGTCTCGATTACGGGTCATGGTGAAGTCGTGATGACCAACGCCCTAGCCAAATCTTGCGTCGACCTTATGCGCAGAGGAATCTCAGCCCAGATGGCCCTTGAATCAATGGGTGAACTGATCAATAACAAGACGAACGGCAGAATAATTCTCTGCATAATCGGGATAGATAAGAAGGGAAGAGCCGGTCTAGTCCGCAATATAGATGCGACTCCTCACGCGCTATTTGACGAATCGATGGAAGCACCCAAGATCCAGTTCGCAAAGAAAGTGCTCCTGAGCTAGGATGCACGGAAGTAACAAATCTGAGGGAGAAATATTCGTACATCGTTTGAATTGTGCAGGAGCGAAGTTATTCCAGAAGGAATCCTCGCAAGTTCCGGCATCGTGGTCTGGCTGCGCTTAAAGGAGCGCTTTTCCCTGGCGGCGTGTAACTCTTACTCGGGGCAAACCCCCCATTCTCGTCAGGAATGAGTCTTTGATCTTCTTTTGGGCTCTGATGTTGGTTTATTTACACATTTTTTGGATCGTCTCAAAGGTCTTGAGACCCCTGCCAAGAAGGATTCAACGTTTACCTGACGGACTCTGTATCCGTCCCATTAAGGGCGGATTTCGGCAGAAATCTTGGCCTAGGACTTAAAAACACTGAAGCTCCGAACTAGTATTGTGCTAACTTTTCATGTCTGAGCAGACATTATTGGTGGGAAAGATCAAGAATGGCATAGTGATCGATCATATTGCGCCAGGTAAGGGCTTAACCATCTTAAAGTTGTTTGATGCAGAATCTGACGCCAAAATGGTGATCGCAACGAATGTTCCTAGTACGAGCTTAGGAAAGAAGGACCTCATCAAGATCGAAGGCAACTACCTCACCTCGACGCAAATAGACATCTTGGGTTTGATATCTCCCAATGCTACCGTCAACCTGATCAAGGATTATGTTGTGAGCGAGAAGAAAAAAGTAAAACCGCCGGCCGAGATACCGCACCTTCTCGATTGTAAGAACCCAAAATGTGCGTCCAGGGGCCTTCTCAGCAGGTTCAGAGTACTCCTGACAGAGCCCATCGAGAACAGCTATTTTGAATGCATGAGTTGTGGCCACAGAATATTCTACGAAGAAGCAATTGAGGAGATTCTAAAAAAGATCTCAACTGGCGTTCTGATATCGCTGGACAGTATTCAGAGAGAATTGTTGGATTTGCTGATCAAAAAGGGAGGAATAAGACTGAATCAATCATTCAAACTCAAGAGCGGGCGCGTTAGTCCCTACTTTGTGAATTTCGGCGCCCTGACCGATGGCGAATCCCTTTCCAAGTTGCGATGGATATTGGGCGGATTCACATGGTTTCTACTGAATAGTCACGCAATAAAGGACTTTGAATTTGTATTCGGCCCGGCGTATAAGGGGATAAACTTGGCGACGCTGACCTGCGAAGGGCTCACCGAATTCGTGGGGTTGAACAAGCGGTACCTGTATGACAGGAAGGAGTCTAAACTCTACGGCGACGTGAAGATGGATAGTGAGATCGTAGGGCAAGAATACTACAGGCCCGGACAGAAAATCATGGTAGTCGACGACACGATCAGTACGGGCGAGACGAAACTTGAATCAATCCAAAAACTCTCCAAGCTCAAGGATAGGGAGATCGTGGGCATTGTTGTGTGTGTAGATCGAGAAGAATCCTCGCTACATGGAAAGAGTGCAATCGAAGAGGTTAGAGAAGCCCTGGGTGTGCAGGTTTTTCCGATTCTGACCGCCAGTGTGATTTATGATTTGGTAAAGGGAATTCTCAGCGAAGAAGAAAGATCTGCTTGGATCGAGTACTACAACAAATACGGAGCAGTGCGTCTAAAGTAATCCATCGCTCATGTATGGTGCGCTACATGCCCTTTTCAAAAAGACCAGTTGGAGCCGATGGATTAATTTCAGTTTGCTAGTTCACTTTGATCCAAAGGCACCACATGCGGTCTTTTAGGTCATCTCTCCAGCGATGTTTGTGAGCATCAACTTTTTGACTTCATTTTGTGGCAGGCACCACATCATCTTCACCAACGCGACTTCCGGAAGCATGTCTCGCACGGGTATGATATTTGAAATTGACAGAATGTCCCGATCCATGGCATACATTCCGAGTTTTTCACCGCCATACAGGCATTGGGTGGTGAGCGCTGTTGGTCTCCCAAACCTTTCGATTACCTCGGGGAATCCGTCGTCAACACGAAAGTGACCTATGCCTGACCCTTCGAGGACTGCTCCCGCGCATGGATTCAGGAATCTATCGAGCTGCTCATTTGTTAGAGCAGGATGAACTTTGATCAAGGACACGTTTCGATTAAGTGAAGTTCTGACCTCGAGACGCGCGTCGTCAGACCGCTTGACCCTCCAGTCAACGAGTTCTATTTTATCACCCAAACAATAGCCGAGAGGTTCGCGGTTTATACTAGCAAATGCCTGTCTTTCGTGAGAGTTGATTTTCTTGGCGCGTGTTCCACGAATGATGACCTTGCTTTTCTCCGCGGAGGAGAACAAGACGCACACTTCTGCCAAATCAGCAAAAGCTGCGACCATTACAGCTGAATTCAGGTTGCTGACACCATCCGTCTGTGGGTCCCCCATGGGAATCATAGATCCCGTCATCACGACTGGTACCGGCAGACCAGCAAGCATGAAACTCAGCGCCGCAGCTGTATATTGCATTGTGTCCGTTCCGTGGAGCAGTACTATTCTATCCACGTTTGATTTGATCGAACTTTCGACGACTCTCGCGATCTTAATCCAGTCCTCAGGAATCATGTTTGCACTTCCTTTGCTGAGAACCTCCTTCACTTCGTACTTGACTCCGTCGATGTTTAGGGACGGAAAGACCTCTTCGACTTTGGCGATATCAGCCAAGCCAGATGAGTTCGGAAGGTATCGCGTCATGATCGTTCCCCCCGTGGTCAAGATGTGAACAAGTTTCGTGGCTCCCAAATTCTAGAGTGCGCAGATCGGATTGCGAATTCTTGCCCCCATGTTTAAACATTGACAGAAAGATTAGTGTGAATCGTTCGCTTTACACTTTCATTTCGTTGATTATTGAGGATGAAGTTACATGGTATTGCGAGGCGCAGCTGAATGAACGCCAGTACGGAACACTCCAGGAATAAATTTCGGACTGGATAGACTTAGATTCACTCTGTTTACTAACAAATCATGCTTATTATATTCTGAATTCAGCAGGTCTTTGTTTGGAATGCAAGATTTCGATGTCATCGTTGTGGGCGGAGGCAATGCCGGTTTGTGCGCCGCCATCGAGGCGAAAGAGCATACCAACAGAGTTCTGATGATAGAGAGATCTCCAGCAGAGTTCAGAGGAGGCAACTCGAAATATACAAGGGACGTCCGATGCGCGCACGAGAAACCCGATGAATATGCCCTCGGCGAATATAGTGAGGAAGAATTCATGGAAGATCTTCTGAAGGTTACGCGAGGAGAGACCGACGGGGAACTCGCCCGGCTCGTGATCCGCGAATCGGTTCTCTTTCCTGATTGGATGGAGAAGCAGGCGTAAAGTGGCAAAAACCGATTAGCGGGACCCTCCACCTGTCAAGAACCAACAGATTCTTCCTCGGCGGGGGAAAGGCGTTGATCAATACCTATTACGCGCGAGCCGAGAAATTGGGAATCAAGGTGATGTATGACGCCAAGGTTGACGGTTTGGAAGTTGAAGACGGTTTATTCAAGGGCGCAGAAATTGTCACCAACGATCACAAAGACAAGGTCTCGGGCAGGTCAATCGTCATAGCCTCAGGTGGATTTGAGGCAAACATCAACTGGCTGAAAGAGTATTGGGGCGACGCTGCAAACAACTTCATAATTCGTGGTTCGCGATTTAATGACGGAAGAGTATTGAAAATGCTGATGCAATTGGGAGCGAAAACCACGGGAGACCCCCGCGAGATGCACGCGGTGGCGGTCGACGCCAGGTCTCCAGTGTTTGACTGTGGAATCATCAGCAGAATGGATTCGCTTCCCCTAGGCATTGTGGTCAACAAACTGGGCAGAAGGTTCTACGATGAGGGCGAGGACCTGTGGCCGAAGAGATACGCAATTTGGGGTAAGTTGATAGCAGAACAGCCAGATCAAATCGCTTATTCCATCATTGACTGTAAAGTCCTGGGCAAGTTTCTTCCTCCCCTGTTCGACGCGCTAAAATCAGATACGATTCAAGGTCTTGCAAAGCTCCTCGATGTGGACAGAGCTACGTTTGCGGAAACTGTATCTGCGTTTAACTCGCATGTGTCAAGCAATTCTTCATCCTTCAACCCGCGAATATTGGATGAGTGCAAAACAACAGGTCTAGAACCGCCTAAATCTCATTGGGCCATTCCGCTGGACGCCCCGCCTTTCCTTGCTTAGCCGTTGAAACCAGGAGTAACGTTCACCTACCTGGGAGTCAAGGTGAATTCGGAGGCGAGGATCTTCTCCGGTGACGGTAAACCATACCGAAACATTTTCGCGGCGGGAGAGGTAATGGCCGGAAACATACTTACTAGAGGCTACCTGGCTGGGTTTGGACTCACCATTGGTACTGCCTTTGGAAGAATCGCTGGAAGAGAGGCGAGTCGAGTAAAAACTGCCTGATATTTTCGATGAAGCCAGCAGACAATTCAACATCTGCAACTCCTGCAGATATTGCGAGGGCTTTTGTGCGGTGTGGCCCGCAATGGAGAGGAAGACCTCTTTCGATAAATCGGAGGTCACGTATCTAGCGAATCTGTGTCACGATTGCAGAGATTGCTACTACGCCTGCCCTTACATACCGCCTCACGAGTTCAACATCAACATTCCGAAGGTCCTGAGCGAAGTCAGGCTGAAAAGTTACGAGGAAAACACTCAGCCAAAGTTCCTTTCAAAGATATTTGAAGTGCAGCAGCGGTTCTCCACCATAGCGACGTTGCTTTCTATCCTTCTGACATTTTCAGTTGCGCTCTTGGTTAGCGGTGAGCCAGCCTTCGTGGCACCACATGTTGAGCCGGGATCATTCTACGATATTTTCCCGTATCTCTTGATAATTGTTGCAGGCGCCATCGTCGGGGCATACGTGGTTGCCTTGTTTGTGAAGGGAGTCATCAGTTATTGCGTCAGCCTTCGCGGTTCTTTTAGGCATTTTCTAAACTTTAGAGCCAACTTGCTCGCCATGGAGGATTCGCTCGGCCACAGGTGGTTCAGAGGAGGGGGAGCGGGCTGCACTCATCAGAGTTCAGAGCCCTCGCATTCTTTTCTCTTGCAGCACGCGCTTATCATCTACGGGTTTCTCTCAGCTCTTGCGTCAACAATCTCCGCAGGCATATCGCAAGATGTCTTCGGTCTTATGCCCCCATATCCACTACTCAGTGTTCCAGTCATCCTTGCCACTTCAGGTGGACTTGCCTTGATTGTTGGTGTCGGGACTACTCTTTACCAAAAGAGACGCACTGTCAAAGAATCGTCCTTTGAGGGAATGACGAGACTGGACTATTCCTTCCTGTCCATTCTCGGCTTGGTAGCGCTGACCGGAATGCTGACTCTTGTCTTGAGAGACACTGCATACATGGGAACAATATTCGCTCTTCACCTCGGGCTTGTTCTCTCTCTTTTCATAACGGCCCCGTATGGAAAATTCGTTCACTTTCTCTACAGATACATATCGCTTGTCAATAATAGGTTGGATGAGCTTACGGCGTCGCCTGCGTAGAGAATCTACTTTCACTGATTGTTGCATTGAAATACGAGCTTTGATCGAATAATATGTGATGAATGAATTCGTCCATCCAAGCTTCGAAGCAGTCATGGAAGCCCATTCTAGGATAATCAAAAGAACTGGCGGCGAAGCTGGGATGGTCAGTGACTCCAACCTGAAGTACATTTTGGAGACAGTCCGTGACAATGATGAAGAGCTCAATACCGAATTAGAGGTAGTCAAGAAAAAGCGGCCTATCTGATGTATAACATGGTTGTGTCTCACTCGTTCCTTAACGGAAACGAAAGATCAGCTTATGAAGTCACAAAACGATTTTTGGAATTGAACAATTGGATATTCGATCCAGAGTAGGAAGAAACATTTGAAGAATTGGTGTTGCTTGGTGCTGGAAGAGTTCGCCGGAACCATTTTGAAGATTGGGGAGGAAGCCATTTAAGGAAAAGTGGGAGTTCGAGCTGACCTTGCAGAAACAAGCACAAAATCAAAAGAGTTCCTGCGGTTTGTAGATCGAGGAATAGAAGAGGACAAGCGACTATTGAAGAAGCTTGCCAAGGCCTAGCTCTAATTTTTTGCAAGGACTCTTCATTTTCTATTCGTGCACTAGTACTTCCACAGTCGTAGCGTTGACAATGTTCGTGAGATTTCCTTTTCCTGTCTCAGATTGCCGCAACGCTCCGTGACCGACTGGGCGCCACCGTCAGCCTGTCGTGATAAGAATCTTCGTGGCATCTGCTGCAGTCGTTCCAAATAAACAGAATTGCCCTAGCCATAAGCGAACTGCTTCCAAACGGCCAATCAATATGGTAAGCCTGGCTATTTTTGCAGGCATGTCCAGCAGTGTAGGCGCATTTGGCGAGAGCCTCTTTCGCAGGCAGTTGTTGCCAGTTCCTCGTCGGGACCGCTACCCGTGCCTTCCTGAAATCCGGATCATTCGGGTTGCACCGTACGAGACAAGCACAATACCCACCGCAAAAATTCCTGAGAATACATCAATGGCGATATTTGATAGCCCCACATTCGAGAACACCAAGTAGATTAGAACGGTCAAACCTATTCCAATTAGAGGCAGGCCGAAGAAGACGTAAAACAAGGCGTACTTTCTCTGAGTGCGAAGGCCACGTCCGACCGATTTTGAATCAATTCTAACCTGATTTTCTTCTGGAATTTTTTCGAGAAGCCAATCATACAGAAAAAAAGTAGTCTGTTCTGTTCTTCTTTTGATCGTAATAGTACTTTCTCGCCATGATTCATGAAGGGTAGGAAAAGCACCTTTAGAATCGAGCGAAACAGTATTTGGCTGGCCCTTTTCGTAGGAACCTTCTGAGTAAAGCAGCTTAAACGAACAATAGGGATTTGAAGGCGGAGAGATTCTTAGAGAGCCTATCTTAAGTCCTGCATAAGGCACTTCCATAGGTTTTCGCAGTATCCCTGAAATCCGAACCATGTCTTCGTAGAACTCGAATTTCCTTGAGGTAACTAGCCACATCGTGATCGCAGCAATAGCTAGAATAGTTAGTCCTATGACAAATCCAAAAATTTGCACGAGGTCATATGATGGGTCGCTCAAATTCAAGAAGGATGGATTAGAGTCTATGTTGTACCAGAGCGAGGCAAGCGCCACCGCAGACAATACTCCCAGTACGGCGATGAAGGGCGCGTACTGTTTGTACTGATTCTTTGTGAAGAGTGGTGAATCCAGGCGTTTAGGGGACAAAGTCGCTTCTGATTTTCCTCCGGCGCACAAATAGAATGAATTACATGTGTTTTTTCTGCGAGTATAATCTTAGATTTTTGAACCCCGACGACCGTACGTCTTACGAGACCTAAAATTACGTCTGGAGCCATTCCGCATAAGCTGCAGTAAAGAATACAACAGCCGCAGAGCCGGCCAATGCCAATTCTGCTGCGGGGACCGAACCGCCTGACAAGACATCCGCACCTCCGTCTGCTGCGGTTTCAGCATAGAATGCGGCAGTTGCCCAGAAGCCCAGCTTCGGGACAATGTCAAAAAAGATAATCTTGGACATGTCAACAACTCCTAATCCAATCTCAGTGGCACTCTTATCGTGTTCGCCAGCATACAACTCACCAATGGCCTTCCCGAAACTAACACTGTAGGCTACCGCTAATGCAAAGGCATAGATCGTCCAATATGATCCTGCCTCAGCCGCCGGTCCAAAGGGTACTAATCCAACAGCTACCAAGAATGCTAGCGTAAAAGGAAGCTGACCAGGTTCAAACAGCCAAGTTAAGAAATCAACTCTATTGGAAGGCGAAGAAGAATTTGAAGGTTGCGAAGATTGTTAGGTTGTAGCACAATCGCGAAGGAAAGCTTTTAGCTTCCCAGCCCATCTTTCAGTGCATGCCCCGAGGAATGTCATGGCACGATTACAACGAATCTCTTGTCGAAAGAGGAAGGATTTTGTTCGATCGCGGATTTGCAAGCTCTTGGAAGAATGAGCTCAAATCGGTCAACAAACACAAGGTCGGAAGACCGTTTGACTTTCCAGACTCTTACATCGAGTTCCTGGCATTCTTCAAGATAGGTTTCGATGCTCCCTACAGGATGGTTGAAGGTGCTGTCGAAGCTCTTTCAGAGTACATCTCGTTTATCAAGCAGATAGGTTTCACACAGATCAGGAGAAGGATTCTTCGTCTCATGAAGGGAAGGAAGCCAGCTGAATTGGTGGGAGACTTGAAAGATCCAATAACAGCCATTGTCGATTCGACTGGTCTCACGACAACAACCAAGGGAGCATATACATCGAGGACAAGTGGAGGAAGGAGAAGAGAAAGTTTCTCAAATCGCATATTCTCGCCGACAAAAAGACAGGGAAGATAGCGGGCTTTCGAGTGACATCTGAACACACCCGAGATTCAAAGAAGTTTGTTCCGCTGGTCAAGGAAGCTTCCAAGAAGAGTAAGATCGCAAAAGTGTATGGAGACAGCGCGTACGATTCTAGGAAGAATTTCAATCTCCTTGATGAGAATGGAATCGAGCCTGCAATCAAAATCAGAAAGAACGCGAGGACGCTATCCAGAGGCTCTCCCCTGCGTCGTGAGGAAACTATTCTCATGAAGAAGCTCGGTCTTGAGGGATGGAAAAAATTGAGGGATTATGGAAAGAGGTGGATTGCGGAGATTATCTTCTCCTCGTTCAAAAGGGTGCTGGGCGAAGCTCTTAGATCAAAGAAATTCCTGTGCCAGAAGGCTGAAGCTTCACTCAAAGTGATGCTTTACAACAAGTTCCTATCAGCCTGAGCAAGAAAATAAGTAAATTCCAAGATGAAATCATCGAAGACAAGGAATTAGGCCACAGTGTAGAAGATTGTTGGTCGTTGCAACCTGCTGTTGAAAAACTGCAAGGGTCGATTTTTGGCACTGATGAGCCGGGACCCGATGATGAAGAGCTACTCCCAGAGCTCGTGCTGGACCCACCGCCACCTCCGCCACCAGGGCCTGTAACAATAAGAGGATTTGGATCTGGAACGGGGTGAGGATTGCCGGACCAAGTTATCATACGACCTGATGGATCGATGTACATCAACGGATTGTCGCTTGCATATACGTATCTGTTCGCACTCTGCGGATCCTGGAATCTCCCCATACCCGTATGGTCACTAATGAACCTCCCGCTTTCTTGGTCGAAGTACCTCGCTCCAAAGTAGTACAATCCTGTTATAGGATTAATTAGCTTGCCAGTGAAGAGGTAATAAATTCCAGAGCCGGAAGGATTGTATTCCGGGCCTAACGGCAGATAGTCAGAGCTAAATTCAATTTCTCCCGTACTGGTTGTTGCCATCCGAGAACTTCCGAGGTTGCCCTGCTCGAGTTAGTATGAAGGGCTTCCAGCAAACTCTTCCGCCTGCATACTGTCCGCGTAGTAGTGCTTTGCAACTATGGAGCTTGAAAGGTTCTTCTTGTAAATCGTTCTTTAACCTTGGTACACTTAGACGACTAAGCTGCAACTCAGGAGACATTATAACAACAGAGCTTGTCAGGTCCATCCGCCTGTCCAGTTTCGCAAGCGGATCCCAAAGGATAAAATCAACACGACTCCAAGCATCAAGACTCCCAGTCCAAATGTAAAGTTGTTGAATACAGAACTGGCGTATATGAAAGACAAAGCCTATTTAGATGTTTGATTTTAAATCATGAGTGAAATACAGGGATTGTTTCGAAGCAATTTGTGAGAAAACTAACCCAGTCGAAGAGATTTTTTGGCGCTTTATGCACGCCGCTACATATTCCACGTGGAATCAAAGGACTAAAATTCGTCGTTAGCTTTTAGAAATAGTGAAACCTAATTGGTCCTTCTCACTCGTACTTCCAGCTTCTCATCGGTTTCAAGGCTGAGCGCTCGACCGAACGCTTTGCTGAGATCTCTATAGCTTGCATGAACTCGTCCTCGTTTTCCTTTATTGAGCTAACCCGGCCGCCCTCGTCAACTACTACTTGGCCGCCAACTAGCACGCAATAAGCGCTCAATCCCGACGCGGAGTAGACGAGGTTCTGAACTGGATCGTTGAGCGGCAGCCACTCCAGTTCTGCGGCGTTGAAGATCGCAATGTCCGCCTTCTTTCCCTCGGCCAGGGAGCCTATCTCATCCTCCCACTGAACCGCCCGCGCCCCCATGAGTGTACCCATCTCGAGAGCGAGCTCTGCGGGGATAAGCGTCTCGTCGAGCCGCGAGTCCTTGAACATTCCGCATGCGAGGTACACCTGCCTCAGCATGTCAAAGGATCCGGAGGCCGCCGCGCCGTCGCACCCGAGCGAGACCGTAGCCCCGGCGGCTAGAAGTTCTGGGTATTTCCCGTAAGGCCCCGCACCCTTTGCAAGCTTCAGGGCGCTCCCCGGGCAGAAGGAGATCTTCGGGTGCCGCTTCTTTATGAGCTCCACTTCAGAGTCTGCTACCACTGTCGCGTGCGCCATCACGACGTTCTCCCTTAGTACTCCAAGGTTCTCAAGATGAGTAATCGGCCACACGCCTCTTTTCTTCTCGCTTGCCCTTGCCTCTTTGAGCGAGGATGCTATGTGGAAGTGTATGCCCACTCTTAGCTCTTCGGAGAGATTAGCTGCCCTAATGTAGAGCTCGTCGGTGCACGTCTCTTTTCCATTGATCGTGACCCAGCCGCGAATCCTTTCGTTATTTAGGGCTCGACACATCTCGACTGTCTTTCTTGTTTCAGAAATTGCTTCGTCCACAGAAGAAAAGTAAAGCTCTTCGAGCAACCCACTCGGCCACTTTTCGGGAATTTTCGAAGGTGGGCTGTCCATGACTCTTCTTCCTATAACTCCTCTTATTCCCGTCTTTTCAACGGCCCTCGCTACGCTCGCCGGGAACCTAGCGCCCGATTCGAGGAAGCAGGTCGTTCCACTCCTCAACATGTCCGCGCAGCATAGCAGCGCGCTCGTGTATTCGTCCTCCTCGGTAGTATTCCCGTAAAACGGATATGCCCACTCGTACGTCCAGCTCGCCGTGTCGATGTTGTCGGGGAAGAGGCCCCGCGAGAGGTGTTCGTGGGTATGAACATGTGTGTCGACAAAGCCTGGCGTGGCTACCTTTCGCCTACCGTCAACTACTCTGTCAAAGTATCCCTTGCTGAACTCTTTGGCCAGGACATTGCTCTTTGCAATGCGAGAGATCTTGCTCCCCTCTATCGTAATGGATGCGTTGCGGATCACTCTACGCTCTGAATCGAGCGTTAGGGCATACTCCAAATTTTCTATGAGTGTCCTATGGGTCGGCGAGAGTTTTTCACTTTCCCCGTTTATTTAGGCGCCACTCGCTTACTAGTTGAAAGATTTCTGCTCTTCGGTTGGAAGTATCTGGACTCCTTTCAGCTTCTCGACAAAGCGAACGAACCTGTACTTGTTTTCCTGACCATCAACGGTCGGCCTCGGAACCTTCGCTGATTCTTTCTCGGTCTTTGTGACTATGATCCAGTGCTCTCTTGAGTCAATCGCCTTTCTGAGGTACTTTTCAAACTGACCAAGGTCTGTCGTGCTCACGCTGTTCTTTACACCTGAAGCGGTCGCTGCCGCGGCAAGATCGGTCCCGGTCCCCGTGCCCGTGGGTATCGAAGAGCCCGTGCTGTTATATGATTCGTTATCAAAGATAATCGCGAGGAGGTTAGGCGGTCTGTATCTTCCAAGTGTTGTCAACATACCCATACCCATAATCATGCTGCCGTCACCGTCGAGCGAGACGACGCGCTGATCAGGCATGGATATTGCAAGCCCAAATGCAATCGGCGTCACGATTGACATCCCCATCCGCAGGAGGTTTGCGTCGCTTGGTCTTAGATAGTTCCACTCGTATGTTGTGTCCTGGAGGTTGCACACGACGACGTCATTGGTGCCGATTACTTTTGAGAGAAGCGTCAGGCAATCAAATCTCTTCATGGAATTTTCACACCTTCGTGCCGTACCTCAGGATGACGGCACAGGGATACTTGGAGTGCAAACTGGTCTTCCACATCTTCGCCGCGGTGCTTCTGAACTCCTCTGCACTTTCCACCACGCTGAAGGGAATTCGGAGCGAAGTTAGCATGGGGCCGATCGACCATCCGAACGCGATCGCCCACCAGTTGGCGTCTCCGATGTCTCCCCTGTAATCCATGACGAGAAGCAACGGAATTCCGAGCGGTGCGTGGAGCCTCAGGACAGAGTAGGAAGCAAACGTGATTCCGCTATTCTCCATTATGAGTGCGGGTTTCTTCCCTCCGAGCCAGGCGCCCGCGCATATCGCCGCGCCCTCTCCTTCGTTGCTCGCGAATACGGTCGTGAACCTGGCGTCCTTTGCCACTTTTTCCTGAAGCTTCGCCAAGCTGCTTGAGGGAAGTGCGGCGACAAAATCAATGCCTGCAGAGGCAAGAGCCTCGACGAATTCGTCTTGCATTTTTCTCCCGAATGGGAGCGCATTCTGAAAGTCTTGACATATAAGGGAGCTGAGCGAACAAACCAATCTGAAGTGTTTTAAGAAGCCGAAATGAAGCAAACAAGGTAGGAAAGCGGCACGGTCCCTTAGAATCGGCCAATCTACTTCATAGCCTTCCACAGATTGCTTTTGACCAAGTAGCAGTTAGGAAATGTGAATAATACTGTGTTCTTGCCATTGTTGTTTCATCCTTCTGTCCCGCACGCAATAGCTAGGGCACTTGCCAGCGCGCACCTTATTCGCGACTATCTCCCCGTTCAGTTCACGCTTTTCAGTGCCATTGTTCTGTTCATAGTCTCCCTCGCCCTAATCTTCGCGGGTCGAAGAATAATCAGGGTCATTGCCTTCTTTGCCGTCGGCCTCGTTGTTGCGGCTATCGGAGCGGCCGCGCTGGGGCTGTTTCTCGGAATCTTTGGAATACTTTTAGGCGGGTTCCTCGGTTTCATCCTTGGGGGAATCCTGAGCCTCCTCCTCTTGCCGCTCGCGATAGGGATAGGTCTTGGTGTTATTGCGTACAACCTCACGCAGACACTGGTGCATATCCCCCTATTCGCGTTTATCGTCGGAGCGATCTTCTTCATAGTCGGGGTGATACTCTCCTCGAAGCTCCTCGCGCTCGCCACTGCGGTCTTCGGTGCGCTAATCTTGTTTAATGTCCTAATCTTCTTCGGGGTACCGTCCATCCTGTCCGCGCCGGCGGTCATTGTCCTAGGAGCGCTTGGTTTTTGGGTTCAGGGAGCATTTTCTCACCCCTACGGATCAAAGTTCGTGACCGTGCGAACTTATGGTCCCCCGCCACCTCCATCGTCGGGCGGAGTAAGACAGGTCAATAAGCACTGCCCAAAGTGCGGAGCGAGCATGCCAGTCTCTGCTGGCTTTTGTCCAAACTGCGGCGCGAGGCAGTAAGAGACGAAAAACGCGTGTAATCTTCTTGCAGTTACTTTTTGCTGACGCTGCCGCTTTGCTTTTTCTGTAATTCTTGAAGCCTTTGTGTCAGGAGTTTCACGAGCCTCTGATGGTAAATCTCCGGCGAGAGTTTCTCCTTCTTCAGGTCCTCCACCTGCCTAGCGAGCGGTTCGTCGCCGAGCATCGTTATCCACTTTGAAAAGTCTCCTCGAGAGGAGTGAAACTCTATTATGGGGAGTTCAGTTACGTTGATTAATTCGACGAACTGGGAAAAGTTTCGGGCCGATTTTCCAGTCGGCGCGTCTATGGCGCTGTAAAAGTAAAACGCCTTGTCCTGCGAAACGTCCGCGAGAATCTTCGTCGCTGCCTTTTGCTCCGCCTCCGCCCGTCGGCGCCTCCTAGCAAATCTACTTGCACTATCCAATTTAGAAACAAAACGCCCTCACAATATTGTCTCGCCCCTTCCATGAGGCGGGTTTGCGAGATAGGAAGTGGCGCAACAAAGTAATAACTTTTGGGAATGATGCCTCGAAGTTCTTCCGAATATTACGCCATCACTAATAAGTTCTGCTCGCTCGTCGTCTGGGCTCTCATTTAGCCATGCTCTTCTTCTCAAATGCGGATGCGGCGCAGAGTATCGTTGTTTCCTCGTAGTAGCGACCGACCAGCATCAAACCCAGAGGCAGCCCCTGGGAAGTTCCGCAGGGTAAGCTGATTGCTGGGTGACCTGTTACATCGAAAGCGCAGGTGTTGTTCATGTTTATCCCAGTTAGGTCTAGCTCCCTCTTGAGGCTCATCCTCTTCTTGCTTCGCCCATTTCTCCTTCCTCCTGCTCCATCAAATGGCTGCGCCTTCTGTGGGGTCGTGGGCATGGCAAGCAGGTCGAACTTTTCAAAGAAATTGTCATATGCCCTAATTAATGAACGGCGCAGATTCCTTGCAAGTGCATAGTATCTTCCGTTGTATGTGCTCGCAACATAGTTCCCCGCAAGCGAGATTAATTTTGCATTCTCGGCCATCTGGTCTCCGGATTCCTTGAGTGCCCGTGCCCAGCGCTCGACCAGTTGGAGATCTTCTGGCCCGCACCATGCGTGCTCGAGGCCGTTGTCTCTCGTCATATTGTGCCAGATACCTTCCATTCCTACACCGGCCCACACGTGCCTTGCATCGCGGTGCGCCGGTATCGAAATCTCACTGACCTTTGCCCCAATCTCTCCAAAGGAGTAGGCCGATTCCTTCACTCCTTTATCTACGTCTCTCTCAGAGAGACCTGGCCAGTTGAATCCCTCCTCGACAATACCAATCTTGAGACCCGTTGCGCCCTTGTTCTTGTTAAGTTCGCGCACATAGTCGGGAAGTTTAGGCGGTGTGTTTAGCTGCCTTGGATCATATCCGTCTCGGCCTGCAATCACCTGCAGAAGCAAAGCCACATCCCTCACTTTGTTAGCCATTGGGCCTGTGTGATCCAGTAATGGATCCATTCCCATGATTCCGGTGTACGGCACAAGTCCAGTGGTGGGTTTCAACCCCACGACTCCACACCAAGAAGCCGGCAGGCGAATCGAGCCGCCTTGGTCTCCTCCGATCGCCATGTCCACATCTCCCGCTGCAAGCAATGCCGCACTCCCGCTCGACGAACCTCCCGCCATGTACTTTGGATTTCTAGGATTTCGAACGGGCTCCGGATAAGACGTGTGCGATCCGCCCGACACGCAGAGATTCTCGCAGTTTGATTTCCCGAGTATCTCTCCTCCTTCCTCGAGTATCCTTGACACTATGGTTGCGTCCATCGATGGAATAAAACCACGCAGCATGGGCGACCCATTCTGCATTGGGATTCTGGCCACAGCAACATTGTCCTTTATCGCAATCCTCTTCCCCTCGAGTTTTCCGGCGAAAGAGGATCTACCCGTCGGCCTTCTTACCCTGATTGAACATTTCCACGCCCAAGCGCCAAGAGGGTTCTCTTCCCGAGTTGGTCGATGCCCCTTCCTTGAGGAAAGGGTGGCAGAAACACTTCGACTCTCGGATGCTCCAAGCGTTCTTGCGAGTCGGTCTAACCGATTGTAGGAGTGAAGAATGCCTCCAATCGATGATTGGAAAACAGCGAGCTCCTCCGGCGTTAGAGAAAAGTGGCTGGCCTTCGCTAGGGAGATGAGTTCCTTGTTTGTTGGTTGACGCAATTTCGTCATGAGCAAATTCTCATCTTCATCCCCTTTCACTCCTGTGGATACTGTTGGAAGTTGATGGCTTTGATACCAAAAATACTCCGCCCGCTGTTGCCCAACGACTTTCTATAAAGTGATCTGGGGGTGCGCAAGCGCAGAAAAATTTCAAAGAGGAACTGATAACGCGATACAGGCTTTGCGCAAAAATTATGGGAGAGGATGGTATCATGTGCAACCTCTCCCACTCCCTATTATTCGACCGAGATTTTTGTTCTTTCTTTTACCTGAGCTTTTCTACTTCCTTTGCAACCTGCTCATAGTTTGGCTCTATGCCTGGGTTTTCCGCTATCCACTTGAACCTCACTACCCCGTCTCTATCAAGTACGAAAACGGATCTCTGCGCTGCAGTGTATCCCTGCAATCCTGCAAAGTTGTCGAGCGCCACGCCATATGTGTGGACTCCGTTACGCGCATAATCGCTGAGTATTGTGAAATTCAGTTTGTTCGTGTCCTTGAACGCCTTGTTGGAGAAGGGCGAGTCTACGCTAATTCCAACGACGTTCGCATTGACTGAGTTGAACTTTGAAATGCTGTCCCGGAAAGTGCACATTTCCTTCGTGCAAACTCCAGTGAACGCGCCTGGAAAGAACGCGAGAACCGTCGTCTTACCCTTGAAATCTGAAATCTTGACCGGTTTCCTTTCGGTATCTATTAGCTCCGCATCCGGAGCATTCTGACCTGTTTCTACAACCATTTTGTCTAAAGATTCAACCTACCCTTTACTTTTGATTTATCTTTGATGCCTTGCTTTTGTAATTTTCTATGGCATTGATCCGCCAACTATGAAGTAACTCTGATTCTTCGCTGGTCGGAAATTTCTTTCATACTCCGCTAACCAGATCATTCAAGGCCCTTCCGGCTAGAGTGATAAGTATTGAAAAACCAGCATTGAGTATCACATCAAAGGTCGGAGATCATCCCGCTGGTTGGGCCGGGTCGACCGCTTGAAATGATGTATTGATCTACAGGATCGTAGCTTGTGTTTTAGGCTCTGGTATTTTCGGTCAGGCTAGGCGCGCTTCTTTATTGCAAGAGTCCGTTGTCTCTCGAGCTTGGTTGAGCCCACCCTGAAAGGTATCGTCATCTCTCTGGCCAAGTCTGCGATTTGGTCCAGATATCTCTTCAGCAACTGCCGACACTGCTAGTAATTTAGCCAGTAAATCGAATACTGGGAGAACAAAATCTATGTCAGAAGCAATAGTCGAATCGACCAGGTCTCGATCCTGAACGGTCATCAGTATCCTGATGTCCTTGGTCATCTTCCTTGCATTCATGGCGACGAGCAGATTGTCCGCGTCATCGTCAAATGCACAGACCAGAGTAGACGCTCTTTCTACGCCTGCTTCTTTCAATGATTCATAAGACCTTGTGATTTGTGCGTGAATCACTAGCCAGTCCGGTTGATCTGACAGTTAAGAAGTCCCGAGAAATTACAGCGTGTCCAACATTCAGGTGCTCCAGCCACTCCGTCACATACTTCCCGAGGTAGCTGTAACCTGCGACGATGACATGGCCCTCAAGCCTCCCAATCTTCTTTTTCACCAGCTGTTCGCGAAGAAGACCTTTTTTCATCGCAGTTGTGATCGTGCTCTGAACGATCGAAGCCGCGAGCCCGACGCTTACTATGAAAGTGATTATGAGTAGTATCTGCTCGGACGCGGTCATCCCAACTATATTCGGTGCGTAAATCCCGATGGTCGTTATCGTGGAAACAGATCCGAGAAACGCAGTGAGGTGGTCGAGATGCTGGTAATGGATGAACACGATCGTGCCGAAGCCTAACATGAACATGAGAAGAATTATTTGAATCCAAATGTGCCTGATTATAGAGAGTGGGCCGTAAAATAAGACATCCGCAAAATCCTTGAGCTTTGAGCTGAAACTCGATTTTGTGCGGACTCTAGCGAGGCTTCTCAATTGATTCGTTCTTCATGCCAAGGGGATCGTCAGTTGGTTGGTTGACTGCCTAAATCATTCCCATGGACTGAAGCTTTTGCTGGAACTCAATGAGAGAATCGTGATCGGTCAGCACGTAGAGAGTGTCGCCTAACTTTATCACGAAATCATCGCGGGGGCTGGTGAAAAGGTCTTTCCCTCTCGTAATCATCACAACAGGCGCGATCTGATTGAGTTCTGCCTAATTGACTGAATTCTTTGTCTCCTTGTCCAGAGTAAATTCTGATATCTGCTTTGACTTCAGATCTCCCTTGACGAACACGACTGAGACTGCCTTGGACACAGTTGACATCGCTAGGATCTATCCAGTGAGCTCGTATGGAGCTAAGACAACATCCGCGCCGCTTGCGTTCGCGGCCTCGATTAGGTCACGGTCGTTGACTATCGTAATAGCCCTTACTCTTGGATTGATCTTCTTCGCGTTCAGTATGGTGAGCATATTGTCTCAGTCATCGTCGAACGTGCATATGATTGAGGACGCCCTTGAAGCTCCGGCGCTCTTTAGTGCCTGATACGATCTTGCAACTGGTGCGCCGATGGCCGGAATTCCCAGTCTATGAAGAGATGGCAGCTCCGTTTCGTCCCGGACCAGCACGACGTACTCCAGCTTCATCTCCTTCAACTTCTCAACAACGTAGATTCCGACGAACTTGTACCCCATCACTATGATGTGGTTCTGCATGTTGGATACTATGTTCGCGATTAGTTCTTCTGACACGTTTTTACTCCTCTTTCTAGTTGGCTATTTTTGACTTGCTGCTTGTTCTACCATGTCTCGTGGCCAGTTGCGCTACATTTTCTGTTCGAGCAAGCTGAAAGATCAGACGCTTTCGATTCTCTTTAGGCTACTTTTGATTCGATGCTGAAGAGAATAGATTCTGATGGAAATATGATATTTTGTCTTGATCTCACTCTTTGAGAAATAGATTCGAACACGACCTTTGCATCGGTCTCAAGATTGAGGTGGATTTAATTTTCTTGCGCTCTTATCGTTGTTACTATCGATTGGTTCAATCCTCAAAATTATGCTCCTCATTCCAGTTACAACCGCAAAAGCACCCTCAGCAAAGGTATTGTCCAATTCCGCAGACCGGAGCTCTGCACTAGCGGTTCCGTCGACATTCAAGCCCTTGACCACGCCTCTCTCGCCTTTGGACGCACTCTTTATGACGCGGCATTTCATGCCGATGAGCGATTTTTCCTCCGGGCGACTAAGCCGCAACACTTCAATCGATTTTACGCCAAAAATTATTCCAAACGCAACTGCGAACTTTAGTACTAGACATCCGAGAGCAAAGAAGGATAGAAGAATCGCCGCGAGCGCTAAGAGAAGAAGGATCGCAATAGAACCGGGCCCAAACCTTGCGAGGCTGAGGAAGGGTACTTTTTGATTGTCGTTCCCTACTGGTCAACCTGATCCGTACTCTTACAGCCCTAAAACTCAAGCTGATGGCATGCAGGCGCCCGGCCGTTGGGAGCCACTTTACTGTCCTGGGTTTCGATGCGTTCTAGCCTTTAATTGCAGAATTGACCTTTGCAGCTACATCACTTGGTATCGTATCCATGTGATGTGCCTGCTTTGCATGAGCTGACACTATCTGCATCATTTCCTCTTTAGAGGAGGCACCCTTGACCTCAAAGTCGCACTTCATCCCTATGTCCTTGCATCTAAATCTGAACCCAGACAATTCGTATCACACCATACTGCCGGCTTCTGTGATTTAAATATCTTGGGCTCCGTGTGCTACTGCGCGCAAGCATTCCAGGCCCTTGTCCTCTTTCAAATGTTCCTTGACATATTCTTATTGAGTTTCCAAGAAAGCTCCGATGCAAGCTGGGTTCGAGTCTTGCTTGCAGTGTCGATTCCCTCTTTCTGGCAGGCTAGCACGAGAGGATCGACCTGCTGAATAGTTTGACCGGAAGAAGTCGATGTGGGAGGAAATTGGGTGTCACGAGCAATGACGCTAGGTGGACTCTTCGGAACGTTCAATGCCACTGTCGCACCAGGACCGCTCGCTACTTCGCTTGTTATCCCCTTCCAGCCGTTCTCAAACTCCCATCTTGCTTGTCCCATCGATCTGGCAAATTGAGGAATCTTGCTAGAGCCGAACAGGAATATAATCACGGATAAGATGAGGACCCAAACAAAAGGATCGTCCAAAGCCATCTCTAATTTTTACCTCAATACTTTAGATCTATCAGAGCAGTTTGAATCTTGCCGGAGGACCTTTATCGCTACTAAAGAACTAGGCGAGAAAAACTTTCTGACTAACCTCTCAACACTCCTGTAAATTCTAAATTCCTGATGGTTTATCATACTATACCGTAAAACGCCCTGTGCAATCTGGACGGGCAAAATGCTTTGAACGGTGTCAACGAGTGAAATCTCAGGTATGTTGGATGTAGCATCGATAGCCGATTCGGACAGTGGGGATTCAAACCACCGAATTGCATTACCCGCTACCAACAGTAACCACCAGCAAAATCATGATAATTAATCCAGAGAGCATTGCAAGATAGAAAGCTCGCTCCTTGACGTAACTTAGCGCAGAGTGAACCACGCGCAGGCCCATCAAATACATACAGGATTCCCCGCCAACGAAGATAGTTCAAGATTGGCTGGCGATAAATCTTTTTTGGAAAAACTCACATTCCTGTGATTCCGTAAATATACATGATTCTCACAGTATACCAGAAATCTCTTTAACTTCATCGGCAATTTTCCAACACAACTTGAAGGCTAATTCAGGAACCTTTAGGCAAAGCTGCACGACAGTCAAGAGAAGTCAGGAGGGAAAACAAAGAATCAATAATTCAATTCAGACGACCTCGGAATATCGATCGGAAGTCGAAACACGCTGATTCTAGTGAGTTGTCATATCTCTACTTTCCTCTGTCGGAAAATTGTTTCATTGTACAAAAAAGTCGAATTAACGAGTACATCGCCCTAATTATTGTTGGAAACAATATGAGGTTTTTCTAGTTCCCGCCGCCAGAACCCTTGAGCTTCTAGTAAACCCAAACTATCGGGTCGTAGTGGGTGTCCACGACTCTTTCTTTCTCAGGGATGATACCATCATCTGTTATGATGATGTGCTCAGGGCAAACTTCCTGACAGCATTTTGTGACGTTACAGAATCCGATTCCTCCATTCTCGCTAAGATAGTCAGAGCGATTCAAGCTGTCGAACGGGTGCATATCAAACGAGGCCCCCTTTACGATGAAACGTGGTCTGATATAATCCGCCTTGTGCTCTCTAACCACGTGACATACGTCCTGACACAGGAAGCACTCGATGCACTTTCTGAATTCGCGAGACCTGTCAACGTCTATCTGGTGCATATTCCAGACGTGATCTGCTGCTTTTCTTGGAGTGAAGGAAGAGATTGTCTTCGCCACCTCGTAGTTCTCTGAGACGTCTGTTACCAAGTCCCGTAGCCGCGGGAATGCTTTCATCGGCTCGACAGTGATATCACCCTCTTACTCGGCGACAGGAGTCTTGCACATGAGTCTGGGCCATCCATTAATTTCAGCGAAGCGACTACCGCAACGTCCTGCTTTGCAGTTCCACCTGGCGGCGAGAGAGGAATCGAAATGGCTCTGGATGTAATGGATTGCATTCAAGACGACCATCCCTTCTTGGTAGGGCACTACGAATGTTTCGTATCTGTCCTTGGAGGAGTCTGTTGCGTGACCCCGAGATACTCTCAAAATCACTTCATTTCCCTCTTTCCTTCCTTTCATTGAAGATTACTTCTCCTCCTTCTTCCAGAGAAAGGTTTCTCCCCTGCTAATCAGCTTCTCATACTCTGGCGGCATTATGGGCACTGGAATGGTTTCCTGTACCATTAGTCCGTCCTTTTGCTTGATCACAATGTTGACGAGAAAATTCTTGTCATCCTTATTGGGATAATCAGACCGAGTATGCGCGCCTCTGCTCTCCTTCCTCGCTAAAGCGGAACGTATGATTACTTCACAGTCGAGCACCATGTTCCATACTCCGGTCGAATCAGCCCATGATTGATTATATGCTCTTGGTCCCTTTGCCTGCACGTTCTTCGAATCAAGCTTGATCTTCAAAATCTCATCAAGCCCCTTCTTTAGATCTTCTTCCTTCCTCACGATTCCCACGTACTTCCACATAACCCCGGCGATTCTTTCCTTGAGCTCGAAAGGGTTTGCTCCGCTCGTCACCCTGAAAGGGGCCAGAATCCTAGCGATTTCTCCACGCACGTCTTCGTCAGATACATGGCCTACTTCGGCGTGCTTTACGTACTCGCTCGCCGCAAGCCCTGCTCTTCTTCCAAAGACGAGTATGTCTGAAAGCGAGTTTCCACCCAACCTGTTGGCACCGTGCAAGCCGCACGCGACTTCTCCAGCTGCATACAATCCAGTCACGAAGGTCTGGCAGGTCTCTGGATCGACCCTTACACCGCCCATCTGATAGTGAGTTGTGGGCGCAACTTCCATCCTTTCTTTCGTAATGTCTACACCAGCAAACTCTAAAAATTGGTAATACATGCTCGGAAGCTTCTTCTTGATGTAGGTCGCTCCCCTCTGCCTGATGTCGAGATAAACCGCCCCATTTGGCGTTCCCCTGCCCGCCATAATTTCGCAATATATCGCGCGAGCCACGATGTCTCTCGCGGAAAGATCCTTCCTCTTTGGATCATATCTTTCCATAAAACGCTCACCTTTGATGTTCGTAAGGACTCCGCCTTCGCCGCGGACTGCTTCGGTAACGAGCAATCCTCTCACTCCAGCTGGATAGATCATTCCTGTCGGGTGAAACTGTATCATTTCCATGTCCATGAGTTCTGCTCCAGCGCGATAAGCAAGAGACAATCCATCTCCGGTACTTTCCCACGAGTTAGAAGTCACAGAATACACTCTCCCGCATCCGCCGGTTGCAAGGATCACAGCTTTGCACCTCACGAGCACAATCTCTCCAGGCCTGATTTTGATGCCCAGAGCTCCACAAACCGCCCCAGTTTTCTGGTCTTTGAAAATCTTTGTAATTACTGTCTCGTCCAGATAGGGGATGTTTCGCTTTATGACTTGGTCTTCGAGCGTCCTGATCAGCTCAAGCCCCGTTCGGTCACCGACGTAGCATAGACGCCTGTACGTATGCGCCCCGAATGGCCTCTGCATAATCTTGCCCTCAGGCGTCCTGTCGAACAGCGCACCGTAGTGCTCTAACTCGATTACCCTGTCCGGAGCTTCTTTTGCAAAGACCTCCGCCATCTTCCAGTTGTTGATGAACTGACCCTCAACCACTGTATCTGAAAAGTGAACCTTCCAGTTGTCTTCTGGGTCGACGTTCCCAAGAGACGCGGCAATGCCGCCCTCAGCCATAACAGTGTGCGCCTTCCCAAGAAGTGATTTACACACAAGCATTACCTTGGCTCCTCGGTCAAAAGCTTCGATGGCGGCACGCATTCCAGCTCCGCCAGCGCCAACAATCAAAATGTCTGAGGAGATAGTGCTGTAAGAATCATCCAGATTGTCCAGAGATTTCTGTATTGTTTCTGACTTCCACATAAAAAACCAATACAACGTAAGAGAATTGAGGAAAGTTAATCCAATATTCATTCGTATGTCCATGAGATGCCTTTAATCGTGTCGCCTAAACAAAATTTGTTGTCGGTGGCTGCGACCGCGATAAGAGTAAAGTCAATAACATGCCTCACTTTTTCTTGATGAGTTCAATGACTGGACATGTTCGCGTGTATTTGTTCAAGAATACAATTTTTTCATTCTTTCACCATCGCGCTGTCCCTCAAACTCTCTTGGTGCATTTGTATTACTCGTTCCATGATTTTAGATTTCATTTTGTCCAGTGGTGAAGATATGTATGAATCGCGAGTGATGGATTCCGTTATCTTGAGTTCATGCATCAGACATTGATATTCTTCTACGCTGTGATGCGAGGTACCGGCAAGAAATTCAAATGTTCTTTTCCAAACTCCGCATTGCGTTGACCTAACTCCGTCCTGCTTCTTGTAATATTGTTCTGCGGTAGCAAAACACCGAGTCATTTGTTCATAGGTAACAGACTCCGCGTGGCTCTCGAATTTCATTTGCGCTTTGCGCCAGCCATCACATTCACCAATCGCAGCTTTAGCCCATTCTGCAAAACTTGGATCGAGGTCTCTACCCAAGTTCCTGATTGTTTGGAAATGAGTGCGTGCCACGAAGTATTGACCCTCTTGAAGGCATAAGAGACCATTCCACTTTTCTCGCACCATCAAGACATTTTGAGACAGTTTTTGATTCCCAGTATCCTTGAACATGCAGAACGAAGAGTCTAGCAAGTCAATCGCTTTCCTTATCCGTTCCGTATTCCCAAATTTCCTCGATCTTGTCCATTCATCAGATCTTTCTACGGTTACTAGCAGATTCTTTGCTTCGATAAGCTCGGCCCACGCCCTTTCCTTAATCTGTTTGAACTTCTCTTCCTGCTCGGAATTTGTAAGCAATTTTCACATCTTCAATATTCGATTCATTCAAACTTGTGTTCAGCCATAGTTAGCTGATTCGCATCTAACAAAAAGAAGATCTATTTTATTTGGAGGAAAAGGTGAGTGAGATGGAAAGAATTACAACAGCTTTTATCGCTTCTTTTCGTCATTTCCCAACTCGTATTTCAAACTGAACTCTTGCTTTCCTGTGGTTTTTGGTCTTTTTGCTGTTCCACTTGTTGGATTGACGAGGTAGACGTGCCTGTCGCGACTTCACTTGAAGGATTGCTGTTTCTGGGTTGTTGCTTCTGAGAAGTTGAGACTGCTGAAGGTTGAGGGGTTGGCTCCGGTCGAGGTCTGAGAAGTTGTTTTCTCCTCAGTCTCCTTGACTTCGGGTCAGGTCCTCCTCTATTGCTAGAGGGCTCACTGCTTGTGGCAGCCGTGCTCGAGACAACTTGATTTTTTGCTTCTTTCTGATTTTCTTGTGACAATAGGGGTTTAACCGCCCTTGTCGTATTGCTGTTTGGAGGAGAATTAAATCTTTGTTTTGAAAAAACTCAAATTCTCGTAATTCCAGAAAACTCAGCCTGGTCATCCCTTAATTTCGCCATTCAAAGAGCAGTCGATGTGAGCCCATTAGAAACACATCAGTCAGCAATTTTTGGTGCGGGCAGAAAGACGTTCTACGTTTTTCACACGGTATTTTCAGACTTGAGAACTGACTCACGGATTAATTAACAATGAAATGCGATTCTTAGTCCAGGCCAGTTATAGCTACATGCCAATTGTGCGGTCGCAAATACCCTTTTGATTTTCCGAAAGTGCCAAAGACGAGAAGTGAATGGGAACTCCTTCAATCTCCTAAGGTCACCTTTATTACCACTTGTCCCCATTGCAATTTGCGATTCAGAGCTGACATTAACGACTTTCTAACATGGCGGGATTGAATTTATGTTGCTCTGTGAACGATTTTACATCTGTTCTTGGAAATGTGAAGTGGTTAGGAAAAGACTAGCACTGTGACTGATGTTTTATTGTGCCTCCCGATTTGCCTATTTTGGCCACAGCAGTCAAGAGTCCTTGCAGTATTGCCTGTGGTCTCGGAGGACAACCTTGTACATATACGTCAACTGGCACGACTCTATCCACCCCCCCGACCGACGCATAGCTTTCTCCGAAGATTCCGCCGCTACACCCGCAAGCGCCTATCGCGACGACTATCTTAGGATCTGGTGCGGCTTCGTAAGTTCTTCTGAGTGCAACTTCCATGCTTCTTGACACAGGTCCTGTGACCAATAGTACATCAGCGTGGCGCGGGGATGCTACGAAATGAATACCAAATCGTTCGATGTCATAGATCGGATTGTTTAGGGCGTTAATCTCAACTTCGCAGCCGTTGCACGAACCTGCATCAACTTCGCGCACCGCGAGCGATCTTCCGAGCACTTTGTGTATCCTGTCATTTAACTCGCTTCCAAGTGCTTCCTGCGAAGTAAGCTTTCCACTCAAGGAAAGTGTAGTTTCTAAATCGTATCGCTCGATCAAATCAGATCTTTCCCTAGCTGGAGGTGCAAACTTCGATTCCATCTTAAATAAATCCGGAGCAGCGTCTCTGCACCTCCCGCACAAAATGCATATACCCATATCCAAAGACATCTGCGAATGTATTTTCTCATCGCCTAATGTTTTTACCGCGATTGCCTTGGACGCACAGATCTGGCTGACTTGCTTGAACCGTTCGAAGTGCGAGAGTTGCGTGTTAGTCCTAACGAAAGTTGCTCTTCCACGAGCCTTAGGCGAAACTTTGGCGTCGGTAAGTGGATTCTTGATTGTTTCAACCTCATTACTCATGATATTTCCATAGTGCTCATCGCGTTCAGATCGGTTCTTCCTGCTCGATATGTGTGCAGTATCTCTGTAGCTCATCACAAATCATTTCCCGAATACGAGAGGTCAAGGCTCTTGTTCACAAGCGGGAAATCTGGAACGATATCGTTGAGCACCGCTTGCTCAATTGCCGGCCAATTCACAAACGATGCCGTTCTTACCTTGTACCGGAAGAGCGAATCGCAGTCTTCGCCAATCATCACCCAGTGGACCGTCTGACCTCGGTGCGACTCCGCGTAACCTAGCGCATGATCGTAGGGACGAAGCAATCCGTCGATATCTGCAGTTAAAGGTTCATCATCACTTCTTAGATTATCTATTACTTGGTTTATAATTCTGACCGAGTCTCTGACCTCGTCAACTCTCAGGTCAAAGCGAGATAGCGCGTCCCCACGTCTCTTCTGCATCTCCACCTGGTATTCAGTACGGTGAATCGGCGTGTCATAGTGAACGCTAGGACGGAGCGATCGGTATGCTGCGTATGGATGGTCACGCCTAGTATCGACGTCTACCCCCGCACACCTTGCAGCGATTCCGACAAGGCACATATCGGTAGCTACTTCTCGTGTTATGGTCCCAGTGCCCATGAACCTGTCGATCACAGAACCAGTGCTCCGAAGCGCGGATATTACACTCTTGAAATCCTGCAGGACAAGGGTTGTCGTTTTTGTGATCAGCCGCGACACGGCGTCGTTTAACTCTACGCCGACTCCTCCTATCCTATTAACGCCGAACAGAAGTCTGCTTCCCGACACACTTTCGTTGAGCTGCATCATCCTTTCCTTGAGTATGTTTAGCCTCACGGCACCGTAGCTGTATCCCACGTCTGTGGCCATCCCGGCGAGCGTTCCGAGATGGTTGTACACCCTCTCCAATTCTGCACAGATTGTCCTCGTCTGGAGGGCCTTCTCAGGCGTCTTTACTCCTGCAATCTTTTCGATAGCTTGGCAGTAGGCTATTGAGTTCGCGACCGATTCGTCACCTGATATACGCTCGCTAAGGAGTAGAACCTGATCGAGTTTCAAACTTTCAGCTAACTTCTCTGTACCCTTGTGGGTGTAGAAGAGCCGTGTTTCAAGGTTGATGATGTTCTCACCCAGAACACTAAACCGAAAGTGACCCGGCTCGATTATTCCAGCGTGGACAGGCCCCACTGGGATCTCGAATACGCCTTCACTGTCAACCTTTGTGAATTGATACTTCTCATCCACCCTACCGACCTTTGTATCCAGTGAGAAATCTTTCCTCAGAGGATAGTAACCCCCCGGCCAATGCTCGTGGAGAATCAGAGGCCTCGTATCCGGGTTACCTGCTGGCAGTAGCCCGAACATGTCCTTGATCTCCCTTTCGTAAAGCGCAGCAGGAGGAATGCGAAGCGCAATGCTTGGAAAAGTTAAAGCCGATTCCAACCCTGCGGCTTTGTCTGTATTACTTTCGCCTATATTCGCGGTCGGTACGATAAACAAATCCTCTTCGCCTTCTTTTGCAAAAACATACCTGAGTGTGAACGCACCACAAATCCTTCGCTCGTCGTTGCATATCACTGTCACAAGTCTTGCCCTGAGCTCTTGAAACAAGTAATAGCACAGGTCGGGGATAGCCTCCTTGCTGACAAGAACGATGTGGAGTTCGTTTCCATTTAGGGCAAATATTCTTTCTACACTCTTTCCGAATCTGTCGCGAATCGCGGCTTCGTATTTGGCCGCGTTTGGATGTTCTTCTTTGTTTTCTTCAGCCATGTCTTGCTCTACCATAATTCCTGACTTGCTGCCGTTGCGGTGGCTGTCACTGATTGAACACCTGTATGGCATCGAGAATCAGCGTTTGAAGAGGCTGCAGAATATAGAAACCCAGTATGACAAGGAAAACTACCAGAATCACCATTGGTAAGACGGAGAGCCAGCCCATCTCATCCTTTTTTGCCAATGCATCAGCAGAAACTTTCATTCCGGATTCTTTGGGATTGCCGAAGACCATCGGCATGAGGTGCCTCGTCAATCCTGCGAATATTACAACCGAGAATAAGAGGAAGAGAGAAGCTGCAAGTAACTGTCCACTCTCGAATCCCGAGGTCAGAATCAGGAACTCACTTGCGAATATGTTGAACGGTGGGATTCCCACCAGGGCAAGCCCACCTACAAGAAAGACTACTGCCGTCACGGGCATTATCTTGATGATACCTTTGATCTCGGACATGGCCTTTGTTCCGAATTTCTGACTTATGGTACCGCTTGCAAAAAACATCAGCGGTTTTGCGATGGAGTGGTTTATGATGTGAAACAACGCACCGAACAAGCCAATGAACCCGCCGAATCCCACGCCAATTGTGATTATTCCCATATGTTCAACGCTGTGATATGCGAGCATCCGCTTCATGTCTTTCGCGAAGTATATCGATGCCGCTGCTATGCCCATCGAGACCGTCCCGAGGATAATCAAGAGTTCGCTCGAAAAAGGGGATCCGAGCGTACCGGACGTGATTATGTCAAACCTCAAGATTGCATAGATGGAGCAGTTGAGTAACACGCCTGACAAGAGGGCACTCACGGGTGTCGGAGCTTCGCTGTGGGCGTCAGGAAGCCAGGTGTGCATTGGAGCAAGCCCTGCCTTCGTCCCAAAACCGATGAGTATGAAAATGAACGCGAACTTGATTATCTCCGGATTCAAGAGTCTAGCGTTTGCGACCATGTCTGTCCAGTCGAGTGTAGGCGTAGATCCGCTGCCGGTTAAAGATGGTGAGGCTGACACATTTGAATAGGAAAAGAGAACAATACCGAAGAGCGCCAGCGATAACCCGACTGTCGCAATCACGAGATACTTCCACGCTGCCTCTATAGCTCCCTGATTTGTGTAAAGCATGATCAGAAGCACGGATACGAGCGTGGTACCTTCAAGTGCCACCCACATGAGACCCATGTTGTTAGACACTGGCACAAGGAGCATGGTCAAGACAAATGCGTTGAAGAGCTGATAGTATCTTACGATGTGCTTGTCGTCTACAATGCCTCCCTCGTACTGTCGACCCATGTAGTTGATTGAATACAGCGCGGACACGAAGCTTACACCCGCTATCGGAAGCATGATCAGTGCGCCCAAAGCGTCGAGATAGAACAGACCACCGAAAGCAGAAATGTGTTTTTCAGCAATCACATCAGCGACGAGCGCTAGTGTCTGGGCAAGGACTAGAAGAGCCGACACCGTCGTGATTATTTCTGACGCCCATTTCTTACACAAGAGTGTAACCAGGAGACCTCCCGCCGCTGGTGTCAATAGTAGCGAGATGATCAGCCCGCTGGATGGTGTAACGAGACCGGTGAATAGAGAACCCACAAGTAGGTTCCACAATATCATTTCCTTCAATCATCCCTCAGTTTCTCTAGATTTCCAATGTCGAGAGTGTCGAAAGTCTGGGTTATCCTGAACAGCAGAGTGGACGATATCATGACTGCAACCACGATGTCCAGCAATATCCCGACCTCGATTATCAGCGAGACGCCGGGAGTTAACGCGGTGGTAAAGAGGAATAGTCCGTTCTCCAATATCAACAACCCGACTACCTGACTCAGCGCCATCCGTCTGCTGACCATGACGAACAGCCCGACGAAGAAGAGAGAGATCGAAACCGGGATGTAAGTCACGGACAGGTTGTCGACGTTGGAGTTGGAAAGTATCTGATTGGTCAGACCGTATGATAGCACAACGAGAACTGCCGAGATCAGTAGCGAGAGCCTCAGACTGATGTAGGGGTTTGTTTCTACCTTGAACTCGCCCCTGATGTTTCTAGTTGCCCTAATGAGCAATCGTGGAATTATTTCCGCTTTTATCACCAGAGTCAGAATCGCTGCAAGGTATATCTCCCAGATGCCAGTCGTGTAAGCTATCAGCGCCGTCACGGCGGCTAGGACGACCGACTGATATCGGTAGGCGCTCAACCAACCAAGGAAGCCTCTTCTCACCAATACCCCAAAGGTTGCTATCAAGAGCGCGGCGGAAGAAAGCGTCAGTAGATCTACTTGTTGGATTTGCGTAATCAATCTACTCCTCCTGTTACAAAAAGTGGAAGACCACTCCGAGCATCGAGCTAGCTATGGCCATCGTAATAAGGTCGGGAAGACGAAACAGTCGCCATTTTGCAACCCTCGTTTCGATGTATGCGACCACCGCGGCTAGGAGCATCACCTTCGGGATGTACGAAGCAGCTCCCAATGCGATTGACGAGAACGTCCAGCTGCCACCAACCGTAGTCATGCCGAGCGGAAAGAACAGATTCACGACCAGCGTCAATAGGATTAGTTGTTTAATCGACTGCGACCATTGAATCAACGCCAGGCTCTTTCCCGAATACTCGAGCACCATCGCCTCATGAATCATTGTGAGCTCCAAGTGTGTTGCCGGATTGTCGAACGGTAGTCTACCAGTCTCAGCCAGTATGATCACGATGAAGGATATCAGGGCAAAGAGCATGCTCGGCGCCAACAATACACCGGTCGTAGCTGCTGAGCTGACTAGCGCGGAGATGTTTGTGCCACCCAGAGTGAGCGAAACGACGAATATCGTGATGAAGAGCGCGGGTTCAATTAGGGCTGCCACCATCATCTCTCTGCTTGTCCCTATGCCGCCGAACGCGCTCGCTACGTCCAGGCCCGCTAGCATCATGAAGAAGTTTGCAAGGGCGAAGAGTCCGAGCACAACCAAAATGTCACCGACGGAACTGAAGGGGCTGTATGGCAAAAACACAGGGATAAAAAGAGCCGCTGTGATCGTCGACACGAGAATAACCCATGGAGCATACCGGAATATCCATGAGCTTTGATCCGCGATGACCTCGTCCTTTTTCATCAGTTTGGAAAGTTCATAATATGGCTGAAGTACTCCCGCGCCCATTCTCTTCTGAGTCCTAGCCTTGACCTTTCGCATGATCCCTGTCAAAAGCGGCGCGAGCGCGAGTATCGAGCAAGTCTGCAATATTCCCAGCGAAACCTTTGCAATTTCTGTGGCGTTCATGATGTCAGCGCCACCAGGACCAGGAAAAGAACCAGAACTATCATGAGGTAAAGCAGATACGAGTTGACCTTCCCTGTTTGGATCCTGCGAACCTTGTCTAGGACAGCCAGAGTTGCGCCGATAACAGGCGAATAGAGATTATCTTCAAAGATATCCCTGATGTGGGATTCCACACTGACAGATTTCTTGATGTAGTGATTCGACTCAGAATGGTAGCCCTTCTTCACCTCTGTGTGAGGCCGATAGAAAGCTCTAAAGACTGAGCGGATGGGCATCGAAACCGAACTGGCGGTCTGCTCCATCCGTTCATCCAGGGCTCCGAAGCCGCAATCCCAGGTGCTGTAAACCCTCTTCGTCGTCTTTACACCGCGGCCCGCGACTGTAGCGAAACCTCCGATAGCGGCGGCAACCGATCCCATCAGTACGACAACTTCGGGCATGGACATAGCACTCACCGACTTTACGCCGGCCACGCTGTACGCGGCAGTTAGGGCGCCAAACGGAGACGCGCTGCTAACGAGGCTTGAACTAAATCCGAAGGAAGAAGCAATTATCCCGGTTGCTAAGAACGGCAGAACCCCCAAGATCACACACATGGAAGTGATGATGGCCATTCCCACGATCATAGTCGTTGGAGCTTCTCTAGTGCTCTTGGCTTCCTCTGAACGAGGCTTCGAGAGAAAGGAAATGCCGAACAGCTTGACGAATGTGGCAATGGCAAGCCCCACGGTGAGCGCGAATGCAATGCTCGCGAAACTGATCGAGACCTGCAGCACAACGTTCGGCACTTGGTAGGAAGAGAGAAGCGCCTGCATCGTTAGCCATTCACTCACGAAACCGTTCAGTGGCGGAAGGCCGGCGATGGCGATCGAACCTACAAGGAAGAGGAGTGCTGTCCATGGCATCAACTTCGCTAGACCTCCCATGCGGTTCACATCTCTCGTTTTCGCACCCGAGATCACAGAGCCCGCACCCATGAAAAGCAGGCTCTTGAAGAGGGCATGATTTAGAGAGTGGTACATGCTAGCCAATAGGGCGAGAGCGGCAAGAGCGGTCAAGCCATAGGACATGAAGACAACTGAAAGACCCAATCCCAGTACGATTATCCCGATGTTCTCGACGCTATGATAGGCGAGTGCTCGCTTCAAGTCGTGTTCTACCGCCGCGTAGAGGACTCCAACGAGTGAAGATACCGCGCCCGCAATCACCATCAGCATCCCGAGCCACGCAAATTCTGGGGAGTTTGGATTGACAAAGTCAAGCGTAGTGAGCGCAAGACCGTAGATAGCCACCTTGATCATCACGCCTGACATGAGCGCCGACACGTTGCTAGGAGCGGAAGGATGCGCCTGGGGGAGCCAGATATGCAGCGGGACGAGACCGGCCTTCGACCCGAACCCAATTAGGGCAAGTACGAATGCATATTCCTTGATGTAAAGCGGTAGCTGAGTATTCCTGAACGAGTCAAATGATAAGCTCCCAGTCTGCGAGTACATCACCAGAAAAGAGGCCATGATGAACGCCGTCCCAAAATGGGTCATCACAACGTAGGTTATGCCTGACTTTACGCTGTTTTTGTTCTCATGCTCGTATATTACGAGGAAGAACGACGTGAGCGACATGGACTCCCAGAAGACGAGAAATGAGAATGCGTCATTCGAGGCGGGAACGAGTATCATTGATAGCACGAAGATGTTGGAAAGAAAGCCAAGCGCCTTCAGACTATGCTTGCCGTAGTATTCTTTGCAGTAGCCGATCGAGTAGATCGAAACAGCCAGGGTCACGGTGCCAATCATGAAAATGAAGAAGGCCCCGAGGCCATCCACGCGTAACTCCATGACATATTTGGGGATGGGTGCGAGGATAGGCGCATTAATAAAAAGGATTTTTCGGCTTTGAATTATTGGAAGTGATAGTAGTATAGCCAGTAGTGAACCCATCGCCATAGGTACAAACGCCAAGACGGTTGTCGATTTAGACTCACTGAAGGCGAGAGGCAGGAGCGCGCCAACTAAAAAGCAAAGTATCATCGCTTCAAAAAATAGCGAGTAATAATCGATGATTAACAATTCTGCTACTAGCTTCCTTTTCTTGATTGAGTGAATAGATCAGGAGAGAGATTTTTTGCTGGAATCATTTCCCGTAATTTATTTTGATAATTTCACTTGCAGGGAATCTATCGATCTAGTATGGAGTGTGACTTGTCAGAAGATGATATAGTTTCACACGCGAACAAGGCTGCGAGAGTATCGTCTCTGGTCCGCATACTCGATTCACTCAAAATCCAGCGATCCGATTCGGAGAGTCAGATAATTAACATGAAAATTGACACTTCACTTGTGCCTGAAGGTCGTGTGTCTAGCATATAGCGAGTTGTTTTTGCTAGTCGTCGAGATTGCCTGCAAAAATTTCGACTCAGCTCGTTGTTCTTCTTCAATTGGTTTTCTTGGTTCGATTAGTGACAAAATGTAATCGCTCGAAATCACTCGAACTTTAATCGACTCATAAATCTTTGTTTTGGAATAACTCACATTCCATTAATTCCGGAAAGTTCGCAAATATGCAAACTCAAGACGAGAAAGTAAGAGCGACCATGAAACTCAAGCGAAATATTTTGCTCGCTGAAAAGCTCGTAAACGAAAGGGATTGGATTTTTAAAAGAGTTGTCAACACACGCTCAGACAAAGATCATAGTTTTCGAGAATAATTTCGGACGTATTATCAAAACGTAAATTCTGGACTACCTACCTGTTCGATCTTAACCGCCCTGAATCATAATGTCTATTTCTGAAGCGGGATAGCCCAATGATAGAACTTTTTTCGGATGCTCGCCGGAACATGCTTCTCCGAGGTTTTGTCAAGGAATACCCACTAACTCGTATTTCTTGACGATCAGCTTGCATACACGGAAAAAGCCCAACCAAGAGAGGACACTACTCTTTGGTATCGAGCAACTCCATCTTTGCATTCTAATCCGATAGAAACTTTCGCCGGTAGTGAGTGATATGGTGGGAGACTCTTCGTGAATCTCTGATTTGCAATCTCAACTTGGATGCGACAAGCGTTTCGAGGTATTTGCGGCGCATTTTCATACTCGGTGCCGATGTCGTGTAGAGATGCCAGTAGATTCCACCGTTCGTGCTTGTGCGAAAGGAACCGCAGAATCATCGCCATCATGTTCGTGCGCGTTATAGTAGTTCTCATAGCTGAAGAACCAAGGCACCGGACAATTCTGAGAGTCGGGGCAGTCGAACAGTGGTGGGAGTGATCGTAGGAGTGGAGTTCCTCCGTCCCTTTGTCTGATGGAAGTTTTGAAAACGCTGCTAAATTGGACGAATCTGAGCTTTGTCCTTTCTTGGAAGTTACGACTCTCATCGCGAGAATGAATAGAGCTATGTATACCAAAATTATCACAATTAGGTAGAACAAGCTTGAAGTTTCCATGAAACTCGCTTCAAACTTGGAAATGAACGCTGCGACTATGACAACAAAACCGAATACGAAGACGAGTGTCAAGAGCAGCATCCAGAGCCGGGGAGTTGGCCCGCCAGCATCCATTCTGTTAAGTTTGTATTCCCATTTGTTCAGGTAGGCACGGAAGCTCGGGATATGAAGTTGCTTGAAGACAATCTCCAGACCTCGCAACGGCTGCAGCCTGCTCTGTTCCGGATGGGAATTTCAAATAAGCATTGCTGCTTAAAAAATCGGAATTATTGGAAAACCAGAGAATACCTAAATCTGTAGGCGATATGCTTCCAAGAATCAATGAGTAGACCCAAGGGCGAGCTTATGTCCCTTCAGTCGCATATAATAATCGTTGACGTCCTCTTGTTTTCATAGACTTTTGAAGGTCTTGCGAATTTCATATTCGCACCATCTCAGAAATTTTCTCGATATGCAAAATGGACTAAATTCACTTCAATGTCAAATCTGGATGACTCTCCAACATTCATTCCATTCGTCAAATAGAGTCGATGCGTGACTCTTTTTGAACAGGGAAGTCAAGGAAAACATAATGGCAACGATCGTGGACGTGCTTTCTATGATGGCCGCATATTCTTTAGGACTACGCAACGAAAACTTTCTGTTTGGACTGGGCTATGCGGGTTTTGATGCGTGGCTTGTGATATGGCAACGGAACAGGATTGTAGCTTGGATGACTAATATATGCTCTAGATTTAACAAAAATTCAATCGCTGCAAAAGATAGCGCTCTGTATGTCGGAGCTCTTTTGTGGGAAAAAGCGTAGAACAGCCGCTAGCGTTCAAAAAAGTTCCCCTACTCCTTCCTTCGCGCAACGTACCCAAGTTCCACGCGCTTCTCCGAAGCGCAGTTTCCGCACATCGGTGTGAGTATTCTTGAAATCGGGTCAAAATAGAGGTTCGAATGAAGCCGGCACATAGGCTTCTTGCATATTTCACAGACTAGCTTTGAAGTTTTTGAGCAAATGAAGCATTTCAAAAATCAAATTCGCCCTGAATTAATTGTTCTATCATAGTTGGAGATTGACTATACTGTCTAACTGGAAATCAACAATACGGGCATTTGTTTTCAACGGGAGATCGTATTGGGCTACGACGGAGCGTTGTTCCTCTTCTCTAAGAGCGACCAAATGATCGGCCATTACTAACTCGGGGATCTGACGATTCAGGACGTGTGAGCATTCGATGGAACGCGGCTCAGAGGTAATGTCCGAAACGGTGGAGTATGAATCGTTCTTCGCGCCGACGGGATAGAGAATCCGGTAAGTTGTATTCAACGCTTCTTCCAAACCACTATCACAAAGCCAGTTCCTATTACAAGCCAGGTCAGCGTCAGCACCATCCGGAGAAGATAAGAGACAAGCCCGAACCACGGGAAGACCAGCGTCTCGATAGAATCTATCGCCGTGAAAAAGACTGCCCGCCTGAGCAAGAAGTAGAAACCTTGTGGGATCATCACTGAAACATCCAAATTTTGTATTCCCTTATTATTTCGTAGGGTTCTAATCTTGGTCCTAGATGACTCGAATCCATCATCCCGTCTCGCCTACCTAACAAGCTGGAATTGGAGGAAAATTTCATTTTGCAATTATCGGTGCAAAATGTTTCGAGCTGAAACTCGAACGCGTTGTCATTCCTGAGCATTTTCCAAAGGTGCACTGCGCTCTTTTCTATACGGAACATATACTTCGATCTGGTTGGATTCATGAAAGCGTTTATCCCAGTTCCTTTGGAGTATACCGATTCCTTATTGTTCTCAGGAGAGGGTAGCGTTGCATCATCGAAAGTCTTCAAGGCATGTGGTTCTTCATTCTCCCATTCTTCCAAGCCTTCGCAAGTGGGGCTTCGATCTAAAAGGTTCGCCAACAATGTCACGCGGAACTTGGACTTTGCACTAGAGTGCCACGATGTTCTACAGACCTAAGTTTCTGACGAAGGACGTACTTTCCGAGAATCTCCTTGCATCTGTATCTAACGGTGGTCTCCGTAACTTGGGCCGATTCGTATATTTCACAAAAAGGGGTATGCTCACCCGAAAGAACTGCAGCAATATGGATGTACGCTGCAGCTAGCCCCGCCGGAGCCTTCCCATCAGATATTTCGCTGTCTACTTTTTTTGCAATCTGGAGAGCAACCCGCTCGACTTTTGGGTTGATTTTGTTCTTGTTTACAATCTTTGAGATGAAGCTTTGCATTGTTGGTGGACGAAGAGGTAGAGGAGTTACTTCGTCAAGCGCGTTCACTATCAACCGGAAATAATGAGAGGCAATCTTTTCGTTGACACCCATGCTTTGTGCTACCTCTTTCATCGACCGATTCACGTTCGTTCTCCTGCACGCAAGGTAAAGTGAAGCAGCCGACATTCCGTCAAGGGGTTTCCATTTCGAGGTTCCTCTGCGAACCGATTTTCGGAATATGTACGAGGAATCCTCCAGTACCGATTGTGGCAGATTCAATATTGCAGCTGCGTTACGCATTTTGTTCAGGGCGTTCGCGAGATGTCTTTCACGAGATGATGTTTTCAGTCTAGAGTGCCATTTTGTCAGACTCAAAGTGCTTTGATAGTCAGTGATAGGGGCCCCCCGCCAATCCTTCGAGCTGGAAGAGATCTCCGTGGCTAAACCGTAGTCGTGAAGCGAAAGACTACCGTATTCCCCTGAGTATTTTGGACTCCCGTTCATCCACGATGCCCTACTGGGCGACGAGCCGTTGTGTGAGAAATCAAGGGCTTCCTCGTCAATGACGAATCCATATTTGCAACAATAAACTTCTCCACTCTCCGGATCTCCAAGCAAATCGTTTCGACAGCTGGGGCACCGACGTGACTGGAGATAGAGATCGGAATTCGCTAGGCCCACCTTAGGCATCAAGGGAAACAAACTCGTAGACTCGCTTGTGATTCAATCAGTTGAGCCATTTGCACATGCCCGTCTTTCTACTTGTTGACCAGCACAGTTTTGGAATGAATGACTATCGGTGATGAACTCCCACGTCTTTTCGAAAAAACTCGAAAGAATTACGCGATTCGCTTCAAGGCAAATACGTCCTTATTTCCCATATTTCCACTAAGCTTTCAGCAACCAAAGTTTGTTAGTTTGATGCGCAGATAAATCTTTGTTTTAGAAAAACTCAAATTCTCGTAATTCCAGACAATCGGATGAAACGTGCTTTCGAATTTGCCAACAACCAATCAACCAACTAAAACTGGGAAGCCTATTCCTCCTCGCGCAAGGACATATCTCACGCACTTCCCGGTTAGGTCGTATCTTGAGGCTGACGTGCTTTCTAAGGAAAGTACGTGGAAGATGATGCAGTATATCAGAGAGGCGGGCGCTATAGGAGTCTCTGCAGATGAGGTCTCAAAAGAACTCAACCTTCCTCCCAGTATTGTTTACTCCACACTCAAAGAGCTGCGCAGGCTGGATTTCGTCTTCATCTACCCCAGAGAGAAGAGGTCCCGAAATGAAAGGAAGAAGCGCTACGTCTGTGAGAGGGGAACGTGGGGAAAATATGGAATTGATCCCCAATTCGTGAATGCTTTGAGATTTAGCGGACAGATCGACTCGACCAATGAGAAGCTCAAGGAAAATTTGCTTGAAATTTTTGCCGGGGTCCACAACGACTTTTCAAGCAGAAAGGAGCTAAAGTCCTTCTTGCCAAACTCTAACGATGCAAGCATATGCCCCAAATGTAGCAGGAACCACGAAGCAATGGAGTTCTTTTACGCAATCATATTGAGCGCGGTTGACAGCTTCATATCCGAGTCTAAGGAGTTTAACGCTTTTCTCTCAGAAAGAGGATGGTCCCTCGAGTCCGCAAGGTGATTCCGAGGGCGATTCAATGTTCGGAGCCTTCATACCGCAATGGATTAGCAGCAAGTTATCAAGTGCACAGTTTGCAACGAGAGCGAGCCGACGACCCACTCACAGACAAATTACAGTTCTCGAGAAACAACTTTGGCCGTTTGATACTGTACTGGGTTCCTAATGAACGCCCCCTGAGCATAAAAAACTCGCTGCGCGCCGCCTCCAGAGCACCTTACGGAATCCACGCTTCGCATGTGGGGGATGCCGAGGACATGGGACAAACGAGAGATGCTTTCTATGATTAATCAGGTACCCACAAAGTGGACGTTCCTCCCTCAAGAGCTTCAGAGTGTATTAATGATTATGTCTAGCACTTCGAGGATGTCAAGTTATCCATTTCCAGTAAGGATGTTTTGCATCCTCACGAATGATGTCAGATAACTTGCTATTGAAAGCATGCTGGAATGGAATGGGAATCTATTGTAGAAACGCTTGGTTTTCTGCTTCAGGATGTTGAACCATGATTCTATAGGGTTCCTGTCTCCGAATGTTACCTGCTTGTATCGCAAGCCTAGATGTTCTAAAGCTCCCGGATACCAAGATGATATGAAAAACATCTCCTTGCCTTACTAGATAGCGCTAGCTATGCCTGTATGGTCCGTGGGTTTTCGCACTCGATACCACGATTAGGCTGTCTCTTCTGAAACGACCAATCAAAATGTGCCTTCGCGCACGAATAGCCGGTTGTCGTATGAAGGCTAGCGAATAGAAAACGAAAGGAGGTGAAAATGAGATAATTGCTGAACATAGGAATAGACATCCATAAGGAAAATTGCATCGCATGCATCAAGGATGATCAGGGCACAACAATAAGACAGTGTACATTTGCAAACAACGACACAGGCATCACAGATTTCATCCAAAGCACCAAACAAAAAGAAATTACTAGGGCCGTGATGGAATCAACTGGAAACTATTGGTGCAAATTGTATGATGAACTTGAAAGAAATGGAATATAGATGTCTCTCTAGCTAATCCACTAAAGACAAGACTCATAGCTGAAGCGAAAATCAAATCGGATAAAATAGACTCATCTGTTCTCTCAGATCTGCTGCGAGCCAATTTGATTGTCAAGAGCTACGTTCCTCCTCAGGATATTCGTGAGATAAGGACTCTTTTGAGGCAGAGGGAAACTCTTGTCAGGAGCAGAACGATGATCAAGAACAGAGTTCACGCAACGCTTGCAAGCTACAGTATTCGCTCAGAGTACTCGGACATATTTGGCAAGCAAGGACTGGAATGGCTAAACAACCTGGACGTTCCAAGCAATCTGCGTCTGATACTTGACACGGAGCTCTCGCAGCTGAATAATCTCAACACAAACATCGAAAGAATCGATTCTGAAATCGCTTCAAATGCTTCCAAGGATCCAAGAGTTGAGCGTCTGATGGGTTTCACCGGCATGGATTTCTACACTGCGATGGTCCTAATCTACGAAATAGGAGATGTAAGTAGATTTCCGAATCCAAAGAAACTCGTAGCTTGGGCTGGACTAGCTCCCTCTCTACATCAATCAGGAAAGGTCAATAGAACTGGCTCAATAACAAAACAGCGAAATAAGTGGGTAAGATGGATTCTTGTTCAAGCTGCACACCGAGCAGCTCATAATGATGATCCAAAGCTCGAACCATTCTTTGAAAGAATAGCTAGAAAGAAAGGGAATCAGAAAGCAATCGTCGCAGTCGCAAGAAAACTGCTTGTCAGTGTGTATTTCGTCTTATCAAAGAATGAGCTTTATCGCGGTGATAGAGCAGATATCAGAGAACGAAAGCTTAAGAGATTGCACGAAAGAACTGACAATGGTCTTCATGCGTGAGGAGAAGCTTCCGCATTTGGTGAGCTTTGGAAAGACGTTTTGCATAGCCGGACCGTGATCCACGAGGACGAGCGGTCTGTTCGAACAGAATCTGAGAGCTTCCTTCAGGAAGAGAATGGAATCAAGCTCTCCTCGTGTGAGCGACGCTTTGAGAGCTAGAACCTCGTATCTTTTTCACATCTATCGCGCTCCATATGAAGAGGAATCTTCCACCTGAAACGCTTAATTTTGTCTCATCGACTGCAATGACATGCCTACAGATCTTCTCTGCCTGTGGAAGGATCAAGCCGATCTTCCGATACCAGAGCCTGCATGATTCGTAGGAGAAGACGTAGAAGAGTCCCATTGCGAGTGAGACTTTCCTGTAGGACAACCCCAGATGGTAGAGCAGGGCAGCTAGAAGCTTTACCTCTGGGTCAATCCTGTTTTTGGTGAAAATCTCTCTTGCTCTAGCTGCCATGATTTCGAAAGGAGAATATTTTCTCATGGCAGCACGGTGTCATACGACACCTTGGCCATAAAGCGTACGGCCAGATAACTTGACATCCTCA
>Ga0209061_1001035_pt1 | contig 52530 bp, 43 predicted proteins | sample Coa_R1_10_FD_187157 | JGI IMG/M metagenome (GOLD analysis project Ga0209061, IMG submission 187157) | Surface soil microbial communities from Centralia Pennsylvania, which are recovering from an underground coalmine fire - Coalmine... | ecosystem: Environmental > Terrestrial > Soil >...
CCCCACCCCCGCCCCTCAGAACTGGTGGGACTGGAACTTAAGATTTCTCGCCTTCGGCTCGAAATGACAAGCGTCTTTCGGCTCGAAATGACTGTTGTATCGCTGGCTCCTCAGCCCCCACCCCCACTCCCCTCAAGGCCGATACAGGGGTCCCCAGAAAATCGAAAGATTTTCTGGGGTAGGGCGCCCTCCCCCTCCCCCTATCAGGGAGAGGGGAGACCAGTAAGCTTATTGGCAGTTTTCTATGATAACCTTCCCTTCGGAAACTCAACATAACCGCCCCCTTTCTCCCGAATCGGGGGAAAGGATGGGATAGGGGGCGGACAAGGCAATCTTGCTCCGCGAACTTGCTCTAGAGCCGTGAAGGAATTGAAACTTAAGATTTCTCGCCTTCGGCTCGAAATGACAAGCGTCTTTCAGCTCGAAATGACAGTCGTATCACCGGTTCTACAGCCCCCACCCCCACTCCCCTCCCCCTATCAGGGAGAGGGGAGACCAGTAAGTTTATTGGCAGTTTTCTATGATAACCTTCCCTTCGGAAACTAACCACAACCGCCCCCTTTCTCCCGAATCGGGGGAAAGGATGGGATAGGGGGCGAACAAAACCGGCTTGCTGTGCAGATTGCCTCTAGAACCGCGAGATTGGCAGTCTCTGCAGCCCCACACCACCCCGCAGAACTGGTGGGAATGGAACTTAAGATTTCTCGCCTTCGGCTCGAAATGACAAGCGTCTTTCGGCTCGAAATGACAGTTGTTTATCTCGTCTCCGGCTCGACAGGACAATTGTCAGCCCTGCGCCTATCAGAGATAGGGGCGACCCATTGGGTCGCCCCTAACACAAACTCAAAGCAGCGTGGCGAGCCTCGAAAACAGTTTAGTGGTAGTTGAGAGGCAGTTCGTTTACCGCCTGCTGCACGCTCATCTTTCGTGCTGTGCCGGAAAGCAACAGCACGATAACGTTTCCGGAATGCGCCACGGCAGCATGATAGGTGTCCCATGTGATGACGGTGGTCTCCGGCGATGGGTTTTTGTATTTCAGCTGATTGCTCAACACCACCGGTGGGTTGGATGGTAAACCATATACCGGTACCTGCGCAGTGGTATCGCATCCATTTTTCTGGTTATAGAGCTGATGGGTCCAGTCCAAAGCATAATGGTACTCGTACAGCGGGTTCCCATTGGAATCGTGTATCCAGTTCCCATTGCTATCCAGCATGGGACCGATGTCCATACTATCCATCACATAGAACGTTTTAGCTTGTTGCACATAAGACCTGTTCGGATAGTTCACATCATCTGAGCTGCGTGGCGGAGGTAGATCGATGTCTGAGTAGGTAGGGCAGGCAGGCGGTGGATTGGTGTTGTTATTTCCTTGTACCCAAGTAACCGGAACTAGTTGGCCATTCGTTAGGGTGAGTGGCCAGTAGGCAATACTTCCCTGCTTTTGATCGGTTGACGGGTTATCGGGACACAGAAAAGCGTTCATTTCTTTTAGTTTGTTAGGATAAAGGTAGGCGCCAATACCTGTTGGCTGAAAATACTCGGTCGCCTGACCCATCGGAACACGTTCAAAACAGGTGCCTTTGCTGGGATCATGGTTGTCTGGTTTACTCAGTTCCTCCTCAAACGCGGGTTCATCCTGCGGCATTCCGGCCGGAGGAGTTGTACAACTTGAACTGCCTGAACCGCCTGAGCTCAGAAAGATCTTTATCTCCGCATAACCAAAAAGAGCCGGAGGATAGGTGCCCTCATCCTCATGATAGAGCCGAACGGCCTCATACACGTCGTGCATGTTGCCCATTGTGGTCGCCTGACGTGCCTGCTCCCGAGCAATGGAAAATACCGGAAGCAGAATAGCGGCAAGCACGGCAATGATGGCTATCACCGTAAGAAGCTCTACTAATGTAAACGCTCGTCTGTTTCTATGCGACGTTGCAGGCATTTTTCATCCCCCATTCAGCTGCCTATGTGCGTTGGAACGCTTCATAGCGGCTTTTTGTAGTTTCTATTGGACTCACCATGATAATGACGTAGTTACTGGGCAAATTTGAGCGGTCCTTTTTGAGCAAAAGTTTTTGCATCTACCGCCTTGGCCGTACCGTTCAGCAGGATCACAAGCGTTTTATCGGCCCCGTTAACCGCGGCATGATAGGTGCACCAGGTAATAACGGTTTGGGATGGGTTCGCCGTCTCGGCATACTTGAGTTGATTTGGGGCATCCCCAGGCCCCGATGCGCCCGTCCAGTCCAAACTGTAGTGCAGTTCGTAAACATAGCCACCTGCGTTACGCACAGGATTGCCGTTACTATCCAACTGCGGGCCGATATCGTAGGAATCGAACGGATAGTAGGAGGCATTCTGCCCTACCGGCAGGGTCACGGCGTTTCCGGCATTGTGCTGCATAAGTGGCGTGTAGACAACCGGCTGGTTCGCCAGTGTCGAACTGGCCGTCGCAGGATATACCACTTGGTTCACGGTAAGGGTTTGGTTGTTGGTGGGGTTGTCGGGACAGGAGAAAGTCGCGTCACTGTTGAGGAGCTTGGCGCCGAACAGAGGTTTATAGCCGGATATACCGGCAAACTGCCATAATACCGGTGGATAGGAGTGATTGTCCGTTTCATAAAGTTTGAGGGCCACATAGATATCGTGCAGGTTGGACATGCAGGTCGACTCGCGCGCCTGCTCCCTCGCCCTGCTGATAACAGGAAACAGAATGGCTGCAAGTATAGCGATAATTGCTATAACTACAAGCATCTCGATCAGCGTGAAGGCCGAACGATTTTTGTGAACAGACGGCACGAACATGGCACGAAGCTCCTCTAAAAACTCCCTCTACAGAAGTATAGCACGTCTCTGTTGAAGTTTGACGACACTTGCCTTTTTTTGGTTCCTTATCGAGGAAACGCATAGGCGAGATAGGCATCGGTGAGCGCATTGCCCCAAAAAATCGCTAAGAAGAAACCGATCACCAGGAAAGGCCCGAAAGGAATGGCGGTTGGTGCAGGCACCCAATCTCCGGTTGCAATGTGTTCGTAATGAACTTTCTCGCCTCTCCATCGTTTCCAGAGATCGCGCAGATACGCCCAGAGATCCCCCAGAAGAAGGCACCAAACCACAGCCCAAATTTCATGAAGCAGATACTCTGCCGGGCTTACAGGTTCGCCCTCCTGGTCTCCTTCAGGCGGAGTGGGCGTCACAGAGGGTTGTGGCGATCGGCGCCTCCGAAGATAGATTAAAACAGGCCCTACAATCAGTCCGGATAGGGACGACAGCACTACCCACACCGGCAGCAGACGCAGCGGGTTCTCGCCCCGTGCCACCTGCAGGGCCAGCATGGCGCCCATTCCGCGCGCTAACAGCACATCTCCCAATCCCATGGCCTCGATGCCTTTCCACAGCCAGCCCAAAATGCGAATGATTCCGAAGATAAGCGCCCCGATAACGGCCCCCCATATCGAAACCGGTAGCCATCCCCCTACAAACGGATGGATGGGAATATGGCGCCCCCATTCGATAAGCTCCAGCCCCACCGGAATACAGAACAGAAGGATGTTCAGTGTATCCGGTATGGTGAAGGTTTCCAGGTCTATAAAAAAAACCGGTATCAGCACGGCCGTATACGCCAGCAAGGCGAGGCAGAAAAGCGCACCGATCTCCACAAAGCGCAGCACGATGATGACGAAGAGAACACCGGTTAGCAGCTCCACCCCGAAATAGCGCCAGGCGATGGGTTTTCCACAGTAGCGACATCGGCAACGCAGCAACAGAAAGCTTAGCAGCGGCACGAGGTCTATGGCGTTTAAGCGATGCCCGCAATTCGGGCATATGGAAAACCGAGGTTCCAAAAGAGATAGTCCTTTTGGAAGCCGATAGATAACCGCGTTTAGGAAACTTCCTATCGTGATGCCAAAAAGAAAGGCCACAGCTCCCAGAAACCAGCGGGGCACAAGGATCATAGTATTTTCTACTTCAGAAGTTGGCTACAGCCAGGCTCCCCTTAGGGGGGCCTGGCCGGTTCAAACGGAGCGTGAACAAGGCAGTTGGGCGGGCTTTATTCTTCTCCTGCACCCGCGCCACCGCCGCCACCACCGCCGCTCAGGTTGGATACCACCTGAATCAGCGGCATGAAGAGCGCGATAACGATGAAACCTACGCAGAACCCCAGGAACACGATCATTATCGGCTCGATGGCCGCCGTGAGCGATTGCAACTGTGCATCCACTTCACCCTCGTAGAAATCGGCCACCTTCGTAAGCATATGATCGAGTGAACCCGATTCCTCACCGATGGAGATCATGTGGACGACCATTGGCGGGAAGAGCCGGCTCTTCTCCAGGGGGTCTTTAATGCGTTCGCCTTCACGAATGCGGGCACGTGCTGCCATAATGGCATCGCTCACAATGACGTTGCCCACCGCACCGGCCACCGTCTCCATCGCCTGCAGAATGGGCACGCCGGCGGAGAGCAGCGTGGAAAGCGTGCGGGCAAACCGTGCCAAAGTGACCTTGTGGATCAACTTGCTGAAGACGGGTATCCAGGAGATTTTGAAGCGGTCAATGAACCTTCGGCCCGGGCGGGTACGGCCTAGCATCTTGATGGAAAACCACACGAGGAAGATGATAAGCAGCCCGATGTACCATTCGCTCTTCAGGAAGTTGCTGAAGTCCACCAGAACCTGTGTCATCCAGGGCAGCTCTTTCACGCCCAGGTCTTTGAACAGGTCTATGAACTTCGGCACGATGAAGGTGGTTAAGCCCAACACAATGAGCACCGCCACGATCACCACGATGGTTGGGTAGGTAAGAGCCGATTTCACCTTGCGCCGCAGCTCCATATCCTTTTCGAGGAAGTGAGCGAGACGTTGAAGCGACTCTTCAAGGACACCGCCGACCTCTCCAGCTCGGATAAGCCCGATGAAGAGGTTATTGAACACGGCAGGGTACTTCGCCATGGCCTTTGAGAGCGTGGAACCGCCCTCCACCTCTACCTGAATCTCTTTGATGATGCGGCGAAGCTTGGGGTTTTGGGTCTGCTCCCCCAACACATCGAGCGTACGCACCAGCGAGACGCCCGCGTCAATCATGGTAGAGAACTGCCGACAGAAGATGGCAACATCGCGCAGCTTTACCCGACCGAAGCCGGTGCCGGAGGTCGTCCCTCGCGCCTTGCCGGTCTTCTTTATGGTGGTGACGCGGAAGCCCTGCTCTTGGAGGCGTCGAGTAAGTATCTCTTCGCTTTCGGCTTCCGACGTCCCCGTGCGCACGTTGCCTGTGGCATCGCTTACGGTGTACTGAAAGATAGGCATGGACAGCCTCCTAGTATCGGTTCATACCGCCCTGGCCGCCGGGCTGGCCCCCTTGCGGCATGGTGACGGTACGGATCATCTTTTCGAGTTCGGTTGGGTTCATTGCGCGCGACATGGCCTCCTCGAGCGTAATGATGCCGCGCAGATAGAGGTCGCGCAACGCTTGATCCATGGTCTGCATACCAAGGCTTCCACTGGTCTGGATCATCGAGGTGATCTGGTGGGCCTTGTTTTCACGGATGAGATTGCGAATGGCCGGGCTAGCCCGCATGATCTCCATGGCGCATACACGACCGGGCTGGCCGGCCCGCGGAAGCAACTGCTGACAGAGAATGGCCTGAAGGTTGTTAGAGAGCTGCAGGCGCACCTGCTCCTGCTGGCCTGGCGGGAACGAGTCGACGATGCGCTCCACCGAAGTGGCTGCCGAGTTCGTGTGCAAGGTTGCAAACACCAGGTGCCCCGTTTCGGCAGCGGAGACCGCCATCTGCATGGTTTCTAGGTCGCGCATCTCTCCGACGAGGATTACATCGGGGTCTTCACGCAGGGCGGCACGCAGAGCCTTACTGAACTGACGTGTGTCCTGCCCCACCTCGCGCTGGTTGATAATGCTGAACTTATGCGTATGCAGGTACTCGATGGGGTCTTCGATGGTGATGATATGGCGGCTCTGTTCCGAGTTAATGCGGTCAATCATGGCCGCAAGCGTGGTGGATTTTCCGGAACCGGTAGGCCCTGTTACCAGCACCAGCCCGCGGGGCAGGCGGGTTAGCTCGATAAGCACGGACGGAAGTCCGAGCTGTTCGATGGTGGGGATTTTTTGCGGAATTTGGCGGAAGGCGCTCGCCACATTCCCCTTATCTCGAAACACGTTTACGCGGAAACGGGCAGAGCGCGCCATCTGATACGAAAAGTCGAGTTCGAGGTCGGTCTCGAAGCGCTGTATCTGCTCGTCGGTGAGGATTTCGTAGACGAGGCGCTGCGAGTCGCGCGGAGTCACCTTTTCAAAGGGCAGCGGCTGCAGAGCGCCATCAATGCGCACGACCGGAGGAATGCCCACAGCCAGATGCAGGTCGGAGGCGCCCTTTTCCACGACGATTCGCAGAAGGTCGTCTATATGGGCGTCATCGAGCGGTGCAGGGCGTGCGCTTGTTACCTGCACCGCCTGAGGCGGAGGGCTTACCGGTGGCGGGGGCGTTCCTCCGGTTTGCGGAGCGCCCATCAGTGGGTTGGCCACCGGTGGCGTCCCTTGTTGGGGTGGACGATTAGGCGGATTCATGTTTGACACTTCCGTAAAACCCTTTCAGAATTCAAAAGAGTGCTTTTTCAGAGAGCGCTGTCAGAATAGCGCGCTCTCTAAATAGTATACGCACCAAATCTTCCAGAAGGCTCAATAACCTGCCGTGAAGACCGTACGCATCACCTCTTCAGGGGTAGTAATGCCCTGGAGCACCTTCGCCAACCCATCCTCACGCAACTCCATCATGCCGTTGGCCTTTGCAGCCTCCTTTAGGTCGGCCAAAGGGGCGCGGCGCACGATCATTTCAGCGATCTCGGCATTGACACGCATCAACTCGTAGATGCCGATACGCCCTCGATAGCCGGTATGGCGGCAGGCCTCACACCCACGCCCTCGCGCCAACTGCACGGTTTGGGCCGGGTCTTCTACCTTAAAGCCAAACTTCCTCAGGTCGGATGCCGGCGCCTCATAGAACTCTTTGCACTCGTTGCAGATGCGCCGTGCGAGACGCTGTGCCAGAACCCCTATCACCGTCGCCGAGATAAGGAAGGGTTCCACGCCCATGTCAATAAGACGGATGGTGGCCGATGGCGCATCGTTGGTGTGCAGCGTGGAGAGAACGAGGTGACCGGTAAGAGCGGCCTCAATGGCGATCTCTGCGGTTTCGAGGTCGCGCATCTCTCCTACCATGATGATGTCGGGGTCTTGGCGGAGGAAGGCGCGCAGGGCTGTGGCAAACGTAAGCCCAGCCTTTCGGTTAACCTGCACCTGCGTAACGCCGCTAAGCACGTACTCTACTGGGTCTTCAATCGTTAGGATGTTCTTCTCCACCGTGTTCAATTTGTTCAGCAGGGAGTACTGGGTGGTGGTTTTCCCGTGTCCGGTAGGTCCTGTGGAGAGGATCATACCGTTAGGCTGCGAGGCAAGCTCCTCGAGTTGTGCCTGCACCTCCGGCAGAAAGCCGAGTTTGTTGAGACCGATCATCACGCTGTTTTTGTCGAGGATGCGCATGACGATCTTCTCCCCGTGCAGGTTGGGCAAGCAGGAGACGCGCAGGTCGTACTCTTTGCCCTGATAGCGTGTGGCGATACGACCGTCCTGCGGCACGCGTCGTTCGGCGATGTTCATTTCAGCCAAAATCTTGTAGCGGGCCACGAGAGGAAGCTTGAGATAGGCGGGCATCTGCATGATCTCGTGGAGCACGCCATCAATGCGGTAACGCACGCGAATTCCACGGCGATCTGGCTCAATATGAATATCGGAGGCACGCTCTTTGATGGCCTGTTGCAAGATGGTGGCCGCAAGGCGAACAATAGGTGCTTGATCCACCAGTTCCCGCAAGTCCGATTCCTCATCCACCTCTTTAGCGGCATCGCCACGGGCGCCGTATTCGGCCATCGCCTGCGCCATGGCGGAACGCGCATCCGAATCGACGAGCTCCGTGCTCGGCTTGGCGCCATCCGAGCCGGCATTGGCCGACACACCTCCTCCGTAATAGGTGGTAAGCGCCTGCTCTATCTGGTCGGGCACGGCCAGAACCGGCCGTATCTGGCACCGTGAGACCATACGAAGTGTATCTTGCACTTCGAGGTTGTTCACGTCGCCCATAGCCACATAGAGCACCTGACCATCCTTTTTCACCGGCAGAACATTGTGGGCCTTGGCCACATGGTCGGGCACCACGTTAATTGCGCTCGGATCCGGCTTGTAGGTGGTGAGGTTAACGAAAGCGACTCCCATCTCCTGGGCTTTTGCCTCGTAGACGTGTACGGGGTTAATGCCCATCTCGATGAGAATGCGTGCAAGGTCTTGCTTGGTTGTTTGCTGGATTTTTCGAGCCTCTTCTATTTGGCTCTGGGAGGCGTAGCCCTTTTCCAGCATATAGTCGCCCATACTTTTGCGTGCCATTACCATGGTAGTTATCTCCACCCTATGCGAGTTCGTGTTGGTTTCTCTCTGTCTTCAGCTTGCTGCGACGAACGCAGCCACCACAGAACCGCGCTTGCGTTTACTGCTGTCAAACGCTGCACCGATTATATCACAAGCTTTCTGTGAGTGCAAGCACTTTTTTTGTGCTGCTCGAAGGCTCCCCTTCGGCAGAAACGGTCTCATGATAAACGAATGATGAGTGCTTTTGGATAACCGCCTCCGCCACCACGCATTTTTGCTAACACAGGCCAAAAAGACACGCAGACCTTGCTAACTATATAGAACACCTTTGTAGTCTTTTTTGTTCCCTCCCATTACGCGGAACATCGGTTCTATTTTCGGCTACGTCTCTAGACTCCCTGTAGTTTACCTCTTACGGCCGCTTCCATCGTCGCCACCGGTGGGCTTTGCCCTACCCATCTTTCAAAAGCCGCAGCGCCTTGCCACACCAACATCTGCACACCGTCTATGGTTGCGCAACCGCGCGCTCGCGCTGCCTTCAAAAGGCGCGTCTCCATAGGATTATAGACGAGATCGTACACCAAACAATTCGGTTGAAGCCACTCCGGCGGTATCGGCGGCTCCGCCTCATGATGGGGATACATCCCCACACTCGTTGAGTTTACCAGAAGTTGGGCCTCTTCCATCACCGCATGCAGGTGCGACCGGCAGTCTAAGCTTATGGCCTCTACCTCAAAAAGCAAAGGGCAGCGCGCCCGTAACCATTCCCCAAGCTGTTCGGCACGCTCCGGCGTGCGGTTTGCAATTGTCAATTTCTTAACGCCTTTTCGAGCCAACGTGTAGGCCACCGCCCGTGCTGCTCCTCCGGCCCCCACCAACAGCGCATTTTTGCCATTAACCTCGTAGTGGCGCTCTTGCAAAGGGCGAAAAAAACCCTCCCCGTCGGTGTTATCCCCTAAAAGCCCCTCCGGCAAGCAGTGCACCGTGTTGATCGCCCCAATAGCCTCCGCTATCGGAGTGAGTTTGTGCATATATTCCATAGCCCGCTCTTTATGGGGAATCGTTAGGTTTACCCCCACAATCCCTAAGGCGGGCAGCGCCTCAAGCGCCTTTCGTAGCCCATCCGGAGGCACTGGAAACGGCACGTAGACCCACGAAAGCCCTAAAGCGGCAAAGGCGGCATTGTGCATGGCCGGCGACAAGCTGTGTTCTATCGGCCAACCGAACACCCCTACCACGCGTGTTTTTCCACTTATCTCCTGCATGAAGCCCTAAAGCCGTGCCTCCTTTAAATGCCCCCTACGCCGAAAGTACCATAAAAGGAGCCGCTCCGGCGGACGACTTACAAAACGCGTGTAGAGAAACTCATGCGGATGTAACGGTTGCACCATTATAGTGTATAACCCCATGCGATTGCCACCGAAAATGTCCGTAAACATCTGATCGCCGATGATCACCGTCTCCGCAGGCGAGGTGCCAAGCGCCTCTAAAGCGCGTCGGAACCCGCTTCGCGAAGGCTTCCTTGCCCATCCCACCGCCTCAATGCCAAAACGGCGGGCAATACGCTGCGACCGCCCCGTGCGCAAGGAGTTGGAGAGCAGGCAGATGCGAATACCGAGTTGCTTTAGCCCCTCAATCCAATTCGCCATCTCGGCCTCGATCTCCTCTTTTTGCCACCGAACCAACGTATTATCTAAATCCAAAATAACCCCTTTAAACCCGCGCTCCCATAGCTCCTGAGGGGCGATATCGAGAACGGAACGCACATAACGATGGGGACAAAATCGTAAAATCCCTCTCCGTTCCCCTCCCTTCCTACTTGCATCCAACGACTTCCGTGGGGTTCCCTCGGAACGCCCATCCTCTTGCTGCATACGCTCTCTACTCTCGCCAGATAGTGCCATCTCAAACACTCATCACGAGGGGCGCGTTGCTTTGCCTCAAGCAAGATGCCCTATGCCCATACCACTTATTGTACACGATCCGACGACCAAGAGGGCGAAGGGAGTGCGCAACAGGTGCCTAAATACCATGTTGCTAAACCCCAACATGATTCGACAAAAACTGCGTTAACAGGGCATTCTCTATATGGTCGGCTCGTTGCATGCTTCTTAATCACAGTGATTCCGGCTTGAACGGCTCTTTTTCTCTGTTCTGCCGACGGTCTAGATAGGTCTGCAAAATCAAACTGGCTGCATTCGCATCTATGACCTCTTTTCGGCGTTGTGGGTCTGTCTCCAAAGCACGCAGAGCCTTCTCCGCCTCCACCGTGGTGAGACGTTCATCAAAAACCTCTATGGGAATACGCACATTTCTACGCAAAATGGCAATAAACGCCTCCACTTTCTGGGCTTGAACGCCTTTTTGCCCGTCTAACTGTAGGGGCATTCCCACCACGATCCGCCCGATCTTCTCCGCCTCTATCAGCTCACGAAGGGCTGCCATATCGCGTCGCCATCCCTCCTGGCGAACAATGGTTTTCAGCGGAAAAGCCCAACGCCCCTCCTCATCACTTATGGCAACCCCTATCGTTTTTTCTCCAACGTCGAGTCCTAATATTTTCATGCTTGCACCTTGACTCTCACAAAATGGTGTTGTTGGATTACAGTCTAGTTGGTCTACTTGCCCCCTGTAGTGCGTAATATCCGGCCCCGCGTCTGCTCTACAAAGCAAAAAGGTAGAACTTCAGTTGAAGTTCTACCTTGTCACCTTTGGAACTCCCCGCGATGGACTCGAACCATCAACCCTTCGGTTAACAGCCGAATGCTCTGCCGATTGAGCTAGCGGGGAATAGAGAGCTTTTCCGAAAAGCCTCTACTATTTTGGCACGACAGCTCGCTCCTTGTCAAGAGATTCTTCGGTATCTTCGCCTTCAAACTGGAGCCTAGCCTCACTTTTTACGGAACGGCGCGACCGCCTTACAAGCCCACCAGCCCGGTGGCGATGCGGAAAATGATGGCGCTGGTGGTAAGGGCGCGGAAGAAGTCCTCAATGTTGTTTCCTCCCCCCGAAAGTTTGGCGGCAAGCACCTTCGTAGGAACAAAGATCAGATCGCCAGGCTCTAAAGAGCGCACTTTATAGCCTGGCGTGAGACCACCCCCTGCATGAATCACCACGATATGGTCTAAAGCCGCATCCGGAGCATAACCGCCTGCTTGATTGACGTAGTAAGAAATTCCCTCTCCCTTACGATAGATCACCCCTCGCGGTTGAACAACGGCGCCAATAACCTGTACCGTTGTTGGTACGGTTGGAATGGTGAGTTGATCGCCGTCTGCCAAAAGCAGATCGTCGGGTCCCCCCGGATGTTTCAGCGCTTCTGGCAGGTTAATGGCGATGTTGCCGTTGGGCTGCAGGTCGGTTGGGCCAAGCTCCCGCGGTGGCGAGACCAGATCGCGCTTGGAAAGCTCCAAAGCCAATGTGGCCGCGGCCGAGCTAGTGGCGGCCTGCCCGTTGGTAGTGAGCGGCACGCTGCTTGTGGCCGCATTGCCCGCAGCCTTAATGCGCTCTAAGTCGGAAAGCGCTAGCTGTCGTTTGTAGTCACTTTGGTTATAGAGGTCGGAAAGGTCGCTAATGACGCGAGCAAGTTGTTTCTGCTCCGGCGAGGCCATCTCATCTGGGTTTCTGTTGAACTGGGCACCTTCGGGAAATGCCTCTTTTGTTAGCCCACCTGCCATGCGAACCAGATCGCTGATACGGGTCGTTTTGGTGATAATGTAGGGGCCCGGATGCTCCACCTGCCCTTGAATATAGGCCACCATCGGCTTTTCCTGATAATGCCCCACTCCAGGGACGGTCACCACATCCCCATCGCGCAACAGGGGGTCTTGATCGGGCACGCACTCTCCGTGGGGGCCTCGCGTAACCATCACGGTTTGGGTGGGGCTTTCGTTGCCGTTTACGAATTGACGCGCGTGGGCTATCACGATCTGGTTGCTGGCGTTTGGCAGTAGCCCGCCGGCGAGTCGCAGCAGATCGCTGAGATGCATATCCTCGCCCCTATCGTACTGACCGGGAGCGTTCACTAACCCTAAGATCACCACCTTATGTGCCGGCATATACTGCGCCTGCGCTTCGGTGTAGACGGCAACAACATCGTTATCGTGCACCGCAATGTTCTTCTTACTATCTCCCGCCTGTAGCTCATCTAGGGTGGCATAGTAGTAGCGCTTGCTTCCATCTCCATTTTGGCGCTCATCCACCACTAAGGCAGCATCAGGCAGAGGCCCACCGGCCTTCAGCAGCAGATCGCTGAGATGCATCCCTTCGCTATACTGATACACGCCTGGGCGCTGTACATCTCCGCGAACGGTTACCTTACGCTCCCCCATAAAGGCCGCTTGTTGGACGGTATAAATTTCCAGTTTATCCCACCGTTGCAAGGGAATATTGGCTGTGGGATCGCCCTCTAGAGCGGCGGCCAAATTGATGGGAATGTAGGTTGGAATGCCGCTTGGGTTCCATCGGTAGAGAGCGGCGCGTTGGAGGTAGGCCTCACTTAGAGGGCCACCGGCCATCTGCACCAGGTCGGCCACGCGCATTCCGGGGGTGAGCGCATAGGCGCTTGGCTGAGCGACAGCCCCCTCAATCCGTACCACGTTCTGAATGGTAGGCCGCAACTGCAGCACATTCACAATATCCCCATCATAAAGGCGAAAATGCGCAACGGCAGAGCTATCTGCGAGGTCCACCGTGTGAATCACCCTCGCCTTTCCTGGCTGCACCGTAATCACCTGCACCGCGTGGCTAACTCCGGCAGCGCGAACCCCCCCGGCAAGGTGTAGGAGATCGGCCAACGTCTCCCCTTGCTTCAACTCATAACAAGCCGGTGAGCGCACCTCTCCCATAGCATAGACTCGTTCGTCGGTGCCGGGCACGAAGATGACATCGCCCGGTTGAAGCGGAATATCGAAGCGAGAGGTTCCTCCCTTGGCGGGTAGATCGGCCATGAGTTGATAGAGGTCCAGAGGCAAAACCTTATTGCCACGCCGCACCTCGATATCGCGAAACGAGCCATCCTTTGTGGGGCCGCCGGCAGCATACAGCACGTTAAAAGCGGTTGCCACCGCCGGCACAATGTAGGTGCCGGGCGCAAACACATGCCCCATCACGGTTACCGAAATAGTGCGCAATCGTGAGAGGCTGATAGAGACATCCACATTGCGATAGTAGCGGCTCAGATGAGCACGTAGGGCCTGCTCTGCCTGGGCCAACGTCATTCCTGCCACATTCACTCGCCCATCTTTACCTAAATCCAACTCCCCTTGCGGGCTTACCTGCAAGGTAAGAACGCGCGGCTCCATAGCCGGATTAGAGTAACGAACGACCACCACATCTCCACCAAAGAGCTGATAGTTCAAGGGAGGGGATGAGATGATATTGAACACCATCTGCTCGAGTGGGTCGGCCACTCCATTGTAGGCATTGATCGCGTTTTCTCCGGGCTGTTGCGTTGTGGGACTACCAGAAACGCCGCTAGGCACCGCATAAGGGCTGCCCAATGGTGGGTAAAGAGGGTTGCCATAGGGATAGCCCATCAGGGGAGGCATATTGGCGTAGGCGCCATAGGGATAGTTATAGGGGGCAGCATAGGGATATTGGCCCTCCATCCCCGAAGAGGGCGTTGGGTTCTGAGAGTTCTCGGAGGGTACGGCGGTTTGCCCTGTTGTGCCCGCTCCTAATGCTGCAGCGCCAAGAGGCCCTAAAGGCGGTTGCTGGGTGGAGGGCGCCCCCACAGCAGGTGGTACCATGGGCAGAGTAGGCTGGGTTAAAGTGGGCGCAGTGGTGGGAGGTTGTGACATTGGGTTGCCCAGCACCGTGCCGGTTGTATTCGAATTGCTGGTGGGCGGTGTTGAGGAGGTCGGAGACGTAGAAGAAGATGTTGCAGCCCCTCCAATAGTCATTTTGAGATAGGGATAGTACTGCATCAAAAAGGCGCGTCGGGCGAGAATGTATTCTCGTGCCGGCTCGAAAAAGTCGTAACCGAAGAGAGGGAGGTCTTCAGGTCGTTTAAAGGTGCGGGCATCTGGCGGATTCGGGCTAAAATCTCCGAAATCCTTTAGGCTCTGCTCTAGGGTCTGCTCCACCGCCTTGTTTGGCGTGCCGTTGAGGCTTTTGCCGCTGCTATCCGTCGGCTGCACCAGCGGATTAGCGGGCGGTGCAACAGGTGTTTGCTGCTGTTTTTGAAGGGCTTTCAAATCCTCCTCTTGCTTTTGGGGCGTTGGAGTAACGGTGGTACCCGAAGTCGAAGGCGGATTCTGATCGCCGTTCCCTTGTGCGTAGACGGGCAGGTTAGGGCTTTGGGATAGCACCCAAAGCCCTAAACCAAGGCCGCCTACCCAAGCGATGCGAACCCATGCAGATATTAGCGAACCTAAAGAACGACCTAGCATCTTCCGAGTCCCTCTCTAGCAGAGCATCTTAACGCCCGGCCTGCGGCGGCAAGCCCATAGGGGCCGGAGGTGGTTGTAGGTTGTTTTTCAAACCGGCCTTTTGAGATAGCTGCGTGATATACTCGTTCGCCTGTTGATTAAGCACTTGATCAAGCACCTGTTGGCGCTGATCGGCCGGAATCTGATCTCCGGTCTTTATCACTTCGATAAGGTGGTAGCCATACTGCGTATGTACCGGCTGGCTGATCTGCCCCGGTTTTAGGCTAAAAACCGCTGCATCGAAGGGAGCCACCATCTGCCCACGCATGAAGACGCCTAAATCACCCCCTCGGATTTTGGAGTTGGTGTCGTCGCTATATTTCTTGGCCGCATCCTCAAAACTGATCTTTTTAGCCAGAATCTGCGCGCGAATCTGTTCGGCTTTCGCCTTTGCATCGGCATCAGCCTTTTTATCGGCGGCCGAGGAGTTCGGTTGAATGTCGGGCGCTTTGATGAGGATATGACGCGCATCCACAAAATCGCCTGGCCCTATGGGGTGTCCAAGCTTCTTCTCAAGGTCTTTTTTCATCAACCCCTCGAGCAACAAGCGAAAACGCTCCGACACGCGTAGTTGATCGCGGCTGATATGGCGCTGGGCAAGAAACTGATCGTCTGTGAGATTGGCCGGAATGATCCCCTGCGTTCGCAACTGTTTGAGCTGCTGATCCAGCGCCTGATCGACCTCGGTAGGGGTAACGGTTACCCCCTCGGCAGCAGCCTCATGCTCCACCATCATGAGTTGCAAAATGGCATTTACCGCATTGTAGAGACTAGCCGGTGGGTTTTGTTTCAACTGTTGTAGCACCTCATCCTGTGTCAACGTAACCGACGTTTTAGGGCTGTCACCAAAGAGCTGATCGGCCACCGACGGGCCGATCACCTGGGCGACGGTACTCTCAAACTGTTGGGGAAAGTCCTTCCGAAACTGGGAAATAAAGTCGTCCCAGGTCAGGTTCTCACCAAAAACGCTACCCACAATTTGCGGCGCGCCCCCACTAGGGGCCGAACTGTTGGCCTGTTGGGATGCCCCGGCATTCGGCTGCGCTTGAGGCGCCGCCATAGCGCCTTGCCACATCATCGTTAAAGCTATTCCCAGTGCAGGGAATAGCACCCACTTTGCTTTGATCATGTTGATTTGAGATGCTCCTTCGCAAGCATTGTTAATTGATGCTGGATTTGCCTAGCCCATAGTAAGGAAAGAGAAGGCTTTTGACTTGTTGAACGGTTCTTTTAGCAAATGCCCATGCGGCCTGGCGCTCTGCGTCGGAGACTGCCGGCTTGATGGGGTCGGTAAGCTGCGGTATGCTTTCGTGATAGGCATAGCTCTGCGGGGTTGTGTCCGCTATCTCCTTGCCGATCAGCGTGGCCACCGCCAACGTCCACATGCGCGGAACGGTGGTTAAATTATAGCCGCCTCCCCCCACGGCGACAATGGGTTTGCCCAAAGCTTTTACATCCTTAACGGCCTCCAACCACCCTTGCGCGCTTAAACAGACATGCGCGAGCGGGTCGTAGGCGTGGGCGTCGGTTCCCATCTGCAGAAAGATGGCTTCGGGATGGTAGGCTTCTAGGATAGGAATCGCCACCTCGCGCCATGCCCAAAGCCACACCTCATCGGGCGTGTTTGGTGCCAACGGAATATTAACGCTTGTGCCCAATCCGGCCCCTTCTCCTATCTCCTCCGGAAAACCGGTGCCGGGAAAGAGCGTTCTTCCACTCTCATGGATCGAGAGGGTCAGAACGTTCGGATCACGATAAAACGATTCCTGCACCCCATCTCCATGATGGACATCAATGTCTACATACGCCACCCGCGAAAACCCACGAAGCAGGCGTCGTATTCCTACCGCACAGTCGTTTAACACACAAAAGCCAGAGGCACGACCGTAGTGTGCATGATGCAGCCCGCCCGACAAATTGAAGGCCACCGGCTGGCCATCTTGTGATTTTGCCTCGATCACGGCCTGTGCTGCCCCTATGGAGGCCCCCGTATAGCGCATAGAGGCGGTATAGATGCGGGGGAACAGAGGGTTATCGGGTGTATTTAGCCCATACCGGTACACATCGGGCACCGGTTCGCCCCTCTCCAAACGCTGTAGCACATCAAGATACTCCGCACTATGAGACAGACAGACCTCTTCATCGCTTGCAAGTTCCGGCTCAACCTTTTCCAAGGCCTCCTCAAAAAGACCATAACTCTCCAGAAGAGCGTAGGTCATTTCCAGCCGAATTGGCTTGAGAGGATGCCCCGGCCCCATATCGTATTCGAGAAGCTTCTCAGAGAAGAAGAAGCGCGCCGGTTTCATAACGGCATCCTGTTCCTTTACACGGCACCGAAGCCGTACTGCCTGTGCATTTTACCGGATTTTGCTTGCAAAGAGGTTCCCATTCTCTTACCGATGTGCGTTTCAGCTGGCGAATCTTTAGGAGAGCAACGATAGAGGCGCTTCCAACACCCGCTTCAGCTCCTGCAAAAATCGGGCGGCCACCACTCCATCGAGCACCCGATGGTCGGCGGAGAGGGTCACCTTCATGCGGGCACGTATGGCGATCTCGTCGGAATCGCCAACCACCACCGGCTCACGGAAAATGCCGCCCACCGCCAATATCGCAGCGTCGGGCGGGTTGATAATGGCGGTAAACTCATCCACGCCCATCATGCCGAGGTTGGAAATACTGAATGTGCTGCCGCTATACTCCTCCGGCTTCAGCTGGCCGCTGCGGGCTTTGGCGATTAGCTGCTTGGCTTCGGCGGATATCTGCCTTAACGTCTTTGCCTGACAATCGCGCACCACCGGCACGATCAGTCCCTCCTCGATGCCCACGGCGATCCCGATATGAATGGCCTCATGGCGAACGATGGTATTATTATCCGTCCATGAAGCGTTAACTTCGGGCACACGAGTAAGGGCTATAGCGCAGGCCTTAACGATGAGGTCATTAATGGTGATCTTATTTCCATCGCTTGCGTCCGCGTTAAGCTCCTGCAAAAGCGTCCGCGCCCGATCCATCTCGATGACCATAGTGACATAGAAATGGGGGATGTTCTGCTTGCTCTTGCGCGTGCGTTCGGCAATGGCGCGGCGCATACGGGATGGCTGTATCTCTTGTCCCGGAACGGTTGTGGGCACAGTTTCTGGCGCTCGCTCCACAGTGGGAGCGGTTGCCGGAGCCGTTGGTTTTGTTTGGGTTTGCAGAAAGGCACGTACATCGCGCTCAACGATGCGCCCATTTGGCCCGGTGCCTTTGATCTGATGCAAGTCTATGCCGTACTGCTTTGCAATGGAGCGCGCGAGGCCTGAGGCACGCACGCGCTCCTCCGACGAAGCGCTTGTTGTTCTCGTCGCTTGCGAGAGCGGAGTAGAGGTATTTATCGGCGTCTGGGCAGAGGAAAGCAGATTTTTGGATTCCTCGGTGGACGAGGTAACCGTTGCGCCGTTCGAGCGTTGCGAATCGGTTTTCTGGGCGGCCGGCTCCCCGACAATGGCAACGACCGTTCCAATAGGGACGGTCTCGCCTGGCTGCACCAAAATCTTTGTCAAGACCCCCTCCTCATACGACTCCAGAGGGACTCTTGCTTTATCCGTTTCGATCTCGGCGATGGCCTCCCCTTTGGCGACAGGCTCGCCCTCTTTCTTCAGCCAAGCGATGATCGTCCCCTCTTCCATGCCATCGCCCATTTTAGGCATGCGAACTTCTGCCATGAGTTCACCTCAACAGATAGAAAGGAGGCCATGCCTTTGGAAGCGTAGCCTCTTTTCGACCTTTCTGGAATGATAAAAATACTTTGTCTAGAGACCTAGGCGAGTGTGCGCCTCACCGCGGCTACAATCTCGTTCTCATTGGGAATGGCGGCCCGCTCCAAATTGCGCGCGTAAGGCATGGGCACGTCGGCCCCGGCCACGCGCTCGATGGGCGCATCCAGCTCGTCATAGCCCTGCTCGTAGAGCCGAGCCGCGATCTCCGCGCTGATAGACACATTGCGCCACTCATCGTGAACCACCACGGCACGATGGGTCTTTTTAATGGAACGCAACAAGGTATCCATGTCTAACGGCACGAGCGTACGGAGGTCAATGACCTCACAAGAGATGTTGTCTTTCTCTAATATCTCTGCTGCTTTGAGGCACAGATGAAGGCATCGCAGATAGGAGATCAGAGTTACATCGGAGCCTTCGCGCACAACCGAAGCGACCCCCAAAGGAATGGTGAAATCGGGGTCCTCCGGCACCTCACCGGCAAGCCCATACAGGCTGGCATGCTCCATAAAAATCACCGGGTTATCGTCTCGAATTGCGGCTTTCAGAAGGCCTTTCGCGTCGGCCGGTGTGGAGGGAACCACCACTTTGAAGCCGGGAGTGTGGGCATACCACGATTCAAGGCTTTGCGAATGTTGAGCAGACAGTTGCGTTCCTACCCCGGCCGGCCCACGAAAGACGACGGGGCAGTGGATTCGACCGCTAGACATATAGGTGATCTTCGCGGCATGATTCACCAGCTGGTCCATCGCTTCTAAAGCAAACGACCAAGTCATGAACTCGGCTACCGGCCGCAGCCCCACCATGGCTGCTCCGGTAGCGAGGCCGGCAATACCGATTTCGCTGATGGGTGTATCGAGCACACGGCGGGGGCCAAACCGTTGAAACAACCCTTCGGTTACCCGATAGGTTCCCTGATACTGCCCCACGTCCTCGCCGCAGATAAACACATTGGGGTCGCGCTCCATCTCCTCCGCAAGGGCGAGTCGCAGGGCCTGATTATAGCGCATACGAGCCATGGTCTAAAAAAGAACTCCTCCCTTTTGGTGTTGGCATCTACACATAGACATGATCGTAGAGGCTATCGAGAGGAGGTTCGGGGCTGTTTTCAGCAAAAGCAATGGCGTCGGCGACCTCGGCGCGGGCCTCTTGTTCGATCTGATCTAGCTCTTCCGCGGAGATAAGGCTGTGCTCTTGGAGATACTTCTGAAGCTGCAGGATCGGATCGCGCTCACGCCACTTTTGAACCTCTTCTTCGGTTCGGTAGAACATCCAACCTTTGGTGTTATCATCTCCAATGCCGTGCCCCACGAAGCGATAGCAGTCGGCCTGCAAAAAGTAGGCCTCTCCCGTTTGGCGGATGCGTTCAATGGCTCGGCGAGCGACCTCATGCATGGTCAGCACGTTCATGCCATCTACCCGCTCTCCCTCAATGCCGTGCGCCTTCGCCTTCAACACGAAGTCGGGCTGCCCGGTGGAGCGCTGCACCGAAGTTCCCATGGCGTACTGGTTATTTTCCAGCACATAAAGAATGGGGAGCTTGTAGAGACCCACCATATTCAAAGCCTCATGCACTCCCCCCTGGTTCATGGCCCCGTCGCCGAAATAGCAGACGCAGATGTTGTCGCCCCCTCTATATTTCAACGCGTAGCCAACCCCCAGAGAGATCGGCACCGGCCCTCCAACAATGCCGTCGCCGCCCAGGAAGCCGCGATCTGGATTGATCAGGTGCATCGAGCCTCCTTTTCCACCGGCACAGCCGGTGGCGCGCCCCAAAAGCTCCGCCATGATGGAGCGCATCTCGGTGCCACAGGCCAACGCATGGGCATGATCGCGATAGGTGCAGAGCACATAATCCCCAGGAAGACGCAGTTGGGGAATGACACCGGCTACAAGGGCCTCTTGACCATCGTAGCGATGAAGATAGCCCCCGATCTTGCCCTCGTGGAATTTCTGGTAGACCGACTCTTCCATCCGCCGGATACGGAGCATAAGACGATAGAGGTCAATAAGCTCATCGCGTGTTAGCTCGCCCCTCGCGGAGCGTTCGGCAATGGTTTTTGCCATGATGGTTCCTCTCTATCTAGCCTATTTCAACTTCTTGTGGAAGCACAGAATCTCTTCAAAGTAGGGAAGGTTCCTTCTACCCTACCTCTCAGATTATACCGCATTTCGCGCGAATACGGGAAATCTTTTTTACGCCGATTGCAAGATTTTTCGAAGCGCTTAGCGTAACAGCTCCTCCGGTCGAAACCAGAGTGCTATCTCCTTTTCCGCAGTCTCCACCGAATCGGAACCGTGTACGAGATTCGTGGTGATCTCTGTAGCAAAATCACCCCGTATGGTTCCCGGAGCGGCATCAAGCGGGTTTGTGGCACCGATAAGAGATCGGGCAAGGCGTACCGCATTAGGCCCTTCCCATACCATCGCGACTACCGGCCCGCTGGTAATGAAATTCACAAGGTCTTGAAAGAAGGGTCGCTCACGATGCACGGCGTAGTGATTCTCGGCAAGCTCGCGACTGGGCAACAGCAGCTTCATGCCGACCAGTCGTAGCCCCTTCTGCTCAAATCGCCGAACGATCTCACCCACAAGCCGTCGCTCCACACCGTCCGGCTTTACCATAATAAAAGTACGCTCCATACTCTCCTCATGTGGCCTACCGCCATTTAGAAAACCAAGTGCAGATTATAGCACTCTCACCCGCAAAATCGCAATATTTCCGCAAAAGTGCTCTATTCAGACAATGTATGCGTTAATACCCACTCTCTATCATTAATTGCAGCCTGTTGAATGGCCGCTGCGGTGCGGGCATCCTGCCTAATGGTAATCTGCAGCAGAGCGAGGTAGACAATCACCATAAGGGCTAGCGCAGGCCACAGCAGGTTGCGAACCACTTGAAAAGCCCCCTCTAAAGGCCTGTGCCTCAACAACAGACTTCTCGTTCCCCCCGACATGCAGACCACAAACGCAAACGACAGGCCAAGAAACCAACGTAGAAGCATCTGCGCCTGGTCTTCATGAGGCCCAACACTATCCAATCCCGACAACACGCGCGCCAAAGGGTGCATCTGCCCTATCTGCACATGAAGCCCACCCCACAAAGCTGCCGTTACCCCGAAGGCTAAAATAATACAAAGGGCGCTCGTTTTCCAAGAAGGCTCCGTTCTCGGTTCCTCCTTGTCAAAAAGACGACCAGATAGCCAGGACAAACCCACCAGCCATAACAGCACCCCACAGACAAGAACCCCTAATGCCCACCCCATCGAGGGTAGAAGGGAAAAGAGATAGAGCAAACCTATAAAAAGTATCGCAAGCGCCAGAAAGAGCAAAAGTGGTGCACGCGGAAACCGTTTTATCAGCAGCGACCCGGCACCGAGAATAAAAAAGCTGCCCAAAAGTCCCATCATCTGCTGCAGTGTAAGCACTCCCAACATCCAATCGGACAGCAGAGCCTTAAGAGGAATACCGGGCGGTACCCCATCATAGGGCGCCACGGAACGCGCAAGCCCCAGCGTCTGACGCAGTTTCAAACTTTTGATAACCTCATGCTCTAGCCAACGGGCCTCTGCCTCCTCTCCGCTACGACGTAACAGGGCTAGATAGCGCCGACCGTAAGGCTCCCATGTAGTTAACGAGTCGATCATCCCCTCTCCTTGCAAGGGTGTCTTATCTCCCGTGCTCGCAATGAGCACTAAATCGGTTCCCAAAAGGGCCTCGTAGGCCCACGGGGCCGTGTCGCGCAGTATCTCGCCCAAACGAGCTAGCGCATGATGCAGCCGGAACGCCTGAGATAGGTGCCCCACCGCTATATCCTGCTCGGCCTCATCATGCACATGAAAAGCCATGGCCCGCAAGGCCTGCAAATGCGGGAAAGAGAGTAGCGTAAGCGGCTCAAGCTTCTGTAAAGCCCCCTGATCGCCGAAAACCTGTGCATAGAGCCGCCATTCCCCTAACACCTGTTCATAAAGATGCGAGTCCCACTGAGAAGTAGAGATAACACGTTCCAACGCCCGCTCGCCTTGTGACTCCTGGTGATCGGAAAAGTAAAGCCAAGCGCGCATGGCCGGCCAAAAGGCGTTGTTCGGCTCTAGCTGTTCGCCTCTCTTCAAGGCCGCTTCGAGTATCGCTGCCCTTTGTGGTGCTACAGGAGAAAGCGTGTTGGGTCTGGAGGCGGGCACAGGGTTCATCGAAAGATCGGCAGCAACCACGTCGCTGCTCTCTTGCTGAAGCGCTACACGCACCAAAAGGGCGTACAACCCCGCCCTATTCGGATGTTTTTGTATAAGCCCTAAAAGCCGTGAGAGAGTGTTCGCTGAGAAGTTGGAAGCAGAAAGAGGATGATCTAGGCTTGCCGAAATGAACCCCATCTGCACGAGAACATCCGATGGCTCTGCATTCGCCACCCACTCTAGGCGGGCGGCGTCACTCGCCGATAGATGCATGGGCGCAACCAACCCGCTATATCCGGAGGTTAAGGAAGTCTCCCACTGGGCGACAAGTATGTTCCGAGTGAAAGGCAGAAGTGCCAGCCCGCCCAAAACCCCGATAACGATGCCGAAATACCAGCCTTTTACCGATCCCCACCCTTTGGGAGCGGTAAAAAGCGGCTTAGGCTGATGAGGCTCCCATGGCTGCGAATGCGTAGCTGGCATCGTGGCTATTGAGGGGTATACGTACGAACTTCGGGCGCTGAAGTCGAGTGCCACATGAGGGCTGCTCGCGGTGAAGAGGTGTTTAAAGGTAACGCCAGGGTGCCCGGCACAAAACGATGGCTCTTCGTGAGCTGTATATCTCCAGGCACTCCCCGAGAGGGCCGCGACAGATGAAGCGAAGATAGCAGCAAAATCCAGGTAACTGCTGCTGCGGCTACTGCACCAGCTGCAGCCTGAGCCAAAAAGACGATCACCGCCTTTCTCTGTTCCCACCAAGTAAGAGGCTGCGGTTGCGCTAGAGCCTGCAGAACGCGGTCATCTAACGAGGGGGAAACCCCACACCCATTCTCTTGTTGCAGGTACGCCCGCATCTGCTGGTAGGCCTCGTAGGCGTTGCGACAAGAGGCACATGTCTGAAGATGCGCAAACAACTCCTGACGCTTCGCAAACGGCAAAGCCCCATCCATCTCCAAAGAAAGCAGTCGGCGCCATCGCCGGCATGGATCAGACATTCTCTATCTCCTCCTGCAACGCGAGCCACTTCTGGCGAAACTGCTCTCTTGCGGCGCTTAAACGTGAGCGCACCGTGCCTACAGGAATGTCCAATACTTCAGCTATCTCTGCATACTCGAGACCCTCCACCTCTCGCAGAATGAGTGCGGCACGAATGGGCGGCGATAGCGAGTTGATGATCTGTTCGATAGCAAGCCGCTGATCGGTATCAACGCTCGGAGCAACGAGCGTTGAAAGAGCCTCCGCATCAAGAGAGGTCTCAAGCTTGGTGCTTTTACGCCGCATCCTATCTAAACACAGGTTCACAACGATGCGATAGAGCCATGCGTAAAAACTGACCTCACCACGAAACTGTCCGATCTGGCGAAACGCTTTTACAAACGCTTCCTGCGCTATATCCTCCGCTTCACGTGAACTGCGCAATACCTGAGCGGCCAAGCGTACAACCCGATCACGATACTTTTGCAGTATCCAGCGCACGGCGCGCTCATCTCCCTCCGCACAGCGCTGCAGCCAGTACAGCTCCTCGCGCTGCTCCGGGGTGGCCGTCGCTAGATCATTGGTAAGCGAAAGCGACCGCTTCCATCGTTGTAATCCTGTCTCCATAGCGAGTGACTCCTTATCCCTTCCTGAAGCCGCTGCCGAAGGCACGGCAGCAACCCGCGGACAATGACCGATACTCCGTTAGGGAAACCGCCCCTGATGGATGATGTTTTTTATTTGCCTGCTCGCGGGCACGAATGTGCACTATGCTTTTTGAACCGGTACGGATGATATAGTACCCTTAAATCGCGCTTGAATGAACATGTGTGCTTTTCTGTATTTTTTATGCTCGCTCCCTTCAGAATCTCCGCCCTCCCATTCCAGAATTGTGGCAGAACCGCGAATCTTTTACAGGGTTAGGGCTGTTGAGCCACCTGAACCTGAACCTGGGCGTACTGGTCGCCTCGATGCACCTCCAGAGTCACCGTGCTCCCCACCTTCAAACCCTGCGTAACCGCACGGAACTGGTCGCTATCCGTTATCGGTCGGCCATTGATGCGGGTAATAACATCGCCCGGCTCGATGCCGGCTTGGGCCGCCGGCCCATCACGGTACACGCCGGTAACGACAACACCTTTCACCGGTGGCAGCCCAAAACGTGTTGCTAAAGAAGGCGTATTGGTCTGCACTACCACACCAAGCCAAGGTCGTGGAACTTTGCCGTAGGCCTTAAGCTCTTCGGCAACTTGCAGGGCAGTATCAATGGGGATGGCAAAGCCGATGCCCTCAGCATGTTGGCGAACTAGCGTGTTGATGCCGATAACACGCCCCTCGATATCCACAAGGGGGCCGCCCGAATTGCCCGGGTTAATGGCAGCACTGTGCTGAATGAGGTGGGAGTAGATGCGTCCATCATCGGTTGCGATAGGGCGATCGAGCGCGCTGATCACCCCGTTGGTAACGGTGAACCGTAAGCCAAGTGGATTTCCGATGGCCACACAGATCTGCCCTGGCACCAAGCCCCTTACCGTTCCCAATTTGGCGGCCGGCAGGTTATGCCCATCAATCTTTACTAACGCCACATCGGTGGTATAGTCCGCCCCTACCAAATGCCCCTTGAATCGCCTTCCATCGGCCAAAGTCACCGTAATTGTGCGCCCGCTGTCGCTACGACCTACCACATGTTCATTGGTCAAAATGTAGCCATCCGGCGTGATGATCACCCCGGAACCTTCCCAATGGCTCTGCTCCACCTGCGGCTCAACGCCCATCATCTCGTCAAAGATGTCGGGTTCAACCCGCACGGTCTCTGAGGCATCAATATAGACCACCGAACGATAGACAGCCTGGGCGGCACGCGCGTAGACCTCCAGCGGTGATAAGCTGGTTTGAGGCTTGCCGAGAGAGACATTTAAGCTCCCCATCGAAGCCTGACTTTCCGGCTCGTGCCACGTGATGTGGATGTTAGGCAAAACGAAGCCTCCGAGCACAAAGGCGATGCCCAACAACAGCAACATTCTGAGCCAAGCGCGTTTTGAATTTTCCGAAGACGATGGCATTTTCTTACTCCTTTGTCTGTGTTGTATCCTCCATGTCGGGTCCATGTTGTCCATATAGGGCGAACGGTGTAGGCAGTCCTACGAAAAAAAGCCCATAACGTATGAGGATCGCGTACCCCGCTAAAAGCAATTGGCCCCACGGTGTACCTGTTGCCAACGCAGGTGCGGGCATGCTTAAGGGCCAGTCGTTCCAAAAAGAGATGCCCATTAGCAGCGCCAACAGCAGCCAGAGATAGATAAACGTAGGGCGACGCGTTCGTGTGATCGCGGCCAGACACAACCCAAAAAGGCTCCCCTTAATAAAGGCCGTCCCGCCTGTTAGTATGGCCCAGCGGGCGCAATGCAAAAAGAACGATGGCAACAAAACACCTATTAGCAGGGCACAGCAAACCGTGCCCACCTGCTGGGCAATACGACGTTGTCTTCGTAGCAGCAACGGACGATAGGCTTGCATGAATAGGCCCCATGGCGCGGACTTGCAGAGCGGAAAAAGTGAATAGGTTAACATCGCTCCGACTGTGCCCTATCTCTGCTACGTACTTTACCCCATGTTTGTGACTATTGCCACGCCTCTTCTTCAGAAATAGAGAGCTGACCAGAAGGCACTCTTTTCGCGGGGACAATGGTGGGCTTCTCGCCTTCCACTTCTTGAATGCGTCTTAGGAGGCGCTCGCGCATCACCTCGGCCACGCGCGCATGAGAGGCGCATTCAATTCGGTTAGTTAGCTCATAGGGGTCTACTTCAAGGTCGTAGAGGTAGGCCTCCCAGTAGGTATCTGAGTGCGAATCCTGCCAGGGGTTTTTCTGTGGGGCAAACACCCCATACTTCCAGCGGCGGGTTCGCACGGCGCGTCCGACTTGCCATTCGCTGATCTGCAGAAAGACCTCCTCGGGCCATCCCTCTCTCTCGCCACGGGTAAGGCGCAGGAAAGATCGCCCCTGCATGGTTGCCGGTATTGGTAACCCGGCGGCTTCCAGCAAGGTGGGTGGTATATCTACCAGACTTACCAACTGTCGGATCTGCCCCCCGCCATCGAAGCCCGGCCCTTGCAAAGCCGCCGGTACACGGATGGAGCCTTCGTGGCAAGAGCGCTTGTACTCGGTGTTGCGCGTCTTGAAATGACAGCCGTGATCGGAAGTATAGAGCACAATGGTTCTCTCGAGCAGCCGAAGGCTCCGAAGCACATCGAGCAGCAGGCCGAAGGCCTCGTCCAATCGCTTCACCATCCCATAGTATCCGGCGAGATGTTGGTGCACAGACCCCCCAAGCGCAGCGAGGTCGGGCGGCATCCATCGCCCCACATAACGCTCGGCATAGCCTTCCGGCGCAGGATAGTTATCGAGCCGATTCTGGTGATGAGGTTCGAGAAAGGAGAGAAAAAGAAAGAAGGGTCGTTCTTGATGAGAGGCGATGTAGCGAATGGCCGCATCCGTTAGCGCGTTGACCCGATACCCCGGCAGCAATACCGCGTTTCCCTCGTTATCGTAAACCACCGTACGATAGGGATCGGAAGAGAACTCCAGCACATTGGAGGCAAGCCAATAGTCGTAACCCCCTCGTTCGGCTTCGGGCACCGGATCGCGCGAGGCAAGATGCCACTTGCCGATGTAGGCCGTATCGTAACCGGCTTCGCGAAAACACCGCGCCATGGTAATCGCGTCGGGCGGCAAAGGGATGCCGTTACGGAAGCACCCCACTTGGGTGGCATAACAACCTGTTTGAAGCGCCGCACGTGCCGGCCCGCAGACGGGTTGGCATGTAAAAGCATAATAGAGATGGGTGCCACGTTGGGCCATTCGGTCGAAATTCGGCGTGAGGTCTAACGGGTTTCCGTGAACCCCGGTTGTATCCCAACGCTGTTGATCGGTGAAGAAGATGATGACATTCGGCGGTGCACTCGATTTTACCATCGCTTCGTCTCAGGAGGAATGATAAGCCCTGTTGCCTGTCTCAGGATGACCTCGTTGATTTCGATTTCGGTAAAATTCGCGATGGCCGTGATGATCTCCTGCGGAGTTTGCAAGAGATCTTCGTAGCTTACCTCCGCATACCGATCACCCAAAGCACGATACTTCTCACCCTCGCTTACGTACTGATCGTACAACCGCCGCCAGTCCTCTTCCGTTTTAGGATGCGATTGTTGTAACTGCCGTCTCAGCACAAACCTTTCAAAAGCGAGCCTCGGATGTGTGAGGGCCCTGATTACTCGACGATGTAGAGGGGGAGCAAAGTGCGGAGTTCGTGCCGCCCAGCTCTCAGCGCGACGCATGAGGCTTTTCACAACCGCATCGGGGTTACGACGCACGTGCAACACTTTGGCATTAGGAAACAGTTGCAGCCAATAGCGCAAGGTAAAGGTAGTTCGCGGGTCTTTCCAGCCCCATGGCCCCTCATAGCCCTTCGGCATTGCGCCCAGATACTGTGTGCGCAGTATCCCAAAAGTTGCCCTTTGTAGGATACGTACAGCGCTCTTGGTGAACTGCGGATCGTCCTGCAATGCAATGAGAGAATCCACATTATCCCACGTGGCTCCGGCCCGCGCAAAGATGCGTTCGTTGACGAGCCGAAAACTTTCATCCTCACCATAGCCATCACGCACTCTCTTAGGCGTGGGAACAAAACCGTTGCTTTTCTGACTAGTATAAATGATAAGGGAGTTCCGCGGTGTGTGGTGAATGATAAGCTTACTCTCCTCTTGAGGGTCTCCAATGCGTCCCATGTAGGCTCCCATGAGGGCCAAAATGGCGGCCATTAAGCTTGTGCCGGAGCGATGCATGCCGATGACAACGACGGGCGGCCCTAGCTTACAAAATGGTGCGTACATCCATCGTGGCACCGACTTTTGCAAAGCAACGGCACTCTCCGCCGAAAGCTCTTTTTCTAACATCCTTCCTATCCTCTATGGTGATCTCCGAACTTACTATAATAGACTGGCAATCTCTTTGCGGAGTTATCATTCGTTTATTCTGAATTTTTACTGGAGAAATAATATACACAAAAGAACACATAATAGCAGAACTCACGAGGGTTCATCTACCTCCTGGCAACAGTCCCTTCGGCAAGGCCTCCGCTATGGTCGAAATGCCGACTACCTCCAGCCCCACACGATCCTTCAGCTCGGCTAAATGGTGTTTGGCAATAAGCGCCCGCCGAAACCCTTGTCTTGCCGCCTCACGTAGGCGCTTTTCGCCCTGCGAAACCGCTCTTATCTCCCCGTTTAACCCCACTTCACCGATGAAAACGGTGGTAGGCTCCACAGGCTGTTCTCGAAAGCTTGAAATAACCGCCATCGCTACAGCCAAGTCGGCCGCGGTCTCCACTACACGCACCCCACCGGCCACGTTGACAAACACGTCCTGCTCTGCCAACTTCAGGCCAAGCCGTTTCTCTAACACGGCCAGAATCATGTTGACCCGATTAGGGTCCAACCCATTGATGACACGGCGTGGACTGGCCAAGAACGAGCGCGCGACAAGCCCTTGCACCTCTACCAGCAGCGCCCGTGTTCCCTCCAGAGTCGCCGAGATAGCCGACCCGATCCCATCCTGCGCTCGTTCGGCCAGGAGAGCCGCCGAGGGGTTGTCCACACTGATCAGACCCTGCTCGCGCATCTCGAAAATGCCCAGCTCATCGGTAGAACCAAACCGATTTTTCACGGCTCGCAACAACCGGTAGGCGTTCTGGCGATCCCCTTCAAAATAGAGCACGGTATCCACGATATGTTCCAACACACGGGGTCCGGCGAGGTTGCCTTCCTTAGTCACATGGCCGATAAGGATCACCGGCACACCGATTGCTTTTGAAAAGCGCGCCAGCCTGGCCGCACAAGCGCGCACTTGGCTTACCGAGCCGGGGATGGAATCGAGCGACCCATCCTGTGTCGTCTGTATGCTATCCACGATTGCAAGCGTGGGTCGCAGCTTTTCCAGATGGCCCTCGATGCGCTCGATATCCGTCTCCACACTCACGAACAGCCGCTCGGTTTCGGCACCCAAACGGGCACTCCGCAGTCGAATCTGTTGGGCACTCTCCTCGCCGGAAATATAGAGTACCGAGCCGGCCGTCTGCGCTCTTGCGATATGATAGGCCACCTGAGTTAGCAACGTTGATTTGCCGATACCAGGATCGCCCCCCACCAGCACGATGCTGCCGGGCACGATGCCGCCACCTAAAACCCTATCGAACTCGCCGATACCGCTTAGGATGCGGGGCTGTGAGGCCATCTCCACCTGCGTTATCGGCAGCGGCGCAGCCGCATCGGCAGCGCTGGAGACCGTCTGCGCCGACTTCGACTTGCTACGCTCCTTATGCGTAGGGCGTAAGACGACTTCCTCCACAAACGAGTCCCACGTTTCGCATTCCGGGCATCGTCCAAGCCATTTTAGCGACTCGTAACCGCAGTTCTGGCAAACATATCGTGTCTGGAACTGGCTCATAGCACCGGCCCCAACAGATACTTCTGTAAAACCACGCCACGCTTCAGCGGGGCTTGGAGAGCGCATCGGAATGTCAAAATTAATGACGTGACAAGAGCGCTAAAGTTCAGAGGAATTTTCATCCAGTGTCTCCTTTGCATCTGTGGGGCGTACAAGCTGTTCGACCGGGGTTTGCAACGTAGCAGAATCGGCCGTGCGCAGCAGCACTTCCTTTTCCTGTGCTCGATTCACTGAAGGCCGCAGGAGGGTACTGCTTTGCTGCAACTGGAGAACCCTCTCACGCAACTGCGGCAAACACCGTTGAGCGGCCTCCCTTAAAGCCCGCTGTCGTCGTAATGGGGTTTCGGAAAGGCGCTCCACAACAGGAACGGCATGGGCATCGCCTATGCGCCCTAACGCCTCCAATACGGCCAGTTGCAGGGGAACACGCCGCCGATTGGTATCACGCAGGATGGCATAGAGTTGCGCCCGCTGCTCGTCGTTTAAAAGGGCGGCGTCGGAGGCCTTCATCTGCGGCAACAGCTCGATAAGGGCCTCTTCTATCGCCCCGCGCATGCGCGGACTAGAAATGCCCCATAAAGATAACAGCGGACCCACCACACGGACATCCCGATGGAGGCTAACGTTTTGAAGGAGTTTGAGGCTCGTGTGCATATCCCTGGAGTAAACCAGTACAACGCCTAAAAGCATGGTCAGGAAAAGAAGCCACGAGCTGAGCACCGCCCAAAGGGGCAGGGTCTCGATCCCTTTCTGTAGCGCAACGAGAACCCCTGCTATCTCTACAAAAAACATAAGGATAGCGGCAAGTACGCTAAGGCTCACCATAAGGCGCATATGCCTGCGGGACCGCTTTTCATGACGCTCCAGACGCTGCAACAAATCTTCTAGCCTTGCATCTCCTAACGCTGACTTGGATGGCGCCGCGCTCTGGTTGCCCTTTTGCGCTTCGTGATGGGTTCTAGAAATGTTCACACGATATTCTCCTGTTGCGGTTAATCTTAACTACTTTTTCCTCGTAGCCCTCGTTAGCCAGCCAATAGCCGTGGCTATTACAAACGAGACATCATTGTTATGTTGACATAAGCCATTTTTTGTGCAACAATGAGTACCACTTTAATGTGAGGCTCCCGTAGAAAGTGAGGAGTGGGTTAAATCATGAGTCGAGCCGCCTCGCAGCGCGCAGCGATCCGCCGCCTCCATGCCATGCTCGCCGCCTCCCTGCCTAAAGACACCGTGTATCAAGCTGTGGTGGAAGAGGCCTGCCGGCTAACCGATGCGGCCGGTGCCGCTCTCTGCTTCCTCGCCGAAGATAACACCTTGCTCGATTATGTGGCAGCCGCCGGAGAGTATGCCGATCAGATAACCGGTCTCCGGGTGCGAGTCACCGATTCCTTGGCCGAACGGGTGCTCCACGAGGGGCGTCCGGTGCTCTTTGATCCGCACCAGGCCGTTCAGGTGGGCGACCTCTTTGAAGAAGAGGGCCATCCGCTGCCGACCACTTTTTCTCCTACCTCTCTTTTTAACGCACGAACCGCCGCCCTCGTGCCCGTCTATTACAACAACCGAATCGTCGGGGTGCTTGCCGCCCTTAATCGCCAAGAAAACGATACTCTCCTCGCCCGTCCGGCTCTTGATGAAGAGGATATAGATATCCTGGAGACACTTGCCGGAATCGTGTCCCTTGCACAAAGCGTGGCCGATACCAACTACCTCGCCAGAGAGCACTCCCGCGAACTGAACGTGTTCTACGATGCCATCCGAAGCATCTCCAGCAGCCTTAACCTCCAAGAGGTGGTAGACAAGGTACTCGATATCGCTTGCCGGCATATGGAACATCACGCCGCAGCCCTCTTCTTGTTGAACGATGAGCACACGCATCTTATCATCGCGGCCGAGCGCAACTTAAGCCAAGAAGAGAGCGAACGCCAACTCTCCGTAGAAAACAACCTTGTCTCTCAGGTTCTTCATCAGGCACGCTCGTTTTTGATCGCCGATGTGGAAGAGCAGCCCGACTTCGAGGACATCTCTGACCCACCTCGCGCCCTCTCCGCCCTCCTCGTCCCCATCCGCAACGGCGAGGAGGTGCACGGGCTTATTATGCTCACAAGCCTTCAAAGACATGCCTATACTCCAGACGACCTGCGCCTGCTTACTGCACTCGGCCTCCACGCCGGCATCGCCATCGAAAACGCGGAGCTTTATGAAGAGGCCCTGCGCCAAGCCACCGAGGCCTCCGCGCTTTACGAATTCTCCCAGCAGATCAACTCAACCCTCGAAATTCAAGAGATTCTCGATTATGTGGCCGATTGTGTCTGTAATCTGCTGGAGGTTGACCGCCTCATCATCCGTCTCTACGATAGAGATAAAGACCTTTTGATCCCACGTCTCATACGCCATCCCAACCCTGCTCTTATTGAAAATCTTCGTCTCCGCCCCGGCGAAGGCATCGCAGGGTGGGTCTTCGAGTGGCAGACACCGCAAGCCGTCGTTGATGTGGCGGCCGACCCCCGCAATCGCCTTGCACCCATTCACCATCTCGGCATCGCCTCGGTACTGTGCGTTCCCATGCACGCCCAAGATCAGACCGTTGGCGTTATCGAGGCCCTGAGCAGCAAACGGCGTCTGTTCACTGTAGCCGAGATGGAACGTCTCTATACTATAGCCAACCAATCGGCAGCCGCCATTCTGAACGCCTCCCTTTACCAGGAAGCGCGGGCCAAGTCGCATGAGATGCGCCGTTATTTCAAACGTGTCTCTCATGCCGTAGGCACCCTCCTTGAGCAGCAAGATTTGCCCCTTCGCCTCGCTGACCTCTGTGTGGAGATGTTACGCGCCGATCGCTGCACCATCTATCGCCTCAGCGCAGATAGGCTCTCGCTTTTAGCAGCCTCCCGCTTTCGCAGCGGCGTGCATCCGGAAGGAGAGATACGACTGGGACAGGGCCTTGCCGGGTGGGTTGCGAAAAGAGGTCAGTCCCTCATTGTGCCCCTGCTTCTAGAGGATGATCGCGCCCAAAGCTATGCCTGGCTTCAACGAGACCATATGGCCTCCTATCTTGGCGTGCCCGTAAAGGTAGATAAACAGGTTGTGGGGGTTGTAGAGGTCTACTCCTCCGAGCCAGATCGTTTTGACAAAGAGGAGGCCAAACTGCTCACGGCCTTTCTGAATCGAACGACGTTAGGAGAGAAGCTATGGCAAGGGATGACCGAGGCCATCTCCAGATGAAAGCCGATTCCAGCCCCCCTTTTCGCCCCTGCTGGCGATGCCGTCGTTACGATCGCATCCGACGACTTTGCCGTGACGGCAAAGCGAATCCTCGTCGAAAAATAGATGCGTTTGCCCTCGTCGAGCTGCTAGGGGTGCGGTCGCTTTGCATCTACAATCCTTATCGCGAAACGCTCGCCCGCCGCATCTACAGGCCCAATTTTAGCGGGAAGGTATCAAAAAGCAAAAGCGACTAGCTTCAAACCGCTCCCTCTTACCTCAGGCCTACGAGACAAAAGTTAAAATTCGCTCGTTAAGGTAAACTTCTTGTCTGATGGCTGCGTATCGAGAGAAGGAAGGAGGACGCCCTCATGACAAGGGCGCTTCTTAAAGATGATTCTTGTTATTGATAACTATGACAGTTTTACTTATAACCTCGTGCAGTATCTCGGGGAGTTGGGGGCCGATGTGGCGGTTTATCGCAACGATCAGATCTCCCTTGAGGAGATCGCCCGCCTCCGCCCGGAACGGCTTGTTATTTCGCCCGGGCCGTGCACACCCAAAGAGGCGGGAATTAGCGTACCGCTCATCCAGCGTTTTGCCGGTGAATTTCCCATTCTTGGAGTCTGCTTAGGTCACCAAGCCATCGGAGCGGCTTTTGGAGGAGAGGTCGTACGTAACTATCGTGTGATGCATGGCAAAATCTCGAAGATATATCACGACGGTAAAGGCGTTTTCACCGATCTCCCTAACCCCTTTGAGGCCACACGCTACCATTCTCTAGTGATTCGCCGTGAAACCATGCCCGAATGCCTTCAGATAACCGCTCATACCCCCGAAGGGGAGGTCATGGGCGTACGCCACAAAAACTTCCCCATTGAAGGCGTGCAGTTTCATCCAGAATCGGTTCTCACTGCGGTAGGCAAGCAGATTTTGGTGAACTTTCTCAGCCTTTAGGGTGTTTCTTTCCGGTTTTGCATCTCCTAGAAGTAGTATAAAACTGTACCACTTCGAATGAAAGGGGAAGAACCCATGGAGGACGCCAACTACAGCTCCTTCAATGAGCTGCAAAATTCCATCTACGATTCGCCCGAAGCGTTTAACGCCTATCTCGCCAAACTCCGCTGGCGTTATGAACAGCAACAGTGGGCGTTTTCACGTTTGCGCTTCCTCGAAGCGGCGATTGAGCGGTTGGAAACGGAACTGCCGCTATTCCCGGAATCGGAGGAGATCACCAAAGAACTTCAGTCCGTGCTTGCTAACTTCCGTTCGCTCCTCCAGGATCACAAACAGCACATGGAGGCCTTCTTCACACCGGCGCCCCAGGCAAGCCGCGGGCAACCCCCCGCCGACCAAACCGTTTTTCTGGATGCCTCAAAGCTCTCCCACACCTTTACCGATGCCGAACCCATCGCTCCAGAGAGTGAATTCCAAGAAGCGTCCTCCGGTGCACAAAACGAAATGCCCTTATCGGCAGCTGAAGCGCCAGAAACGCCCCTTCAAATGCAGGAAGAGATTATGGAAGCGCCTCTTTCTGCCACTCCACCTCAGCCGAACCCCCTAGATGAGCTTGTAAGCATAACCGAAAAACCACCTAGCCCGGCCCCCGCGATCCCGCTTGAAGACCTTCGCACCCGTGTGGATAGTCTGCTTGCACAATGGCAAGCTCTCAAAGAGCAGCTAGAACAGGGTGGCGATAGTATCGCCATATGGTTTGAGGTGCGTGCGCTGGCCTGTGAGATCAATGCCCTCTACGACCTCGGTGCCGCTCATGACGCTCAAAGCCTAGCTAAGCTGGAGCAGCTTCAGACAAGCATACTCTTCACACGCCAGTGGACAGAAGATACAGAGCATAGCCTCCCCTTTGAGGTTTGGGAGATACCCACCGAACTCGAAGAGCCTTCTATCTCCGCAGAAGAGTGGGTTCAACTCGCCCAATATTTCCGCTATACGGCCCAAGCGCACCAAGCCTTGAATTGGTGGGAAGCCCATCGCCACCAGATTCACCCCGAAGAACGCCACAAAATACTCGACTATGTCGCCGCCGCTCAACAACTTCTCTTTCGCTTCATGAGCGAATTGGACGGTTTCGACAAGCTGCAAGAGAAACTCTATAAAACCATCCAGAACCATGCGGAAAAAGAGGGCTATCTCCAGTCCCTCTCCCCCGACATAACGCTGAAAACTTTGGAAAAAAGGGCAAAAGAGCTTGAGAGCATCGTGGCTCAGGAAAAGCAACGTTTGCAACGCCTCCAACAAGACCGTGAGCGAGAAAAACGCCAACTGGAAGCCCTTGACAACCTTCTTTTGTTCATAGAAAACTACCCGGAAGACGAGATACGGCAAGAGACCTTTAAGGAGGATCAGCGCCAACTGCTCGGGCTGCTCGATGCCTGCCGTGCAGCCGGCTTACCTCCCTCCAAAAAAGAGATCAGCCGCCCGCTCATCCGATGTATTGCGCTGCTTCAAGGTCAGGCAAAGTACCAAGATTTTCTACGCTATGCCCAAGCTCAGGAGCGAAAACTGCAGGAGGAGAAGCTAGCCGCGTCCCTTGCCGAAACTGCAGAGCAAAATGAACCCGAAAATTCGGAGATCGCTGCCTGGTGCTCCGCCCTCTTGCCGTATACAGAAGGCAAAAAGCTGGTGATCATCGGAGGCTCTCGCAAATACCACAAGGTCTGCGCCGACCTCAAAGAGCGGCTGAAACTGGCGGAGGCGAAGTGGCTAACCTGCGAAAAAACCACCAACCCCGCCAAGTACGAAGCCGAAATCCGCGCATCCGACATTTTTATGCTGGTGATAAAGCACGTGAGCCACAGCATGTCGGAACAGGGAAGGAGATGGATTGAGGACGCAGGAGGGCGTTACGTAGCGCTTCCCGGCGGATTTGGCGAGAAGCAGATCATCCACTGCCTCTACGAAGAACTGGTGTCGAATCACGCGAGCCGCTAGAGCTATCCCAATAGCCTTTGCCTATTTAGCGCGGACGCCAGATGTAGACGGGGCGTCGAGGGCTTGGGGTGAGAAAACCCGTCACCACCCAAGAGGCCGTGTAGTACTGGCTTTGTACAGGGCGATAAAAGGCGTAGAGCATTCGGCCGAACGCATCGTGTGCGCCCGGCAGTCCCTCGGTGAGAATGGCGCTATAGCGCTTAGCCTTCAACGCCTGCGCCAGTCCTAAAGGCACCCGATGGAGGGTGTTCAGCACATCAAGCAACCCCATGATCTGGAAATGAGGGGGAACTGTGAAGCCACCATGGTCGAGGCATAGCACCTCGCCCCCTCTTTCCAACGTTTGAACCTCCCTTAGATAACGTTGCCCGGCCTCTCGATTCTGCCGATGCGGGATCTGGGCGAACGGATTATAAGCTATGGCAACAAACTGCGCAAGTGTCAAACTTAACAGGCCCGGCAGCAGATGCGGATAGGCTTCTACTGTATAGGCCGCATAGGTGCAGGCCATAATTCCGATAAAAAGATATGCCGTCATCAACACATTCTGATCGCCTCCCCAATGTGCCCGACTTAGCCAACTGCCCAACACCCCTGCCGTACTCATGGCAAAAAGCAGGGTTTTCTCGCTAAGGGGCATTTGGTGCCCTGCTTGTTTCCATACAAGGACGATCAGCACGATGAGTGGAGCGTATAGCGCAAGGTCATTATAAAGAAACAGCAGCGCTAAGAAGGCATGAATGCCATTGGCAAGCGGTACCCGAAAACAGTAGAACCAGAACCAGCCGTGTGTGGCCTGGTTCAGCAGAAGGAGGGGGATAACACAGCCCAAACCCGTTATACCAAGCAAAAGGTACAGAGACCGCCAATTTCGCAGATACCAAAGTGCCAGAGCCGCCGCCATAATAAAAAGAACAGCCTGTTGCTTGGTAAAAAAAGCCAGCACAAAAGCCACAGAGGCCACTACGGTTCCAACCCATCCTTTATCAAGCGCATAGATGCCTAATAGAGAAAGAAACAAAAACAACATATCGAGGCGTTCGAGATCGTACCATGCTCCGGTTACCCTATAGGCGGCCAAAAACAAGCCACCAGCAAGCAGAGCCCAAAAGGCAGTTTGAGTGGCACCGGCAGTAAGTCGCTTCGTCCACAACGCGATGAGAACTGCACATCCCACGGTACTAACGATGGAGACACCACGCATGATCACAAAGGCTGGCAGTGGAAACCATCTAAGGAGTTTGGCGCAGACCCATGGGTAGAGAGGAGGGTACTCATAGGGAAACCAACCGCCGCCCGGAGGCACATAAAAAGGCTGATGATGCAGAAAGCGCTCCACATGGTCGCGCATAGCCCCTCCTATCCATTCCAACTCGAACGGATAGGTTAGGCGAAGGCAGGCAATCGCAAACCAGACCACCGCCCAAAACAGCGAAAGCGCAAGGCAAGCAAAACCCAGCGCTTTCACAAGAGAGAGGGAAGCCGATAGTTTAGCGTCGGGACGACGTGCACGACACATCCAAAAGGCGCCCACACCTGCAGCCAGGAGCGCCCACATGAGACGCCCCAAAACCCCGACGCTCACGCGCCTTTGCGCTCCAACCCTCGCAGGTTGATGAGATGCGCCAGAAAACCGGCACCAAACCCGTTATCAATATTGACCACCCCAACCCCGCTAGCACAGGAGTTAAGCATGGTAAGCAGAGCCGAGAGGCCCCCAAAACCGGCCCCATAGCCCACACTCGTAGGCACGGCGATAACGGGGCGTGCCACCAACCCTCCAACGACCGAGGCGAGCGCTCCTTCCATGCCGGCCACCACAATTACCACATTGGCCGCATAGAGTTGGCGCTGGTTCGCCAACAACCGATGAAGCCCCGCCACACCCACATCGTAGAGACGCTCTACCGGACTGCCCATTTCGGCCACCGTCACGGCAGCCTCCTCGGCAACCGGCAAGTCCGCCGTGCCGGCAGAAACCACAAGCACCGTGCCGACTGTGGCGGGAGGGGGAACCTCTATGGCGCCAGGCAGAACCAACATACGCGCCTGTTCGTGGTAGATCGCCGACGGCAGCGCAGCGCGCACCTCTGCGGCCACTTCGGGCGTCGCCCGGGTAGCCAAAACTTTGGAGGCGTGTGCTGCCACACGCTCCATGATGGCGATAATTTGGGGCACCGTTTTGTTTGGACAATAGACCACCTCAGGGAAACCGTTCCTCAAAGCCCGATGGTGGTCAATACGGGCAAAACCAACGTCTTCAAACGGGAGAAAACGGAGCTGCTCCAACGCCTCCTCCGGGCTAACGCTCCCTGCTCGCACCTGCTCCAGTAGCTTTAACAAACTTTCCGGCTCCATACTACCCCCTGTTATGGTTTGTGGCTCTTTGTAGGTGTTCCTATCTGCGGAGCTCCTACCGTCCCTCCAAAGCCTGACATTTCGGTGGCCCCAGGGGGCGGTGTAAAGTGGAAAAGGCTTTCGGGAAGGGGTGGATTGAGCTTTTCGCTTAACAGTTTCATCGTCGCATGTATCATAATTCCTTGCGCTGATTGCACGTCGCCAGAGCTTCCCAACACCTTGTAGGTGGCCTTGTCTATGTAGATTTTAGTCGTTACAGGCGGCACACCGGGGTGTGGAGATCGAATGGTCATTAGCAGAACATAGGCACCATGTCCATCAAAAGAGGTGGAGGGCAGAAGCTTGAGTTGGGCACCTAACTTCTTGAGCTGTGCCGGGCTGGGCACCCCACCGGTAAACATGCCGAGGCCTCCGAACTGTGTGTTGGTCTCCTGCAACGGTATTTTCATATAGCTATTCATCGCTTTTAAGTAGAGATACACCTCTTTACCATCCGATACACTTACCGATTGTCCCAGAGCCGACATCATAGCAAGCTGGCCGGTACCGACGCCGGACGGTTCTGACACAACGTAGGCTTTACGCTCTTTAGGGATCATTTTCACGATCATCTTAAGCTGCAAAGCCCCCATCTGCGGTATCTGCTGTGTCATAAGATAGGTGGCCTCATAGGTATGTAGGCTCATATAGCGCTGCAGGACTTTACCGTATATCTCGCTCGCCGTTTGCGCCCATGCCACCCCCCCTAAGAGCAGCATAGACCCAACCAGCACGCAAACCCCTCTTAAGAAGCTCTGTTTCATCCGCTCGTCTCTATGCGCCTTATCCATTTTCACAGGCGCTCTCCTCCTTTGTTAGATGCCTATCAATGACGGGAACGCAGGGTGATGGTTTCACGCCCGATGAGGGAGCTATTCAATGTATCGTTCATCTTGCCCTGCCGGTAGCCCTCAATGTCGAGGGTCACATAGGTGTAACCTAGCTCGCGAAAGCGAGTGAGGATGGCTTCCCGATGTTCCAACACGTGCATCATTTCGTGCGGCTCTACCTCGATACGGGCAATTGTATCGTGATGACGCACCCGAAACTGTCGAAAACCCAGGGAACGCAAGAACTTTTCACATCCGTCTACCCGCGCCAAAAGCTCCGGTGTGATGCGCGTGCCATAGGGGAAACGCGAAGAGAGGCAGGCAAAAGAGGGCTTGTCCCAATTCGGGAGCCCTAGGTGGCGTGCCAGCGCACGAATATCGGATTTCGTAAAACCTGCCTCCCGTAGGGGACTGCGCACCCCGCGCTCTTCGGCCGCAATCATTCCCGGCCGATGGTCGCCCGGCCGCCCATCTTCCGCATGGCTGCCATCGGCAATCCAACGAATGCCACGCGCGTCGGCCACCTTGCGCAGCTCAGTGTACAGTTCCGTTTTACAGTGGTAGCACCGATTGGGGTTGTTCACCGCGAAATGGGGATTGGATAGCTCATGGGTCGTAATAAGAACCACTTCCACCCCGATCTGTTGCGCCACCTTCACGGCCTCTTCCACTTCACCCTCTGGAAAGGCCTCAGAGTTCCCTACAACCGCCAGCGCTCCCTGCCCCAACTCATCATAGGCTACCTTCAGCACCAAAGTGCTATCCACCCCCCCAGAGTAGCCTACCACGACCTGCCCCATGTCTTGGAGGATCTGTCTTAACTGATGATATTTAGCCGCTAAATCGGGGCTTAAGGACACCTCTTTGCTTTCCACCGCTTGTGTCATGCATTTCCTCTCAAAAGCTTCTCGCTAAACCGACGAATCTGCCTTGAACTTGTTTCTGCAACTATCATTATATCACCTCCACCTTCCCATCGCAACGTAACCGCCCCCCTTGCCTAGCCAAAACGGAAAGCAGACATTGCTTCTGGTGGTATAGAGCCTACCACGGCGATGCCACTGCTGGCGCTCATGCAAGCATCGTGTGGATTCCTCCAGTTCGTTGCCGATGTCGTTAGGCACGCTCTCTGCCGGGGGGAGTGTATCGGCGACGCTGGTGTTTCCGTCTGGAGTTGCTTCCGGCGGTGGTTTGTTGCAGGTGCGCGGGAGCTATGGAGGGGGTAGTTTTGGGGGAAGTTTCCGCGTGACCGTACCGTAGTTTGGTGTTTGGTTGTGTTTATGCTGCCTTCCTTCATCTTGGATGAAGGGAGGCAGTTTTTTGTGGGAGAGGGCACCTGCGGTGGGCGTCCTCGCGGACGGCGCCTTTGTGGCCAGAAAGATTGCCTTACTCGCCTCTTTCTCTGGCCGCTGCATCGCTGTCTGCTTCTCCAGCCCCCACCCCCCGCCCCTCAAGGCCGACGCTGGGGTCCCCAGAAAATCGCAAGATTTTCTGGGGCAGGGCGCCCTCCCCCTCCCCCAATTTGGGAGTGGAGCTGACCACCTCAGCGGCCAGTACAGTTCCCATAATCGTCTATCTCTCTGGCCGCTGCATCGCCGTCTGCAAGACCGCTGCATCGCCGTGCGCTAGCACCTCCCGAATCGGGGGAAAGGATGGGATAGGGGGCGAACAAGATAGGCTTGCTTTGCTGACTTGCTCTAGAACCGTGAAGCCGGTAGTCTCTCCAGCCCCTCCCCCATCTCTCAAAACCGGTGGCAATGGAAACACAAGATTTCTCGCCTTCGGCTCGAAATGACAGTTGTATGACAGTTGTCTTCGGCTCGAACGGACAGTCGTATCGTCAGCTCTTCAAGCCCCCACCCCCACTCCCCTCAAGGCCGACGCTGGGGTCCCCAGAAAATCGCAAGATTTTCTGGGGCAGGGCGCCCTCCCCCTCCCCCTATTAGGGAGAGGGGAGACCAGCAAGTTTATTGGCAGTTTGCTATGATAACCTTCTCAGCGGAAACTAGCCACAACCGCCTCTTACAGACAGAAAGAGAAAGGACACATAAAAACTTTAGGGCTACCTATCGTCAGGTAACCCTAAGTCGTTTTTTCTGAGAGCTGCTTTAGCTAGAGTTATGCTAGAATACCTTCCTATTTGGGCGGTGGCACCATGTGTGCTTTCATCTTCATGAACTCGGCTGGCGAGACGTTCTGTTTGGTAGGCCCAAACACCTTATAGCCGATCACGGCCAAGATCACGACCACCACGGCCACCACCACCGCAATCACCGCAGGATGGACTTCTCGTTGCATTTTGCTTACCTCTTCATCGTAGATTTACCGATAGGCAGGTGGAATCTCTTTGAGCAAGCAGGCGACGAAGGCCGCACCGTTGTTAGGTCCGCTTGCGCAAGGATCACCGCCCCAGTTCGACCACTCGTTCGGGTCGTTATCGGGGTTCCACATAAAGGTAGGCGCAATCGTTGCCGCCAACTTCATCCACTTCACATGACCATCCGCAAAGGCCCAGTTGCCAGCCGTATTGTGCCAAAACGGTAGGCTTCCGCCATTGGCGTTATAGTTCCAACTGATCGTCCATGTGCCCAGATCGGGCCAGAAGTCACGTGTCTCGAGAACATCTATGGTGGTTGCCGGATACTGAACGGAAGCGAGTGTGGGGCCACCTGGGTCAAACAGGTTCCCGTTATCTGCATAGTTGGCCAGCGAGTGCCAGTAGTTGTTTTGCCAATCCTGGCGGGTCATATTGCCATCTTGCAGACATCCGTCATCTCCGTTGCCCGCCTTCATCCAAGAGAACTCATTATAGGACCAAGGCGCAGAAGGGCAGATCCAAAGTTGCTCGTTTTTGATGTAGGGCATCACCACCGCCCGCCAAGTAACGTGCTGCCCGTTGGGGGTGAAGATACGGTTGGCCGGATAGGTCTCGTCGTAGTCTTGCACATACATTTGGCGCCCAAGCTCTATCTGTTTCATGTTGCTGGCACAACTGATGGTTCGTGCCTTTTCGCGTGCCTGGGCAAAGACAGGGAAGAGAATAGCCGCAAGAATCGCTATTATCGCGATAACGACAAGCAGCTCTATTAAGGTAAAACCTTTTAATTTAAACTCCTGCTTCATCTTTTTAAACTCCTTTCGAATTGCTAGGTTTAAAATCGCACTTTTTGTTTTTTCTAGGTGCATCTAGCGAGCAGCTCTCTTATCGAGTCTGACGATTCATTATACGCAAAGTTACGCCTTTTTAGCAACCCTTTGAGACAGAAACCTTTGATATAGTCAATATCTATTTGAAGAACAGGTTTTAAGTTAGTTGAGCTTTATATAACATAAAGAGTTACTTTAGAACACACAGGAGGCAAAAAATAGGAACAGCGTTTACAGGCTCATGCGATGTAAACGCCATCCCTATAGGTAAAATCTGCCGTTTCGTGGACGCGATCTATGTCATACGTCTAGCCCCAGGCCGCCTTGGCAAACGCTTCGAGATCGTCGAAGCGTTGCTGCCACGTTGTGTACATAACCCCTGCAACGCCAGCTATCCCACGAGCATCGCTTAGCCAGTCCCGAATCGATTCGGGAGGGCCATCGTAGTAACCGGCCAATATCTGCTTGAACCCCCTATCACTAAACCACCTGAGGCTCTGCTTGTCATGGTCATGGTTCCAGTTGACGATTATCATCTGTTCCGGTAGCCCATCCCAAGAGTGCGCTAGAGAGCCGTTGACCAGATAGTAGTCGGCTACCGCATTATGGTAGGGGTCGAACATGTCAGACCAGACGCACTGCTCTGCCTGTGGGCTAATGACACGCGCCATTTCGGCGCATCTCCGAATGTTGTCGGCCAGAAGCTGTCCTGGGGTTTTATGAGTCGCCTGACACAGCTGACACCAGTTTGCAACTCGCATCTCATCGTGCGAGAAAAAGAAACCGTCGGGGTGAAAATAGCGTTGAATAAGCTCCAACTGATGTCTCAACAACGTATACACTTTGGGAGCCGTCAGACAACACGATACCTCCCACCCATAGATCGGCACAGGATGATAGAAACTTACACGGAGCTTCTCCCCATTCGATATTCGGCTCTGACGGGTAAGTCGAATGCTGGGCGGCTTGTGCTGGATATCGTAGTCGCCTGGGGACTTCATCAGAAAAGGATCGGAAACCGGTTCAAAGTCTGCCCCTTCCCGATAAAGCTGCCCGTTCTCCCCGCGCACCTCTAGGGGACACCCTTCTCGCCGTAGAACGTTCAGCAGCCCTACGTCCTCTAACCGTGCATCGTTAAACCATAGTTTTCCTCCACGGCCTCCCCAAACTCCCAAATAGACGTTGATCTGCCGATTCTGAAGGGTATTAAAAACCACGGAGTATTGGCGCCAATCTTGGTTGGGTGCAAAGTCCCACTGCATGTAGGTAAGCGCTTTACCATCGGCGCCCAAAACGACGCTTCCTACCAGATCGCCTCCCTGAAAATCCGCCGTTTTCGCCCACACGGAAAGGCGCATCTGCCGCCAAGGGGCCACCGAAACGATTTGCATAACGCGCGCGTTGCGCCGTTTCGACTCCTCGATGCGCAGGGAAGGAAGCCCGTTGCGTTCCACTGCCGTGTCGGTAAAGGTGGAATCCCCGGGGTTATCCTGAAAAGACCACCCCACCAAAGTATTTCCATTGGCCTCTTTAAAGTCCCCATTTGTCAGAGACGCCTTCGCAAAAGGCACCAAAACGGCTTCCCGTCCCTGAACCCTGTAGGTCGCCTCCTTCACCGGCAGCCCCTCGGCTAAATTGGGGTCATTTACCAAAAGCTCATTGGAATAGCCGATCGGGCAGACGGTGGTGTAGACTTTTAGCCCAAGCTGTTTTGCCGCCTGCAGCACAGCCTGAGCGTTCTGAAAATAGACCGGTAACACTCTATCCAAGAAGCCGAACTTGTAGTCCGATAAAACGATGCCGTTATATCCGGCCGCGGCCGCGCGTTGCAGAATCCCTTTTAGCCGAGCGACCTCCGCCTCCACTTGCAGATTGCACTGGATATAGACCCACCGATAGGCGAGTGTTCGCCTCGGTGCCGCCGCAGAGCTTAAAGCGATGTGGGCGCCTAAAAGCCCCGCAGAGGATAGCCCTAGCATCTCCCTTCGCGTGCAGGCACGATGTTGCTTTTTCATTCATCTAGACCTCCTCTCTTCTTACATCCGTACAAGACACCATTTGCGGGCTATTTATTTTTTGAGAGGTGGTTTTCCTGCACAAAAAACGATATGGGCAGCCGCATGCGGCTGCCCTCCTAAGCAGAACGGTATATGCTATTTACCGCACGAGCGAGCGCACGGCCTCCGCAATGAAAGGTGCGCTAATACCGGCAGCATCGAGTAGTTCCTGTGGTTTACCCGATCCCGGCATTTCTGTGACGGCAAGCCGCCTCATTTTCGGGCAAGCCACATCGGGGGCGCTAAACACATCGAGCACCGCATCGCCCAAACCACCCTGTGGCCAATGGTCTTCGGCCACCACAATACGGTTCTGGCATTCGGCAGCGGCCTGTCGGAGGGTAGTTGCATCAATCGGCTTCACGGAATAGAGGTCAATAACGCGCACTGTGAGGCCTTCCGCTTTCAGAATCTCGTAGGCCTTGAGCGCCTCATGCAGGGTAATTCCGGCCCCTATCACGCAGGCCACATCGTTGGAGGAAGCACGCAACACCTTACAACCACCGATGGGAAAACTTTCGTTTGGGCCGTAGATCACCGGCGTTTTCTCTCTGGTAGTGCGCATATAGTTAATGCCTGCACGTGTGGCCATTTGTGCGGTAAGGTGTGCGGCCGTTACGGCACACGACGGGTAGAGCACGGTGCTGCCGCAGATAGCCCGCATCATGGCGAGGTCCTCCAAAGCCATCTGTGACGGCCCATCTTCGCCGATGGAGACTCCTGCATGAGACCCCACAAGGTTGATGTTGGCCCGCGATATGGCGGCCATCCGAATCTGATCGTAGGCGCGCGTGAAGAAGGCGGCAAAGGTGGAGGCAAATGGCACTTTCTTCATGACCTGCAGCCCCACGGCGGCGCTTACCAGTTGCTGCTCGGCGATATACACCTCAAAGAAGCGGTCGGGATACTCCTTCATAAACTTCTCGGAGAATGTCGAGTTCCCCACCTCACCGTCCAAAGCCACTACGGTCGGTTTGGCCGCTCCAAGCGCCTTAAGGGCATCGCCATAGGCCTCTCGTGTGGCCACTAGGCTTCCTAATTCGTAATGGGGGGGTTGGAAAGGCTTCGGATCGCCTAAATGGGCAGGCTCACCCGCCCGATGACCTTGTACTTGGACGCGAATATCCCCTTTCGGATTGCCCAGTTCGGCAAGCGCTTTTTCGGCATCAGCTGCCGACAGCGCTCTACCATGCCAGCCCTCCTTATCGGCCAAAAAGGAGACCCCCGCTCCTTTCAAGGTCTTTGCGATGATCATCGTCGGCCTATCGGCACTCTCCGCCTCACTGTAGGCTCTGTGAATGGCCTCGACATCGTGCCCATCTACCAGAACGGCATGCCACCCGAAGGCCCGAACCCGCTCGGCATACACCTCACCGTGCCACTGCAGCATAGTGGGACCGCGCTGCCCCAGCCGGTTCATATCTAGAATGGCGATAATATTATTTAGCTGATAGTGACTTCCGATCTGCAAGGCTTCGTAGTTGCTGCCTTCCGCCATTTCGCTATCTCCAAGCAGCACCCACACTTTCAAGGGCAACTTGTCGAGATATTTGGCACTGAAGGCGATGCCCACAGCTGCCGGTAGGCCTTGCCCTAGCGAGCCGGTGGCCACATCCACATAGGGCAAGAGGGGAACCGGATGTCCCTCAAGACGGCTTCCGAACTTGCGCAGGCTCATTAGCTCTTCATCCGTAATAGCACCGGCCGCTTTAAACATGGCATACAGCAACGGCGCGGCGTGCCCCTTGCTGAAGATAAGTCGGTCATTTCGTAAATTGTGTGGGTCGTTGAAATCGTAGTGAAGATGGTCGGCTAGAAGCACCGCCATAAGGTCGGCCGCCGACATCGAGGAGGTGGGGTGACCAGAACCTGCTGCCGTAGTGCAACGAATGCTGTCGGCGCGTAGTTGGGTTGCCAAAGCACGCCACTGCTCCGGTGAATGGGTCATTTTCTAACAAGTCTCCTTTCTCTCACAGGGGGAAGATTTTCGTGTTGGAACGAGTGCTCTTACCTCTCTTCCATTGTACCTTCTTCTCGCGCTTCCTAAGACCTTCGCGCCTTGAACCGCCCTCTCTGTTTGCCTTTGTTTGATTTTCACACAATTAAAAACAGAAGAAATACAGAATCTAGCCGCAAATTTATTGTTATTATACACAAAGATACACGACACGACAAATGTTTAGCCCCATTAAGCCATAAAAAGTTCCTCTCCTAAGCTTAGGAGAGGAACTTAATAAGGTCACTAGCAACAAATGGGATCGGTCTTCCTACGGCACATTACAGTTCGGGTCTACCACCGGGCGTTCGCGACAGTCCTTCCAGCCTGAGGGACGTGCATAGCTCACGATAGCGTTTTGTGGCATAAACTTCGCATGCCCATCGGCATAGAGAACGTTCGGCCCCCCATGAGGTTGAACCCATGGGTTATAGTTTAACCAGCGCAGACGCGACATGCCGTCATTATGGTTTGCTTCCGGCCCACCATTGTCCCAGTCGTTGTAGATGCCGCTGGCAAAGCCCTCCACCACCATGGATATCTGAGCAACGCCTGCTGGAGCTGCGGTTAAGGCCGCGATCTTGCTAAAGCCATAATTGGCATTTTGAAGATACTCGCTGAACATGTAGCTCAAGCCCTTCGTCCCATACCAACGATTGGCCGTATTTTGACTAGGGCACTGCAGCAGTTGTACATTTTTAATGTAGGGTTGAATAGGGGTATAGAAAACCGAATCCCAGCCCCCACCAGGCGAACCAGGCCAAGCCTGCCACGGCCAGCACGTGGGGCATGAACCAAACGGTACACTGGGCAGCGTTTCATCGTAGTCCTGTGCGTACATCAGAAACGCCAATCCTATCTGCTTCTCGTTGCTTAAGCAGCTGTTCGTTCGAGCCGATTCACGTGCTCTAGCGAAGACGGGAAATAGAATCGCTGCGAGTATCGCTATGATCGCGATGACGACAAGCAGCTCAATGAGAGTAAAACCTTTTCTCACTTCTTGCTCCTTTCTCTACGATTTTTGCAGCTCTTTCTTTTGAGTGTGCATGGTGCCTAGAAATCCAGAACTTCTGAAATAAGCCGTTTGTTCTAGATATCTCAGGCACACAATTATTATATCAAAAACACTTCTAATTGTCAAATAAATGGTGGCATCATGCTACCCAAACAAAGTATTTCAAGTAAAATTTCGTGTATTAGGTAATGACCTATTTGAGTGCCGATAGAGATACCGAAAGACCGTCCTATCTACTTCGATTCGACCACGGCTTTAGGGTATGCTACATTCATCGAGCTTTCATGGCCTAACAACTCTACAATCGCAAGGAGAGATTAGATGTATCGAGAGACCACGCTGAGTTTCCCAAAACAGCTTTCCTGGACGAGCTTGCGCTCGTGGAAAGGGGCGCTTCTGTTTACTGCGCTCACCGCTTTTGGAGCGCATCTCGCCATACATATTCCACCAACACCGGTGCCCATCACGCTGCAGGTGTTTGCAGTTCTGCTCTCCGGGCTTATTCTGGGTGCACGCTGGGGATTCGTAGCTCAAGCGCAGTATGTGGCTCTGGGGGCCTGCGGAGTGCCGATCTTCGCATTCGGCAACGCGGGATTAAGCGGGCCTTCCGCCGGCTACCTATTGGCCTTTCCCCTGGCTGCATGGCTGATCGGTTGGCTTACTCAAAAGAGGGAATGTAGCGGACTACAACAGCTTGCCGCCTGCGGATTGGGGATAGCCGTTATCTACGGCCTTGGATGTACCTGGCTAGCCCTCTATGCGCATCTTTCGGCTCAAAAAGCGTTTCTTGCCGGGGCCGCCTGGTTTCTGCCCTTCGATGCTGCCAAGGCCGGCCTTGCCGTGGCGCTAAGTCGCCTGTGGCGTGCTGCAGGCGACTAAAGTTCGCCTTTTAGTCTTCCAACAGGGCGGTTGGCCAACCGCCCTGCTCGAACCACAGCCGCCAATCTACGCCCACGTCGCAACTTCTGCAGACGTTTTTGAAGCCGACGCATCTCCTCCTCCACACGTTCCGCACTGGAATCGAGCAATAGGCATGTCTCCGTCACAAGACGCAGGGTTGCCGCGTTATCGGCGAGTTGCCCTTCCATCCGGCACCGTTCGAGCAGTGCGGGCAACTCCGCGGCAAGCGCTCCTAATGCGCTGAACTCGTTGCGCGCAACGGCCTGTTGTATCCGTTGTGCGAGAAGATGCATGCGTTGTAAAGCGGTAGAGACCTCTGGCAGGTTCGCATCGGCTTCTTCAAACATGGCGATCTCCTAAGCGTGTTGCTTCTGGAAGGCTCTCCGCCGTCTGCAACACGGTCTGTTCCAGCAGCTTCTGAGCCGCCTCCGCCCAAGCATCGTGCAAACTCTGTAGCATATCCCGAACCAGTTGAACCCCCTCTTGCTTATCGTAAAGGTTGGCCAACACAAGCTGTTCGAGCATATAGAGATAGATGCGACGTAGATTCACCGCAAGTTCGCCTCCTGCCTCTTGGTTCAAAGACCCTATCAGCTCCCCGATAATCTCCTGCGCTTTCACTAAGTTCGCATGTTGTGCGGTGAGATTCTTCTGGGCCATAGCCTCAAGGGCTTGATCGCAAAAACGGATGGCGCCCTCATAAAGCAGGAGAACGAGTTGGGCCGGGCTGGCCGTCTCAATTTGCGTTTTTCTATAGCGATGGTTGCGGTTTTTTAAGCTTGCGTGAGGTGTAGAACTGCCTTGAGTCTTTGCACTTGGAGTGGCTAGTAGCAGATTTTGCGATGCGTCTGACCTTCTCGAATTCATGGCAGACGTTACTTCCCCTTCAAAATAGTTTCATAGCGAAATCGGTATGCGTTTTAAACGAGTGCTCGCAGAGGGCCTAAGGCCCTCCGCGCCTGAGCACAAAAGACACTTAGCCACCTGTGCTGCCGCTGCTCCCCGAAGAAGACGAACTCGAAGAGGAAGAGGACGGCAGTAAGCTGGCCCCGAACATGGCAAGTCCAGCACTTGATGCCCTTAAGTTAGAAACGACCTGTTCCATATTCGTAAACTCCTGAAGCCACATCTGTTCCTGAATGGCGATATTGGCTTCAATATCGTTAATGGCCTGCTGATCGTCCTGATATTGCGTCTGCATCTGATTGACGGCAAGGGTAAGCGCACCGGTAATGGGATCGGTCTGGGTGTTAAGAAAGTTCTTCAACATATCTGCCACACCGCTCGTAAAACTGACCGTTCCATAGGTGCCGGGTTGTGTGGCCGTCACACGCACCTCCAACCCCACCGCGCGTCCCTGGCCAACTCCATTGGTTCCTTGCTGGGTATCGGTGAGAAACTGGCCGTGGCCCGTGGCTACCTCCCCGTTAATGGTTCCCGCCACATCCTGGCCACTCACCTGTTGAATCGTTGTGCCGATTCCGGTCGAGCTTGCCGAAGCTGGGGCGGAGGAGACCACATCGAAAGTGGCCTGGCTTCCATACTGCTTTGATGTGAGCTGCAGACGCCCTTGAGAATCCAGAGAAGCCGAGACCACCGCGCTGATGACCGGGTCAGAATTGATTTGGTTTACCACATCACTTGCCGTGCTTCCCGCATGGAGCGTAATACTCGGCCCTGTCAATGTTCCCGAGGTCATCGCGGGCGTGCCGAATAAGGGGCCTCCAAAGGTAAGGGTCTCATCGGTTGCAAGAGGCTGAGTTTGAGGCGAAGCCACTGTAAGCTGCGCCTGTGTGGCCGGTTGGGTGATGACGATCGCATAACCTTGAGGAGGGCTAGGCTGTGTGTTAGGTCCGGAAGTCACGAACTGCACATTGGGATCGGTTGCCGAGCCAGAGGACTGAAACAGCTGCGCCACCCCCTGCAAGTTAGTAGAAAGCGCTTGGCTAAGAGCATTTTGGTCAATGTTGAGATGGCCTGTCTGATCGAGTGTGATACCTATCTGCGAAAGAAGGCTTAAACTCGAAGGTAAGCCCGGCACCTGCCCAGTAACCATTTCGGTTAGTGTGTTCTTCAAGCTCTCGATGGTCGAGTCGCCGAAAAGGATGCCCGTCTGACCTGTGTTCGGGTCGTACTGCGACTGCTGATCGATCATATCAATCGTGCTGTTGAAGGCCTGCACGAAGTTTTGAATGTCATTTTGGATCGTGCTCGTATCGCTAGATATGGTAATTGTTGCCGTTGCAGGCCCAGAAGAGCTGCTGGAAGCCTGCAGCAGATTGATTGTCACCCCAGAGATCGCATCGGAAAACGAGTTGGTGGGTCGCGTGGCGGCGATGCCATCTAAGGTAAAGCTGGCATCCTGGGCCTGTGCAAGCTCTCTGCCTTGCGCCAGATTCACTTGGTAGATGCCCAAATCGGCCAGCACATTGTTGCTATCCACGAAACCGGTAGCGCCGGCGATCTGAAGTTGCTGCTTCGCCTGACCGGTATAGGGGTCGGTTACATTTTGCACCGATGCTGCATTTGTGCCAAGCGCTGCGTTGATCGCCGAAGCGATTTGGCTCAACGACTGACTGAGGTCAATATGCACCGTTTGAAAACTGCCGTTATTTAGCTGTATCTGTACGTCGCCGGCAGGCGCGCTTGAAAGACCTTCCAAAGTGTAGATTGGGGTGACACTATCTGTAAATAGATCGGAGCCTGCGCCGCCTCCGCTGGAGGAGAGCGGGTGACGAATGCGACCGCCCGTCCCCGCGATGCCGAGTTGCTGCAACAGATTGCCGTTGCCCACATCGGCGATGCTGATCTGAGCTGCCAACCCGGTATTCACACTGGCGATCGTTAGATAGTACTGCCCCTGCGATGGGGAAATAATGGCCGCACGAACGCCGGCCTGCGCCGAATTGATATTTGTTGCCAACGATTGCAGACTATCCGCAGCACTTACATTGATAGCCTTGCCGTTGATCAATAGCTGTCCACTGAAGCCAAGAGGAGCGGTTTGGCTGGTCTGTGGAGCGGTGCTGATCATTTCAGCTTGTGCCAGTGCATTTACCGTAATGGTATGCGTTCCCGCCTGCGCACCCGGCTGCGCAGTTGCCGTAACCACATTCTGGTTGCTCGAACTCACCGTCATTGCACGAAACGTGCTGTAGGTATCCAGGTTGAGAGCTGCCGTCTGCAGGGTAAGCAGCTGTGCGCTCAGAGCGTTGTAGGCGGCCTGACGCGCCTGTATCTGCTGCATATCCTGCTGATAGATCGTCTCCGGCTGACGGGCAATGGTGGCCATCTCTTGGATGATCTGATTCGTATCAATGCCCGTGCTTAAACCGGAAAAGCTCACCAACCCAGCCCCCGGAATGCTTACACTATTGCTTCCAGCGGTTCCTGTATTCGATAGATTAGAGGAATTGCTGGAACTTGAGGAGGCCGTGTTGGAGGAACTACTAGAACTGCTCGGCGAGTTGCTCGAACTGCTTGAATTTACCGGATTGACCATTTTTCCCACTCCTTACATCCACGTTTCCTAGCCAAAATGATGTAGAAAGGAGAGACGGATTTATGTCCGTCTCTCCAATAGCTCGTTCCAGACTACTGCAGGAGCTTGAGCAGTAACTGCGGAGCGGTATTAGCTTGTGCCAACATCGCCGTTGCCGACTGCTCGATAATCTGGTTCTTCGTTAGGTTCACTACCTCCTGAGCCACATTCGTATCCCGTATCTGGCTCTCCGAAGCCGAGAGGTTCTGTACCCCTATCCCCA
>Ga0209061_1001036_pt1 | contig 52485 bp, 64 predicted proteins | sample Coa_R1_10_FD_187157 | JGI IMG/M metagenome (GOLD analysis project Ga0209061, IMG submission 187157) | Surface soil microbial communities from Centralia Pennsylvania, which are recovering from an underground coalmine fire - Coalmine... | ecosystem: Environmental > Terrestrial > Soil >...
ATTGCGATTGCGGTTCAATTCCAATCTGTCACACTCCTTAGTTCTTTGCGAATCTGCGAATTTTTGAAGAAACTCTCTGTTTGGAGTTGCAACGAGGTGTAGGATTTGAAAGCAAGGGATATATTGCCCACCTCCGGCGCCTTTCCTTCCCTCGTCAAAGAGTAAGATTATTGCTCTTTAGGCGCAGCCGAGCTGCGATCAGAGTATTTCCAGTTTACAGTGGTCACGCTCAACTTTTTCGCGTTGTCAGCCAACATACCTGCATACCCTTTGCTCTCTCTCCGCGGTACTGCTGTGATCACTTTTTTCCTCTGGCAATTCTTGCATCAGATGGAATCCTTTCCTGGACTCGAACTATCCAGAATGACGTCACCTGTATTCAGAGGAGGTCTTGAATTTTTCAAGATTCTGAGCGAGAATACGATTACGGCTACGAAGATAACAAGAAGTATCAATCGCTCCCCAAGACCGCCCGCATTAATAGGTAGACCAAGAACCACATATCCAATAAGCAGAGCAAGTAAGGTCACAAGAAATCTGCTGCGGCTAATCTTCTGCGAAACAAGAAGTATGCCCACCGGCGCCGAAATGAAAAAGAGTAAGCCGCCGAAACCGTGGATCGTCCCGTGCAGCGTGGGAGGAGCACCGGGCAGGTTGGTAGTAAAATAGGAATCCATAACGAGAATGAGACCAGCAAAGAATACGAAAGCGGGACCGACTCGAGACTTCCTTTCCTGCCTAATCTGGTAGTAAGCAACAGAGAAAGCAATGAATCCAATTCCTGCGATGAGAAATCCCAAGTTCATCGGAATTGCAAAACGACCTACACCATAATCGCTCGCTGCGTCCGATATCGGGTTATAGTCCCTGTCGAATAAACTGAGTACAAGTATCACCAGTCCAAAATAAGAAACAGCTAGAATTGAAAAAGTCAAGAGCATTCTTGAGATAGGATTTATCTCTCCTGCCGAATTCTTGTTTTGGCTCAATTCCGACACACCAAGCATCGGACGAAGAGAGTTAGGCATTATAAGCTATTTGAATCAAATCAAATAAACTCCCGGCCTGGAAAGTGAACCAGTCATTCCGCTTTGAGAACCTCTGCCGCTCGGCCTTGGCTACAAGTCATACTGCGTCAAGTCGAGCAAAGAAGTAGTGGCGTCCGTCTCTCAATATTAGTCAAGTCAAGGATTGGGAGGACATGCACATTCGGGTTGTGGAAAACTAATGTGAAATAGAAAATGGTAGCCAAAGATACCCGCATAGCCAAAATGACAAAAAGGCTCTCTTCACATTTCTTCAAGGCCCTTGTTCTTTCGAGTATGTTGGCCTGGTCTTCAATGCAGGACACGTCCACGGTGTCAGGCGGAGAAGAAATGGAGAAGCAAAATGAACGAATTCTTCGACTCGGGAGCAGCATCAGAAGACGAGGAATAATAACTGTAGTAAGAAGAGTGGACTCGAATCGACTTCGGCTGAAACAAGTCCCAGGGTTGCAGGGATGGGCGGTAGCGCCGCTAAAGAGGATGCCTATAGACTGTCTCGAAATAAGGGACGAACACTTTCCTATATAGTAGGGCTGCCCTAAGCAGTCGCGGTTTCCTCTCTTCGTCGTTCTTCTTCCTGGACTCTCTTCAACTTCTGGTATTCCTGCTCGGTCTTCCTCTCAACGCAGTCCAGGCCTGAATAGGGTGTAAACACACAAAGGTAATGCACTACCAGTCCTGATCCCCAGGCCAAAAGCGGAATAACAAACCAAGGGAATATCCATACGTAACCGCCACCACTGAACCACCAATACAAGAAAAGAAGCGAATTTACAACCGCGTATGCAGCAAGATGCATATACAAACCAAGCTTTCCTGCCGCAATTTCTCTGGCTTCTCTCCTCAGTTCGGCATCAGACGCGCTCCCCCAAATTTGTACTCTCCTCCGGGTGTTGAGAAGTCGGAGCCACCGTTTAAACACCAACCACGATTATCAGTATTGATAATTTCTCCTAATTTTGAGAAATTGCAATGACAATGGCAAGCGGGTGCAACATCCTAAACAACGGGAGAGTCGATGCCCCCGAAGCTGAAGTATTGCTTGGTTGCTGTTTCCCGAAGATCGATTAATCAACCAAGAGTGAATGGGGAGATCATTTCCGCATTCACTTTTCCACCTCATCTCGGAAGGCCATATTCTCAGTTTTGGAGATCGTATTCCCACCTTATATGGAATCGAGACGCATCAATTAACACATAGGAACGTGAAAAATCGAAAGATGGGTTCGATATCGCAAGCAAAGACCCTGGGAGGAATTGGGGCAATACTCATCCTGCTCTCTTTTGTTCCATACGCGGGTGGAGTATTCGGTATAGTTGGCTTTGTCATGGTACTTGTCGCCGTCAAGTACATCGCAGACGATGTAAGGGATGGCGGGATCTTCAACAATATGGTCATTGCGGTTGTCCTTTCGATTGTGGGCATCCTGGTCGGCTCGCTCGTCGCACTGCCTACGGTGATTAGCGCATTTACAAGCGGATACTTTACCGGACCGAACTTCACTCCCTCACCGAGTATAACCACCGCACAGTGGATCGCATTTGGTACGGCAATCGGTGTTGGGCTATTCGTGGCGTGGGCATTCTTCATAGCGTCCGCGGTCTTCATGCGGAGGAGCTACAGGACGATCGGGTCAAAGGTCAACGTAGGCATGTTCGGCACTGCTGGATTACTCTACCTCATCGGTGCCGCTACGACAATAATAGGCATCGGATTCGCATTACTGCTCGTGGCAGAGATCCTGACTGCAGTGGCATTCTTCTCTTTGCCGGAACAGGTACAGAGAGTTCCGCAAGCGGGCGAAGCGCAGACGCTTCCACCTAGCCGCTGAGAAGGCAGGAAGAAAGAGAGAGGGCGGTGGTGCTACTAGAATGACTTCAGCACCAGAAGAAGAGGAGAAAACGACTTCGGGCAGGAGCGGGCCTCCGGAGGGAATGGGCTGGAGGGTGTCGGTGTCAATAGTCACCTTATTTGGGGCAATTATAGCCGGAATTGTGTGGCTGTTCTTCTACGCGGCCAGCCTCAACGCCTACCAGAACATCGCCATAGCCGTGGTGATCACCCTGGCCTTCATCGCGATAATGGGAGCCACCTGGGCCCCTTGGGGAATGAGACACGCGTCATTGTGAGGGGAGTCAGAACAAAATGACTGAATCAAAACTTGAAACTGAAGATCGCTTGGAAGCACCCAAGAAGATCGAAGCAGTATGTGGCTCGAAACGACCGCTTGTGTTATTTCCTCTCATAGCAGCCCAGGTACTGCTAGCGTTCATCTCCATTATTGCGGGGGTCATCATGCTTCAGGATCCTACAAGTAGCGCAATGGGAGGGCAATCTGTCCTTTCCATCCTCACAAGAAATCTTCCGTTCATACATGATTTTCTCCCGATAGGAATCTGGCTCATCACTGTGTACGGAATCTTTCCGATCATTAACGCAATCGGCCTCTGGGGTTTGAAACGATGGGCGTGGTACGCATCGGTGTTTCTAGGGGCAGTTGTGGTCACTTGGATAAGCATTGAGATTCCAATGTTTTATTCGCTCGGGTTCACATTCTTCTATCCGCTTATCGGCGGGATAGGGATCGCAATCCTCGCACTTTCTTTGCTGCCACCAATTAGGCGTTCGGTTGGCTTGTGAAAAGAGTCTGTGTTGAGAATTGACAGCTACGATTGAAGAAATTTCGAAGGAGAAGGGGCGAATATCAGGCTTCGTCAGGCCTGGGTATGAGGCAGTTCGAGAAGCTTTCACCAAGAATTTTGAGCAGGGCAAAGAGATAGGTGCAGCATGTTGCGTTTACTATCGTGGCGAGAGAGTGGTAGATCTTTGGGGCGGAATCAGAGACAAGTCGACAGGCGAACTTTGGGAAGAAGATACAATGGTTATTGTTGCTTCCGCAACGAAAGGGCTCGCAGGCCTGGCTATGGCTCTCGCGGAGTCCCGGGGACTGTTTGAATATGACAATCTTGTTTCAAAGTACTGGCCGGAGTTTGCTCAGCATGGCAAAGACAAGATCACTATTCGCCAACTTATGGCGCATCAAGCAGGACTGTTTGCGCTTGATGAACACATAGATTTGAAAACAGAAGCCGACCTTGACAAGCTTGCAATAATTCTGGAGCGACAGAAACCTGCTTGGAAACCTGGAACGCGCCAAGGGTATCATGCCATAACTCTTGGATTTTATGAGAGTGAGTTGCTTCGGAGAGTCGATCCGAGGCATAGAAGTTTAGGACGGTACTTCCATGAGGAAATCGCTACTCCTTTAGGTCTGGACTTCTACATCGGACTCCCTTATGAGATTCCGAACTCAAGGCTGGCTAGAACCTACACCGCCAAAAATCCTGTACCCGCGGCATTCAAAGCACCCATCCGTCTGGAGCTCTCAATCTTGAATCCGCGTTCTCGGATAAATAGGGCATTATGGGGAGACCTGCCCACTGACAAGGAGCACATCTATCCTCGTAATGTAGAAGTTCCTTCGGGCGGAGGAATTGGGACTGCTCGCGCAATCGCCAAGGCATATGGCGTGTTCGCTACCGGAGGAAAAGAGCTAGGACTACGGGAGGAGACTTTGCAACTTCTGATGGCACCTGCGATTCCACCTTCTAATGGATTCTATGATGAAGTAATGAAATTGGACGGGATGCAAATGTCTCTCGGCTTCATGAAACCCAGTCTCGTGAATCCCTTTGCGCACCCGAGCTCTTTTGGGATGCTTGGCTTTGGTGGATGTATTGGTTTTGCCGATCCTCATTCCAAGGTTGGCTTTGCATATGTTCCAAATCGAACCGACTTCTACTTGATGGATCCGAGACAGAACGCGCTACGTCAGGCAATGTATCGTTCAATCGGCAAGACAAGACCGTTCTTTGAGCAAGAATAAGAAAAAAAGGAAGTATCTGGATAGAATTTGACCGTAGCAGTATCACAAGATAGAGAAAGAATCAGCGTAGAAGAGTATTCTCGTTATGACGGTGTTGCCCTTGCTAATCTGGTTGGGCAGAGAAAAGTGTCAGCAAAACAACTTGCTTTGCTCTTTGTGGAAGCAGTGGAAAAAGTCAATGCCAAAATTAATGCGATCGTAGAAGTCTATTCTGACCGTATACAAGGACTCGATGATAGCCTAATCCCTTCTGGCCCCTTTGCCGGAGTGCCCATGTTGATGAAGGACATCGGGGCAAGCGAAGGAGGTCGACGCCAAGAGAGTGGATCTAGGCTGATGAAGGGTCACGTGGCAGACAAAGACTCATTCTTGACGGAGCTTTTCAAGAAGGCGGGATTGACTCTACTTGGTCGCACAACAACTCCTGAATTTGCATTAGGTGCTTCAATAGAGTCAGCCCTACTGGGTCCGACTCGCAATCCGTGGAACCTTGAGATGATGGCTGGAGGTTCCAGCGGCGGATCGGCGGCGAGTGTTTCAGCTGGAATAGTTCCTGTGGCACATGGAAGCGATAATGGAGGCTCGCTTCGCATTCCAGCTAGTGCATGTGGTCTTGTCGGATTGAAGCCTTCCCGAGGACGAGTAACACTTGGACCAGATATCGGGGAGCTGTGGCCGGGAATGTTGCAGGAATTTGTTCTGACTCGAACTGTCCGCGATACGGCTTTGATGTTAGATGTGGTTTCGCAGCCTGCACCTGGTGATCCGTTAGTCATAATTCAACCAAGTCGATCTTATCTACAGGAAGTGAATGCTCCAATAGAGAAACCTCTCAAGATAGCTTGGGCAACTGATTCATGGCAACCCGGCAGCCATGTGGATCCCGAAGTAATTCAGAGCGTAGAGCAAGTAGTTGGTGAATGTGAAAGGGCAGGGCATAAAGTTGTTGAGGCCAGCCCCATATTTGATTATGAGGAGTACTTGCGCGCAACATGCGTAGCTTGGTCGTTCGGATTGTACGCTGGGATGGACATGTTCGCTGCTATGATAGGAAGAACAATCAGTGAAGAAACACTGGAACCAGTAATGCTCTCATTCTACAAATACTCCAAGGGGCTCACTGCCGCTGACATGTTCATGACAGAATTCGTCTTGAACAAGTTTAGGCGAACATTCGGGAAATTCTTCGAGCAATATGATATCCTGCTCACTCCCACTTTGGTCAAACTACCACAGCCTCTTGGCACGTACACGAAAATGCGAACGGACATCGGCTATGTTGACTACATGCGTCTTCAAGATGAAATTCGAATACACCCTCCCGCAGCTAACATCACTGGACAGCCAGCCATATCATTGCCTCTAGGACAGAGCAAATCAGGTTTGCCAATAGGAGTGCAGTTCATGGCTAGGTTTGGGGAAGAAAGCACGCTCGTTCGGCTTGCAAGATGGTTTGAACAAGAAATGCCTTGGCGCGATCGAATCCCTCCTGTCCATGCAGGACGGTAGCGGAGAACAAGGCATGCAATACGCAAGGCTAGGCAACAGCGTCCTCAAGGTTTCAAGAATTTTCTTAGGCGCTATGTCCTTCGGAATTAGATCAGAATGGGTGGTCGAAATCGACAAAGCTGGACCAATAGCGCAGAGAGCTCTTGGCCTGGTCATAAATTTCTTCGACATGGCGAACGTCTATTCGAACGACCGCTCTGAAGAAATACTAGGCGAACTGATGTCCGAAGCGCTGTCCGAATCTTGTGGTTGCCTTTCAGCATTAAGATTAAAATTATCGTAAAAAAACTCAAATCTGCAGGAATGGAATAATAGCCCCCTCGGCGGCTCATCTTGTTTGTGGGTGAGACAGATTTCATCGTAGCAGGTATCTGACGGGAAAACAACGAACGCCGAGCCCTTTAGAATGAAAGCGTTCTCCCGTTTCGATCGAGTTTCCTGCGAGCCCGGAGAACTCCTTTCGAGATAAGCCTATTAGTAAGTTATGATGATTCTCCTAATTGGAGGTATTGCTAGTAATTTGGCGAAGGCAAAGATTACCAGAAACTACCAAGTAACAATACCAGAAGAAGTCAGAAGGAAGGTAAAACTTGCCGAGGGCGATACCGTCGAAATCGAAGCGGTAGGTGCGGAGCAGGTTCTTTTGAAAAGAATCATACCTCTAGAGGAGCTAGAGGGAGTTTGGGCGAATGATCCTTCGATAGATAAATCCATGGAAGAGGTGGGGGAGCTTTGGGAGAGCTGGAAGATTCAGTCAGAGAAAAAGAAGAGAAAGAAATCTGCGTAGACACGGACATTCTGATAGACTTCCTGAAGGGGAAGGGACCCGGGTTGCCCGCTTACAAACGATGGAGAAACGAGTCGTCGGTTGCGATTACATCTGTCACGGCTTTCGAGCTGCTTGTCGGGGCTAGAGGTTCAGGACAAAGGGAAAAAAGGTACGAGGAAGCACGTAGTCTGATAGAACAGCAAGGCAATGTGCTTCCATTTGACAAGAGTTCGGCCGAGAAGGCATCCGAAATAGGCGCTGAACTCAGGCAGCATGGAAAAGGGATCGAAATCAGAGACTTGTTCAACGCCGCTATATGCATCAGCCAAGGCATTCCTCTTCTCACAAAGAACAAGGAACACTACCAGCGAGTAACTGGTCTAAAATTGGTTCCTGTTTGAAGAGTGTCGCTGTTCGGATCGTGAGTTTGAATGCAGGTACCTCATTTGCAAGCGGCCTTCGTAACATAGCACAAACAGGTCTCGCATCTATCACCACTTTCTTCAGGTGGAGCGTGGCAAATGCAACCAATGCTGCGAACTTTGCAATTCTCTATCTGTGGGAAACATAGAGACGAAAGGTGTGAAGCTTCTTGGAGTCTGGGCATTCCGCCGAGGCCTACGCAAGGATAGCCCGAAGCTCGAAATCCTCAGTGTGCGAGAAAATTCTCCCGTACCGAGTTGTGAAGAAAATCAGAATTCACAAAAGAAACTGCACTGTTGTAGCTAGTGTTTCTTTTTCTTGTTGCTCAATATGTAGTATCGGCCGTTCTGTGTCGCAACCACACCGGCGCGGACGCATGTTTTGAGCCACTTTTCGTTAAGTGCGAGTTCTTTGGGTGTTTTAGCAGTCTCTTCGGAATTAGCTCCTGCTCGTTTGAGTTTTCTTTTAGTAAGAGCCATTATTGCCACTATCGTTCCTTCCCACGTGACATTGTGAACAACCTTTCGGCAGGAGAAAAGGAAACCCGAATATAAAACTACGAAGGACACATACTCGAAGAAGTATCGGTGTCCTCAATCATACCAAATTCCAATGTTGGACAGGATAGGAACTATTCAAACAAGAAGAAGGTATCAAGTCTCAAAGTCATTACGCCAGAATAGACCTGATTGTTGTCATAATGGCGAACCTGATTAACGCGGTGATGTCAGCTCTGTTTGCCGCAAGGATTTCTGGTTTACCACAGGTTCAGTACGTCCTAGGCATTCTGGCCATGATCGTGGGCTTCGCCTTGGGTTACATAGCATTCCTCAATGTGAAGAAAAAAGAGACATATGGGAAACTTTACTTCTCATACCGATTTTCCTTTTTTTCATTGTCGAACTCTTTCTGGACTATATTCTCACTCTTAACTTCCGAAGCACTCCCATAGCAGGACCATACGTTCTGCTCTACTATGTCGGCCTCTGGGGCCTCATAGGGTACAGCTTCAGGTTTGAAAAGAAGTGGGGGTTTGTCACTCTGGCAACATATTTCGGCAACATGATCATGTCGATATTGCCGTACATCATCTAGTTCGATCTTGATGTAATGCTCATAGTCTGGCATCACCAAAAGTGATAGTCAAGTGTGTACAGAAAAATGGTGTGAAAAGAAAATGACCCATGGCAGCCGGGCCGGATTAGGATCAAGGAAATCACCGCTTTCTTGTACCTCTTTGGAGTCTTCTAGCCTTTCAGTCCAGCTTACGTCGTGTGTAAGAAGAACCACCGAAATTGCCGAACCGACCTCCTGTAGAGTAAGCGGCCTCATGCCGCGTTAGCGCAAGTCTGTTCCGCTAGCAGAAAAGAAATTAGAAGAAAGGAAGTTCATGCAAGATTACGTTGGTTATCGACGGCAGCCTACAACTCGTTCCTGTACTTACACGCCCATGTAGCAACATTTTGCAAACGCGACCATTTGCGCCAGGTCGGTGATGCCGCCATCATAAAGTCTGAATGATCTCCTTATCTGGTCCAGTATCCGCTCTTCGACGAGGCGGAACCCTCCGCAACTTAGAATCGAGCTAAGAGCGCGAACAACATCGAGGGGTCGCTTCTGGAATTGCTCTCCGGGAAGATTGCATTTTGCCTGGACTGCGTTGTAGAGGGCAGTGACCTCCTCTCCCCCGAGGGTGGAAGACAGGGCTCTGTCTATGATCTCAAACAGGGTCGCGTTGAATCCATCATCGTAAACTGCGAGCAACTCTCTCTACGCACTTTCCCTTATAGCAAAGAAAGGACTCTTCCCCGTTTGTAAGGGTTCTTTCCGTTCCGCAGAAAATCGCCGACTATTACCCTCTAGATCGGCATTGAATAACACGGAAGATATACACCCCTGAGGGAGGGGTCCATTGTCAGTTCTACGCTCTTAAGGAAGTGAATTCGACGCTCAGGCAGAAGAATCAGAAATTGAATCAAAACGCCGCAATGGTGGAACTGATTTTATACCTACGTGCAATATCCCCAATTTATGAGGAAGATAATCGCGTCCGAGTTCGTCTCTGCCGATGGCTACATGTCGGGGCCAAAGGAAGACATGGGCTGGGTAATGAACAACTTCAACGAGGAGATGGGAAAGTACGCCGGCGATTTGATGGAATCGATGGACACAGTCCTGCTCGGGCGAGTAACCTATGGAATTATGGCTGGGGCGTGGCCGAACATGACTGAAGAGTCGTCTCCAGGTGCGACAAAGATGAACAGCGTTCGCAAAGTGGTAGTCTCAAGTACACGCTCAACGCAGCGCCTTGGGGCAAGTACGAAGCCGCGCGGATCATCAAGAACAACGTTGAGGAGGAAATCAGGCAACTGAAGCAGATGCCGGGAAGGAACATTGTGATTTACGGAAGCGGTACTCTGGTCCACAGCCTGACCGAGTTGGGCCTGATCGATGAGTACCAACTACTCGTCCATCCCTTCTTACTGGGGGGAGGGAAGCTGCTCTTCAGACCTATGCGGAGGCAGATCGACCTCAAACTCCTACGTGCTCAGACCTTCGGCAATGGGGTCAATGTGCTTTACTACTCTCCGAAATCGACCGCCTAATGACAGAAGTGCTAGTCGTAGGTTGCCACCTTTTTATCCATAAAACGCTTGCCTCTATCATCACGGTTATTAAACCCGGCCGCAGTATATCAAGCACTGAAACTAATTTTGAATCCTTTACGAGCTCAATTTCGAGCACAGTTCTTAAAGTTGAACATATAGTCGAGACTTTCGAAATTTGGGCCTGTTACCGAAGCTATTTGGACAGGCACGGATTCAAGTGATGGCAATCCACGAAGACTGAGTGATTGTACGGCGCTTTTGTGTTTGCCTAACCTGAGGATATCTTCATCTCAATTTCATCGTCTATCCAATCCTGAACGGTGATCTGGTTCTCAATTATGTCCATTCTTAACGCACTCACCCCATCTGCATTTCTAACCAGATCAGAGATCTCCTTTGCTTCAGTAACATTCTCGCAGTACAAGACGAACATCGAATATTCTTCCGAGAAGGTGTAAGACCACTCTACCTTTTCTCCAATCTTATCCGCAATCAACTCATCTATCTTCTCCTTCTTACGTGGCTCCTTTGAGTAAAGCAACATTCTGTATGCTAGGCCGCCAACCTTCTTCAGATCAATTAGGGCGTGCAGAAAGAAAGCATACCTTTCAACCATCAGGTTTAGCCTTCGGTTTACGGTTCGTGTCGAGGCCTTCGCATCAAATGCAATATCCGCAAGTTTTTTCCGTGGATCCTTCCGGAGAATATTCAGCATGACCCAATCCGTCTTTGTCATCTTCAATTCGCATGGAGGAAAGGTGACGTTCCAGAGCATCGAATGCTTACAGCCGCATATCGACTCCATGAGGCTAATCTGTTTGGCAAGCGCACGTTCGTGTCTGTAATAGATTCCAACCTGCAGGCTCGCTCCGTGAAAGTCCAGGATGGAAATGACCCCATCGATTAGCTTGATTTGTTCTATCGCAGCATTTTTGGCGGATGCATTCTGAACTTCCAACTCTAGGCTAGCGCTCTCTCGCCCGATCAAGTGCGGGTTGATGACAAGTTCCCAGCCCTTCAGAATTCTGGCCTCGCGCATTCGGGCGACTCTGTTTCGAACTGTTTCCTCATCGACTCCGACCTTTCTCGCGATGCTGGAAAACGACTCTCGTATGTTCCACTGAAGCGAGCCAGGGCTTTCAAGCTCTCGCATAATTCTTCTGTCGAGCGAATCTGGTTGGACCATCTTTCAATCGGGGGATCGGACAATCGTTAGTTAAACCTGTCCGAAATTCCGAGCAATAGTAGGATGGAGATTAAGATCTTCTCTTGGCAAGCATAGATACGGAGGAATGGGACAAATGGACAGAAGCACGAATTCTGTTTTATCTTCAGAAAAAGTTGTGATCTCTGAAACCAAGACAAAGCACTATCCTTTTGCAGTTTGGTTGATCTTCGCGGGGCTAGTATACACCGGTTCAGCTCTGCTATTTGGGATAGGAAGGGACCTGGTTACGCGTTCAGCATTCGACATCTTCTTCGTTCCTCTTGTCGGTATTTTTTGCGTCCTGTGTTACATATCCGCAATCAGTACTCTCACGCGCAGGCGTGTGGCGTTCGCTCTGTCACTTATCGTTAGCTTGATCTTCATTATCCCTTCGTTGGCAGTGATAGTTCCAACAGCCTCGAACCCTTCCGATTTTGTCACGTTTGTCATTGGGGTTTCGAGCGTCTCAATACTGACCCTGGTCGCAATTTTTTCGGCTCTCTGCCTAAAGAACGCAAAGAGAGGTTTGTACTCGAAGCGATACCTTTCAACTCCAATCTCTTATGGCGGTCTTCTAGCTTTAGCAGTTGTAGCCCTTCTAATTGGGGCAGTTACGTTTGGTGCCTTGCAGGGCGGTGTGGCTTATTCACAAGTTGGGAAAACCAGCTCTGTGACCATTGTACTCGGCGCAAGTAATCCGAGCAATGAACAGGGGCACTTTACTCCTTCAATAATCACAGTTGTGATTGGAGTCAATAATACTGTAACTTGGATAAACCAGGATTACTCTGTTCACACCATAACGAGCGACCAAGGAAACTTCAACTCAGGTCTGTTGAACTCTGGTGACCATTGGAGCTATACCTTTACCACTCCCGGTATCTATGGCTATCACTGCCTAATACACCCATACATGACTGGAACCGTAAGGGTCTTGGGAAGTGCGTAGACATCATACCCAACTCTTGCGAGATTGACATAAAGCTATGATTAAATAGACAGGGCAGAGAAAACGCGCAACAAAGAAGTGTGATCGGTTATGGCAATAAAAGAATCGGATACACCTCCGGGCGTCGGCGAAGTAAAGAGCAGCGGGATACCCGGCCTCGATGCTCTGCTCAATGGTGGATTTGCGCAGGGCAGAGTCATACTTGTTTTGGGAGAGCCCGGCACGGGGAAGACGATTTTCGTTTCTCAATTTCTCAACTGGGCTGCAACTCAAGGATTTGAGAACAGCATGTTCATTGGAATGAATGAGTCAAAATCGCGTTACATGACCGAAATGCTTGGGTTAGGGATGGACTTTGGAGGGCTAGAGAAGAACGGCAAGTTTGCCTACGTTGATGCTACAGAAGTCAGGCGAATACCAGAACAAGCAAAGGTTGGAAGAATTCATGTTGGAGGCAGAGAACTAGGACTCGTAAACCTCATTGACATGATGCAGGAGGGCATGGGCAAAGTCTCTCCAAAGCGAATCGCTGTGGATTCCATCTCCGATCTTGTTTTCAGATTTCCGACCATCGAGGAGAGGAGACCAGTCATACTCGACATAGTTGAATCGCTCCAAACAACCGGTGCAACCTGTCTACTGACAAGCGAGATCCTTTCCACCGGCGAAGACCGAACGGTCCAGCCTGAAGAATATCTAGCTGAAGGAGTAATACTTCTGAGAAGATTTCAGAAAAAAGGCATGAGGAGCATCCAGATTTTGAAGATGCGCGGCCAGAAGGTTGATACCACGGCGAGGCCTTATACAATAACAGACAAAGGCATTGAGGTTTACGCCAGCGAAGAAATTTATTAGAAATTAATTTCAAAATTTAACGTGAATTTGTTTCATGTCAGAAGAAGCAAGCTCTTCCATACCGTCTCAGGTCGAGGAAGTGCTCAAGTCCACGCAGATTGGGTATCTCTCAGTCATGTCGAAGAAAGGCGACCTTTACAGCTATCCTGTTGCATATCACTATGCCGATAAAAGAGTCTACATGATGACTCCAATAACTTCGGCGAAGATGAAGTTCATGAAAGCAAACCCGAACATCTCCTTTCTTGTAGACAACAAAAAGCTCGCACTGGATGCCTGCGGGGCGATGATTCAGGGTAAGGCGAAGGTGCTCAGCATGGGAAAAATGATTGCCTCAATAATTTCTCTTGGCCCAAAGATGATTAGCTTTGCCAAGAAATATCCGGGAATGTTTACTTTCTACGCAAGAGGAAAATATCTACCGGATGAGAGGAAGCTCTACAAGTACAGGTTCATCAGGATTGATCCGACCAAGTTCGTTTACTGGACTGGATACACCTTTGGAAGGTACATGCCTAGAGAGACGGAAAAGAAAAAGGTACCTGATCTCGAGGATCCGTCAAAGATGGAGAGTCTCGTCGGCCTGTTGGCTACCGTAGATAATGAGGAAGTGGAGGAAGCCACGCCTGATAAATCGCCAGTTGATCAGGATTGGCTGAGCGAGCTAAATTCCGCAGTATCGAGCGGCATCCTCTCGGAAGACGAAATGCGTGTTATAGGCATGTACAAGAGGCCTCTTGGTGTAGCAGACAATGTAAAGCCCGGCGAACTTTCACAGGGAGAGAAGAGCATTCTAAAGAAATGGAGATCCTCGAGAACCTGAATTCACCAGAGATCAGCTTGGCTTCTCTCATGATAACTTTATCTCTGAGAATATTACTCGTGCGAAATAGCAATTGGCTTCCACAGGTATCCAAGCGCTAGACTCGATATTGGGTAGCGATGGATACCCTGACAAATCGACTGTCTTGGTTGTCGGGCCACCAGGCATTGGAAAGGAAGCGTTGGTATATTGGTTCACTCAGTCCGGACTTATCCAAAATGATTTTTGCTTGTGTTAATCGATGATCAAGCGAGAAGATTCCCAAAAATGGACATCAAAAGGAGCGGATCACAACCTTCCACGAAGGGGGTAGCTGAGTACTTTACAGGCAGTGTGCGTATCGACCCTCTGTTCGAGGCGCACGACCCGGCACGCGCAGTCGGCCTCAACGTCACTTTCGAACCCGGAGCTCGGACAGCATGGCACACCCACCCGCTAGGGCAGAAGTTGATCGTGACATCCGGCTGCGGCTTAATACAGAGCTGGGGAGGGCCGATTGAGGAAATCCGGCCTGGTGATGTAGTCTGGATCCCTCCCGGCGAGAAGCACTGGCACGGTGCTACCGCGACCTCCGCCATGACGCACATCGCCATTGAGGAACAGCTCGAAGACGGCAAGATCGCCGACTGGATGGAAAAAGTCAGCAACGAGCAGTCCCAGGCAGCATCAAAAACAACAAAATAAAAGAAGCAGATGAACGAATGCGAAAGCGCAAACTTGGAAGGGACGTTAACTCGAATTCTCGGCCTTCGAGCTTAGCTACATGGGAATGAGCTACGCATCAGGTCGGATAAAAATGAGACTGTTGCTCTAATACGCAATGCCGTCGAACACGGCGTCATATTTTTCCACACAGTCCAGGCCTGCGCTCCGTTTAACGAAGAAAAGCTCGAAGGAGAAGACTTTTTCTTCAGGCAAGTTGTGATAGCCGCCAAGCTCGGAATAGCCTAACCTCAATGATTTCTCTATGAGATGTCAGTGCGCTTAATCCATATTAAGTTCGGCTGGAATTGCAGCGGTTAATGTCAATCGACCATAGGCTCGCACTTTCTTGGTAGACACAACCACCCTTCTAGTCGTAATCAGCACCGTAGTCCAGACCATCGTCCTGGGCGTTACACTCATAGTGTTCGTTTTTCAATTTCGTAGCCAAGAGAGGGTGATCAAAGAATCCTCATACCAAGGATTGATGGGCAGATACAACGATCTAGTCTCGACGCTAGTAGACAGGCCCGAACTTGCGCTTTCCCTCTTTTCTGTGACGGGCTTAGCCGATGAAATGGCGAAGAAAGTGTCCAAAGAAGATATTGCGGTCTAGAGCCATCTCCTTCTCGCTTATGGTATAGTTGAGGAAGCGTACCTCCTGTACGAAAAGAAGTGGATCGGCGAGGACGACTGGCAGCAGTGGTCTGCGTTTCTCGAAAGACTATCCAGGCATCCAATGTTTTCAGAAATTCACAGGATGGCTTCCGGGACTTTTGACAAGAGGTTTGAAGACTATGTCTCAAGCAAGATATTGGCGAAGAAGGAACAGAAGTAAACAAAAGAACTACGTCATGATGATTAACTGAGATACTGAAAGATCAGGACGGGATTCAGACAGGAACTTCTACGGACACGTCGCGTTTGGTATAATATGATTCAGACCATTCGGACTTGTATTTCGCTCTTAACTTGTCAAGAATCTTCTTTGCCTGATTGGGATCCCTTACTAGCGTTGCTTTGGATGCGATTGAAGTATCATCTACGCTGAGTTCAATCCGAGGATCTTTTACTAAGTCCTTGAACCAGTTACTGTCCGAGCCTTTGACGGGAACGAGCTCTACTTTCTTCTCTCCTCCGTCTAAGACAAACCATACTGGAGTCGAAAATTTCTTCTTTGACTTTCGCCCTGTTACGGTTATCTTCACTTCGCCCGATTGTTTCAATTTGCTAAGAAACTTTTCGTGCGCTGAGGGGTCGTTCATATCGTAGAGGACCAAAATGGATGCATGGAGTTGCTTATAATCGTTTAGAGAAAACCAAACGCCGATGCATGCCCATGAGACATGTGGAGAAAGAAAGATCTGCAATCAATGAGTGCATCACATCCTAATTCATTTACGTTATTTCGCGGGTGTTGATACCTGATTCCTTGACTGATTCATTCTTCGCCTTTCCACCAATGCTTGTATCTCTCCTAAATTACATCATTCAGGATGAGCCCTGCATTGCCCGTACCAAGCTCGTGGACGTTGAGACCGTGCCGTCCTCGAACGTTCCGACGAAGGTTACGTTGCAGAGGCTACCAGCGCTAATCGTTTGATTGCCACCCCCGCCCTTGAAATCGATACTGTGCTGCGCGTACATTATCCCGATTGCGTAGTCTCCATCGCCTGCCAAAGAGCCGTTGACGAAAACCTGCAACCTCGATAGCGGAACGCTTGCGTTCACCGAGACGAGTGCGGAAAGGTGCGGAGCTGGATATACGCAGTTCTGCGAACACAGCGAAACGCCAGTCGCAGTAATGTTGGACGGAGATGGTAGCAGCGCGGTCACTGTTCTGGATAGTGTGCCCACCTCACCACTGGCATAAGTGACTGTGAAGGTGACGGAGTATTCCCGACCTGCGACTATCCTCAAAGAAGAATTGCGTATTTGTTGGGATATGTCTTGAAGCCCCTTCTCTTGGCTCGTGGACAGGTAGTACACCTGGACACCGTCGATGGATGCGCTGACGTCCGCGGTCGGTTGCGGGACGTAGATTTGCGACCATAGAGTCGGATAGAACTGGTCGGAGGAGTTCTCCCTGACGGACAGGTAACTTATGCAGAGTGCATGGGAAGCGTCCGAGCAAAGAGCCTGCGATTGACTCGTACCCCCTGTGCTGGCAGGTGCGAGCGTCAATCCCAAGTACGTGCCAAAGATTATTGCAATCAGCAGGATTGGGAGGAAGCCGAGCGTGGCTGCCTTGCTAGAAGAACTCATAGTGTCCCGCCCTGTACATGTTTCCAATAGTGTCTGTGTGAGCGTACGTTGTTAATAAAATCCGAGCACGATTCTCAGCTGCGGGAACAACTGTTTCCAAAGTTTCGTGACCTCTCAGATAATGTGAGCACTGACGCTGCCGGTATTTCATTCTACGCAGTCTCGCTCTTGTTCTACCTGCCAGAACACTTCGGCGGGAGTGTAGGGTAAAATACTCGTAACATGCCTACCCTGTTAAAGTTTTCAAAGATGATTTGACATTGAGATTGAGTAAGATTGGCATCAGTCTCATAGTGGTCGGGCTGGTGTTGATTTTTACTGGTTTCTTCATCAGAACTCTGGACGTCGGTTCCTGCCCGTCCGAAACACCGAGCCACTTCGTGCCCTGCTACCACACGTTTCCGAACACGGACATCTACATTTGGCCGACAGGCACCTTTGTAGCCGAGATAGGCTTCGCGGTGCTGATTGTCGGAATCGCGACATTCTTCTACGGCCATGTGAGAGCGAGAAAGAAGATGAAGACCGTCCCAACCGCTGTCAGCAGGACAGTGGGCGTCTTGGCAATCATTCTCGTAATTGTAGCAGGACTGTTGGGATTCACACTGAGTAATTTTAGCGTGCCAAACCAAGGCGCGACGACCATAGTAAGGACTACAACTGAGACCACCACACTTACAGAAATTCGCCTTCAGCCCCAACCTACCGTCACAGCGACCACCACGGTGGCCAGGGTCTTCGGTCAGGTGACGATTACTGAGGTCTTGATTACCGCAATCGGCACCGTCGGCGGCGGTGGCTTTTGCCAAGGGAACCTTTCGGCCCCAGAGGGTTGCCAGGGCGGTGCGACCCTTGAGGTGACCTATAGCAACTCGACGAGCTACATTCTTCCTTCGACCTTGAATAACGTCATCCTAAATGCAACCGTAACGAGCGTGACCTCTTTCACTACGATGACTTGCGGCAACGCGAGCACCAGCTTCACCACCCTTAGCTACAACTCGACGAGCGGATACGCCTGGGTGCAATGGACTTGGTCCCAGACATGCCACTGAAAAATAGAAAGATGACTACTACACCCACCTGACACCCCACTCCGGGATCGGGACACCGATATCAGAACTTTCGAAAATATTTGGTATTCAAACCGAATATGAGTTCGGATATCTTCCGCTGCTGTAATTATGGCTGAAACCAGGCTGATATCAGATACATGCATAACCATGTGCATTATACTTTTGAACTAGCGAAAGTCGAATTCCATTCTGAAGAATAGGAGGAGCGTGCGAGACCATGATGTCCACACAAGTGCTGGTGGAGAAAGAAAAGGAAGAGCAAGGAGAAAAACAGCTGAGAAGTGAAGACATCAGGCTCTTAACGGGGAGAGGTCACTTTGTAGATGATTATGCTGCGGAAAATCTAGCCTTCATGGCCCTGGTTCATAGTCCATTTGCCCACGCCAAGATCAAGAGAATTGATCTCTCCAAAGTTCGCTCTTCATCGGAATTCATTGCTACACTTACTGGAGAGGATCTAGTGAAGGAGGGTGTATCACCCGTCAGTCACGGCTTCATTCCGCCCAAGCGACCCTGGAAACGCTACCACCTGGCTCTCGGGGAGGTAGGATTTGTAGGCGAACCCGTGGTCGCAATACTTGCAAAAGACAGAGCTTCCGCAGAGGATCTTGTCGATTGGGTCGACGTAGAGTACGAGCAGCTTCCAGTTGTCGCAACTTTAGAGGATGCAAAGCAAGGCAAGGTTCTAGTCAACAGTGGTTGGAAGGATAATCTTTCTTACACGGGTGGGCTGAAGAAAGGTGATGCCGACAAGGCAATTTCTTCTGCTGCGTACGTAATCAACGTAAAAGAGGGAATAAGAAGACAGGATGCTGTCCCGATGGAGACTCATTCCGTCGTTGTAAGTTATGATAAGGAAAGAGATATGTTTGAAGTATTTGCGACGGTTCAATCCGTCCACAGCCTCCTAGATCTTCTCTCATCAGAACTCAAGATCCCCAAGGAGAAATTTCGCGTCAAGGTCATGGATATGGGTGGAGGATTCGGAACAAAGGGCGCGCCAGAGTATCCTTGGACTTTACTTGCGTGTCTATTTGCAAAGAAAACGGGGTTCACAGTAAAGTTCGCGGCGAGTAGAACTGAACAGTTCCTCGAATCTGCTCCGGGTCGCGATGAATATTGCGATCTTACTTTGGCCTGCGACAGGGATGGAAAATTTGTTGCGGTCAAAGCGAGTATAGATTGTGATGTTGGGGTTCCTGGAGGCACCCCCTTCATGGCTACGACGACCGTCGGGGCAATGCCTGGACCGTACGAAATACCAAATCTTGACTTGAAGGTTCAGTCCTATACAACGAACAAGATGCCTGTCGGCCCGGTGAGGGGAGCGGGCATGCCTGAGGGATGCTACTTCACCGAACGCGCCATCGATAAGATGGCAAAGAAGATGGGGTTAGACCCTATAGAACTCAGGCGTCGCAACGTCCTGAGTCCAAAATCGCCTTTCTCCGAGGATTACCAGAGCCTTCTCGACCTGTTGGTCAAATCAGCCGATTATGAAAAGATCCGTGCCTGGCGGGATGATTTCAACTCAAGACACAGGGATGAGAACAACAGACCCACTCGCGTTGCGGGAATCGGTATTTCACTAAACGGCGGAGAAGCGAACTTTTCAATACGAAACTTTCTAGGAGGCATCTCGCTGCGCGGCATAATCGCAATTATCAAATTCATGCCAAGATTAAGAACCTTCAATAGCGAGACAGCTAGGGTGACTCTAAACAAGCGCGGAGAAGTGCAGGTCTACACCGGCTCCTCGCCCCACGGACAGGGTCATGAAACCGCGTTTGCCCAGCTAGCGTCCGAAGAATTAGGCGTTCCATTTGAGAAAGTCAAAGTAATGTGGGGAGATACTACGCTGATACCCCGAGGAATAGGAACGTTTGGAAGCAGGTCAGCTTCCGCGGGGGGAAGCGCTGTTGTTGACGCCTCACGTAAATTGAAGGCTATTCTTCTTGGAAAGGCCTCAAAGCTACTTGATACTGATCGAAACTCGCTTGACATCCGCAATGGTTGCATTGTTGAAGCAAAACAGCCGGAAAAGCCTCTCATCGGATTAGGAGAGATTGTAGATAAACTCGGGATGAGCGAGATCTCAGCAGACTCTAAATTTGCGGCCAAATCAACTGCGTCGCATTCCAGCGGCGTGCATCTTTGTGCTCTGAGTTTGGATACTGAAACAGGAATGGTACGGATCGAAAAATACGTAATCGTCGAGGATTGCGGAAGGATCATAAACAAAGCGATTGTCGAAGGCCAGCTTCATGGTGGAGTCATAAGCGGAGTAGGGGGAGCTTTGTTAGAAAAAATGGTTTACGACAATGATGGCAATCTCTTGACCTCAGACTTTCTAAACTATAGCATTCCAACTTCGTCTGACAGCCCGAACATTGAGATTTTCCATAAAGTCACTCCATCTTCCAGCCTAAACCAAACAAAAGGTGTGGGGGAAAGCGGCACCATAGCTTCTTACGCAGCAATCATTAATGCCCTGAATGACGCGCTGTCGCAATTCAAAGAAGGGGCGCCCGAGGTGAATATTGCGCCAGCGTTCCCTGAAATTGTCCACTCTGCCCTTTATGGTGAAGGCAATGAAAAACTCTGACAATAGATAGACCTTTAGGGTTAGGGCGAATCCAACCCGAAATAAGTAGGAAGCCTGTCCTTCCCAGGTAGAGGTTGAATGAAACCCACCGCATTTCACAACGTACCTCACATTACTCTACATCAATTTTCCGATCCTTCTCTCTCTCCTATGATGTCCGAAGCAATTGACTCTTTTGTTTTAGTGAAAGTCTTTGGAAGAGACACTTCCGACGAATACCCTTGTGTTTAGAATTTTTCTCACTCTACGAACCTCAGAAGGAGTTATGCGATACTTTGATTCAGTTCTTAGAATTAAAAAGAAGCAAGGAGAGGGAGGCCGCACCGGGGGTCGACACTACACGGTGCTACCTCCTCTCATCGTCGGGGTATTTTGTTGAATTTCTTTTTTCTAGAGAAGTGAGGGTGCCATAATTTCTCCTTCTGAAGTAACCTTCGAACCCTCATGCACGTTGATGTTGAACGACTGGCCGAATGCCTGGACTCCTGTCAGCATTACCGACTCGTACCCCTCCCCGATTATCGGATCAAGCTCGAGAGTCTTCTTTGCTCGATTTGGCGAGACTCCAAGCAAAGTTCTGAGGAAGAGGAGTGTCGCTCCAGCAGCCCACGCCTGAGGATAGCAGGACGTCGGATAGTTGACGGGGAAGGACGTCAGATCCTTTCTGGCTCCGCCAAAGACCTCGGGGAACAGAAACCCAAAGTGGACGATGGAGTCAAGCATGCCCTCGATGACTCGCAGAGCTTCTTTCTTTCTGCCATATCTAGCGAGTCCCATTGCAACGTAGCTGTTGTCGTGCGGCCAGATCGTCCCGTTGTGGTACCCTATCGGGCTGTAACCCTTGGAGTTTCTCGAAAGCGTCCTAACTCCATAGCCCGAGAACATGTCATCGTTCATCAGGTTATCCACGACAGAGTCCACCCTGTCGTCCGGGACGATCCCGCTCCAGAGAAGATGACCGTTGTTTGAGGACATTGCATCCACCAGGGCCTTATTCTTGTCCAGAGCAAGAGCGTAGTAGCCTCTGTCCTCAATCCAGTACTTCTCGTTGAACAGCTCCTTCAGATCGTTGGCTTCGTCGACGAGCTTCTTGGCGAGCGAATTGTCCTTCCAGACTTCCCTTGCAATCTCCGCTACTCTCAATTTGGAGTCGTAGACGTATCCCTGGACCTCACACGGCGCGATGGGTGCTTCTGCTATTCGTCCATCCTGGAATTGCATCGAGTTCCACGAGTCCTTCCAGCTTTGACTGACGAGGCCCGTCGGTGATCTCCTGACGTACTCGACAAAGCCATCCTTGTCCATGTCCCCGTAATTGTCCATCCATTCTAGCGCCCTCATAATGTTGGGTCTGAACTTGTTCACAAAGTCTGCGTCACCGGTCCACCTGTAGATTTCCGAGGCGAGGATGACGAATAGCTCGGTCGCGTCAACGGTTCCATAGTAGGGGAACCTCTTGGTCTTTGCTGCGTAGGGTCCGTATCTGATTTCGTGGATTATCTTCCCGGGTTCCATGTCGCGATTTCCATCAGTGCCGGTTGCTTGATAGTATGCCAGCGATTCGATCGCGCCCCTGGCGAGGTTCGGGCCGAAGAGCATTATCTGGTACGCAGTGATTAGCGTGTCGCGACCGAACAGAGTCATGAACCACGGAGTACCCGCAGCCGGAAGCGTCCACTTGCCCTGACCGCTCGGGTCTGTGATTTGTAGCGAGAGGAGTCCCAGCAGACTCTGGTAGTACGCGTGCCTCAACTCGTCCCAGGCCGTGTGCATCCTCGGGACCTGCAAGCGCCACTTCGACAGACTCTCATTGATTTTTTGTCGATAGTCCAAGGTGGCTCTCTGCTTGATTTCCTCTCGAGAGACTTGGCCAACGTTCCTTTCATAGTTCATTTCCAAGGAATGGACCGAAGCCATACAGGACGTGAAAGTTTCCCCCACTCGGCTCCAGGCTCAAGTCGTAGGTAATCTTGTTACCCTCGACCTTCCCTTTCTCGGAGAAGTACGCTGCGGTCGCTGCGCCAAACCCAGTTTCCTCATCTTTCCACGAGAAGAGTGTGACATTTTGTTTTTCGAGAAACTCCCTATTGATTTTCCTCGCTATTTCGACCTTCTTGTCTTCGGGCTTACCCATGTCGGGCCTGTCTTTGAAGACCCTCTCCTTGACTTCGAACAGGTCCAAAAAGTCGGCGTCGAATTCAAAACTCAGGCTGAACTTCGTCGGCTGCAGAGACACGTTGAAGACGTAAAAGTCCTCTTGGAGATTCCGTTCGATTAGCCTGTGTCTTGCTATCATCAGACTCTCCTTTGGAATTCTCTTTCCCATGGAAGTTTCAGGCACCTCTGGATTTGTCAGGTAAAACTCGGCCGAGTAGGGCGTTGAATAATTGGAGTTGAGAGCGGCGAGAGGCAATCCGTTGATTCGGGTAGTCAGTGTCGAGAGAAACCTCGTGTCGTCCCTGTAGAAACCATGATCTATGACCGAAATGTCACCGTCGGGCGATGACACGATGAATCTATTTCCATTCAGGAGCTGAATCGCAGGCATATTGTTGAATCTCAATACCAAGTTGCGACTGCCCTCTGGCCTCAGAGATTCCTGCATTTTTCTGAGTTCGGTTGCTGTTGTTTGCACTATTTGTTATCACCTTTCACTCTGATTGAGCCCTGACTCCTTGATCAGGAACAGTAGTAGTCGACTGTCTCGACGAGGTCACAGGTCCTGTGCCCTGAGGCATGGTTAATCTCTGTCCAGAAATTCCCATTGACAGCGCCCAAAAGCCCATGATGATGAATGAAATCGCAAATAGAAAGGTAAGGAAACCCACAACAATCGACGGGAAGAATATCGCAGCGATGCCAACTCCAATTACGAAGAGTCCCAAAACGATTGCGAGTACTCTGCTCCAACCTGACATACTTGTAGTTTGATACATCCCTGTCAATTACCTCTTTCTGCTCGAAGACCGACCCAATCCGTTACAATACTTCTCTCGGCGAATGATTGCATTTCGTTCATGCACCTTTCCGAGCCATCTGTACCGATTCGACGCATATTATCCCACTGTAATTTATCGGCCTCAATCACAGGAGAGAAAAATGCAATAGAGAGAAATTGATCTAGAAGATAATTTTGTAAACCAAATTCTCGGCAATTGTTTTTCCTCTCAGAGTGCAGACCACTTCGGCGATTAGCGCTTTTTCTCCGCTGTACATCATTTGCCGACATTGATTTTCTGATTGTCAAAGAGGGCAGAACCCGACTGCAGATAATTTTCAACCAGATCAGAACTGCTCGGATTGGCAAAGAGTTCTTGGCGATTCCCACGTACATTCGATGAATTGTAGGCTGATCTAGGAAGTACTTGAGAAAACGGATACCATCAAAAGAGTGTGGAGGGAGACAAATACGGCCGGTCTGAAGAAGATGACGACTATTCGGAATCCAGACTCAATACGCTCGTAATAGTTAGAGCGAAAATCCGAGATTCGAGCAAAGACGTTTGCGTACTCTCTCTGGCGGCCGTGGTTAGTAAAGTTCGACACATCGATATCCAACTCCACGGCCAAAGTCACCAATATGTAATGAACAGAAGTTTTGAAAAGCTTAGCGAAGATGCCTTTTTCCAACGACAGCTGCGATTAGATATTTTTCTCTTTGGAAATACTCTCTCTGCCTTAATAATTAGATGACTATCCAAGGCAACTACTACGGTGCGTACTTCATGAGTATTGAAGGGCAGGTCAGAACTACGATAGATGAGATGCTGAAAGTAGTTGCAATCAGAAACGTCATTGGAGAGCCAATCGAGTCGGAGGACAAGGTGATCATTCCTGTCACCAAGCTTGGTGTTGGTTTCGGAACAGGAGCGGGGTTGGGAAAAGGGAATGGTAGCGAGGGAAGCGGGGGAGGCGCCGGAGGAGGGGCGGGTGTCACCCCCGTCGCAGTGATTGTCGTCCTAAAGGGGATGAAGGGCGCTGAGGGTGTCAAAGTGCTTCCTCTGACTACACCAAGCCCGCTGACCAAGGCTCTTGGCGAGGTTGCATCTTCCGTGATAGAAGGGATGAGAGGGAGAAGGGAAGGAAGAGGCAAGGAAGTAGAAGTAAGAGGAGAAGAAAAAAGACCAGAGATGGAAGGAGGAACTAAAGAGCTGCCAAAAACGCGATCCTAGAGAAAGAAGCACGCTGGAAGACGGTAACTAACGCTTGGACTATGTCGTCCTGACCATTCTTCTTGTTATACTTGCGATTATTTTCTCAGCAATCGCACTCATTCTCCTTGTCCCATTTGGCATCACCTTGCAGTTTGCAAGGACAGGAACTTCTACAACAGGCCAGATCGCAATAAGCTGGTTTTGGATTACCGTCATCCGACGCAGGATGCCCCGCGAGAAGAAGAAGGAGGAGGAGGAAAAGAAGCCGAAGGCTGCAAAGGAGGAGCAGAAGAAGAAGAGAAAATTTGATTGGAAACAGACCACACGCATATTGTCTGCATTACGAGACTCCCCACAATATCTGCCCTTGATTTTGGACGCGTTTAGAAAATCCATCAAAATCAAGCGCGTTTCGGCGAGCTTGACATTTGGAATTGAGGACGATCCTGCCGAAACTGCTACCGTCTGCGGCTACCTTTGGTCACTCGCATTGGTAGTCAATGCGCTCCCGAGGTCTTCCCTCATGGTTTACCCCAGCTTTGAAGGTGAGCGTTTGGATGGATCTATAGCAGCAGAGTTGAGAGTGAGGCTGCTGAGAATCGTCGTTGCTTTCATCAGGTCGTACTTCAAGAAGCCGTTTCGTGACCTGGTGAGCACTATAAGGAGGAGAACCTGATGCACGATTCCAGCGATGTTGCAAAAAATAGAACTGATACCATTTTTGGAGAAGGACTTAGAGTAGAAGATAAGACCATTTATCCCATCATAGAGTTTTCAATCACAGAAAGCATTGAATCTGAGGGAACGAAGGGTGTAAACTTCCTGGTCGCCACAGCATTCCCTCTGGCTGTCCTAATTGCGGAGACCACTTTCTTGGACGAAAACGAGCAGATTGAATACGCTTTTCTACCTTTGGTGTAAGCGACGCCTCCTGTAGTTTGTGATAAGCGGTTATTTGCAAGGAAAAAGGGCTACTTACGCTATTCAAGCTTCTTACTTTGCATATTCCGTAAATCCTGTAATATCCAAGAATACGCAGGGGTCTTTTCCGACAGTCCAGGCGTCGTGTCCAGGAGGTAGGTCTAGGACGTCTCCGGGGCCCGCGCGCCACTTTGTGCCGTCGTCCATAACGCCAGCCATCCGGCCCGAGACAACGTACCCGATGTGGTGGACCTGGCAACTCTCAGTTTTTGCAATCGGTTTTACGTGCTTGGACCACTTCCAGCCAGCATTGAATGTTCCCTTTCCAAATGTGAAATTGCCAACCTTGACGAGTTCGACTTTCCCCTTTCCAAACTTTCTTCTCTCATCCGGTTTTCTGTGACTCTTTTTTGAGAATGCCATAACTAGGCTCCCTATCGGCAGAGAGAAATAGATTTCGAAGACTTAAGGTTTCATGCGCCTAGTTTCTTTAGTAATTTGGAGCAACGTTCTCTCAACTAGCGACTATATATTTTCGCGAAAAGTCTTCTTTGTCGGCCACCGCCAAAAAAAAACAGAATTTAAAAATTGTTAATCGTTCGTGGTTATTCGGTCACACACTTGTTCCAAAGGGATTCAAGGTAAGATCTTGACGCCTGTCTTAGATACTAGAATCGTGCCTTAAGAAACCCGTTTAACTCGTATGCGCAGCTTCCCTCGCTATTCCCTCTTGCACATCGGCGAGCGGGATCTCCCCGAGGTTGATGCGAATTATCTCCTGATAATGCTCCGGTTTTGGAGGCCACCCCTCAGTCATGTACTTGACGAATTCCTCTTCGCTCCCAACCTGCAGCGCAGGGTTCCTCGCCTTCTCCTCTCCTATTGTTGTCTTCATGCCTTCACCGGACAGGAAGTGCCTCGCGCCTACGTGAGCCGGGTAGACCTCCGTGTCGGGATCCAGTGTCAATATCTTACTAAAGAGGCTCTCGAACATCTTATGATTGTCCCCCCTGCCCAAGTCCGTCCTTCCAACGTCTCCAATGAAGAGGCAATCCCCGGATAGAAGCATCTTCTTACTTTTCTCTGCCACGCCGTTTTCCTTGCTCTCGCCATTCTTCGTTTCAATCAGCAGACAAATGTGGTCGTGAGCGTGGCCGGGCGTATGGATTACCTTGATCTCGATCCCGGCCTGTGAAAAGGACTTGGGCAGCCGGTCACTAAGAGTCTCTGCATCTCTCAGCTTTTCGCATTCGAACCTGACCGGCGAAGATTCGTGAACGGCAAGGAATGCCGATGGGAAGAACTGCGAGAGGTGTCGGAGTCCGGAGATGTGATCCGCGTGGGTGTGAGTGTCAATTAACCCCACCACATTTAGGCCGTGTTCACGCAGAGACTCCTGATATCTCTCCTCGTCCATCAGCGGGTCCACTATGATGCAGCTTCCGTCAATCTTGGAACCTATCACGTAGGATGCGCACCCCGTGTTCTCTCGCACCAATTGTAGGAGAATAAAATCAGCCCCCGCAAGCTCGGCTATCAAATGCGTCAAAGATTGTGAGGAGAGAGAGCGCCTCTTTTAGCTTTTTTTTAACGTTCAGCCTCTTACTTATTCTGCTATACATGAAGAATTCATCCGAATCTCTTCCTTTCTCATTTCTCTGAATTAGATGCATGTTTTTGCGATTTGTAACTTTGGTTAATAAAACGAGAATTGGGTTGGTTCCTAGACTAGATTTGGGCTAGCAAATTGCTCGATACGGGTTATATAGGCGGCGAATATCGAGCATCGAAAAAGAATCTTGAACAATAAAGTCAGCAGTGAGCCATCTGTCTTTCGCATACAAACGCAGGCCGTGATAAAGAAATGAGTGGCATACTTTCTAAATTCAAAGAAGAACTAAGGATCAGACTCCTAGTCACTATCACTCTCGCCTTGAGCAGCACCTGGCTACTCGTTCATGCGTTAGTCGACGCTTTTGGAAATCAACCCGCGACTTCATTCTTTTACAATCCGGCAGCAGAGGTTGTGAGGATTCTTCTCGGCATTGCGGGAATCGTCGCGACTGCACTGCAGGCATACTACTGGAAGAGGAGCATCGTGGACAAAACGGATCTCAAAATTGCAATAAACCACTACGTGAAAAACAGGATGCAATTTCTCCTCCTGACTATAGAGCTGTACAATATGGATTCCAGCCAAGAAAATCTGGCAATGCTGTTCAAGGCAAGGGAAGAATGCCAGGAGCTCGTGAAGGAGGTTGACCTGATCGTCCGGGAAAAGCGTCGAGCACCGATGGTGAATAGTATGGCAAACGCCATTGAGAGTTCAGCGAGCAACTAAGTGGACTTGTATACCTCGCGAGAAAGAAAATGTTGATCGCAATCACAGTCTCAAGCACTTCATCCTTGTCATCGTGGGCTAGATAGCATTCATACTCAGTGCATGTTTAGTAATCACCTAACGTGTGCCGAGATCCAGCAGGAAGCCGATCTTTACTTAGACTGTCCCTTCGTGATTGCCGGAGTCTCAGCACCTTGCTAATCTCTTCCTCATACATGTTCATAGCGGGTACAAGATTGCGCTCGCGCGGGAATGCCTCAGAAGAGTTCACTATTCTAACAACACTTTCAACTGGGAAATCTCTTTCTCTATCTGCTTCATCTTCGCATCGATCAAAGAACTTTCCCGCCTGAGCGCGTCAAGCTTTGCCTGCCAGTAAGCCGATACAAAGTTGCCCAACATCGTAATTCCATTGACCTGTTCGCCTTTAGACAAAATGCCGCCGCTGTCGTCCGCCCACAAGTCATTCAACTCGATGACTGCTTCGATGCTAGAAGACAGTTCGCGACTGCGCTGCAAAACCTCCGAATTTTCTTTGTCTATTTCGAATAGCCTACTCCTGACCTCATTCACGAAGATGTACGTCTCGGGAGCAGGTTGCGCGGATTTCTTGCTCACTTTCTTCAGGACTCCATGCCTTTCTAGATCTCTTACGCACTTCTCAAGTTCCTTCCTGCTCGCCATGTCGCCGTAGAGGCGTATCAATTCGGGCTTGCTGATCTGGAAGCCCCTTTGCACGGAGGAGGAGGCCTGGATGTTCGTGAGATTGTTCTCAATCCAGTCGATTTCGAGATTCTTGTTTCCCATCTGCCTTGCACCCGCCCCTCAGTTGTCAACAAGTTGAATCTCCGGTCTTGGATTTGACATTCTGTCCAGCCCGTCATTGATTTCTCTGAAGAGTGGCTCGAGATTTTCCCTTTCCTTCTCCTCGAGCGAGGAGTAGAGTCGACTGAATAGCTGGGTGTAGATGCCAAAGTAAGAGAATGACCCGGAAGATTTGAGAAGACCCTATTCATTCCGCCGCCGGATTTGGCTGCGCGCAGGCAAATATTCGACCTGGCACTATCCGCCCTTTCCAGAAACCACATACTGAGCGCTGACGTTTCAACAGCAGAACTCGCGGAGATTACCGAAGGGTACTCGGGGGCCGAAATAAAGGCAATATGCGATTGCGCAAGGGACTATGCACTTTTTGACGCGCTGAGAAATGGTGTGCAAAGGAACGTAACGAGAGAGGATCTGGAAAGTGCAATCCGAAAAACTCCTAGGTCAATAGCGCTCTGGATCAATGATGCTGTTAGGGCGTCAAAACGGTACGGGGAGGAGAACTATTATCCAGAACTTGAAGATATACAAAAGCTCCTGCACTTAGAAACGACTCAGTAGATATGCATGGAGAGACGCAAACCCGGATACCTTTTTGAGACAGCCTTAGTGTCTCACAGGGATACTCTCAACATGGAGATTTCTGCGCAATGGATCCGGGGCCATCTGGGGTCGAAGAAATCCCCGACTTTCCCTTCTTCGGCACAATAGTCTTCCAGAAGAGAGAGGAACTCTCGGAACGATTGGATCAGAGGGTACTCTCGGAGTTGAGGAACGAGGTGTTCCCCAGACTCATGCCCGTCAATTTTCGGAGCAGAGAGGGATTCGGCGGCTTCAAGATCTTTGGATTCGCATCGCGATACGTTGTGCTCTCGTATATTTCGGACAGCAGGGAAAATGATCGGTGGAACAGGCCTCTGCAGCGGGCGGATTTTGCGATGTTTGACAATACCACCTTTGCCGAAAGAGGCCGAGAAGCCATGAGTCTGCTAAGTCACCTGAGAGCTTGCAGAGAGAGTGGCATGACACCTTTGGAAGTCTCGCGCATGTTTCGTTTAAACGCTGGTGAGAGTAGAATTCACTCGACTTTCTGCTCTAATGACTATCCGCATACAGCATTCGACCAACTTACACCTCGACTCAGGACAAAATTCTCAAAGAATAGAGACTTTCTGCCGCAAATATTGAACGCGTTTTCGACCTGCGAAAAGATCCTGGTGAACGGTACTGAGCCTAGCACAATCTCCGATATCATCGGCTTTCTACTTCAAGGTCTGCCGTACCAGCTGATTATGTCTCTTGCTTTAACTGATCTGTGCACTGATCCAATGAATGAAAACGGCGAGAACTGTGTGTTTGTGATGAATAAGAGAAGCGAGACAGAAAGAAGAATGATCGGGAAAGAAGAAGAACAGCCACCAAACCAGGCAAGAACACGATTGCCAGTTCAAATTCATCGCAATCTCGCCCTAATTGACCTGGATCTGCAAAAAGTAGAATATCCTTCAGGTCAGGCAACCGACAAAGAAGAATCTTGGCCAAGGTTCGGCGGAATCAAATTCCTGGCGCCACTTCGCAAAGCTAGCGCATTACGAACCGAGAGCAAGTAAGAGAGTCATATTTTTTGATTAACCCGAGAGAGAATTGTTAGGATGAATCTGCAAAGCGAAGGTAGAAGGTCGTCGAATTCGAGGGTAAACGTACACGTCCCCATACTGGGCACTCGCGGCGTGGGAAAGACTTCATTCATCATCAGCCTCATGTACCTGATATCCCAAAGAAATTGGGGAGAAATAACCGGAGGCCATAGGTACTATGCGGAGCTCTTACCCTCAGTAATGGATCCGAAGCTCTACCCGCTTGCCCCAACCTCCAGGTCGCCAGTCGGAATAACACTGAACATCGACTGCTTCGAGGACCGTTTCACGCGCGTTCCGTGCAACTTTACAATCTCAACTGGAGACATCTCCGGTCAACAGTTCGAGGACGTGATGTCCGGTCGGTCAATATCAAGCACCATGATCGAGGTTCTATGGAACGTGGACGCTATCGTCATACTCCTCGATATCACGAGATACCTCCATGAATCGAACGACAACGTTAGCGAATCGGTCATGAGGGCCTTCGCGGACCAGATTCACACGATTGGCAATGCAATTTTCGAAATGCTAGAGGAGAAGAACAGTCCCCTTCGCAGCATGTTCTTTGTCTTCAACAAGATGGACCTCCACAAACGCACAGTGGACGAGATAGCGCCAATCGCGGAAAACGCCTGGGCCCCCGTGCTCAGGAGACTTCGCATGAAAAATGTCTTCGTGTACTGGAGAACCTGCTGCTCCGTCGGATGGGCGGTCACCGCCGCGGAGAGTCGGGACAGGAGGCTCGGCGGAGTCGGCGTTGATCGGATTCTCGTGGATATTATTCAGTCGTTCAATAACGACCGACGGACAAAGTCTGCATTGCCAGGGGTGGGAGAGTCCGGAAACATTGGGGGACAAGACCGTCCACAACAAGTTGCATACTCTCCGCTTCCAGGCCGATCGATATTTCCATTCATGAGGGGCAAGTACTATAGGCGACTTTACGAAACAATTCAACTGGAGAAGCCAAAGTGGGTCGCACAAAACGGTCCGATGGTTCCGGAGAGCGACATCTGGAGCGCGCTTAAGTCGATCTACCCCATGAATGACCTTCATCCGGGGGATGTTGTGGCTTCGATAAGAAAAGTCGACCACAGTTTCACGAATGAGGCCGACACAGGCGAAGGGAGAGTGCGCATAAGAGGACGCATGATACAGTTGACCCCGCACTCCCTCTCCGAAGACGAATGGCGTGTCATAGAGGAGGTTCGAAGGCTAGAAGGTTCCTGCTCAATCGAGCAGCTGTCCGTCCTCTGGAATGAAAACTGGAACAGGGAAAGGCTGGAGGCCGCCTTGAAGCCGCTCGAGCTAGCAGGCGTGCTAGTTTACTCAGATGGGCGATGGTACTTCAGGCTCAATAGCAAATGAGACCTTTCGCAGATGCCTTGGCGCCCTACCCTAGACACCAACCTGCTCGAACAGATCTGTTCCAAAGCATCAATCCATGAATGTGCCCGCCTCTTTGGCAAGAGGATTGAAAGAGCCAAGACGATTCAAGTTAACGCGAGAACAGTGGTCATTCATGTTTCCATATAGAGAAATAAGCAATTATCTCACGTGCGAAACACTGTGGTAAAGGCTAGCCGCGAAGACGATTATCAAGTCTGATGATCGTGCCTCCTCCTTATCTAGCCGCTAGGCGTTTATGTCTCCTTGGACTAAGGGGAGTAGGAGTGATGGTAGGTGAATAAGAAAGTCGCGTCCGGGCCCATCTATGCTGAAAGCGAGCGTCTCGAAAAGTACAGGCAATTCATGCGATCAAGATGCCCTGATTGCGGGATGATGATTGGGCACGAAGACGAACCGTGGGAGATAACGATGGAGAGGCACATCGACTGCCCGAGCTTTCATGCAGATAGTCAGGAAATTCTGTTATGGGTGGTCTAATCGACCTGACAATTCTATAGAATTGAGCATTTCGTTTACGCCCTACTTTATCAGGCCTCATCTGACAAATAGTTTCCTTCAAAAACGCAACTCCTGCTGACTCTTCCCCCCAATCGTCAAGTAACATAAGCAGATGAAAAGCGTCACGGGGAGAAAGGAAAGCTAATTATGTTTCTTTGAAAGTTCAAGTACCCTCCTTTCGATTTCATCTCTGATGACTCGAACTTCTCTCAGAGATTTCCCTTTCGGATCTTTCAGGTTCCAGTCGATCAGTTTCTTCTGCATCTGAGCCAGCATTGGCTTAGGGCAGACTTCAGCGACGGAGCAACCCATCGTAATGACCAAACTCGCTCGATTGATCATTTCCGGAGTAAGCATCTTCGGGACTTTCTTTGAGAGATCGATTCCCTTTTCCTTCATTGCGTCAACTACAACGGGATTTACTCCACCGGAGGGAACCGTTCCGGCGCTCGAAGCCTTCAAACCGTATCTCTCCGCGAATGCCTGCGCCATCTGTGAGCGTCCTGCATTCTCAACACAGACAAACAAGATTTCTGCTGTTTCTTCCACGTTCTGTCATCACCCTGAAGAGTAATCCAGCAACCAAAGCTCCGGCAATCGGTCCGATAAGGTAGACATAGAGGTTTGTGAAATACCCTGACACCAAGGACGGTCCCAAGCTCCTGGCAGGATTGAAACCGGCCCCTGTAAGAGGACCGATGAACATGATTAGAATAAACAGAGTAGTTCCGACAAATAAGCCCTGATTCCTCACATTCTTTATTCGAGTAGATGCAATGAGGGCCGATGATGCTAGGACGAAAGTTCCAACCGCTTCGACAGTTATCCCAAGGAACGGGCTTATCCCGCTAGCCAGTTTAGTCGCTCCCAAGCTAGACCCACTGTTGAAAGAGAGAAAGAGAGCTCTGAGTGTCAATCCAGCCAAAACTCCACCCGCCATTTGGAAAACTACGTAGGGAAGGAAAAAGCCCTTCTTGAGCAGCCTGGCCGAAGCGACTGCAACTGTCACGGCTGGGTTTATCGCCGCGCCCGAATGCTTTCCTAGCGCAAGAATCAGAAGAGCAACAGTTCCTCCAAAGGTGAGAGCAATGAGAGCTGGTGACTCCAGCCCTAACAACGAAGGAATGGATGAGAAGACAACGACCGAAGCTGGACCAAGAACGACAAGAACGTAAGTGCCCAGCAATTCGGAGAGGCACTCCTTCTTGCAACCGTAGCAAGGAACCTGCATAACGCTCATCAAGAATTGATCTAAAACGAGCTTCTAGGGCATCTTCCTTGCCTTGATGTGAGAGCTGTGGTAAGGAAAGGGATACTCCCCGATATTCGTCGTTGATACATGCTCTATGCTAATTTCTCCAAATCCGGCAGTTTCAAGGAGCCTTTTGTATTCGGAGTCCGTCAGAGCGCCAGCAATGCACGCAGACCAGGAATCCATGTCCTTCCTTGCGGCTTCCGGGATCTCTTTTGGAAGAGTAACGTCGGCTACGGCAAACACCCCGCCTGGTTTCAGCACGCGGAATGATTCTTTGAAAACTGCGAGTTTATCTGGAGAGAGGTTGATCACGCAGTTTGAAATAACGTAGTCCACGCTGGCAGATTCGATCGGCAGATGCTCAATCTCTCCCAGCCTGAATTCGACGTTCGCATATCTTTCGCCATACTTTGCCTTGGTCTCCCTCGCCCTCCAGATCATTTCGGGGGTTGCATCTACACCGATTGCTTTCCCGCCAGAGCCGACGAGCTGCGAGGCTCTGAAAATATCAATTCCGCCCCCACTTCCGAGGTCTAGAACCGTATCTCCTTCCCTAGGAGTTACCAGAAGCAAAGGCGAACCACATCCTGCATTGATGGAAGAAGCTTCAACGGGAACAGCCCCTCCAATCGAAATCAGTTCTTGCTGAGCATCATTACTGCAGCAGTCGCCGCCACAACAGCTTGCATCAGAGGAGGTTGCAAGTTTGGAGTATCTGTCTTTAACGGCCTTTCTTATCTCCAGTTCTGACATGACAAACCTTTTGCAATCCTTACCTATTTATTGACTAATCTGTTCGTGGGCTAGGATTGCTCAATTACGTTTGTTCAACCAACGATCCGTCCTATCGATTCATCAAGTATTCTCTCGTACTTCCTGCGGCGGTCATCATCATGAGCTTTGGTCTCTGAACTAACTTGTTCTTCAATCCCTTTCGCCTTTTCGTGCTTTACTATCGTAACCCATATGTAATGAGTTTAAGTAGTAAAATCCGAGTATCTTTTTCACACAGGCGCATTTTTTTCATCGCATCTTCAACGTAGTTGAAGTGGCACAATTCTTGTAGCTCTAATCAATGAAAACATCAAATTCTTTGTAATATCGTACGGTGATAGTACTTGATCCGAGCAGGAACATTAGAGAAGCCTCGCATAATGTAAGTGTGAAGGAATCCGATAAATATCAGGAATTAGGATTGGCATTTTTGAATTGCAACTAGTCTGCTCTTCTGACGAATGCGAAACCGATTGCGTCCAGCTTACACACAGGGAATCTATCGTATGCAATCTGATTTGCCAATCTGCAACACCAACTCCTTCACTCAGTTGAAACAGCGTGCCATGTTGCATCAGGAAGTCGTATCTCGAATAGTGCGGCGCCTAACGATTCATGGTCTCGTAAAGCGCACGGAGTACGGCTACGAATGCAAGTGTGAATTCGTGTAATTCTCGTTTTCTCAACAAAAGGGTCTTAGATGTCAGAGAGCCCGTAGTGGTGTGTGTCAATTGTTCTTATTCTATCATGATCTTTTCGACCAAAGGATTCAAAGATAGAAAAGTCGTGTCTAAGAAGATTTGAGTTTACCCTAGCTTTCGGAAGAGCGTGGAAAGAAAGAGGGACAAGAGAAGAACCAAAGACAGAGCCTATCCGCACCGATTTTTCTTACTTCGGGTGCCCGTACCTGTGCGGATCGGCGTCGAACTTTGCCTCGCAGTCGGCAGAGCAGAAGTAGAATGACTGCCCTCCGTGATCTGACTTGAGCTTCGTCTTCTTCTCGTCCACCATCATTCCGCAGACCGGATCATTGACCAATGCGTTAGATTCGCCCTTGGAAAATCACATGCACCCAAACATATTTGTCGCTTCTGCTTTACAATTGTAAGGCTTTTATTCTGGGGTGTGTTCAAAAGAAACGTACAATCTCATCCAAGAGAAAGACGATGAAATGTGAAACTCGACCCGATTGACCTAATCATATTAAGGGAACTCTCACAGGACGGCAGGGCGTCCCTTCGCCAGATCGCAGTAAAGTCTTCCCTCTCGACCCCCACCGTGTCGAGCAGATTCGAAAGAATGAAGCGAGCGGGGCTGATTCAAAAGTTTGTTCCAGTCCTAAATCTGGACGCCTCAGACAACTCGGGTCTGGTCGCACTCGCTACGCTTACTGCGCCCTCCTCCGATCTCTCAGTGGTTGCAAGAGACCTTGCGCGAATGCCGGAAGTCTGCGGAGTGTTCCTGACCACCGGAGCGAACAACCTGATGATCAAACTCAGCGTTCCTAGCGCCCAAGCGCTTCAACGCTTCCTGACAGGGCCTCGTCTCAGGAAACTGAACATCGAGGTCGCCAGCAGTCAAATCGTCACAGAAACAATCAAGGACGAGCATCCGCTCCCATTCGCCGGCGAGTTCCAGATGAAACTGTCCTGCGACCTATGCAAGGGCGACATAACCACAAGCAGACCCTATTCGATCAAGGTCGCGTCAACACGTTATTACTTTTGCTGCAAGACGTGCAGGTCGACGTATTTAGAAAAGCACAAGGCAAGAATACAAGCCGTCAACAGGCGCTCCCAATCCGATACTTTACATTTGTAAATACGACTACTTATCCTTCCACACGCCGCTACTTCCTAGCTGGAGGAGAAAAGGTTCGTCTATATGGCAACAGACCCTGTCTGCGGGATGTTTGTTGAAGAGTCCCCGGAGGCACTCCACGCAACTGTGAGAGGGACGACCTATTATTTTTGCAGCGAGTCCTGCCTCCACCAATTTACAAGACCCGAGATAGAACTCAGGAATGTAAAGTTCAGCGTCGTCCTGAGCCTTGTACTAGGCATCCCCATCTTGATTTTGTCCTACGTCTCGATTTCCACAGTCATACCCATAGGATGGCTTTTGTTGATACTCGCAACCCCGGTCCAGTTCATCGCCGGGTGGCGTTTCTACCGAGGAACCTACGACGCAATCAGAATGCGTTCCTCCAACATGGACGTCTTGATCGCGGTCGGGACTTCGGCGGCTTACTTCTACAGCCTGATCTACGTCCTGTTCCCAGAACAGTTTCCTTACGGCGGGTTGTACTTCGATACTTCTGCGATAATTATCGCCCTGATACTCATTGGAAGGCTGCTCGAATTTTCCGTGAGGGGGAGGGCCACCGAAGCGATAAGAAAACTTGTGGAACTACAGCCCAGAACCGCCACAGTCATACGCGGCGATGGGCGAGAGGAGGAAGTTCCAATAGAGCAGGTTGGCGTAGGAGACGTTTTCCTAGTCAGGCCTGGAGAGCGAGTCGCGACGGATGGCGTGGTCATCGACGGACACTCATCCGTGGACGAGAAGATGGTAACGGGTGAGAGCATCCCCGTTGAGAAAATGAAAGACAGTCCGGTCATAGGGGCAACGATCAACGGACAGGGCTCTCTCAAAGTCAGGGCAACCAAGGTTGGAACGGATACGACGCTCTCCAAGATTGTCCAAGTAGTACAGGAGGCGCAGAGTACAAAGGGACCCGTGGAGAGACTGGTCGATACAATTTCGAGGTACTTTGTACCGATCGTGGTTTCCGTTGCACTCATTTCTTTCGCAGCGTGGACATTTATCGCTCATGAGCCCATCAGTTTTGGTTTCACCACCGCCGTGGCGGTCCTGATCATAGCTTGTCCATGCGCTCTGGGGCTTGCTACTCCGGCAGCGATAGTTGTGGGGGCGGGAAAGGGTGCCGAAAACGGCATACTGATCAAAGGAGGAGAGTATCTCGAGCGGACTCAAAAGATTGACACGGTAGTCTTCGACAAGACCGGGACGCTCACCAAAGGGGAGCCTTCCGTTACTGATGTTCTAAACCTGGGTTCAACTTTCACCGAAAAAGAAATCCTAAAGTTTGCAGCAATCGCCGAAAAACAATCAGAGCACCCGCTAGCCGCTGCCATCCTGAGAAGAGCTAAGAGTGATTTAGATGATGGAGTCGTCCCAGATCCGGACACCTTCGAATCAATCTCGGGTCGGGGAGTTCACGCGACGTACTCAGGTAGTGACATTATTTTTGGCAACGTGCGTATCCTCGATTCCTTCGGATTGCGACTATCAGACGAGGATCGTAGGAAACTTTCAGAATTGCAGGCGCAGGGCAAGACGGTAATGATTCTTGCAATTAACAAGCAGGTTTCTGCATTGATAGCTGTTGCAGACACGCTCAAAGAACATGCTCAACAGGCCGTCCGAGCGCTCAAAAAGATGAAACTGCAGGTGATTATGCTGACCGGGGATAACAAGGAAACCGCCGCCGCGATAGCAGAACAAGTGGGCATTAACAAATTCTTTGCAGAGGTTCTTCCCGCTGAAAAATATGAGGTGGTGAAGAGGTTACAGAGCGAGGAGCATAGAAAGGTAGCGATGGTGGGAGACGGAATCAACGACGCCCCGGCTCTGGCTCAGGCCGACGTGGGGATTGCAATAGGCTCGGGCTCAGACATTGCGATTGAAACCGGAGGACTGATCTTGATGAAGGACGATCTGCGCGATGTCGTAGCTGGCATTCAGCTTTCTCGCAGTACGATGAGCAAGATCAAGCAGAACCTCTTCTGGGCATTTATCTACAACATCGGGCTGATTCCGGTTGCCGCGGGACTGCTTTACATTCTAATTGGAGTCGTCCTGAATCCCATATTCGCGGGGCTTGCAATGGCGCTTTCCTCGGTAACCGTGGTGACTAACTCCCTCACATTGAGGAGATTCAAACCCAAATTTTGATTAGAGATTATGGAACAGTCAAGGATCGCCTGTTCCGAAATGCAAATCAAGATCTCTCTTGCGCGTACTCATATACATAGCTCAAGTTACGATTCTGTTGCATTAAGCGGGTGGTGGGGAAAAACAGCTCTGCCACCTCGCTCAATTCTGAGTGGGGTGTTTCACTTTGAGTGGTGAAGGTCTCAGGTACTATCGATCTACTGTCTGTCTCGATAGTATTTGCTGCTCTTCTGATTTATACGATTATTGTGGCTCAAAGACTTACTGAGCAACGCAAAAAAACAAAATCATGACAGTGATCATGAAAGCAGCGAGAATGTCCTGATCGATAGAGGCGACTCCACCACCCAAAGTGAAACACCCAATTGAAAATCCGACACAGTTAACGCAACAGAACCAAAAATAGACGGCATTCACTTATTACATCTGATTCGGCCGGTAAGTTGGTTTGAACGGGAAATGCCTTGGCGCGACCGGATCCTTCTTTGCACGCATGCCAGTTGTGAAGTGCAATTCTCAAATCTGAGGATCGTGTCCCACCATTATATGTGAAAGTGATGCATTGTAATCTGAGGTGAGTAGTACTTCTAGTATGACGTCACCACCAGAAGAGAGGACCTTGAACAAAAATGGCTCCGAAGGGATGGGCTGGAGAGTTGCTGTATCCATCATCACCTTCTTTGGAGCTGTGATCGCCGGGATAGTGTGGTTGTTCTTCTACGCGGCTAATTTCAACATCTACCGGAACATCGCCATATCCGTAGTGATTTCCTTGGTCTTCATCGCGGTCATGGGTGCCATGTGGGCCCCGTGGGGTATGAGACAGAGAGCAGGTTGAGCCGCAAATTACTATTAAGGCCCCATATCAAGCAAGTAATCAAAAGAAATGGTTGACTTTGCAACAAGCGTCGTAGGAATCCTAGCGGCTACGCTGATACCCGCGTACATCTCCCTGTATCTAGTGACGAGTCTCGCGTCGCGCATTCATGTGAGGTACATTGCTGCAATAGGCGTGGGTCTGACCTTTTGGTACTTCTTCGACACCCTGAATGATGCGGCGCAGCTCGATGTAAACTCGAGTTTTGGGGGCGGCCTGCCCCAATTAGGTCTCATTGTTGCTTTTGTACTCGGCCTCGCCACACTTGCAATATTCGATCATTTTGCGGTGCCGGATCGCAACGCAGGCTATAGTACAACGAAGTCGGCAGCCCTGCTCTTTCTCATACCTGCCGGAATCGCAATAGTTACAGGCATACACGGGCTAGGGGAGGGCTGGGACTTTGGGTCCGCGGCCTCCCAGGCGTCAAATTCGCTGGTCGATGCTTTCGGCGGCCTGAGCGCCGTGGCCTCATATCCGCTGCACAAGTTTTTGGAGTCCGCAATTATTGCAGCGGCATACGCAGCATATCTGGGTGGGAGGAAAAGTAGCGGCGGGACCGTTGCTACCAGAAGATCCTGGTGGCACCTGCCGGTTCTCGGTCTCTTCTTCGGAATACCCGGAGCCATTGGCACTTCGATTGGATACTTCATTAGCCTAGACACCACGTACTTCTTTGCGTTCGGCGTGACCTCAGCGATATACGCCGCCCTGAGGTTGGTCGAAGCAATAAACCCCAGTTTCAAGGTGGGAGAAAATGCACCGATTCATCTGGGCTGGAAGGTATTCCTCGCAGTTCTGATAGGATTTTTCCTCCTCTACTCGGCCGCGCTCTTGCATTGATCTGATTAGCTAACAATGAGTGCGCCGTTCTGCATCAACGGATGGATCGAGCAGAAGATACTACAATACATTCTGAACGTTCCCTTCTCGTTCGCGGTGAAAGTCAGGGTGTAGGAGCTTCCGGTGGGGAGCGCGACTCCGCTGTCGAGATAGTGGGTGATCGCAAAGCCGTGCGGCTCGGAAGAGGCGCAATTCATTACGGTTATCGTCACTTTCTGTCCCTGGTGAACTCTAATGACCGGCCATGGAACATCCAAGTGATACGCGCTGCCATTCATCCCTTCGTAGGGGCTACCTGGATCCGCGTCTACAATGATGAAACTTGCAGTTGGACTGTCACCGGCGGTTGCATTTCCAGAATTTGGAGAAGGCGCTGGTGGGATATTGCTGCAATTAATTTGTCCACTCTGGCCACCGCCCCTGAAGTATGTAACATACGCGAAAGTCGCACCAATACCGGCGGCCACAACGATTACGACAATTAGGATTGCATTGAGGCGCTTCAATTTTAGAAACAGTTGATCCTCCATTCACTATAAGTTTCTTCATTCGGACTGCGCCGCTCGGGATCGAAAAGAGCTGAATATAGAACACATGAGCATCATTCACTCGATCTCAAATTCCACGATTGCTATAAAGGTCTCTCAATCGAACGCCGCCGAGACCGCCCACCGATGATGTTGCTCTCAGCTGCCCTTTCTCTTGATTGCTTTCGACAGGTAAACCAGACTTGCAGCCAGAGTCAGAACGCTAATCAATGGAGGGAGCGTGACGCCATAAATGCTCGAATAAAGTATCTGCGCGCTGGATACTCCACAGATACCTATTCCTCCTAGTATTGCGGTGACAAATGCTGGTACAAGACAAGTAGGGCACGTTGCCGTAAGCCCCAAGACAGAGCCACCAGTTGACAACGCGGCGCCCTTTGCAAAGCAGCCTCTCAGCGCGTCGGTTGAGATAAGATAATGAGCCATTGCAACATTTGAAGCCACCAGTAATGAGAGTAATGCGGTAAAGACGACTTCGAAGGGGATTATAATGAAATTTACTTGGTAGATGGGCTGCATGACCATCGTGGGAAAATAGACGAGATCAACCAATGGATTGAGAGTTCCGGGAGCCATGGGTGGATAGAAGAACGGATAGCTATTGGTCAACGATGGCATGTTGGCCTGCGTATTGACGCCTACAATCAGTAGACCATTGACCACAAGCGAATACACGACAGCAAATCCTACAGCCAGGATGGATGTCATTATAGCATATTTCTTCAGTTGCAATATGCGCCTAAGTATCGGAAATAGAGCATACAGCGCCCTCGAGAAGCTAAAAATTGAGCAAGCAATCAGAAGTGCCATGTAAACTGGTTCAACTAGGCTCACCGATGAAGGGAGAGGCGTAGGATAGGAAGAGGCAAGCAAGTAGCGCAGAAGCGCATACGTGACTATCGTAGACGTGACGATTCCCACAGCGACGTACGATGGAACAACAGTGTTAAGCCGAGTAATGAAGGAGGAGGAAGTAGAAGACTTTGAATCTGTCGAGCTGTCTGTGAAGAGGGAACTAATGACTTTCTCTGCTTCTGCGGGGTTTGTGTATCTTCGATTCAGCGAGCGCCTAACAATGAGCATCGTACCCAGCGCTGAGAGCACAAGATAGGGAATGAGCGCAGTGACAAAGAAGCTTTGGTTGACGCTATAGTATGCAGTCAGGAGCGGGAGGCTGAAAAGTAACGTGACAGTCAAAAAAAGGTAAGCATTTGGCACCGTAGAGCAAGGAAAGGACAGAGCCCAATCGCGATGCCGAGACATTGCACTACATATCGGAGTCAAAGAGAAACTAAAAATCTTGAAGTTCGCTGATTGATCCACAATCTATGTGTTTATAGAAGGACCAAGCTTCTGTAGTGCTTACTGATCGGAAGAATGTATTGAGCTCACGACCAAAGCAGCATGCTGCATGAAAGGTTGAATTGAACGAAATATGTTGATGCCTAGGCCTTGGGGATTTAACTTCTACCGCGGGCTCCACTGTCCCAGCTGTGAAAGTTTTCACAAGGCCGAATTCTCCTTCCTTCAATTGTCTCTCTCCCAAAAAAGGGAAGCAGGAAAACACGAAAAAAGAAGAGTGCCTGCCTAGGAAGTACATAGCCCATTGCATGCAATATTTACGAAAGAAAAAGTTCTAAACTGGAATGAGAATGATTATGTCATCAAATGTGTCTAGCGCATACGTTACCCGGTCTCGCCCTGTTGACAACGTAAAAATTTCAAACGAAAGAAGAACTAAATGGTGGACGATTAACATAAGCAGCTTATAATTATTTAATCCGGAGCATGGCTGTGTGCACTAGGTGAGAGCTGTCGCCCACGCTCTCGATTATCTTGTTTATGAGAGATTGAACTGCGACTGAGCTTGTCTCCTTTGAAATTACGTTTCGCAAGAGTTTCACAGTCACAATAGTTGTTCGATCTTCATCCAGTGCCTCCTTGAGCAGTTTTTGAACTGGCGCGTTGCGATTATCTTCTCCCCGCAATACTACTTAGCAGCTCCAAAGGAAATGATATCTTATTCCTTCTAGAGAAGGGTATTGGAATAGAAATCTATAGTATTCGTTTAGAGAGACAGGATTTTCTCTCAAGATTCGGATTTCCTCCAATCCAGTTTGAACTCTATACTACTCATCTATTGGCCGGTCCATTTCTGTTCGACCCATAGTCGAATTAATCTAGAGAAAGAAATGGGAACTAGTTTCAATTAGTACTCGATTCCGCTCATGGCTAAGACACTCGAAGCTTCCAGGAGTTTTTGCCAATGAGTCGCTGGATTGGATCGTCTTTGTTTTCCCGTCTCACTCGCATGCTATCCTCTTCCATTGGTCGAGGAATTGCTTTTCGAGAGATGGAGAAGGGAGGAAGAGACATGACGGATGATCTCGAACCGTCGGAGAAGGCGACCACTCCAGACTATTATGAGGACGAGCTAGAACGATTAGCCAGGAACAAAAGGAAAGGCACAAAGAAGAAGAATAAAGAAGATGAGGAAGAAATACTCTTCCAATTGTTGGCTCTTCTGCATTCAATGTACCCCGTAGAGCCCGATAGGAATGGCGACTATACGACCTCGTTTCAAGAACTCGAGCGTCACTTGAATCTCCGCCTTGCATATTTCTGCCAGATGAAAGAGCGGGAGATCGAGAAACTGCACCTCAAATTTCACTCAATAGAAAACGAGCACTGGCAGGAGCGCTGGACCTGACCCTTCATACCGCGCAGTATTTCTTAGGTGCAATGACTATGACTAATTCCTGATTTTTCGAATAGTAACGTTGTGTAATTCGAGAAGTACAATATGGCTTTGCATTCTCAAATTTGATGATCGTCACCTCGGTTTTTATTCGGTGACCTCCCAGCATGAATCGATGACAGGATCTTGACTAGCCGGAATAAACGTGCGGTCTCAAAGCTCGTATTGGTCTTAGTCGTCGCGGTCGTCATCACCTCGGGCATTGCGATATATCTAGCAGCGTTTGGAACAACTCCACTTTTTGGAAACTTGTTTCAGAACAACACAGTTTCAATTGAGGCCCTTTCTGTCAATTCTTCCACGTCAAATCTCACAGCGACTACAAACGTGAGGGACGCTTCTGCCCTCACTAGAATGAGTCTATTCATCAACGGCACCTACGTCGGTTCATACAATTATACAACTGGGCACTGTTGCTTAAGGATGATGAGGTCGTGGAGCAATGGGACGTCATCTTACTACTTCACGGCCACCCCCTACTGGATGCCGATGATGAACAAGTGGAACTGGGATGACTACGGCGGGATGATGGGCGGACACTACGGAGGTCACAGAAGTTACATGGTCACGATGATGGCGACCTTTGAAAATGGTGGCGCGTCCAACGCAAGTGTAATCATCGTCCCGAACCAGCAGGGGACAGGCTGGGGATGCCGTTAATTCAAAATCAAATTCGGCTAAAGCCCAATAACTGATGAAGCTCCTAGGTAACTCAGGACGAATTTGATTGCACACCCCATATGCTTGCTAACCGATAGCCAAGGAAATGCCACGCGATCCAAGCTAGATTAGTAAGAGATTGGGAGCCAAGAAGTAGCCGCTCAAAGTTCAATCGTGAATAGAAAGGAAGGGTAGAGCAATCTCTGATCCAATGCACATTACAGAGGAACAACGCAAAGGATCGATGAATAGAGTCTAGAAAACATCAAGACCTCCACGCTGTGCGTGAAGACCTACTTTTCTTAGCTTGGCCCGGTTCAGAATTGTCTAGTCTTATTGACAATCTGGGAGCATCATAGACAATCAGTAAGGACTGGCTAGAGGCCGTGCTTTTATCATTGTTCTGCGCCTAGATAAAAGTGAAGGCCGGTGAAGTATCTAGGTGCAAAGTGATACGGTTGCTAATCATCGGTACGACGAGGACGCCGAAGCAATCCACAGGCAGCTACAGATCCATCGTCAGACGGTTTGCTCAAGGTGCTCCAAATCCTACTGTGTTACCTGTTGGGAAGTCTGCCCACGCTGCTCCAGTCAATGACAGCAAGACCTTGTCGCACTCGTGCGAAAAGTGTGTGGTCTTTCTTTGACGGAAGCGATAATGCTACTTTAGGTAGTACACGTCCTCAACTGTTTCGTCTGAAGTTCTAAAATAGAAGCTCGACTTTGCTTCGTAGACCTACACATTTTCACGTTGGACCTTCTTTCCGTTCTTGTCGAGTCGAGCTGAGGGTTCACATCGTGCAGCCATTTTCAAGTTTCACCTTAGTCAGTAGTCATAACATCATGCTCTAAGCAAGTCTAATCTCGACTGATGGTTCTCATCCTGATCCCCTTCCTCGGTCGCAGTGTCGTCCGCGGGAGCATTTCGACTTGTTTCTGAAGCAATTCTAGCCTCCACTTGGTGGCAATCCTTGCAATTATCAGAACACCTTCCATCCAAGCGAACGGCTCCCCGACGCAGCTCCTCGGTCCGCCGCCGAACGGAAAGTAAGTGCCCTTAGGGAGTTTCGATTTCATCTCTTCCGTCCAGCGGTCTGGGTTGAACCTCTCTGGCTGTAGAAAGTAGCGAGGATCGTGTTGCATGACGTATTGACTCATCAGAACGTTTTCTCCGCGCAGAATCTCGTATTTTCCAATTCTGGCATTGCTCGTCGCCTGACGCGTGATTATTTAGGCGGGCGGGTAGAGGCGCAGGGCCTCAGTGAAAACTCTCCTTGTATAGTCAAGTTTTGGAATGTCTTCTACAGAAGGGACTCGCCTTCCTAGAACTAGGTCGACTTCCTGGTGGAGTTTCGCTTCGATCTTTGGATTCTTCGAAACAAGGTACCAGGTCCAGCTCAAAGCGTTAGCGGTCGTCTCGTGGCCGGCCGCAAAAAGTATCAATGTCTCGTATCTGATTTGCTTGTCCGACATCGCCGGGCGGCCACTTGGGTCTCTTGCCCTAAGAAGCATCGAAAGAATATCCCCCGCATCAATATTTCTTCGCCTGCGATCTCGGATCGTCTCGTAGATCATCCTGCCAATCTTTCTCAGAGAGGCCTCGTACTTCCCGTTGATGGGAACTTTTTCGAAGAACCACGCAAACGGGCCGGACAGGCGATTGAAGTATTCGACCACATCGGAGAGTGACTCGACGATATTGCCCTCGCCGGCGCGATTAATGTCCTCGTTGAATAAACACTTTGCAATGATCGCCATCGTCAGATGCGTCATTTCTTGGTGAACGTTTAGCGCCCGACCTTCTTTCCAAGAGTCGAGCATTCTATCCGTATAATCCACCACAATGTCAGCATAATTCGTAACTTTTGAGGAGTAAAACGCAGGTTGAATTAGGCGCTTCTGCCGATGATGGAACTCTCCTTCGCTGGTGAGGAGGCCCTCGCCGAAGACTTTCTTTCCCCTTTGGAGAATGTCGCCCTTTACAAAACTCCTGTGCTTAGTGACGAGCACTTCGTGTACAAGCTCGGGATCGTTCAAGAAGTAGAAATCAAACACTGGAGAAAGAACGTGCACGACGTCGCCGTACTTCCTCGCGACCCTGACGAGACTCGAAATCAAGTTTGGACTGGGAGGAAGTATCACCCTTGGGGGTTTTGTTCTGGGTTGTATTGTAACCTGCATAGGCGTATTACTCTCCGACCAAAGGATGCAAAGCTTGTCGTTGGTTTTGTGGCCCCGATGCTCTGTGCTTTTCTAGGTACGAGCCAATCTTCTCGTTGGGGTAGATCTCGTACCAGACAGAGCTCTTTGCAGATAGAGAACGAAGCAGCCTAGTCAACCACTCCACATAGACTAGAGCATTCTCTTCTCCGGCCCACTCGTAGATGCCCAAATAATCCTGTGTTCCATAGTCGACCATCCACAACTTTACACGATAGCCTGGGAATCCCGACCATATCGGCGTGCTTATGATACAGATTCTGCGGAATATCCGGTGCAGCAGGCCGTTGGAGTTTATCCAGCGCAGGCGAAACCCGACGACCAAAACCGCACTTGGAGCGGCAATCCCGTCCCGGCTATTCGTGTCAAGGAAAATCGAGTATCGTCCACCTCTTTCTATGCCGAAAGTTTCGCCGAGTCGATCGCGGCGTTGGTGCAGGGATCCGTGCGCAACGAGAGCGATGAAGTGGTAGCAGGAATTCAATGCAAGTTTCAGATCGTGCAGCCCCTGATGCCCGTTCACTCCAGCCAAAGCGGGTGCCTGGTCGGCTTTTGCATTTTGAGCCCCGGCGGTCATTCTCTGAGATCCTGCCTCATACCTTCATCTACCGAATACCCGAAGATAAAACAAGTACACGATTCTCGATGTTGAGAATAAGAGGGCTACTTTACTGGGAGACCACAAGGCAAAGGGGAGAGAAGATCCCATGTCATATTTCGCAATATTCGGTTTAGGACATTGCAACATGTTCTCAAGGTTGATGATCGTATCCTCGGTTTATATCCGATGCTCGCCGAGTTCTCATGTAGTGACTTTGAAAAATGTCGGCTAGCGCCACCTCAACCGCCGCAATAACTCCCGCGATTATCGCCGAGATGCAAGCCAGCTCGTATCGCGTAAAATTCGCAAGAGAACAGTTTCTGGAACTCGTAGAGATTGCGCATCCGAAAATCATCTACCGCAGAAAGGGCACTTACTTCTTTGCTTTCGACGGATTCGTGATGTATTGCCAGCAGTGCAAGGACGATGATTTTCCAGACCAAAAGGTGATAGAAGCAATAGAGTTCTCAAATGGGGTCTGGTCCACCTAAAAAATTACAAAGAAGGAGATTACTCAACTCGGGAGGTACGCTAATCTTGCGATTAGCTCCTTCCTCCTACGACCCACGCAGGTTAATTTTCTCCCTTCAATTGAGAGTCAATTTTGTCCCTCTAATGTAGTGAAAATGGCACGAACGCTTGAGTGTAGCCCGGATGATCCGCCTTCCTTCTCTCGAACTGCAATTCTACCGGTGGAACCATGTGCTGATCCGCTACCTGCTTTAATCCTTCGACTGCAATATTGACTAGCCGTTGAGCTTCCTTCCGCAGGTAGAACCGATCGATGAATGGGCCTATCAGCGGGTAGGGCGTCCTAAATCCCATTACGCACATCGCCTTGGTCATGCCCTCGCCGACAGTCTCGAACCGAAGTTTCAGATGCATGTTCATCTTGGCGGGCATGACCGTAGACGCCTTCATCATCCAGAATTCGTTCTCCCTCCATACACCTGATTGTGCCTGCCACTCCATTTCCCGACCCATGATTGTGCCAATGTAGTAAGTGATTTTCCCCAAACCTGCCGAGTTTGGAAGCCTGACAATCCAAGTCTTCCTTATTGCCGAAATCCACTCCGGCACGTTGTAGCACCAGTCGGAATAGTGGAAAAGATCTCTCCTCTCGGCATCGACAATTCTAGAAGCTTCAGCATATCCCATTTCTTGTGCGCTTCACTAACTCTTTTTGATGACCGAATCCACAGGTCACTTTTCGAAAAACTCCTCAGGCGTCACAGCCACCTCGTAGCTCTTCGGAACGAAAGGCATGTTCTGCTTCGCTACTTCGGAAAAATAAATTCGACCGGCCTTGTTGAGCCACTCGTATTCTTCCACATGGAAGATGTAAAGAATTGAGGCGTCCTGTGGGAAGTATGGGCCGTCCATCTTTCCTCCGATCTTCTTCTGGATCTCTGATTGCAGGTTGTGTAACTTCTTGAGATCCCCTTGCAGGTCCGTTCCATCGTAATCAGCTTTCCATAGAATGATCATGGAAACTCATTGCTCCTGTATTCTGTTACGGTCGCGCCTCGAAAACGCGATTGAAGGGAGTCTGGGTTGCCCGTCTGAACTTGGTAAAGCCTCCTTCCCTTACAACTTCATGGATTCTCGACTCGGATGCTTGGGCGCCCAACGCAAGTCCAACCTCCTGAGATACAGAAGCCGGGGTGCATAGCATCGTCGATGCACTGTAGAAGATTCGTCCCACTGGGTTGAGGTTTTCCTTTATCGTCTCGTTCGCCATGGGCTCGACAATCATCCAGGTTCCGTCCGAGTTTAAGGAACGGTACACGTGCCTTGCCGCCCCAACAGGATCGCCCATGTCGTGCAAGGCGTCAAAAACGGTCACCAGGTCAAAGTCTCCACCCGGGTATGAACTGGCATTTGCGACTTCGAATCTTATCCGATCTGCGACTCCCTCCTTCTCTGCAGCTTTTCTTGCTGCCAGAATTGACATCTCGTGATAGTCGTACCCCACGAAGGTTGAATTGGGAAACGCCTTTGCCATGATAATCGTCGAGGAACCATGACCGCAGCCAATGTCCGCCACGGTTCCACCGCGCTCGAGCTTGGGTACAACTCCGTTCAAAGCGGGGAGCCATGATGGAACGAGATTCGCCGCATATCCAGGTCTGAAGAATCTCTCGGTTCCGTTGAAAAGGTAGCCATCATGTTCGTGCCAGCCGACGCCTCTGCCAGTTCTGAAAGCTTCGACAAGCTTGGGTTCGTCTTTGAATACTGCTGATGCGATGTAAAATGCTCCAGGTAGATAAGCTGGGCTTTGCTCATCGGCAAGAGTAAAGGCCTGTTCTGGGGTGAGCCAGTATTTTCCAGTGCCGGCGTCAAACATCGCGTAGCCCGCGGCCGCCTGTGCTGCCAGCCATTCGGCGACGTATCTTTCCTTTGTTTCAGTCTTCGCAGCTAACTGAGCGGGCGTCACGGGCCCCGCACTTGCCATCGCCCTATACAAACCTAACTTCTCTCCGAGAATTATGGTCGGGGCATGGAGCGTCGCTCCCAAGTCTCCTACGAACTTTCCCACGAATTCATGTAACTTGCCTTGGTCTAGGCTCATTTTCAAATCACGTGTATTGCCAGTTATCAGCGTCGGACTTATACTCTAAGACAAGGCGCTGAAGGTTTTGGAACCGAGAAAGCTTATTTCTTCCCAAAACCGTCCTGACGGTACGGAATCGGGAAGAAAGAGAATACATCTTGGATCAACTCGACTTCAAGATTTTCAAATCGGTGGGCTTTCGACCCTTTGGGCGAACAGCCGGAGACCTCTCCAGACTAAATCCCTGGGTCATAGCGAGGAAGGTCGGCGCCGACGGCAAAACTGTCAAGTCGCGCCTGAGCAAGATGAAGAAGAGCGGTTTCATAAAGTACTTCCAGATTTATCCGAACTATCGCCTTCTTGGAGTCAACGGGTCGGCGTACCTCTTTCAGCTCGACGACGTGCTCGAAAAATACGAGATAATCGAAAAGTGCGCGCTTGTCGACGGCGTAATCGAGATTCACAATTTTGTAGGCTCGAACATTTGTATTGATTTCACCTACCAAGATGGTCGGGATGAGAGGCGCAGGCTCGAATTACTTTGTAATCTGACACGTTGCAGTTCGCCAGAGAGGTTCTATGACCGCGTTATGCCCCAAATGGAAGGGCAAAGTCTTTCGAACATAGACTGGCAGATAATCAAGGCCCTGCGATATGATGCCTTCAAACCCCTGTCGAAGGTAGCAAAAGAGCTCGGACTGACCACAAAGACTGTACGCAATCGCTTCGAGCTAATGGTACGCAACAACGCGATAATCATAGTGCCAGAGGTGAATCCCGCTGAAATCACCGACACGATTACCTACACGCTGCTTCTGTATCCCTCACCATCGAAGAAAGCAGAAGTCATCGAGAAGGCGATGGAGACATTCGAAAATTCTTGCTTTCTAGTGGAATCTTCTTCCTCTCAAGGAAATACGATGCTCTGTCTGGCAGCCCGGACCTTGGCCGAGACCGAGGACAGTCTGATTAGGGCGAGGAAGATCGAGGGTATGATGAATGTGAAACTTCTGGTTCTAAAGGAAAGGACAGAGTACACGCAGTGGATAGACTCAGCGATTGATAGGAAAATAGCGGAGACTTCGAGACAGGAGCCATCGTCGCCGCCGACAATTGTCTGGACGGAGACCACGCCAAAGCGCAGCTGAAATGTCGGCCTTCGGTACATTGCAGGTTTGCTTAGCTCGTGGGAGCTACCGTTGCGACTGTGTGGCGCTTCGCTGAACTATTGGAACCTCCTTCTCCTCTTCTATTCTTGTCAAATTGCGAATATCATAGATTCCAGCCACTCAGCCGATGAACCAGATTGCAGGCATTCCCGGCGCCGCGAGCAGTGGTGGCAGATTGTTGGGTATCAAGAGTGCGATGAACACCATCTCTGCCAAAACCGCTGTAATGCCAAAGAATGCGTACCCCACTGCGCACTTTGTAAAGTAGAAATGCCCTAGTCCAAAATTCCATTGGACCAGGAATCACCGCCGGCCAGAAAGCGGCGCTTGCCCTTTGCTTGTTCAATGTACATGCTCGCCTTCATTCAATAAAGTAACGGGCCCTTGGGAATAATAAACGGGCAACGCGATCATCAGGACCAAGAAAAACCCAACAGGTTGGAGCGCATTCGGTAAATGAGATTTTGAAAAGCAACTGGCAAAAAGGGGATAACAAATAGCATTAGAACAATCTTCGGGTGAGACAATCGTGTTTCAGTCGGGTTGGCGCAGGGATTTGATTCGCAGAACGCAAAACATGAGAGAAGTCTTCTGAACTGCTTGAATTTGGGAATTGTCCACTCTTCCGCGAAAAGGGGGCGCCCAGCCAGAGGCGCAAGAGAGCTGCGGTCAGACTTTCGTATTCTCAATCTTGGTGATCGTGTCGGGCCTTTAAGTGGCGGTCTCGCGATTTTGTAGGCTGCGGTCGAAGAGTTACCAAGTCTTGTAACTCTAGCTTTCAAGGGAGAAGAGTTTCGAAGTCATGGCATCACCTTCTACCATCAAGAAGGCAGGGGCAAAAGGACCCTCGATACCGTGCCCGAGTCTTTAGACCCTTTCCGACCTGATATTCGGCCTTGCTCTCTCCGTTGGCGCACTCGGGCTCCTAAGTCAGCAGCAGGCAGATTTTAGCCAGATTGCCGTATCGCTCTCTATTTTCGCGTTTGGATTCCTGCTTCTAGTCACCGTTTGGTACCGATACGCGTTGATCATGAAGAACCTTCCCTTTGAGATGTCCGCTCTCTTAGCCTTGAATTTTCTATTGCTCTTCCTCGTAGCAATCGAACCGTACCTTCTCAATCTCTCGATTTACTCCAGCGAAAGCGCACTCTTGACTGTAAGGAATCCGGTCACACAGCTCTACGCAATCGACTTTGGATCCATCTACCTAATCCTAGCATACTTTATGCATCAATTGACCGTGCAGGAAAAGAATCTGGGAAGAGTTGAGCACACATGGCTACGCACGCGACAGGATCTTCTTCCTCGTAGGGGCGGCAACGTTTTACATTTCGGTTGCCCCTTACTTTGGGGATGTAAGCATCTCGTATTTCACCTTGAGACAACTCGTGTGGCTCTCCTTCCTGCCTATCGGCTTTGCATTTAGGATCGCCAAATGGCTGCTCTAAAAGAGCGTTAGGGTATCTGGAGATTATCCATTTTTAGTTGGTACCTTATTTTTACAATCTCGAGGAGTGCAGAGCATGAAGGACCCTCGAGACTTGGCAACTTTTTTCGAAAGATAGCCAGCCCAATAGGCTCAAGAAAAGAAAGAAAAACTTGCGACTTGCCCCGTTTACTTAACGACCGATCGGCCTAAGGCCGAGTGCCCGCTCTCCTTTCTTTGTGACCAACATTGGAAAGAGAACGAACACCGTTCGAAATCATGTACTACGCTGTATATCTGGTCTTCGA
>Ga0209061_1001038_pt1 | contig 52467 bp, 47 predicted proteins | sample Coa_R1_10_FD_187157 | JGI IMG/M metagenome (GOLD analysis project Ga0209061, IMG submission 187157) | Surface soil microbial communities from Centralia Pennsylvania, which are recovering from an underground coalmine fire - Coalmine... | ecosystem: Environmental > Terrestrial > Soil >...
TGTTTCGTCATCCCATGAGCGAGGCGGAGATCGACGCGTTCCTCGCCTCGTTTTCCCCGTGATCCTGCAGGATACTGCGGATCAAGCGGCGTTGCGAGCCGCCGTCCGCGAACTGTGCGAAGGGTTCGGGAACGCGTATTGGCGCGACCTCGATCTGCAGCGGCAGTACCCGGAGGCTTTCGTCAAAGCGCTCACCGAGGCCGGCTATCTCGCCGCACTGATCCCCGAGGAATACGGCGGCGCGGGACTCGGGATCGCGGAGGCGGCCGTCATCCTCGAAGAGATCAACCGCTCGGGCGGGAACGCGGCGGCTTGTCACGCGCAGATGTACATCATGGGGACGGTGTTGCGGCACGGAAACGACGATCAGAAGCGCCGCTACTTGCCGGCGATTGCGCGTGGGGAGTTACGGCTTCAGGCCTTCGGGGTAACCGAACCCAACGCGGGCGTCGATACGCTGAAGACGGCGACGACGGCGAAACGCCGCGGTGACCGCTATGTCGTCAACGGACGGAAAGTCTGGACGTCGCGCGTCCAGCACTCCGATCTGATGCTGTTGCTGGCGCGGACCGCGCCGCCCGATCCTCGCGACCGAACGTACGGCTTGTCGACGTTCCTCGTCGATCTGCGCGATGCCCCGCCGGGGACGATCGAGGTGCGCCCGATCCGCACGCTCATGAACCACGAGACGAACGAGGTCGTTTTCAGCGATCTCGAAGTCCCGGCGGACAATCTCATCGGCGAGGAAGGCTCGGGCTTCCGCTACATCCTCGACGGCTTGAACGCGGAACGGCTCCTGATCGCCGCCGAGTGCGTCGGCGACGGCCGCTTCTTCATCGAACGCGCGGTCGCCTACGCTCGGCAACGGATCGTCTTCGACCGGCCGATCGGCCGGAACCAGGGGGTGCAGTTTCCCATCGCGCGAGCCCATGCCGCCGTCGAGGCGGCGGATCTGATGCGCCGGCAGGGGTCCGGCTTGTTCGATCTCGGTAAGGCCTGCGCAGCCGAAGCGAATACCGCAAAGCTCCTCGCCTCGGAGGCTTCGTGGCAGGCGGCGAACGTGGCGCTCGACACATTGGGCGGCTACGGATTCGCGCACGAGTACGACGTCGAACGCAAGTTCCGCGAGACCCGGCTCTACATCACGGCACCGGTTCCGAACAACCTCATCCTGGCATACGTCGGGGAGCACGTCCTGGGCATGGAGCGCTCCTTTTGACCATTCGCAGTTGACGGCGACCTCGAGCTCGTGCTACCCTAGGCTCCGATGTCCGCCCCCTCGATTATCATCGCGATTAGCATTATGCGCCGGTCCATCGGTCGGTGTCGCTTCGCGTTGTAATCTGAAGGGATAGAAAAAACGCAGAGCCCGCACCGAACGATGCGGGCTCTTTCATTTACCGTATGGATGAGGAGATGCTGCAAGCCGTATCCGGGAGCGTTTCGATCGACGATGTCTACGCGGCCGCCGAACGGATCGCGCCGTACCTCCCCGAGACTCCGCTCGTGCAGCATCCCGCGTTCGCCGACTCCCTCGGCGTCGACGCCTGGCTCAAGCTCGAGACGGCCCAGCCGACGGGCGCGTTCAAAGTCCGGGGCGGCGTGAACTTCATGGCGGCTCAGTCGGCGGAGCTCCGCACCCGCGGCGTCGTCACCGCATCGACCGGGAACCACGGTCAGTCGATCGCCTATGCGGCGCGCCTGTTCGGCGTCCCGGCGACGATCTACGCGCCGAAAGACGCCAACCCGTTCAAGGTCGACGCGATGCGCGTCATGCAAGCCGAGGTTCGTCTCGTAGGCGAAGATTTTCAGGCCAGCGTCGATCATGCCGTGGAGGCCGCCCGAATCGAGGGGCGGCGCTTTATTTCGACGGGAGACGAGCCCCTCTTGATCGCCGGAGTCGCCACCTGCGCGCTCGAGGCCTTCCGGCGGCGCAGCTTCGACGTCGTCCTCCTGCCCGCCGGCGGCGGATCGATTGCGGCTGGGGCGGCTCTGGTCATCAAGCACCTTCAACCCCAGTGCCAGGTGATCGCCGTTTCGAGCGCGCAAGCCCCGGCCGCGCACGATGCATGGCATCGTCGGACTCATGTTCGATACGAGAAACAGACGACGCTCGCCGAAGGTCTCGCGGTCCGCGAGTCCTTCGATTTGCCGCAGTCGATCATGGCCGACTATCTCGACGACTTCGTCCTGGTCGATGACAGCGAGCTCGTCGGCGCGCTGCGCTTCCTCGCACGGTACGCCCACCAGCTCGCGGAGCCCTCGGGCTGCGCGGGTCTCGCTTACTTGCTGCGCAATCGCCAAGAATTTCGCCGGCTCTCCGTTCTCCTCCCGATCACGGGCGCCAACATCCCCTTCGAAGTACTCGTCCGCTATTTACGTGAGAGTTGATCTCAGAGCCGATCCTCGCGCTCGACCGTAGGATGGAGGATGCGCGCGGTCGTCGACCTTCGAGGCCGAGCGCTCGGCGGGCGGGAGCGGGGCCGCAGCGTTGTGAGACCGAATCTACCTCTGTATGAAGAGCGAACCTCCGACCCTGGCTCCGTCGCCCTCGAAGGAGATCTGCGCACGCCGGCGGGCGCCCAAGCGATGATCGAGCGCATGGCCGCGCACTGGTGGCTCCCCGTGGTGCGCGGCATCTTCGCGATCCTGTTCGGCCTGGTCGCGCTCGCCTGGCCGAGGGAGACGCTCATCGTCCTCATCCTGATCTTCGGCGCGTTCTGCTTCGTCGACGGCGTCTTTGCGATCGTGACGGCGATTCGCTCGGCGACGCAGCACCACCGTTGGGGAATGCTGCTCCTCGAGGGGATCATCGGCATCCTCGTCGGCCTCCTCGCATACGCCGCTCCGTTCGCGATTGCGCTCTTCTTCATCTACTTTGCAGCCGGTTGGGCGATCGTCACCGGTATCTTCGAATTGATCGCGGCCTTCCGGATCCGTCAATCGGTCGCCGGCGAGATCTGGATGATCCTCGCGGGCGTCCTCTCGGTGATCCTCGGTCTCGCATTCTTCGTCTTCCCGGGGATCGGGCTGCTTGCATGGATTTGGCTGATCGGCGTTTACGCGATCTTCTTCGGAGCCCTGATGATCGGGTTCGGCCTGCGCCTGCGCGCGATGCATACCGCCGCCGGGCTGTGACGCCGGCGCCGCTCGCCGCAGCCGCTCATTTGCCGCCGGCCGCTCTCAAAAAGCGCACCGCACTCTCGGCCGGCTCCGGCTTTCCGACGAGATAGCCTTGAATCTCGTCGCAACGTAAGAGCTGGAGGAGACGCACCTGCGCCTCGTCTTCGACTCCTTCCGCGACGACCTTGAGCTTCAAGGCTTGCGCGAGCGAGATGATCGTCGCGACGATGCTCGTCTTGTTGGCGTCCTCGGTCATCCCGACGATGAAGCTCCGATCGATCTTCAACGCGCTGACCGGGAGTCGATGAATATACGAGAGCGACGAATATCCCGTTCCAAAATCGTCGAGCGACAACCGGACGCCCAGCTCGCGCATCGCGTCGAGCTTCCTGATCGCGGCGTCGAAGTTTTCCATCAACATGCTCTCGGTGACTTCGAGGTCCAGGCGGCACACGTCGCTGAAGGTCGCGACGGCGCTGCGGACGTCGTCGACCAGACGCTCTTGACGCAACTGAACCGCTGAGAGATTGACGGCGATCCGGGGCGGCTTTAGACCCGCCTTGCGCCACTCCTCATATTGCCGGACCGCTTCGCCCATCACCCAGCGTCCGACGTTGATGATGATCCCCGTCCGCTCGAGAAGCGGGATGAACTCGTTCGGAAGGACGAGACCGCGTTCGGGATCCTGCCAACGGAGCAGCGCCTCGAAGCCGACGATCTTGTGCGTCCCCAACTCCATCTTCGGCTGATAATAGAGGACGAACTGGCGCTCCTCGATCGCCCGCTGCAGGCGCGCTTCGAGGTCGAGCTGTTGCGCGAGACGGAGGTTGAGCTCGGGCGCGTAGAATCTGAACGCGGTGCCCGACACCTTCGCGCTCGAAAGTGCGGCTTCGGCGTTTTGGAAGAGGGCCTCGGGATCTTCGCCGTCGTCCGGACAGACCGCACAGCCGGCTCGCGCCATGATATGCATCTCCCGACCACCGACGCGGAACGGCGAGTCGAAGAGCTTGATTCCGTCTTCCGTGATGATCTCGGTCATCGGGCGCAGGTCGTCGAGCATCGGGAAGGAGAGCGCGAAACGGTCTCCCGCGACGCGGGCGAGCCGGCTCTCGTCGGCGATTTCGCGCAACCGGTCGGCGACCCGCCGCAGGACCTCGTCGCCGACGTGTTCGCCCAACGTGTTATTCAGGACCGAGAAGCGTGAGATGTCGATGAGCGCCAGCGCGAGGATCTTCCCGGCTTTTTTCGCCGCACCGATATCTTGCCCCAAACGGTCGTAGAAGAGGGTCCGGTTCGGAAGCTGGGTCAGCGGATCGTAATACGAGAGATAATCGACGCGGTGCTGTTTCTCGAGGAGGTTGAGGCCGAAGGCGAGATTGTTGGTGAGATTGGTGAGCAGCCCGATCTCTTCGTCGTCGAAATAATCCTCGACGTCGGTCTCGAAGACCATCGCCCCGACGGGGCGCCCGTCGAGGACGAGAGGGAAACTCCCCACCGCGCGAACACCGAGCCGATAGGCGACGCCGTCGACGGGGTCCGACAGGGTTTGCCGCAGATTGTTCTTCACGCACGGCTTCTGGCTGATCATCGACGTTTTGATCGCGCCGGTTTTGTGGTGCGGATCGGCAAAGGCCGCCTGCAGCACATGATCCAGCCGTTTCCCGCTCGACGAACCGAGGAAAGCGACGATCTCGAACCTGCCCGATTCGACGTCGGCCTCGACGACGAAGACGTTGCGGAAGCCGCCGTCTTCCACCGCGATCCGGCACACCTCGTGAAACAGTGCGCCCCGATCATGCAGCCGGACGATCGCGGCGTTCACGGCGGAGAGGACGTCTCGAATCCGGCTGAGCCGCGCGACGCGGCGTTGCTCGTGCATGTGGTCGAGCGCGAACGACAGGTTCGCGGCCAGGTTGGAGAGCAGCTTTACCTCTTCATCGCCGAAGTACGCGGTCTCGCGGGTCGAAAAGACGATCCCCCCGGCGACCTTGCCGCGGATGAACAGCGGGAAACTCCCGATCGCTCGGGCCCCTGCGTCGATCAGCCGCGAAAAGCTCCTTCGCGTATCGTCGCACGCGATGAGGCTCTGCGAAATCGCCGGCTTTCCGGTACGCAGCGATAGGGAAACCGGATTCGTATCGTTTTCGAAGTCGAGAATGCACCGCTCCAGCCGCTCCCGGATCGCCCAAAGTTCTTCTCCGCCGGCGAACGCCTCCCAATGCACGCGCCTTGGCTCGAGGTCGAGACCGAAGGCGAAGACGCTCGTAAAGCCGCCCGTCTCGTAGGCGATACGGCAGGCTTCGCGTAGGAGCTGGGCGCGATCCGCTACACGGACGATCGCAGCGTTGACGGCGGACAGGATGTCGCGCATCCGGCTCAGGCGTTCGACGCGTTTCTCGCGCTCGATCCCCTCGAGCGCGAACGACAAATCGTTCGTCAACCGGGTGAGCAGTTCGACTTCCTCGCCGTCGAAATATCCGGCTTCGTCCGTATCGAACGCCATGAAACCGACGAGCTCCCCGCCGACGAGGAGCGGGAAGAGCCCGACGGCGACGACGCCTTGGGAGAGGAGCTGCCGGTACGGTCGAACGTCGGGATACTCGCGCAGATCGTTGACCACGGCGGGCGAGCGGGTCGTGAGGACTTTGCCGACGGCCGTCCCCGCATTCGGCTCTTCGCCGGTCCAGCCCAGCGCGCGGGCGGCGGATCGCTGGAGAGACTCCTCGTGTTCGCCCGGCGCGTCTTCCCATGAGCCGCAGACCGCGACGACACGCACCCTCCGCTCGACGGAATCCACCAGAGCGACGAAGACGTTGACGAGGCCGCCTGCTTCGTACGCGATCCGGCAAGCCTCCCGGCACAACTGATCCCGATCGCGGTGACGCACGATCGCTTCGTTCACCCGAGAGAGGATGCTGCGGATCCGGTTCAAACGCGCAATCCGCCGTTGTTCGGCGAGCCGCTCGAGCGCGAATGAAACGTTGCGCGCCAGACTCGTGAGCAGCTCGACTTCTTCCTCGTCGAAATAGCCGGGCTCGAGCGAGGCAAACGTCATCGCCCCTTCGAGCTTTCCGGCGACGAGCAGAGGAAAGGACCCGACCGCGCGTATTCCGAGATCGAGGAGCGGTTGGAAGATCTCCAGATTCACGTCGGCGATGTCGTTGATTACGGCGGGACGCCGGGTGCGCAGGGACGTCGGGATGACGTTCGTCCCGGTCTCGAGGACGCTCACCGCCCTCTGCAGATTCGACAGATATCGCTCGCGCTCGACATGTCCCAAGAACGCCTCGACGGCTACGCTGCGCGTTTCCAGATCGATGGTAAAGAGCGCGACGTTGAAAAATCCGCCGGCCTCATAAGCGATACGGACGACTTCTTGGAAGAGAACGGCCCGGTCGTCGACGCGGAGGATCGCTTCGTTGACCGCGGAGAGGACGTCGCGGATCCGGCTCAGCCGTCCCAGACGCCACGTCTGTTCCATCCGCTCGGTGATGTCGGCAACCACGGCGTCGACTCGTACCGGGAGTCCCGACTCATTGCGGACGAGGCGCGCCCGATGATTGACCCAGCGCGTCTCACCGGTGGGCAGCGTGATACGGTAATCGACGTCGTAGTGACCGAAGCGAAACAGCCGTCTCGTCGCCTCCCGCGCGATCCCCGCGTCGGCCGGGACGATCACGCTCTTCCACAGATCCGGTCGGGCCAGGAACGCTTCCGCCGGGTACCCGTAGACCTTCGTCGCCGAAGCGCTGACGAAGACGAAACGTCGCTCGACGACCGAATACGAGGCGAGGACGCTGTCGACCGCCGCCGAGATCATCTCGAGCTGATCGCGCGTCTCCTTCAGATACGCTTCGAGGACGGCGCGTTGTTTCCGCGACGCCGCCTCGTCCAAAGCGCGCAACATCGCGCCGGGGAGGCGGACGAGATGAGATTTGGGGATGCAGTCGACGACACCGTCCTGCATCGTCGGGATCGTCTCTTCTTCCGTAACGGCTTGTGAGACGAAGATGATCGGGACGGCCGCATGGCGCTCGCCGAGGATGCGCAGCACCGTCAACGCGCGCAGGCCGTCGAGCGAGCAATTGACGAGCGCGATGTCCGGCACGAACTGCTCGAGCACCGTGTACAGCTCGGCCTCGTTTCGAGCGGTGCGGTGTTCGAGCGGGATCGTCGCTCGCCGCAATTGCCGCACCTCGAGATCGGCGTCGAGCGGATCGTCTTCCACGATCAATACCCGGACGGGTCTCGCGACGACGCGGCTAGTCAGCACCCGAACACCCATGCCGCGGGAAAGCCGACCGGCTCAAAACCGGCCGCTCACGGCAATCGTAAGTCCCGAGGTCTCATACGGTCTCGCCAACTCTCCCCTAGGCGATAGTAACCGAGCTCGCCGGAAAAGTACACGAACGATACCGGCGCAAAACCGTATCTTCACCGAACCTTCACACGAGACCGGCTCCTCGGGGCTTTGTCGTTTAGCCTTTCAGCCGAGCAAGCGGTGCCACAGCAGCCTACTTGCCGGTTAGGCGATCCAAGCGTCCGTCCGCTGGTCGAAAGGGCCTTTTTGAAAGGGGACTACCGGTGGCGCGTGATCGTATCGAGGAGAGCCGGCTTGCCCGCTTTCACCTGCCGAATAGCCCGTTCGAGCGCGGGGCCGACCTCCTCCGGTTTTTCGATCGGACCTTCCGCGTACCAGCCGAATGACCTCGCAAGCGTTGCAAAATCGGGAGAGGGGTCGACGATATCCATCCCGATGTGGGCGCGCTCGACCGGCGTCCCGCGGCGCTCGGCGATACGGATCTGGTGCTCCCAGTCGTTGTAGTACGCCCGGTTGTTGTACATCACGATCAGCATCGGAATCTCATAGCGTGCGGCCGTCCAAAGCGCGCCGGCGTCGAACATCAGGTCGCCGTCCGGTTGAAAATCGACGACGAGCCGCCCCTTGCCCTTGTGAGCGAGCGCGACACCGAGCGAGATACCTATCTGCGTCCCGGTCCCGAGCGACTTTCCGGCGTGTCGGTAGCCGCGCTCGAAGTCCCACAAACGCAGCGTCCAGTCTTCCAGCGTCCCGGCGGTGAGGACCCAATCCTCGTCCTTGATCTTCTCCCACACTTCCAGCGCGAGCCGCGGCAACGTCAGGGGCGAGGCGTCCCAATCGTGCTGCGCGGCCTCGCGCCAGCGAGCACGCAGCCTGTCGTGCAGATCTTTTACCGTCGCTTTGCGCTCCTCGATGCGTTTGCTCAAGGCGGAGTCTTGGGCCAGGCGATCGCGGCACAGCCCGGTCAAGGCCGGGATCGCAAGCGCCGTATCGCCCAAAACGCGCTGCACGCAATCGGGGAACGGCCCATAGTCGGTCGACCAGCGGCTGATGTCGATATCCTCGAAGCCGATCTTCATCCATTGCACGCCTTCGCGGTAGTGCGCCTTCGTCTCACGCGTCGCACGATCCAGAAAATGCGTGGGCTTCTCCCAGTCGCGAAGATCGAGGCCGCAAATCAGATCGGCGCGACGAAACGCCTCCGGTTCTTCGGTGAGGTTGAGCGGATGTTCGGTCGGGAAGTTCAAACGGATCCCGACGTCCCACACCGGCGCACCGATCGTCTCGGCGAGGCGGACCAGATCGTCGAAACCGCTCGCGTTGCGACCGACGAACTCCGCCAGGAGGACCGGCCATTGCGCCGACAGCAGCCGCTCGGCTGCGGCTTCGAGTGCGGCGGGTTCCGGTGCGATCCGGCTGGGGACGCGTGCACTCCCGGGATCAGGGAGGGTGACTTTGGTCTCGAGCGGCGCCTCTTGTAACCACGCATCATAACATAGATAGACGGGGCCCTGCGGCTCGCTCATCATGATCGAGTAGGCGCGGGCGAAGCTGTCCGGAACGCCCTCGATACTGCTTGGCTGGTAGTCCCACTTCGTGAAGTAGCGGACCGCCTCTCCTTGGACCTGCGCGGTATGGATCCAATCGATGAACGGTCGGCGCTTCCCCTCGTCCATCGGGCCGGTAGCCCCGATGACGAAGACGGGCGCACGATCGAGATACGCGTAGTAGATCCCCATGACCGAATGCAGCAGACCGACGACGTCGTGGACGATGGCGACCATCGGCTCGCCGCTCGCCTTCGCGTAACCGTGCGCGATCTGGACGGCGATCTTCTCGTGCTGACACAGCATCATCGGCGGGTCGTTGCTGTTATGATTGACCAGCGAGTCGTGCAAGCCGCGATAGCTCGCTCCCGGGTTCAGCGCGATGTACCGAAACCCGTATTGCTTGATCAAGTCCGCGATGACGTCCGACTGATACTGCCGCATGCGGCCGCTTTCTCACCGGCGTACAGGAGGCCCTTCGCGCAAAAAGAAAGGATGGCTCATCGAAGATGGACCGTAGTGCATTCTTAGCTCTGACCGCCGCCGCCGCCACGGTGCCCGGCTTCGCGCTCGCACAAACGCCCCCGTCGCTGACGCAAGTACGCGTTGCGTCGGCTCCCGACGAAGACATCCTCGGCGCCCTATGGGCCCAGCAATCGGGCATCTTTCGGCGCTACGGTCTCGACGTCCATGTCCAGCCCATGAACAGCGGTGCGGCGGTAGGAGCCGCGGTCGTCGGCGGCTCCGTCGATATCGGAAAATCGAGCCTCGTCTCCCTCATCACCGCCCACACCCGCGGGATCCCCCTCGTCTTGATCGCGTCGGCGGGCGAGTACAACGCGAAGGCGCCGGTCGTCGGGATGTTGGTCAAGAAAGGCTCGCCTATCAAAACCGCACGCGATCTCGACGGCAAGACGCTCTCCGTCCCTTCGCTCAACGATCAGTTCTCTATTGCGATCAAGGCATGGATGGATCAGCACGGCGGCGACTCGAGCACGGTGAAGTTCGTCGAACTCCCCAACTCCTCGGTCCCTCAAGCGATCGAGGACGGCCGGATCGACGCCGCCTCGATCGGGAATCCGATCTTGAGCGCAGCGCTCGATTCGGGCAAGGTCCAACTGATCGGGCATACCTTCGACGCGATCGCTCCGCGCTTCATCCTCGCGTGTTATTTCACGACCTCGGACTACGCACGGAAGAATCGCGACGTCGTCGAGCGCTTCGCCAAAGCGGTCGCCGAGTCGGGCGCCTACTGTAATGCGCACCAGGACGCCACCGTCGAGCTCCTGTCGTCGTTTACGAAGGTCTCGCCCCAGACGATTCGCCACATGACGCGGACGACGATCGGGACGATCCTCGATCCTCGCCTCATCCAACCGGTCATCGACGCAGCGGCGAAATACAAGGCGATCCCCGCCGCCTTCGATGCGCGCGACATGATCGCGCCTTACCTGCGCACCTAAGGAAGGACGACCCGAATGCCCCCGCAGATTACGCTCGCCATCGGGCGGGATTACGATCGCACGCGCCCGCTGATGGACGGCCGCGTCAAGGTCGAGGGCGTCGACCTCAACCCGATGACGCTCGGGAGCGTCGAGGAAGTCTTCTATCGGATGGGCCGCAACCGGGAATTCGACGTGGCGGAATTTTCCGGCGCGTCCTATCTCTTCATGCGCTCGCGCAACGATCCGCCGCCCTTCATCGCGATCCCGGTCTTTCCGTCGAAGTTCTTCCGGCATTCGTGCATCTTCGTCCACGCCGACTCGGGGATCAGAGAGCCGAAGGATCTCAAGGGCAAGATCATGGGATGCCCGGAGTGGTTGATGACGGCCGGCCTGTGGATTCGCGGCATGCTCAAGCACGAATACGGCGTCGATATCACCGATCTGCGCTGGCGAATGGGCGGCGAAGAGGAGCCCGGCCGCACGAACCAAGCCGTCGGGCGCGTCGAATTCGACCTTCCCCCGGGCGTCGTGCTCGAGGAGATCCCGCCGGATCGCGTTTTGAGCGATATGTTGCGCAAAGGAGAGATCGACGCCCTCATGTCGGCGCGCATTCCGTCGTCTTTTCACGATCCCGGGGGTAAGGTGCGCCGGCTCTTTCCCAACTACCACGAGGTGGAAAAGGAGTATTACCGGCGCCGCAAACTTTTTCCGATCATGCACTTCATCGTCATCCGCTGGGATGTCTACGAGAGATATCCCTGGCTCGCGGTCAACCTCTACAACGCCTTCGAGCAGGCGAAGAAGATCGCGTTCGCCGGCCTTTACGATACCTCGGCGCTCCAGTACGGATTGCCTTGGCTCCTTCCGCTCCTCGAAGAGCAGCGCGAGATCTTCGGCGAAGACCACTGGACCTACGGAATCGAACCGAACCGGCCGACGCTCGAGGCGATGGTCGAGTACGCGTATGAACAAGGACTGACGCCCAGGCGCCTGACCGTCGAAGATCTGTTTGCGAAAGAGACCCTGGGGCAAAGAAAGATCTGATGGCGATCGAAGAGGGAGCATTCATCTCCGTCCGCGGGATCGATACCCACTATCATGAGGCCGGTACGGGGAAGCCGATCGTTTTGATCCACGGCTCGGGTCCGGGCGTCACCGCGTGGGCGAACTGGCGCATCACGCTTCCCTACCTCGCCGAACACGGATTTCACGTCTTCGCATATGACATCGTCGGCTTCGGGTACACATCCCGCAGCGCAGGCGTCCACTACGGGATGACGCACTGGATCGAGCAACTTGCGGCGTTCATCGAGGATGTCGTACCGGAACGACGCGCCTCGCTCGTCGGGAACTCCCTCGGAGGGGCGCTCGCAATAGGGCTCGCCGTCCGCCGTCCCGAGCTGATCGAGCGCATGGTCTTGATGGGATCGGCGGGCATCAGCTTCCCGATCACCAAAGGACTCGACATGGTCTGGGGCTACGAGCCGAGCGAAGCGGCGATGCGCGAGCTGATCGCTACGTATTTCGCCTACGATAAGTCGATCGTCACCGACGATTTGGTGAAGGCGCGCTACCAAGCAAGCGTCCAACCGGGCTTCCACGAGTCGTACTCTTCGCTATTCCCCGCACCGCGACAGCGATGGGTGGAGTCGATAGCGACGCCCGAGGACCAGATCAAGAAGATTTCGATCCCGACGCTCTTGATCCACGGTCGCGAAGACCGAGTGATCCCGCTCGAGGTCGGCTATCGCCTCCTGCAGCTGATTCCAACGGCCGACTTGCACGTCTTCGGACGGTGCGGTCACTGGACGCAGATCGAACGCGCGGCCGACTTCAACCCCCTCGTCGCCCACTTCTTCGCTGCGGACTAGCCGATGACCGCGATGCAGACTCTCGAGCTGAGTGCGGCGTTTTGGCGCAACGAGCGCAGCGCGGCGATCTTCGACGGACGGATCGCCCCCGAGGGGATCACCCTCTACACGAGCAACATCTTCCCGTCGGAAATCTTTTGGCGCCAACTCAAGTTCAAAGACTTCGACTTCTCAGAGATGTCGATGTCTTCGCTTTTGATCTCGACGTCGCGCGGACAAACCGACTGGGTCGCGCTCCCAATTTTCACGATGCGCAGCTTCTTCCATACGTGGGCGATCGTGCGTGAAGGCGCCGGGATCGAAAAGCCGGCCGATCTGCGCGGCAAGCGCGTCGGAGTCCCCGAATATCAGCAGACGGCCGCCGTCTGGTCTCGCGGCATCTTGCAACACGAGTTCGGGGTCGAGCCGCACGAGATCGAGTGGTTCATGGAGCGGCGCCCCGAGATGAGTCACGGCGGCTCGACGGGCTTCACGCCGCCGCCCGGGGTGAAACTTTCGTACATCGATCCGGCGACCGACATTGCGGGGATGCTGCTGGCCGGAGAGCTCGACGCCTCGCTCCTCTACATCAATACGACCAATCTCGTCGACCGCGCGAAGGCCGATTTGAGCAACCGAACGGAGATCCGACCGCTCCACCGCGATCCGATCGCCGAAAGCGCGCGCTTTTATAAGAAGACCGGGATCTTCCCGATCAATCACGCCGCGGTCGTGCGGCGCTCGATCTACGAGCAAAACCGCTGGATAGCGCGCAGCCTTTACGATGCCTTCCTCGCTGCGAAACAGGAAAGCGACAAGCAGCGCGTCAGGGCGCTGGACGACTATATTCTGACGGGAGCGGTCGATCCGGCCGACAAGACCGCGCTCGAGCACGACCTGTTCGCCTACGGGATCAAAGGGGCCGGCCACGTCCTCGAGACGATCGCCCGATACCTCTACGAGCAAGGCTTGACCAAACGTATCGTCCGTCTCGACGAAGTCTTTGCCCCCGAATGCATGGACGTGTAACCGCCCGCGTCTATTGGCGCTCTCGATAAGTACGCTCGGGTCAGCGGTCGAGGTGATCCCATAGCCCGAAATCTGATCGCCGACGGCCGGCCGCTGTGGCGCGAGATGCTGGCTTTCTTCGTCCCGCTGATGCTAAGCAATCTGTTGCAGTCGATCGGATCGACGCTGAACTCGATCTTCGTCGGCCGGCTGATCGGCGTGAGCGGCCTCGCCGCCGTCTCCGCCTTCTTCCCGGTCTTCTTCTTTTTGATTTCGTTTCTCATCGGGCTTTCCAGCGGGACGACGGTCTTGATCGGGCAGGCGCATGGAGCACACGACGCGCGACGAGTCCGCAAGATCACAGGGAATGCGCTCTCGCTCGCTTTGTCGCTCGGGATCATCGTCGGAATCATCGGCGTAGCCCTCGACCGAACGTTGCTCGCCGCGATCGGGACGCCCGTGAACATCCTCCCGGCCGCGCTGGGCTACGCTCGTATCGCCTTCGCCGGGCTTCCCATCCTGTTCGTCTATTTGATGTATACGAGTATCTTGCGCGGCGTCGGCGACTCCCGGACCCCGTTGTACTTCCTGGTCGTCGGCACGGTCCTCGGGATGGTCCTGACCCCGGCGTTCATCTTGGGATGGACCGGACTGCCGCGCATCGGGATCGACGCTGCGATCGTCTCATTCCTCGTCGCCGCGCTCATCTCGCAAATCGCCCTTTTCTTTTACCTACGCGCACGCGACCACGAGCTCGCACTCACGATGGAAGTTCTGCGCGACTTCGCACTCGACTGGAATCTGGTACGCTCCATCGTACGCATCGGGATACCCGCCGGGATACAAGTCGTGATGGTCTCGCTCGCCGAAATCGCCGTTCTATCGTTCGTCAATCGTTACGGATCCGACGCGACCGCGGCATACGGCGCCGTCAATCAGGTCGTCAACTACATCCAGTTTCCCGCGATTACGCTCGCGATCGCGGCCTCGATTTTCGGAGCTCAGGCTATCGGCGCGCGACGCTTCGACAAATTAGCCGAGATCGTGCGGTCGGCGGTTCTCCTCAACTACCTGATCGTCGGATTCCTGATCGTCCTGGGCTATTTCTTCGACGGCCCGCTGCTGGCGCTCTTCCTCGGAGACTCGCCGACACTCCGAACGGCGCGCAGCCTCCTGAAGATAACGCTCTGGAGCTACGCTATTTACGGAAATATGGCGGTCCTCTCCGGCGTGATGCGCTCGAGTGGGGCGGTCCTATGGCCGACGGCCATTTCGATCTTCATGATCTGGGCGATCGAAGTCCCGGCCGCGTATCTCCTTTCGCGACGGATAGGGTTAGACGGTGTTTGGATGGGCTATCCCGTCGCCTACTGCACGGGCCTGCTCCTCCAGGCGATCTATTACTTCGCCGTCTGGAAGCGCCGCGAGCTTCGTCCATTATAGCGAGCTTAAGGTTGCATTAACCATCACCGGCTATAGTCGGGGGAGATTTTTCCGCAAGGCGGATTCGCTGGAGGGACCACCGATTGTTACGTGTCGACTATCATGAAGCCCTCGACTCGGTGCGGCGCGATTTGATCCAACTCGGCGCCCTAACCAACGATGCACTGCACCACTCGATTCGGTCGTTCAGGGAAGGCGACACGGCGACCGCGGGACGAATCGTCGCCGACGATCAGATGGATGCGGTGCGCCGGAAAATCGAGACGGCGTGCGTCGAACTGCTCTGGCGTCAACAGCCGCTCGCCGGAGAACTCCGCGAGGTGACGGCCATCCATGAAATTGCAATCGATCTGGGAATAATCGCCGGACACGTGAACGAAATCGCCAAGCAGGCGATCCGCATCGCGTCGGTCGATCTTTGTCCCGACACGCACGAAGCGCACAAGGTCGCCGACCTCACCGAAGCGATGCTCCGAGACGCGATGGGTGCATTCGAGCGACGAGATATCGGCCTTGCGCAGAGCGTCTATGCGCGAGCGAGCGTAGTCGAGGAGTGTTACACTCCGGCGATCGAGTCGATCCAAGGGCAGATGCAGGCCGATCCGGGAGCGGTCGGTTGCGGGGTCGCCCTTCTCTTCGTATTGAGCGCGTTGCAGCGCGTATCGGAACGCGCCGAAAACATCGCCTGGCATGCCGAAGAGATGATTTGAGCGCTCAGCGGCGGTGCCCGAGTTGGGCGACTATGCTGCGGATACGGCTCGCCCACGCCTTTAGCTGCACCTTGCCGACGACGCTCTTTCGCGTTTCCATCTCCTCGGCGATTTCGAGCAGCTGGGCGGTCGGCTGGGCACCTGATTTCGATAGCGGCATGGAGACTTCCAGCGTGGGGGAACGGTGAAGGACGCCGGCTCGAAAGCGGCCCCTCGCGCATTTTGCGCTTGCTTCACCACCTATATCGGTTGCGTCGCCGGGTCTTCTTAGTGAGCAGCCCGTCGCTCGGGCCGTCACGAAGCCGAGACTCCGTGAAACCGAATCGCCGGTGGGCTGGATCTTCGGGCGATGATCGTTTATGAAGACGACACCGCATGAGTTCGTCGGCCTTACCTGGAACGAAGGCGGCTACTTCGAGCTCAACAACGACGATACGGGCGGCGTCCCCGTCCGATTGTTCCTGACGGAGTCTCTGCTCGCCGATATCGACGACGCGGTTTACAAGCAAATCGTCGACGCGACGAAATTCCCCGGCACCAAGCTCGTCGTCATCACACCCGACGTTCACCTGGGCTACGGCGTCCCCGTCGGCTGCGTCATCCTCACCGACGCGCACGAGGGCGCGGTCGCGATGGGCCCTGTCGGATATGATATCGGTTGCGGGATGATCTCGGCCCGCTCGTCGGTTCCGGTCGCGGCGGCGACGCCTCAGAAGCGCCGCGCCTTCAATATCGCCGTCATGGAACGCGTGGAAATGGGAGCCGGCGGACGGAGCCGCACGCTCAAAGCGATCACGAAAGACCGGTTCGAGGCGCTGGTACGCGGCGGGGCACCGGCGTACAGCCGATTCGTCGGCGAGGCGTTCGAGCGCAGCCACTGCGAACGCGACCGGCTACCCGTCGACGACGACTGGGAAATTCCGTGGGGCGGACGGGGAAAACCCGAGCGCGGTATCGAGCAGATCGGGAGCCTCGGCGGGGGGAACCACTTCATCGAGCTGCAGCGCTGCCTGCAGACCGAGACGCTCTTCGTGCAGATCCATACCGGGAGCCGCGGCTTCGGGCACGGGCTCGCGACCAATTATTTCGACATCGCCCGAACCGAGCGTCCGGCCGAGATCAAGCATGTGGATCTGGGGTATTTTACGCCCGACTCACCCCACCACCGCGGCTATCTGAACGCGGTTTCCGCCGGTGCAAACTTCGCGATCATCAACCGTCTGGTGATCTTCAAGGCCGTCTGTGAAGCGTTTGAGCAGGTATTCGGCCGGAGGCTCGAGCTTTTCTATGAGATCAGCCATAATTTGGTGCAACGCGAGATCCACCCGGAATTCGGCGAGGTGCTGGTTCACCGAAAAGGGGCGACCCGCGCCTTTCCGGCGGGACATCCCGCGCTCGCCGGTACGCGTTGGGAGCGGACGGGGCATCCCGTCCTCATCCCGGGGAGCAATCTCGATCGCAGCTACGTCCTCCGGCCGCTTCCCGGTGCGATCAAAAGCGCCTATTCGGTCAACCACGGCGCCGGCCGCCGGCTCTCGCGGCGTTGGGCGTCGAAGCATTTGAACGCTCGGCAGATCGAACAGGAATACCGCTCGGCCGGGGTCCTCGTCAATGCCGACGACCGCGTCCCGATCGAAGAGGCCGCTCCGTGCTATAAACCGACGAGCGAGGTCGTCGAAGCGATCGTCCAGGCCGGCTTGGCAACGGTCGAATACGAGCTCGAGCCGCTCTCGTCACTCAAGGGCGAAGACTGATCTTTCAAAATAGGATCCTCGGCGCAGGAGCGGGAGCCCGGAGTCGCGCAAGCGAGAGAGAGTCCCGCAGCTTCGCATCAGGCGTCGCCCAAAGCCACGCTATCGCGTGCAGCAGCGCCGTTCCGGTCCAGGGGAGGAATGAGGCAATTGGAGACGTTGGTTGACAAGACCTGTACTCCATGTCGCGGCGGCATCCCGCCGCTGACCCGCGAGGAGGCCGAACGATTCCGGTCGCAAGCCCCGCAGTGGACGCTCCAAGACGATGCGACTCGGATCGAGCGAACGTTTACCTTTGCGAACTTCCGAGAAGCGCTCGATTTCGTTCGGCGTGTCGGAGAGCTCGCCGAATCGGAGGGTCACCATCCCGATATCACGTTCGGCTGGGGCTACGCGACGATCTCGCTTCGCACCAAGAAGATCAAAGGGCTCCACGAGAACGACTTCATCCTAGCGGCGAAAATCGACCGGCTCGTCGAGGGCGGCGCTCCCGGGACTCCGTGATCGCCCAGACGAAGGCCCGCTCAGGCGAGGAGGATCCGGGCAAGCGGCTACCGGTAGATCAAGCTCGAGAAGTCGACGTTCTGCTTCAACAGCCCGATCGCCCGCATCGCGTTAGCGTAAAACAGAAAATCGTCCGGCGTCAATTTGGCGGAAAAGGTCGCCGTCGGGCCGCTGAAACCGAGATACTTCTTCTCGATCGCCTCGGCCTGATCGGGATGCGCCGACATGAACGCCTGCGCTTCGTTTAGAGCGGCGCGATAGCGTGCAATGACGTCGCGATGCGCGTTGGCCCAGGCACGCGTCGATCCCCAGGTCACCAAGCACACGTCGTCGACGAGATCGCCGACGTAGTCGCTCACCTTGGCCGCATTCCCGCTCGCCAAGATGCGCGAGCGCGTCGGTTCGATCGCGGCGACCGCATCGACTTGATTGCGTGCCAGGAGGTCGGCCATCGCCGGAAAGGGCACCTCGACGAAGGTGATCGACGAGAGCGGGACTTTCTTTTCCATGAACCACGCCCGCAGCATCAGATCGATCCCGCCGTAGAGCCCCGGCACGCCGACCTTCTTCCCTTGCAGGTCGGCTGCCGTGTGGATCGGAGCGTTCTTGTTGGCGAGCAAACTGATCACTTGATGGCTGCGCCGGTTGTGACTGATGCAATCGAAAGCGACGAGGTCGAGACCGCCTTCGCGCGTCCCGAGGATGACCGCCGGCGGGAGCGCGCCGATGTCGAGCGCGCCCGAGCTCAAGGCGACGGGGATGTTGCTGACGACGCGCTGCGGGATCAAGGTGACGTCGAGGCCGCGCTTTGCGAAAAATCCCCGATCTTTCGCGATGAAAGCCGGGAGGAAATCGTTCGCCGGCGGATATCCGATGTTGAGCTTCGTCGTCGTCTGTCCGCTCGAAGGGAACGGGAACGCGACGGCGAGGATGAGGACGGAAACCGCAAGCTTCACAGAGCGGATCATTTCAGATAGCCTCCGCGTTTGCTGACCGGGATGAAATCCTCTTTCGAAGGATCCCAGCGCGACATGATGAGCGCATTTTGGCCGATCCCGTGTTGGTTCCCGTCGCGGAAATCATAGACGCCGTTGATCCCGACCCACCCGTGAAGGCCGTTGAGGTAGCGGCGCATCTGCTGCGCCGTGGCATTGAAGCCGAGATGACGATACGCGTCGATCACGATGAGCGCCGGGTCCCAAGCGAGCGTGTTCGGAAAGTCCGGCTTGATCCCGGCCGCTTTGAACGCATTGAAGTAGACGGTCTGTGCGTCCTTGACGGGACCGCTCCCCAAGCTGTCGTGGCTCGATGCGAGGACACCGGGGAACAGGAGTTCTTTCGGCATGAAGCCGCGATACTGTGCAAGCTGACTGTAGATCATATCGCCGTTGCTGGCGAGGACCGGGACGTCGAGGCCGCCGTCGACGATCCCGTGCAACTCGGTTCCGAACGCCGGTCCGACCGTCCAGGTCAAGATCGCCTGAGGATTCGCGGCCTTGATTCGCGCGATCTGCGCCGAGACGCTGACGTCGGTGAGGTTGAAGTGCTCGCGCGCGACGAACTGAACGGTTCGATTCTCGGGGAGCGACTTGGCAAAATCATAGTCCTGATCGATCTCCTGGCCGGTCGCGTCGGTCGAGGAGAGGATCGCCAAGCGCGTCAATCCGCGTTCGCGAAAATATCGAATCGCCATGATCGCGCAATCCCGCAAACTCACGCTCGACGAAAAGATGAAGCCTCCAGCCGGCGGGTTGAGTCCGGGACTCAAGCAATAATTCACAGGACCGGCGGCGCGGACCAGCGGGACGACCGCGTTGCAGTCCTGGGTGAGACCCGGACCGATCATAATCGGGGCCTTCTGCGCGATGATCGCGTTCATGAGTTGGACCGCGATCTGCGGGTTGGACGCGTCGTCGGAGACGTCGAACTGTACGCGCCGGTGGTTGACGCCGCCCTTGCGGTTGACGATCTCTTCGATCAGCCGGAAATCCTCTTGTTCGCCGCGCCCGATAAAGGCGGCCTGCCCGGTAAGGGATACGATGACCGGGATGTGTAAGACCGGCGCCGGTTGGGCCGGCGACGCGTACGGGACCGCGCCAAAGGCGACGACGAGCGTGAGAGCGAGTAGCAAGCGGATCAGCATCGAGAAGCCTCCATGAGCCGGCCGAGCAAGCCCTCCCGCCAGCATAGCCTAAAAACTTGCATTTGCAAATAGTTTCGGTATAGAATCCGCCAAACGCAGGCCGGGAGCAGTCGGCATGAACTTCGGCTATTTCACCCTGAGCGACAACCGCTACCCCAATAATACGCGTAGCCCCGAGCAGTTTCTCCACCAGATCTACGACGAGGTCGTGTACGCCGATCGGATAGGGATGCATTCCGCCTGGGTCGGCGAGCACCACTTCAACCTCCTGGGCTGTAATCCGTGCCCGAATATCCTGCTCGCGACCCTGGCGAAGGCGACCGAACGGATCAGACTCGCGCCGGCCGTCGTCTTGCTGCCGGTCCATCACCCCCTGCACGTCGCCGAGGAGTGGGCGACACTCGATCAGCTCTCGGGCGGTCGCGTCGACTTTGCGGCCGGTCGCGGTTACGACGTAAAAGAATACGAACCGTTCGGAGCACCCTTCGCCGAATCGGCCGACCTCTTCGCCGAGGGGCTCGAGGTCGTGTGGCGCGCCTGGACCGAACCCGGGAAATGGTCGCACCACGGCCGGTACTACCACTTCGAGGACGTCGAAGTTCGGCCGCATCCGGTACAAAATCCGCTCCGGCCGTTCGTCGCGTGTTTTTCCCGCGTCTCCATGGAATTGGCGGCACGCAACGACTGGAACATCATCTTCGCGCCGTTCGCGGCGGCGATGGTGTACGGCAGCCTCGCAAACGGGGTTGCGGCATACCGGGCCGAATGCGCCCGATACGGCCGAGCGCCGCGTCGGACGAGTTGCAGCTATTTCATCCACATCGCCGATACGCCGCGCGAGGAACGATACGGACGCGAGCGGCTGATCAGCTATTTCAAGGACGCGTTGATCTCGGCGTTCCCGTCGAATCCGCAGACGGTCCCGCCGACGCTGCGCTATTTCCTCGATATCGTTCGGATCATGGAAAACATGAAGGCCGAGGATTTGACGTCGAAGTCGATCTTGCTCGGTACGCCGGAGCGGATCATCGCCGATCTGCGAACGATCGAAGCCTCGGGAATCGGCGAGGTGATCCTCTATTTCAACTACGGCCTGAAGCCGCCGGAGCTCGTCAAGGAACAGATGCGACGATTCATGACGGAGATCGCACCGGCCTTCACCACCGGTGACTCTCATGTTCGATCTCCGAAACCATCTACCGTACCTTCTTAACCGGGTCGGCGTCGCGCTGATCGAGGACTTTTCCCGGCAGCTGGCCGCCGATGATTTGACGGTCCCGATGTGGCGCGTCCTGGCCGCGCTGTGGCACGACGGCCCCCGGCATATGGGGAATCTGGCGGAACTGACCTCGATCGAGATCTCGACGCTCTCGCGGTTGGTCGGGACGCTGCAGCGCCGCGGAATCGTCACGCGCAAGCGCGGCGGCCGGGACGGACGCTACGTCCGAGTCGCACTGACGCCGCGCGGCAAGAGCCTTACGGAGAGTCTCATCCCGAAGGCGCTTGCGATCGAAGCGCGGCTCATCGGAAGCTTGTCGAGCCGCGAGGTCGCGACCCTACGGCGGCTGCTCGACGCCCTGCACGAGAATCTCCGCACCGCCGACCGTGCCGAGGAGAGCGCATAGGCTCCATGCCGCGCAACTCCATAGCCATTTAATTTATCGACGTATATATTTACAACAACTGATGGATACGGTATGATCGGAGCGTGAAGGGTCGCTGTTTTCCGCCGGCCGACGTCTGCGCCGACGACCTTACCGAAGAGGCGAAGCTCCTCAAAGTTCTCGCCGATCCCAACCGGTTGCGTATCTTCGTCACGTTGACGCGCTCGAAATCCGGCGTCTGCGTCTGCGATTTCGCCGAGGGCTTGCAGCTGTTGCAGCCGTCCGTCTCGCACCATCTCAAAGTGCTCAAGGACGCCGGGCTGATCGAGTCGACTAAACGGGGGACGTGGGTGTACTACCGACTCTCGAGTAGCGCACGCTCCCGGCTTCGGAACGTCTTCGGCCTGCTGCTTTCCAGGAAGCTCGCGGCGTAGCTCGTGACGCAGAAGCCGCTCCCGCAGGTCTTATTCGCCTGCGTCCACAATGCCGGGCGCAGCCAAATGGCCGCTGCGCTCCTGGAACGATATGCCGCCGGCCGCATTCAGGTTCGTTCGGCCGGAAGCGCCCCGGCGGAGACGGTCAACCCGACGGTCCTGGAGGCGATGCGCGAAATCGGCATCGACCTTGCATCGGCCAAACCGAAACTCCTCGATGAGGATCTGGTGCGCCTGTCGGACGTCGTGATCACGATGGGATGCGGCGATACCTGCCCTTTCTTTCCCGGGAAACGCTATGAAGACTGGGACGTCGAGGATCCGGCCGGGCGAGACCTCGCAACCGTCCGCCGTATCCGCGACGAGATCGACGCGCGCGTTCGGCGGCTCGTGACCACCCTCATCGTCGAGCCTGCACCTCATGGCTGAGGGCGTAAGCCTCGCCCGGCGCGCCACATGCGAGGCGACCGGGACGGCGATACTGCTCACAGCGATCATCGGCTCCGCGATCATGGCACAACGGCTGGCGGCCGGTGACGGGGCCTTGTCCCTCCTCGCCAACGCTCTTGCGACAGGCGGAGCACTCCTCGCCGTCATCGCGGCCTTCGGCCCCTATTCGGGCGGGCATTTCAATCCGCTCGTAACGCTCTCCCAGGCGTGGCAAGGGAATATACCGTGGCGCGGCGTCCCCGTCTACATTCTCGCTCAGTTAGCCGGCGCGGTCACGGGTGTGGCGATCGCCGACCTCATGTTCGGCGATCCGGTGTTCCTCGCATCGCAGCATGCTCGAGCCGGAGCGGCTCAGGTCTTCAGCGAAACGGTGGCGACATTCGGTCTCGTGGCGACGATCTCGTGTTGCTCGCGCAGAGCCTCCGGACTCGTACCCTTCGCGGTACCGGCTTACATCATGGGGGCCTACTGGTTTACCTCGTCGACCTCGTTCGCCAACCCCGCGGTCACGATCGCGCGTTCTCTCTCGGATAGCTTCGCGGGAATACGTCCTGTCGACGTCCCGATGTTCATCCTCGCCCAGATCGTCGGCGCAGCCGCTGCGACCCTCCTCTTCCAGTGGCTCGATCCGGCGCTCGTCGAGCGCTCGGCCTAGAAGCGAGCGGCGAGGTCGTCTTTGACCGCCTCCCTCCAGGGAAGGCCCTTTGGAATCCGTCGATCGACGGCACGGACGTTCCGATACGTCCGCGGATCGACACCGCGCGGAGAACCGCCTTGCGCGATCTTCTCGAGCTCGCTCAGGAGCAGCTTGCGAAGAAAGATGATCGCGCGATCGGTGGTCCCAAGGTGCTCTTTGGTGCGGTCGTTGATAGGCGGCGTACCCATCCCTTCTTGGATTGCGAAGTCTTGGGTATTGATGCCCCGTATCCCCGTGAAGCTCGAGCGCTTTTGGAGATCGCGATCGATGCGGTAGTCGTTGGAACGGTTCAGATAGGGGATTCCGTTCGGATCGACGTATTCCGGTCCGCGCCCGGCCCGTTCCTCGCTCTGCAGCGCTATCTCCGGCGTTACCGGCCTCGCAGGATCGTGCGAATACATGAAGTTGAACACCCACGTTCGGCCGTCGTCGATCGGGACCCAGATATGGCCGTTGATCGTCGGGCACCAATCCGCCCGAGCCCAGTAGCCTTCCACGACGCCGCGCATGTGGTAGGACGGCATGATGTAATGGTAGCAGCGGACCCACTGTTGCTCTTGGTCCCAGCTCCGTATACCGGCGTACCGAAAGCCGTAATCGGTCTCCTCGAGATCGATCTCCGCCGTCAAAGCTTTGAAGTTTCGCAGGAACGACAGATCACCGATCTCCATGTTATGCAAGATCGTCGCGTGCGTCGGATCGATTCCGCCCTCGACCGCTTGCAAGAAATTACAATCTTCGAACGTTTTTGAGACGTAGCGGTGCGTCTGGGGGACTCGAACCAGCTCGGGATCCGGCGGGGGCGGCTGAAGATCGAGAGGCCCCATGTAGGTCCATACGATCCCTCCTCCCTCCCAGGTCGGATACGCTTCGAGGCGCACCTTCGTCTTGAATAGACTGTCGGGCGGCTCGGAAGGCATATCGACGCACCGGCCGTTCCGGTCGAACTTCCATCCATGGTAGACGCAACGTAAACCGCACTCTTCATTTCGCCCGAAGAACAGCGGCGCTCGACGATGTGGGCAGTAGGCGCCGACCAGGCCGACGAGGCCCTCCGTATCTCGAAAAGCAATCAGGTCTTCTCCGAGGAGGCGGACGCGGATCGGCGCTCCGTCGGCTTCGGGGAGGTCGCTCGAAAGGACCGCCGGGATCCAATAGCGGCGAAAGAGCTCTCCCATCGGGGTCCCCGGCCCGACGCGCGTCAAGCGTTCGTTTTCTTCCCTAGTCAGCATCGGTAGCTTTTACCCCTTGCCGCCCACGATGAATTCGCTCGCCGAAAAACCCCGCGGGATGATCTTGTATTTGGCCGCCAGATCGATCACCGGCTGGATTTCACGCGGATCGAAGCTCGTCGCCGAGTACGTGTGATGCATCTGCTTCACGACATCGAGGTCCATCCCCGCGAAGCTCGCGTAGAGGGGGAGCGTCTGCGTCTCGTGCGCATTGGTGTATGCTGCGGCTTGCTCGACGACTTTGGCGAAACGATCGACGACGTCACGGTTTTTTGCGACGTAGTCCCTGGTCGCATAATAGGCTGACTCGAGGATCGGCCGAGGATATCCGGTCAGCATGTCGACCAGCATCCGCACTTTCCCGCTCTTGAGATCCTTGGTCATGTACGGCTCCGTGGTGATCCCCGCATCGACCCTACCTTGTTCGAGTGCGGCGGCGATCGCCGACGTAGGGATCTCGACCCAACGGATCGTCGAAGAGTCGCCGCCGCGATCATCGATGAGCGCCCGCAGCCCGAGATAGCCGATGTCGCCGATCGCCGTACACGCCACGACTTTGCCCTGCAAATCCAGGGGGGAGCGGATCGGTGAATTCGCGGCGACGATGATCGCTGAATTCGGCGCGACGGCGCGATGAATCGCGGACGGAGCGATCAGAACGAACGGCAATCCCCGGGCGTATGCCGCTATCAGCGACGAGAGGCTCGACTTCCCAATATCCACCGCGCCTCCGACGATCGCTTGGGCCGCGGTCGCGCCGCTGTTCGATTTCTCCAAAACGACGTTGAGACCGGCTCGCCGAAAAAGCCCCGACTCCTGCGCATACAGAAGCGGGCGTAGATCGTCGCTCACGGCGGAGATGACTCGTACCGTCACGGGGGCCGGCGTCTGCGCGGCGGCCGTACCGGCCGATGCGGCGATCAATAGGATCAACAGCAGTCTCTTCATCATGACAGTGCCTCGGTTTTGCGAGTAGCGGTGAGATACAACGACGTCTCGTCCAATTCGCCGCGCCCGTTTTGTACGAGTTCCAGGATCTTTTCGAAAACGATGCGCGCGAGCGGAAGGTCGACGCCGGTCGCGGCAGCCGTCTCGTAGAGGTTCGCGCGATCTTTGAGATAATGCTTGATCGCCCGACCAGGCCGCCAATCGTGTTGCAACATTCGGGCGCCGTGAAGTTCGAGGATACGGCTTGCCGCCTGCCCCTCGAGCAACGCTTCCCGCACCCGCGCAGGATCGGCACCAAAGGTTTCCGACAGGGCGAACGTTTCGGCCATCGCTTCGAGCGTGACCGCCATCATCATTTGGTGACACGCCTTGGCAAGCTGCCCGCAACCGGGCGGACCGATATAGACGCTGCGTTTCCCGATCGCTTCGAAGATCGGTAAGGCGCGCTCATACGCTTCTCGACGGCCGCCCACCATGATGAGCAACGATCTCTCGATCGCCCCCTTTTCACCGCCCCGCACCGGGGCGTCCAGCGCCTCGATCCCGTGCTCGTGAAGCCGCTGCGACAATCGACGGGCGGCGAGGGGTGGATCGGTCGCCAGATCGATGAAGAGGCTTCCCGGACGCAACCCGGCGATGATCCCCTCGGGCCCATCGAGCAGCGCCTCGAGATGCGCCCATTGCATCAGCATCGTGATGACGACGTCGCTCTCGGCCGCGACCGCTCGCGGACTGTGCAAGGCCGTCGCGCCCGCAGCGACCAAATTTGCGTATCGAGCCGGCGTGCGATTCCAGACGATCAGCGGAAATCCGCCACGCAATAGGTTGTACGCGATCGGGTTTCCCATCGTCCCGGTACCGAGGAAACCGATCGTCGGCTTCTTGCTCACCCCGCCACCGCCTGGGAGGCATACTCTTCTTCCAGAACCCGCCATCGGCGGCCGACCTCCGCCGCGCCGCCGATGTACTCTTCCGGTAGGTCGACGTACGGCGGTCGGCTCGGACCGGGATCGATCAAGCCCGCGGCCCGAAACCGGACGCGGCACAGCGCAATGCTGTAATCGGCGAACTTTTCCGCGTCGCCGCTCGGGTGGATCGTTTCGGTCGCCCAGCGGAACTTTTCGTGGAAGACCGCCGCCGCGTCCCAATCTCTCGACTTGATCGCTCTCCCGAGCGCCGCTACGACCTTGGGTGCGCAGGCGACGTTCCCGGACCAACATGCGGTGATCAGATGCGGATACTTCCGCGCGAGTGGATACCAGTGAAGATCGGGCGGGAGCATGCGTATCGACCTTCCGGCCGCCGCGATGTCCTGCTCGAGCCCTGGGCCGCCGCTCTGCTTCGCGCCGATGATCCCCCGGATATTCGTCAGCTCTCGGTAGACTTCAGGCGGGATCTTTCGCCGAAAGGCCCGCGGATTATCGTAGACGATGATCGGAATATGCGGCAAAGCATCGCTGACGTCGCGATAGAATTGTACGATTTGACGGTCGCTGAGCGCGGTCCACATCGGCCTGCCGATAAAGAGCCCGTCCGCGCCCATCTCGATCAAGGTGCGACCTCGCATGATCGTGTCTCGCGTGTTGAGGGTCGTGACGCCCGGAAACACCGGCCGCCGGCCGCCGACCGTCCGTATGACGCAGTCTACGAACTCCCGGAGCTCTTCCCATGTGAGGCTCGCCACCTCGCCGAACGTCGCCGTCGTCATGACGACGTCGATCCCCGCCTCGACGACGGCCTCGATCATCTTGACCGTCTCCGGGATGTTCACCGTCCGTCCGGCTTCCCAACGATCGGCGTCGGCGGTCGCCGGGGTCGGTACGACGCCGACCACACCGTTCAGATCGTCGTAGGTCACATGTAGCGCCATTTCGACCTCCCTAGCCGAGGCCCCCGCCCTTGAGTAATTCACTCGCGTCGAACGCGTGCGGAATCATCTTGTATTTGGCGGACAGATCGATGATCGGCTGAATTTGGCGTGCATCGAACTCCGTCGCCGAGTAGGTGGCATGCATCTGTGCCGCCACGGAGGGCTCCATCCCGGCCAGCGCAGCGTAGAGCGCGACGGTTTCGGCCACATGCGCGTTGCTGTATGCCGTCGCTTCCCCCATGACCTTCGCAAAGCGCTTCACCACGTCCGCGTGACTTTCGACGTACTCGCGCGTGGCGTAATAGGCGGACTCGAGGATCGGTTGCCGGTAGCCGGCTAAAACGTCGACGAGGAAACGCACCTTCCCGGTCCGGAGATCCTTGGTCATGTACGGTTCCGTCGTGATACCGGCATCGACTCTGCCTTGCTCGATCGCAGAGGCGATCGCCGAGGTCGGGATCTCGACCCATCGCAACGTCGCCGAATTACCTCCGCTTGCGTCGATCAGCGCACGAAAGCCGAGATAGCCGATCGCCCCGATCGAAGTACACGCCACCGTCTTCCCTTGCAGGTCCAAGGGCGAGCGGATCCGCGAATTCGCGGCGACGATGATCGCGGAGTTCGGTACCGCCGCACGGTGGACGGCCGACGGCGCCACGAGGACGAACGGCAAACCTCGAGCATGCGCTGCGATGATCGACGACAGGCTCGACTTGCCGATGTCCATCCCCCCGGCCAAGATCGCCTGTGCCGCGAGCGCCCCGCTATTGGAGAGTTGTAAGACGACATTGAGACCGACCCGCCGAAAGAGCCCGGCTTTTTGCGCATACAGGAGCGGCCGCAAGTCGTCGCTGATAGCCGAGACGACTCGGACCGTCGTGAGGCCGTTGGTCTGGGCGGTCGTCGGCTCCGGGCTCGTCACCCCGAGCACGAGCAACGCCGTGAAGGCGTACAAAAGCCGACGCATCATCGCGGGAAGAAGCGGTCCATCCCAGAGGTGAGCCCGGCTTTCGACAGCTCCTCGAGCCACATCGCGTGAATCCTGGGATCCTGATCCTCGTACTCGATCTGGTCGCCGCCGTCCCTCGTACTCGTCGCAAAGGCGACCGTCTCGCCCAAGATCTCCCGGCGTCGCTCGGAGGTGAAGGGATATCGGAGGCTGCCGAACCCCATCGCGAGATAGCGCGCAGGCGTCGCGCTCGTCGTAAAGTGTTGGTGAAACTGTCGCTCAGCCGGAGGGAAGACGACGCCGTGCTTCCAGTCGATTCGGACGAAGTCGCGATCGCCCTCGAACCACATGAGCGAATAGCCGCTGCCGGCGACGCACATGACATGGTATCCCGCGGCGTGCCGATGTGCTTTCTTGTAGGTCCCCGCCGGCATCTCCGATACATGGGCGTGCATCGAGCTGTCGGCAAGGAGGAAGATCAGACATCCGCCGCCCGCTCCTCGATCGGAAAAATCGGCGAGCTCGATAGTGGAGAGGTCGGGAACGAAGTTGGTCTCCCACGTGTCGTTCCCTTGCCTCACGAGATTCAGCACTCCCTCGCCGGCGAAGTATTCCTCTTTTCCGAAGCGGTCGTCGAAATCGAAGGCGTTGTCGAAGACGAAACGCTCGTTGTGGAACAGATTCAGCATCATCGGCAAGTTCGTCGTGCTGACGAGGACCGCGCGTTCCGTCCCGCTCCCGTTGAAGTGCCGATGCTTCGCGTTCAGCGGGATCGCGAAAAGGCTCCGTGGGCCCCATTCGAAGGTACGCCGTTCGCCGCCGGGAAGCTCGAGCTGCGTGCTGCCGCGGCCCCGCAGAACATAGATTACCTCTTCGTAGAGGTGACGTAAGGGCGACGACGATTTACCCGGTGGTAGCTCGTGCAGGAACATGTTGCAAAAGTCACCCCGACCATCGAGCTGAAGCGCGGCGCCGCGCAGTCCGGTGCGCGGCCAATCCGCCGTCTCGACCTCGTTGCAGTCGATGGCGAGGCCGCGAACGACCGGCAGCCCTTCCCTCGCCAGCCATTCTTCGAACGAATCGATTCCGTACCGTGCTTGCGCAAGTGTCGTCATTGAAAGCTCCTCATTTTTCCCGCGATCGCCTCGAGAAAACGGGCCGAAGGCGGATCGGCGAGACCCCAGACATCGTTGTGCGGCGGGCGGGTGATCGTCTCCGGAGTGCCCGGGATGTAGCTCGCGTCGTCGACCTGCTGCATCTCGGCCGTATACTCGATCACGAAATCGTTCGGATCGATGAAGTAGGCGAAGACGTTGTCGCCCGTCCCGTGGCGCCCGACACCCCATTCGAGCTTCAGGCCGGCTCGCTTCAGCCTGCCGCAGCCGCGCAACACCGCGTCCAGACTCGGCAGCTCGAAAGCCGCATGGCTGAGCGAGGTATTTCTCCGGTCGGTGAAGGCGATACAGTGATGGTCGGCGTTGCAGCCCAGAAAGTTGGCTTTCCGCGTACGGTCCCGCAGTCGAAATCCCAACGCACTTTGGAAGAACGACGCCGCTTGATCGAAGTCGACGGAATTGAAGACGACATGGCTCAATTTATACGGCCTGTCGTTCGCCGGCACGGCATCCGGGTGGGTCGCCGACTCGCAAGAGATGCAAAACTCGCGATCCTCGAAGTCGCGGAAGGTAAAACCGTAGCCGCCGCCGGGAGCCTCGATCGATCCCGGGGACGAGACGTCTTTTGCGCCGGCCTCGCACACACGATCATGGATCCTCTCGATCGCGACCCTGTTCCGCGCTCCGAACGTCACCCGAACCACGCCGGGTATCCTGCGCCGGTGCAGCGCCAGCACGTAATACTCCGGTCCGCTCGCCCTGAAATAGCAGCTTGCATCGTCTCGATGCACGAGCCTGAGGCCCCAAATATCCTCGTAAAAACGCGCCGTCCTTTCCAGGTCGGGAACACCCAGCTCTATGCCTCGCAACCTATCGACGCCCGTTTCAGTCATCGCGCGACGGCACCCGCATACTTTTCGCGTAAGCGGCGCCAGCGCTCGGCGTTTTCACGCGCCGCAGCCGCGTATTCTTCCGGAATGACGCCGTAGGGAGGCCGGAGCGGCCCCGCCTTGCAATAGCCGGCGGCCTCGATTCTGGTCTTTTCGATTTGGATGTTGTAGCTCGCGAACAGGTCCGGATCGCCGGTCAGCGGCGTTATCGGCTCGCGCGCCCAAGCGAGATCGGCGGCGATCGCCTTCAACCGCTCCGCATCGCGCGAGGACAGCGCGCTCATCAGCTCGAGTACCGGCTCGGGACCCATCGACGCCGCCGTCGACCAGCAGGCGGTCGTCGTTTCCGGCGAGAGCTCGCTGAACTTCAGCACGCCGCCGTCGTTGGGGAGAAAATGGACACGCCCTTTCGATGCCGCGAGCGACTCGAGCAGGGCCTTCGGACGGGAGTACTTCGCTGCGACGAGCGTCGGCGCCATTTCGACGACACGTCCCCAAAACTCCGCCGGAAACGCGAACCGAAACGCACGAGGGTTGCCGTACACCATCAGCGCCAGCCGAGGAAACGCTTCGGCGATCGTACGGTAAAACTCGACCGCCATATCCGTCGTCATCGGCTGCCACATCGGCAAGCCGAGCAGAATCCCGTCGGCGCGACGCTCTGCGGCGAACCGAGTGCGGCGCACGATTTCGTGCGTTCCCAGTGCCGTCGTACCGATGAACGTCGGGACGCGGCGCCGTACCGTTGCAAGGACGCAGTCGACGAACGCCTCGTATTCGGAAAGAGTGATCGTCGCACATTCGCCGGTCGTCCCTAAAACGATGAGGCCGTGCACGCCGTCCTCGATGAGGCGATTGACGATGCGCTCCGTTTCCAGGAGGTCGACGGTGTCGACGGCGTCCCAACGGTCGGCATCATCCTTCGCCGGCGTAGGAATGATCGCGTAGACGCCGTGAAAATCTTTCGGCCCTAGCATGCTACGCGCCGACCGACAAGGCGACGTACACGAGATTTTCGTCGCCGCTGTTCCTCAATCCATGGACCGAGTTGCGCGGATGGACGCAAAACATCCCGGGACCGACCTCCTCGCGACGGCCGTCTTCCATCGTGAGCTCGCCTTTTCCCGAGACGATGAACCAAGCGTGGCTCGTCGCCGGATGGGTATGAAGCTCCTGAGCTTGCCCCGGGATCAGCGTCAGGACGACCGCCCGAAAGTCGTCTCCCACGTACATCCTCCCCGAACGTAACCTCTCGGGATCTACGACGATGTGGTCCGAGATCGTAAAAACTCGTTTATTCGGGTCGGTCTTCGGTCTGTCGGTATAGCGGCTGGCAATGACCTTAACATCCATGGGAACGCCCCTCGTACGCGCCGCACTTCTTTAGAATTCTAACCATCATAATAGGTATCGTCCTCGCTGAAGTCAAGGAGCATGCCGGGCCGCTTTCCACGCCGCGTAGGCGCTGGGAGCCGATTCAATGACGCCGGGATGCCGAGGCGACCAGCCGAGCACACGGTGTGCCTTATCGGACGTGATGAATTCGTTTTGATTGAACCAGGTGCTGATGTTGTCGCCTTGCTTGGGACCTTCGAGCCGAACATCGCCTTGAAAACCCGCGGCGGCCAGACATGCGCGCATGACCTCGATACTCTTGGGGCGATGGGCGTCGGCGAGATGGAAGATCTCCCCTTCAACGCCTTTTTCCGCTTCGACCGCGAGACGATACGCTTCGGCAAGATCGTCGACGTGAATCCACGACCAGCCTCGTTCCGGATCTCCCCGAAAGACCGGATCCCCTGCGGTCGCCATCGCGAACCAGTCGGCGCTTACGCTGTTGTAACCGTCGTTACCGAACATGAAGCCGGGACGAAACACCGTAACGCCGACGTTGTCCAGAGCCAAAGCCTCACGCTCGAGATCGCGACGGAACGCCAAGGGGTGATCGGGATTCGGCTCCGTGCTCTCGTCCATGACCGGGACCGAGACCTTTCCGAAAATAGAGCAACCGGTCGTATAAATGAGGCGCCGCCGTCGCCCTTTTCGCCGGGGTGCGGATCTCAGTGCCGCGAAGAGCGCCCGATCCGTCTCGAAGGGCCTGCGCTTGTCGAGGAGGGTATGGATGACGATATCGCTGCGCTCAAGCTCCTCGCGATAGGTCGCCGGTTCGCCGACGTCGCCGACGGCGAGCCTGATTTCATGCGTGCGCAGCGCCTGCAACCTCGGCTGGTTCGGATTTCGGACCAGCCCGACGACGGAGTGACCCGCCGACGCAAGACGGAGCGCGGCGTAATAGCCTGCGTATCCCGAGGCGCCGGTTATGAACACCCTCATCTCCCACCTCTCCCTGCGCGTTGACTTTCGTTTTCGGTCAAGCTATCATAGTATTTAGAATTCTAAATTCCTGCCGCGCGGAGCGGCGGCATGCACGGGAGAGCTGGATCTGTCTCCTCTAAAATTCGGGATATTCGATCACCTCGATCGCGGACGGAGGACGATCGCCGATCTCTATGCCGAGCGCCTCGAGATGATCGAGCAATTCGACGACGCCGGGTTCTACGCGTACCATCTGGCCGAACATCACTCGACGCCGCTGGGGATGGCTCCCTCGCCGAGCGTCTTCCTTTCAGCGGTCGCGCAGCGGACGAAGCGCCTTCGCTTCGGCCCGATGGTCTATTTGTTGCCTCTCTACCATCCGCTTCGGTTGGCCGAAGAGATCGCGATGCTCGACCAGTTGAGCGGAGGACGGCTCGAGGTGGGGATCGGCCGCGGTCGCTCACCTATCGAGCTGAAGCTCTATGGGACCGATGCTTCAGAAGCTCAGGCGATTTTCGAGGAGGTCTTGGAGATCCTGGGGCTCGCCTTTTCGCAAGAACGCATAACGTTCGCCGGGCGCCATTACGCGTTCAGCGACGTCCCGATCGAGCTGCGACCGATGCAGAGACCGCATCCTCCCTTGTGGTACGGCATAGGCTCGGTGGAGAGCGCACTCCAGTGCGGTCAACGCGGCTTTCACGGGATTACGTTGGCGAGGCCCGATCTCGCGAGCGAGATCGTTCGCTCGTTTTATCAGGGGGCGGCCCGTGCGGGAAAGCCCCCGGCTCTGATGGGCATCGCCCGGTTCGTCGTCGTCGCCGACACGGATCGCGAGGCGCTGGAATTGGCTCGCCGCGCCTATCCGGTCTGGCATCAAAGCTTTTATGAGCTCTTTCGACGGTGTGGTTCGAAGCCGATGCAGAACTGGTCGCTCGACTTCGAAGAGATGGCGGAAAACGGACTTGCTTTCGCGGGTTCCCCGATGACCGTCCGAGATGCGATCCAACGCCAACTGGACGAGACGAAGGCGAACTATTTCGTCGGTCAGTTCGTCTTCGGAGACATGACGCCGTCCGAGAGTCGGAGATCGGTGCGCCTGTTCTCCAACCTCGTCATGCCGGAGCTCTACGCAGCGGGGGAAAGCCGGCACGCCATCGGGACATGACGTTTCGGCGTCTCGCGATCGGAGCTGCGGCGATCGCGCTTGCGCTGCGGGCGACCTGCTTCGGCGCCGAGCCTTACACGATCAACGTCATCCTCTCGCTGACCGGTCCGGGGACGTTCATCGGCAACGAACAACTGCAGGCTCTTTCCGCCGTCGAAAGACTCGTCAATGCTTCGGGCGGCATCGCAGGACGGCAGCTTCATTTCGAGATCAAGGACGATCAATCCAATCCCCAAGTCGCCGTTCAGCTCGTGAGGCAAATCCTCGCCTCCGGTCGGATCCCGGCGATCCTCGGTCCGTCGCTCGCCGCTTCATGCAACGCAGCCGCGCCGCTGCTGCAGCGCGAGGGCCCCGTCCTCTATTGCCTGACGGCCGGCGTCCACCCGCCCCCCGGCGGATACGTCTTCTCCACCCTGACGTCGACGCCCGACCTCCTGGCCGTAGGGATCCGATACTTTCGTGAACGCGGGTTGAAGAGGATCGCATACATCGTAACCACCGATGCGGGTGGGCAGGACGCCGAGCGAGGTATCGTCGCGGCGGCCGCGGCTGCGGAGAACAAAAGCGTCAAGATCGTCGCCGGGGAGCATTTTGGCGCCACGGACATCAGCGTTTCAGCACAACTCGCCCGCATCAAAGCTTTCGCTCCGGACGCTCTCATCGCTTGGGTGACCGGGACCGCCGCGGGGACGGTCCTACGCGCGATCCATGATGCCGGGCTCACCCTCCCGACGCTGATCTCGTCCGCCAATATGACTCCTTCGTTCATACGGCAGTACGCTCGGCTTCTTCCAAAAGAAACCTACGCCCCCGCGATGCTCTATTATGCCGGCAACGCGGTCGTCGGTGGTCCCACGCGCAGGGCCATCAGTACCATGAATTATGCCGCCGACGTCCAGGGGGTGAAACCGGACCAGGTTTTCATCAGTGCTTGGGATCCCGCGATGCTCGTCGCCGACGCGCTCAAGAGACTCGGGACGGAGGTCTCGGCCGCCGGGCTTCGCCGCTACTTCGAGGGATTGCGCGGCTGGGTGGGAGTCAACGGGCCGTACGATTTCCGCGCGGTCCCACAGCGAGGGATCGGACAAGGGGCAGTCGTGGTCGTTCGGTGGAATCCGGAAAAGTCGCAGTTTGACCCCGTAAGCATACTCGGCGGCGCTCCTGCGACGCGCCGCTAGGCGGAGGTATATTGGCTAAGCGCACCGGCGCATTGATGATCCCGCAGCAACACCTCGATAAGCATATCCGGCGCTTCGCCGACGCTTTTGAGCCGATCAACGCGCAGCTGCTCTTCACGCTCCGCGCGCTCGCTCAGAGAATCAACGACAACGCGACGGAATCGCTCTCGCCTTTGGGCTTGACGGCGCGCAAGTACAACTATCTCTCGGTGATTTACGTAGAAGGAAAAGTCACGCCGAACGATATCAGCACGCTCATCCACACGGCGAATCCGACCGTGACGTCGATGCTGAATGCGTTGGAGCGCGACGGCTTGATCACCCGCTCCGTACACCCCGACGACAAGAGAAGTTTCGTCGTCCAACTCACTCCCAAGGGAAAATCGCTGTATGAGCGGGCGTTCAAGTTGAATCATGCCAACATCGATCGATCGCTGGCGAAACTCTCGATGGAGGAGCGTCGGCAGCTCTTCGCCCTGCTCCTGAAGCTTGCCGACGCAATCTCCGACGGCAAGAAGAACGGAGGGAAAAAGAGATGACGCAACCCTACGGCCGCATCGAGTGGAGTGCGGCGGAGATCGCGGAACACGAAAGGACGCCTCGGCCTCGCTTCTCGGGCTTGGTAGCCCGGCGGGCGAGACTCTCGATGCCCTTTCCTAGCAGGCGAGCAAGCCTCCTAGGCTCCGGCGCCGACAGGGGCGAGGGCGCAAGATAGCACTGTTAGCACTGTATTGACAAGAGTGCTAAAAAGGCTATACTTAGTTGTGCCGGCGGCGTACGGCGGCCCAAGGCGCCGGCGAAGCGGCGCCCGACGCCGGGGATCCCCGGGCTTCCTGCGGCCGCCTACGCCGCGTGCGCGACATTACGTCGATTTCACTAGGAGGTGATTGTATGGCGCTGGAGCTTCAACGGAACGATGCGATCCAGCAAAACGGTCAGCAGCAGACCGCTATTGCGCGGCGTAGTCCGCTCGCCGAATGGCTCGGATTCGATCCATTCGACATCTTCCGGAACTTCGTTACGGCCATGCCGTCGCTGGACTTCGGGATCGACGTGACGTCGACTGAGGACGGATATATCGTGGAGGTCCCGGTCCCAGGGTACAAACCCGAGGAGATCGAGGTCGCATACAAGGACGGCTATATCACCGTTTCGGGCAAAGCCGATCGGCGTTCCCTCAACCGATCGTTGATGTTGCCTGAAGAGGTCGATCCGGAGAGCATCACCGCCCGGGTCGAGCACGGTCTCTTGACGCTGACCCTCAAACGGCATCCGTCCGCACAGCCGAAGAAGATCCCGGTCCAACACTGAGGTCTGTACCACGACTGGTTCCGGGATCGGTTCGGGGGCCGGAACGCCTCCGGCCCCCGAACGGCGCGTCGACCTACCGAACCGGCCTCGATCATCGGGCCGGTCGTCGCGTCTCCTCCGGATTGCGCATCAGAATCCGTGCGTCGACGATCGTCGCCTGAGCGCCGCACAGGATGATCGGGTTCAAATCGAGTTCGCTCACGCAGTCGTCGGCCGCGACCCAGGCGGAGAGCTTGGCGATGAGCGCCCCGAGCGGAGCGAGATCCGCGGTCGGTAAGGTACGAAAACCGCGCGCGAGACGGGCGATCTTCGAATTTTCCAAGCGCCGGGCGACCTCGCTTTGCACGACCGGCGCCAACCACAGGAAGCGCTCATCGAGCGTCTCGGCGAAGATCCCGCCGAGCCCGCACAACACGACGGGACCGTAGACGGCGTCGCGGTACGAACCGACGATCACCTCGATTCCCGCAGGGATGCGGCGCTGAACCGAAAGACCGACTCGCCTTGCGTCCGTACCGCCGAGCGCGTGCAAGCGTGCGAGCATATCCGAAGCGATCCGGCGCAACGCGTGTGGATCGCTGACGTCGAGTACGACGAATCCCTCGTCACTCTTGTGAACAACCCGGGGCGAGATACCCTTGACCACGACCGGATAACCGATCTGCTCGGCGGCGGCGAGCGCATCGTCGACGTTCGCTGCAAATCGCGCGGCGTTCACGGGGAGACCTACCGCCGCCAAGACGTCTTTTGACTCGACTTCATCCAACAAGCCCGCCCCGCGCGGATATACGGGGAATTCGCCCGCCGCCGCGGGATCGTCCCGGGAGAGGGCGGTATGCTTGCGGTAACGATGCAGATATGCCAGCGCTCCGAGGCCGCGCTTATAGCCCTGTAGATACGTGACGCCGCTGCGGGCGCAGAACTCTTGCCAACTCGGATTGATCGCGTCCGATGCACGGCCGAGGACGGTGAAGAGCATCTCCGGATGCGCCTCCTGCATCCGCTCGATCAAGCGGCCGTGCTCGAGCGCCGCTTCGATGGGGCCCGTCGAGGGTACCGAGACGCGCGAGACGACCACGTCGTACGCGCCGTCGGCGACGAGCGCCTCCAGCGTCGCGGCATGCAGCCCAACCGACTTCGGCGACTCCCACGAGATCACCAAATCGAGCGGATTCGTCGGCGCCGCCCCCTCGCCGAGCAGCTCACGCATCCGCGAGACGGTCGACTCCGCCGGCGCCGGGAGCGGCAGGCCGCCCCGTTCGGCGAGATCGCACACGAGTCCCCGCCCCCCGCCCGAGATCTCGACGACGGCCGTACCCTTGACCTCTCCCGGACGTACAATCAAGCGGCGTCCGCGCGAGAACATCAACAACGATTCGCACAGCTCGTCGATATCCTCGACGAGCGTCACGCCGTACTGCTCGCACAGTGCCGCAAACAGATCGGCCGAACCGACGATCGCGCCGGTATGCGTCGCCGCCGACGCGGCGGCGAGCGCCGAGCTTCCGATTTTTATCGCGACGATCGGCTTGCGAGCCGCCGCGGCGCGAGCAAAGGCGCTGCGTACCCGCTGCGCTGCACGGATCCCCTCGATGATCAGACCGATCGTCGTCGTCGCTTCGTCGTCGACGAGGTGGTCCAGGTAATCAGCGAGGCTCAGGACCGCTTCGTTCCCGGACGAGACGACCTTCGAGAATCCAATCCCGCGATAGGATCCGTAGCTGAGGACCTCGTTGAGCATCCCGCCGCTGTGCGAGACGACGGCGACGTCACCGGCCCTCGCCGGGAGACGCGAGCGCGAATACGTGGACGTTCGGTCGTGCAGCGACGCAAACCCCATGCAATTGGGCCCGCACAACGCGATCCCGAATCGCTCGGCGATCGTCGCGAGTTGCGACTGCAGTGCACGCCCCGCTTCGCCCGCCTCGGCGAACCCCGATGAGATCACGGTCACGCTGCGCACGCCGGCACGACCGCACTCTTCGAGCACCGCCGGGACGCGCTCGGCGCGGATGACGACGACCGCCGCATCGGCCCTGAACGGGACGTCGGCGAGTCCCGCAAAGCCGCGGACGTCCCCGACCGCTTCGCCGTTCGGGTTGATGCACGCGACCTCCCCGGCGTAGCCGATACTCTCCAGACCCTCGAGGATCGACTTGGCGTAAGGATTCCGCGGCGTCGCGCCGATGACGACGAGACCGTTGAAAGCGAAGAGCCGCTCGAGGAGCGGCGCACCGGTCATTCCCACAGACGGTCGAGCAGCATCCTCGCGCGCGGCAGCTCCTCGACCGCGAGGATCATCTCGGCGAGCTCCTCGGCCCGCACGGCGCCGATGATCGGCGCAACGTTGTCGAGGAACTTCGTGACCAGCGCCTCTTCGGTCATGCGTTCGAGATGAACGACCCGCTCCTCATATGCGGCGTCCTTCGTCACGACGGTCACATGCGCGGGGGAGTAGCCCTCCCAATAGAGCCCTTTTTGCTCACCCGGTGCCGCGACGTACGGCTCGATCGTCGTCACATCGACGAGTCGAGCGATCCGTGCCGGGAGTGGTTTCCCGTCGTGCCACGCATGGTAGGGACGGGTATTGCAGATCGCATGCGCGGCGTTGAGTCGCAAGCTCATCCACTGTGCCATAGGTCCTCCGCGGCCGTCGCCGTGCTGAGCAGCGCCTGCTCGTGATGGGCGGATGACGATGCGCTCGATCTCCTCGGGTTGCACTCCGCGTTCCTCGACGATCTTCCGAAGTGCGCGTAGGACCGGATTCTCATAGAGAATGCACGGAAACGCTTTGAAGAACGTCGGTGCGATCATGAAGTCGCCGCCGAACTCTTCGAGCAAACTCCAATCGCAGCCGAGTGCGCCGGCGAAGCGCCACATCCCGAGGTCCCCTTCGAACAGCTCGAGGTCGCCGGTAAAACCTTGCTGCGCGAGCCGAACGGCGTCGATCCCGCCCTGCGCCATCCCGCCGAGATGATCGTACTTCGTCATCGGCGGCTCGCGGAGCGACATCGCTTTGCGCAGCGTCGGGACATGGGCGCTGTAACCGGCGATCCCGATCGCATGGCGCGTCGTCTCGCGATCGAGCCCGAGCAAAAGCGCCGCAGGCGCCGCAGCCGAAAAGACCGCGTGCGGCGTACCACGGACCAGCGGCGTACCGTTCGCGGCGATCGATGAAGGTCGGCGCCAAGCCGCACCGATCCGCCCCCCGACCTCGAGACCCGCGACGACGGCCGCGAGGAGCGCCTCGCCCGAGACGTCGAGCCAGTCCGCGAGGGCGAGCGCCGTCGGGATCGCGACCGCACCGACGTGACCTTCCGGACCGACCGGTTCGAAATCGAGTGCGTTGCAGCAAACCGTGTTCGCGAAGGCGGCACGCTCGACGGAGACGCGATCGCCGCCCCCGATCAAGCGGGCTTGCGCGAGCGGCGTGTTACGCGCAAAGGCAAGCGCGGCGCGACCGCTCGGCGTCTGGGCGCCCGAGACCATGCACCCCAGACAATCCAGGAGCATGTGCCGCGCAAAGCGACGTAATTGCGGCGACAGCTCGCCGACGCGCAACCCCGCGATGTAGTCCGCGATGCGCGACGTGATCGCCCCCGGAGGCGGAGAGAGTTCTCCGGTCGTCTCGATGACACTCATGGAGTCTCCCGTCGCAATCCGGCGATTTGATCTTCGATCAAGTGCCAAATGCGGTCGACCAGCGCGTTGAACGCCGGCGTTCGTTTTACCGCGAGATCGCGCGGCCGTTCGAATGGAATCGTAACCTCCTCTCGAATTCGGCCCGGCCGCGCGCTCATCACGACGACTCGATCGGAAAGGAAGACCGCCTCGTCGATCTGATGCGTGACGAAGACGACCGTTTTGCGGCGCGCTTGCCAGATCCGCAAGAGCTCGAGCTGCATGACCTCGCGCGTCTGCGCGTCGAGCGAGGCAAACGGCTCGTCGAGCAATAGGACGTCGGGATCGATCGCGAGCGCGCGAGCGAGGTTGACGCGCTGGCGCATCCCGCCCGAGAGTTCGTGCGGGTGGTATCGCTCGTAGCCGCGCAGGCCGACCAGGTCGAGCAGCTCGACCGCGATCCGCTCGGCCTCGTCGCGCTTGCGCCCCTGGATCTCGAGACCGAACGTGACGTTATGCAGCACGGAGCGCCACGGCCACAGCGAATCGGCCTGAAAGACGAACCCGACGCTCGGCGTCGGCCGGGTGACCCGCTGCGCGCCGATCCGGATCGTCCCCGCATCCGGCGCGCTCAAACCGTCCATCATCCGCAGCAGCGTCGTCTTTCCGCACCCGCTCGGACCGAGGAGCGCGACGAACTCGCCGGCGCCGACATGCAGATCGAGTCGATCGACGACCGGAACGGCGGTTTGGCGGAATGACTTGGTTACGCCCTCGACGGCGATCGTCGCGGTCATTCGGCCTCACTCGGCGGACGCCGCCAGGGGGCGATTCGGCGTTCGAGCAGATCGAGTCCCAGCGTACACACGACGCCGGTGACGGCGAGGATCGTCACCGCGACGAACATCAGCTTCGCATTCATCTGCTCCGAAGCCGACCAGGCGAGCCACCCGAGCCCGGCCGACGCGCCATAGAGCTCCGCGACGATCACGCCGACGAGGCCGCGACCCAGCGCCGTCCGCAGGCCGGCGACGATGAACGGAACCGCGTTGGGGAGGAGCACTTTCCAGACGATTTGCAGCCGGCTCGCGCAAAATGCACGCGCCGCTTCCACGAGCGAACGATCGACGGTGCGGATCCCGGCGACCGTGTTCACCAGTACGGCGAAGTAGCACAGCAAGAAGATGATGACGACCTTGGAAGCTGCGCCGACGCCGAGCAGCAGGATGAACAGCGGCGCGAGCGCGACGATCGGCGTCGCATTGGCCGCATAGATGATCGGGAGAAGATAGTCGCTTGCGGGTTGGCTGAGGCCGATCAGGATCCCCATCACGATCCCGAAGACGGAAGCGAGGGCGAAGCCGAGGCCGAGCTCGTAGCCGCTCGTGAGAAGATGCACGTAGATCGCACCGCTGGCAAATTGGCGGTAGGTCTCCGCGACGACGACGCTGAGCGGGGCGAACGCGAAGCGTCCGGTGATGACGAAACGGCCCGTAATCTCCCAGAGCCCGGCAAAGACGAGGAAGGCAATGGCGCCGCGAACGATCTGCTGGCGCTTGCGCAGGGTCTGCGCCGGGGAAGCCGCCGTCAGTACTCGGGCGAGCGAACCTTGATTTTGAGCCGCTGCGCGGCTGTTCGTAGAATCGACCAATCGAAATACTGCCCCAGATTCTTCGGGATCTCGTTCATATCGCCGATGTCGACCATCGCTTGCAGCACGCCGAGCGCGGCTGCTTTCGGGATGTAGCAATCCGGCGAGAGGACCTGCTGGCCGATTTCGACGTTGTAGAACAACTCGGCGGCACTGCGTGGGACGTCCATCGTCCGCTGCACCATCGCAATGATCTTCTCTTTGTTCGCGGGATCGTAGGCCCAGCGCGTCGCCATCAGGACCGCTTCCGCGATCCGGACGAGCGCCTCGCGATGCTCGGGGTCGGCCGCCGCCCACTTCGTACTGTACGCCCACGCGCCGGCGGCGAAGTATGGAATCCCCCCACGTCCCACCGGGAAGACCGTCAACCCGTACTGCTCGTGATAGAGCGCAGGGAAGGGGACCGACTCGCAGCTTCCGTCGACCTTCCCGGCTTGGACGGCGGCGACGCGCGCACCCGATGTTCCCAAGAGGACCATGCGGTAATCTTTGTTGACGCGCAAGTTTGCGCGGCGCAAGAGCTGCTGACAGGTCTGCGCGCTGGCCGACGTCATCCCGGGGACGCCGAGCGTTTTGATCTCGCTCAACTTCGAGATCCCGGGACGCAGGATCAAATCGTACGGCGACTTCTGTGTTTCGGCGAGGAAGATCCGTACGTCGGTCGCGCCCTGCAGGAAACCGGAGGCGACGGTCCCGAGCCCGGTCCCCTCGACCACGGGCGGATTGCCCGCCATCATCATCTGCACGGCCTGGCCCATCTGCGCGTTGATCGGTGCGATCGAGACGCCGGCACGTTGGAAGAACTCCGGCATTTCGCTGAGGATCGGGTGCGATGTGAAGCTGATCGCGCTCGGCGTGATCGACGTATAGCCGACCGTGACGTTCAACGTCTTCGGTTGCGCGCTCCCGCCGAGCGGACTCGCCAGCGCGAACGCCGCGGCGAGGACGGCGATGCGGTGCGGGCGCACGGTCAACGCTTCGCGGTCTCGGCCGTCTCGAGACCGGGCCGGTATTTGCCCTCCAAGAATCCCCCGATCCCGCCTTCGCCCTTGATCCAGCCGCCGCGCTGCAGGAGCGTCGCCTGGTCGCTCTTCGCGCTCGCGTACCAGTACGCTTCTTCATAATTCATCTGCATGTTGATCTTGTAGACTTCCTTGCACATCCGCAGCGCGATAGGGTCTTTTCCGCGCAAGGTTTCGGCGATGGCACGGACGGTTTTCCACAACTCGGCTTTGGGGACGGCTTTCGTGACCAGGCCGATCTCGTAGGCCCGCTTACCGCTGAACGGCTCACCGGTCATCGAATAGTACAGCGCCTCGCGAGGCCGCAGCGTCTCGGTGATGTTCTTCGTCACCATACCGCCGGGGAAATGCTTGAAGTTGATCTCGGAAAGGCCGAACGTCGCCTCTTCGGCGGCGATCGCGATATCGCACGCGCAGACGATCGAGAACGCGCCCCCGAAACACCAGCCGTTCACGGCCGCGATCGTCGGGGCGTGAAAAAGGCGCAACAGATGATTGCGCCACTCGTTCGAGATCGCCCGGCTACGCTCGCGTTCGAGCCGCGCGTCCTCCTCGGACATGTCGTAGAAGTACTCTTTGAGATCCTGGCCGGCGCAGAAGCTCTCGCCCGCCCCGGTGATGATCAGGACCCGCACCTTCGGGTCGAAGCGCAACGTCGTCAGCAGGCCGTGCATCTCCTTATGCATCCCCGGATTCATCGCGTTGCGCTTCTCGGGACGATTGAGCGTTATCGTAAAGATCCCGTCGTCTTCGTCGACGCGGATGAACTGGTAGTCGGCCATCTGAACCTCCCCGTTCCCATGCAAGGAGCTGCCTCTTTTTCGCCCCTCCTTGAAGGAGACCTATTCCATCCTGAAAAGGTCCTACCGAAAAAATATGCCGACCACCCGCTTCACGGTCGCTCAGCAGTTACTCGAGCATATCTTCCAGGCCGAGCTCGAGGAGGGCGTGACCTTGCCTTCCGAGCGCGAGCTCTGCCGGCAGTTTCACGTGAGCCGCGGGGTACTGCGCGAGTCGCTTCGCCTGCTCGAATTTCAGGGCTTGATCGCCGTCCGACCCGGGCGGGGCGGCGGGATCCAGATACGGCGGCCCACCGTCGAGAGCGTCGCCCGCGACCTCGCGCTCGTTGTTCGCTGGGAGCGGACGACGCTGGCCGAGGTGATCCGAGCGCGCGCGATGCTCGAGGCAATGTGCGTTCGCGAGCTCTGCCGGTCTTGTCCGCCGAGTCGGCTCCGGCGCCTGCGCCACGCCGCCGCGCGACGCGGGACCAACCCATACGACTTTTCGCCATACAACCGATTCCATCACGTCCTCGTCGCGACCGCGAACAACCGGGTCGTTACACAGCTCTATCGGGGTCTCTTCCGAGCGCTCTACGTCCACCTCAAAGCTGCACCCGAGCTCAGCGACGAGCGACACGATGCGAGCGTCCGGGCGCACGAAGCGATCGTCGACGCCATCGAAGCGCGCGACGCCGATCTGGCCGAGCGGTTGGTGAGCTCACACATCGAATCACACCGCGACTACATGACCGGCTGAGCCCGCCTTGCCGCGAGCTCCGCACCCATCGTAGGGAGCGCACGCAAAAAAAAGCCCGGCTCCTGCGAGCCGGGCTCCTCTGGTTTCGCTAGAACTCTTCTTCCGGTTCTAATCCGAGCGGCGAGTCGTCCTCGTCCTCGTCTTCCTTGTATTCCTCTTCCTCTTCGTCTTCGAGGACGTAGCCTTCGTCCTCGTCCTCGATTTCGTCGAGCGTCTCTTCCTCGTCGAGCCCGATTTCGTCGAGCGCTTCATCACCGAGCGGCGAGCGGATACCGCCCATCGGGCCGGCCGGGACGTCGAGCTCGGGGACCGCCGCACCGCGCGCCGGTGCGACGAGCGGTTGCGAGTCGTCGACTTCCTCTTCGGACTCTTCCTCTTCTTCGGGCTCGGCCTCGCGGGCCTCGCCGTCGGCCAGAGCACCTTCGCCGGCGGCCCTCATACGTGACTGTTCGGCTTCTCGCTGCGCGGCGGCGGTCTGCGTGAGACGCGGATCTTCGTCGCCCATCAGGAGCCCGATCTCTTGAGCACGCTCCCCGACGTCGTCGTCCTGGATCTTGATCTCGATCTCCTCGCGGTTTTCCGTGAGGACTTTCACGTCGAGCGCGAGCGATTGCAGTTCCTTGATCAGGACCTTGAACGACTCGGGGACGCCCGGCTCCATCACGTTCTCGCCCTTGACGATCGCTTCGTAGGTCTTGACGCGGCCCACGACGTCGTCGGACTTGACCGTGAGCAACTCTTGCAGCGTGTATGCTGCGCCGTAGGCTTCGAGCGCCCACACTTCCATCTCGCCGAACCGCTGGCCGCCGAACTGCGCCTTACCGCCGAGCGGCTGTTGCGTGATCATCGAGTATGGACCGGTCGACCGCGCGTGGATCTTGTCGTCGACCAAGTGGGCGAGCTTCAGCATGTAGATGTAGCCGACCGTGATCGGACGTCCGAAGCGTTCGCCCGTCCGACCATCACGCAGCCAAGTCTTCCCATCGGGCGGGAGACCCGCGTCTTGCAGCCACTCGGTGATATCTTCGGCATGCGCCCCGTCGAAGACCGGCGTTGCGACATAGTAGCCGAGCATCGCGGCGGCCCACCCGAGATGGGTCTCCATGATCTGGCCGAGGTTCATGCGTGACGGCACGCCGAGCGGATTGAGGACGATGTCGACCGGCGTCCCGTCCTCGAGGTAAGGCATATCCTCTTCGGGCAGGATCTTGGCGATGACGCCCTTGTTTCCGTGACGACCGGCCATCTTGTCGCCTTGCAGAATCTTGCGCTTCTGCGCGACGTAGACGCGGACGAGGTGGTTGACCCCGGGTGAAAGCTCGTCGCCGTTCTCGCGCGAGAAGCGCTTGACGTCGATGATCTTCCCCTTCTCGCCGTGCGGGACTTTGAGCGAGGTGTCGCGGACTTCGCGCGACTTCTCACCGAAGATCGCACGGAGGAGCCGCTCCTCGGCCGTCAGCTCGGTCTCGCCCTTCGGCGTAACCTTGCCGACGAGGATATCTTCCGGACGCACCTCGGCGCCGATGCGGACGATCCCGTTCTCGTCGAGATCCTTCAGCGAATCTTCCCCTACATTGGGGATGTCGCGAGTGATCTCCTCAGGGCCGAGCTTCGTGTCGCGCGCCTCGCATTCGTACTCCTCGATGTGAATCGAGGTGAAGCGATCGTCCTTGACCATCCGCTCGCTGATCAGGATCGCATCTTCATAGTTGTAGCCTTCCCACGGCATGAACGCGACGAGGACGTTCTGACCGAGGGCGAGCTCGCCTTGATCGCTCGACGGGCCGTCCGCCAGAATCTGGCCGCGCACGACGCGATCGCCGGGCTTGACGATCGGACGCTGATTAATGCACGTCCCGGCATTGCTGCGCGTGAACTTCAGCAGCTCGTAGGTGTGCTCGAGCTGGTCGTCGTCGTGCTTGACGATGATCCGGCGAGCGTCGACGTCGGTCACCTCACCGTCGGCCCGCGCAAGGACGCACCCGCCCGAATCCTTCGCCGCGCGATATTCCATCCCAGTCCCGACGATCGGAGCCTGCGGACGGAGCAGCGGAACCGCTTGACGCTGCATGTTCGCGCCCATCAGCGCGCGATTCGCGTCGTCGTGTTCCAGGAACGGAATCAGCGCCGTCGCGACCGAGACGATCTGCTTCGGCGAGACGTCCATGAGCTGGACGCGCTCGGGCGGCGCCTCGACGTACTCCTCCGCGTAGCGGCAGACGACCGACTCGGAGATGATCTTTCCGTTCTCGTCGACCGGTGTATTCGCTTGAGCGATGATGTACTCGTCCTCGCGATCGGCCGTGAGATACCGAATCTCGTCGGTCACATGGCTATCGCGGACGACCCGGTACGGCGTCTCGATGAAACCGTAGCGGTTGACGCGAGCATAGGTTGCGAGCGAGCCGATCAGCCCGATGTTCGGCCCTTCCGGCGTCTCGATCGGGCAGATCCGGCCGTAGTGGGAGTGGTGGACGTCGCGGACCTCGAACCCGGCGCGCTCGCGCGACAGACCGCCGGGACCGAGCGCCGAGAGGCGGCGCTTGTGCGTGAGCTCGGCGAGCGAGTTCGTCTGGTCCATGAACTGCGAGAGTTGCGAGGACCCGAAGAACTCTTTGATTGCGGCGACGACCGGCCGGATGTTGATCAGCGCTTGCGGAGTGACGGTCTCGATATCCTGGACGGTCATGCGCTCGCGAACGACGCGCTCCAGGCGAAGCAAGCCGACGCGAAACTGATTCTGCAACAGCTCGCCGACCGAGCGGACGCGGCGATTGCCCAGATGATCGATATCGTCGACATGGACTTGGCCGGTCGCCACCTTGATGAGGCGGCGGACGACGGCGACCATGTCCTCGCGGGTGAGCGAACGCTTCTCGATCGGCGGAATCGAGAGGCCGGCCGCGACGTACTCCTTCTCGAGTTTGCCCGAGAGTTTGTACCGCCCGACGCCGGCGAGATCGTATCGCTTCTCGTCGAAGAACAGCGACTCGATCAGCTTCTCGGCGTTCTCCGCGTTCTCGGGTTCGCCCGGCCGGAGCTTCTTGTAGATCTCCTTGAGCGCGTCCTCGCGCGTCTTGACGTCCTTGTCCTTCTCCAGACAGTTGCGGATTAGCGGACTGTCGTCGAAGAGCGCGAGGATCGCCTCGTCGGTCTCCCAGTCCAACCCCAGATCCGGACGCGACAGCGCACGGATGAAGGTCGTGACGTAGATCTTCCGGTTCTTGTCGATCCGGACGCCGATCGTCCCCTCGGTTTCGTCGTTCTTGGTCCCGTTGTCGGTCTCGAACTCGATCCAAGCGCCGCGATTCGGGATGATCGTCGCGTTGAACGTCGGGCGGCTGTTCGTGTCGACATCCTGCAAGAAGTAGACGCCCGGCGAGCGGACGAGCTGGCTCACGATCACGCGCTCGGCGCCGTTGATCATGAACGTCCCCTTCTCGGTCATGAGCGGGAAGTCGCCCATGAAAATCTCCTGATCGGGGATCCCCTTGATCTCGCCCGACTCCGCCGTGATAAGACGGACGCGGACTCGCAGCGGCGCGCTGTACGTCATATCGCGCTCGCGACATTCCTCGACCGAGTACTTCGGCTCGCCGAGTGAGTGCTCGCCGAACTCCAGAACCAGGTTACCGGTGAAATCCTTGATCGGCGAAATCGACTCGAACGCTTCCTTGAGCCCCTCGGTAATGAACCATTGGAAGCTGGCCTTTTGCAGCTCGATCAGATCCGGGATGTCGAGGACATGCGGGATCTTCGCGAAGCTGTAGCGCTGTCGTTTGGGACCCGGATCGTCGTACGCTTCGACCGTGAAGGCTTCGGTGGGGACTACAAAGGTGGGGAGCACCGCGGCCCCGGTCGAACCGCCGTTTCCCGTCTGCGCGGCCGTGCCGCGCTTCGACCGGCTCCCCTTCCCGGCGGCTTTGCCGGCGCTAGTTTTGGGGACCGTCGACTTTGCCATGTACTCTATCTACTCTCAAATACTTCAGACGCGTAGAAACAAAGAAAAAGACGCGCGAAACCAGCCGGAAGCCGATTTCTCGCTCCTCCCCCTCGTCCTGCTCACGCGATGCGGGACATAGGCGCCTAGCATAGCATGGGTGTCGAGAGTCGTCAAGAAGAGGCGCCCCGTCCCTGCTCTTACCTGAGGGAGTCGTTCGGTGCACGCTAGGCCGCTGGAGGCGACCGGGGGACCCCTTAACCAAGCAAGCAAGCGCCCTCAGCCTTTTCCCCGCACTCCCGGTCAAATCGGCCGGTCAGCGCCGTCAGGTCTACGGCGAGATTCGGTTATATCGACTCGAACAAAGCGCGAGATCAGCTTCCTCGCCGGTAGACGTCGTTCGGCGAGAGGTGCTCGACGGTGACCCCGGTCTCCGTAAAAGTCCGCGTCACTTCGGCCGACTCGTAGATCCAGAACATCGTCATCGGCCCGTCCCCGGTGTTGACGAAGCGATGCGGGACACCGCCGGGGATATATGAAACGTCGAACGGCCCGACTTCGAACGAACCGCCTTCATATTCGACCCGAGCGCTCCCCGCAAGGACGAGGATTTGTTCGGCGCAGTTGTGCGAGTGCCAATCCGCGGCTTGGCCGGCGGGCAGCGTCGTCGTCCCGGTCGTCACCGACGCGCCCTCGCGCTCGCCGACGAATCGTCTGGTTTTTACGCCGTTGCCGCGGTCGAGGACTTCGACCTCGTTCGCCTTGACACAGAAGGGCTTCATACGTGCTGCACCTCTTGGGCCCGCAGGCGCATTCGGTATCCTCGTCAGCGACCCATTGCTCGAGGGGATTCCCGCCGCCGGGACGTCCGTGGTGCAGCGGCGGCGCGGCGAATCGTCACACCAGGTCGCGCAGCGTGACCGCCAGCTCGGTCGGCCTCCCCCGGTGTTCGACCGTCAGGAGGACGCGGGTACCGGGCTGCGAGCGCAACCACTCGCGGACCTGCGCTAGCGAAAGCGAGCTCGCCGGAAGACCGTTCACCGCGATGATCCGATCCCCGACGGCGATCCCCGCCTGATCGGCCGGACTTTGCGGCGCGACCGCCGCCACCTCAAAATCGCCCTGGCCTTGATTGAGCCACAACCCCGAGCGGTCGTAGGTCGTCGGCTGGTCGGCATCGGGATCTTCGAAGATCAATCGCCGGTGCGCGTAATCGAAGGTGACCGTGAAGCGGTCGATCACTCCGGTTCCTATGCTTCCCGTCAGGCGGTGCGATGTGAAGAAGCCGCCGTTCACGGTAGGTAAGCGCAACAGCGGCTCGCGGACGTCGAGCGAGCCCAGGCGAAGATCGTGGGCTCGTGCGATGTAGCCCGGGACCGCGCCGCCGAATCCCCACCCCGTGATCGTCTCGACGCGCGGGACATAGCGATCGAGGAGATGCTCGCGTTCGATGACGGGCTCCATGAACGTCACGTCCATCCGATCGCCCGTGTCCACCGTAAAGGCACCGGCGATCCCATCGAGCGACGCCTCGACGCGCGGCGTCCCGCCTGCCAGGACGCACGGGAGGATCTCACCCCGCCCATGATAGGCGAACCGCGAGGGCGTGGTCAGCGTCAGGAGATGGGCACGATAGTCGATCCGGACGACGTAACTCCTGAAGAGCTCGCTCCCGATCAAGCCGTCCAACGCCTCGAGCCCGCTCGCTCGGCGTATCTCGTCAAAATCGGTGACCGTGAACGTCTGATCGTTCATCGTGATCGGGCCCAGGCTGACGGAGGCGATCCGGACACGGCTCGCCTGCACACGATTCGGGCCGGTCCCGCCGATCGTGAACGAGCCGGTCGGCGTCAGGCCCAGCGCCGTGACGACCTGCGGTGCGATCATGTACGAAGCGCCGCTGTCCAAGACGAACGCGAAGGGGCCTTTCCCATCGAGTTTTAGCTGGAGGACGACGCGATTCTCGATGAAGTCGAACGGGATGGTGACGGAGCCCGGCTGCGCGTGCGCCGGCGCGCCCGCGAGGACCAGCGCGAGGACGAGGCTCAGCGCGAGTCGAGGCCTTCGCAAGATCACTCGGCGATAACGGAAGTCGAAGCGTCCTCGTTCCGCTTGCGAGCGCCGAGCAAGAAGACCGTCGGGATCGAGATCAGGAAGAGCAAGCCCGAGAGCCGGAACAAATAGTCGTACGTGATCGAATTGACGTTCTGCTGGATCATTCGGTAGAGGAGCTGCAGGTGGAGGGCGCGCGTCGCCGGATCGGCGAGGAACGCCCGGACGGCCGGATTCGAGAGGTCGATACCACCCGCCAGCCCTTCTTGAACCGCGGCGCCGTGCCGCTGTAGCAGGGTGGTGAGGATCGCGATCCCCAGGCTCCCGCCGAGCTGCCGGATGAGGGTATAGAGCCCGGTCGCGTTGGCAAGCGCCCCTCGGTCGATCGAGGCGAGCGTCGCGGTCGAGAGCGGGACGAACAAGAAGCCCATCGAGAAGCCCTGGATCGCGCGCGGCCAGAAGATATCCCAGTAGCCCGCGTATTGATTGAGATCTCCCATCAGCCACGCCGAGATCCCGAACATCGCGAGTCCGGCACCGATCATCCAACGCGGATCGACGCGATTGTTCAAGCGTCCGGCGATCGGCATCGAGACGGCCGTTGCCATTGCGCCCGGGAGGAGCGCCAGACCGGATTGCCAGGCGTTGAAGCCGAGGATATCTTGGAAGTACAACGGCAAGATCAAGTTCAAGCCGAACAGGCCGAAGCCGCTGACGACACCGATGACGTTCCCGGCGGTAAAGGCACGATTCTTGAAAACGCGCAAGTCGACGAACGGCTCGCGATCGCGCAGCTCACGAACGATGAAACCCGTGATCCCGATGAGCGCCACCCAGCTGAGGATCACGATCGCCGAGGAGCTGAACCAGTCGTCGTGCTGTCCGCGTTCGAGGACGTACTGCAGCGACGCGATTCCCACGGTCATCATCCCCAACCCGAACCAGTCGACGCCGCGCTCCGGCTTGGCGATGTAGGAGGGATCGCGAATGAACGCAAGCGTCATGAGGAAGGCGGCGATCCCTATCGGGATATTGATATAAAAGATCAGCGGCCAGCTCGCGTTGTCGACGATGTACCCGCCGAGCGTCGGCCCGAGCGTCGGACCGACCATCGCACCCAGGCCGAAGACCGCCATAGCTTGACCGCGCTTTTCCGGCGGATAGGATTCGAAGAGGATCGCTTGTGCGGTCGGCTGCAGCGCGCCGCCGCCGATACCCTGCACGATACGGTAAAAGACAAGCTGCCATACGTTCGTCGCCGTTCCGCACAAGAACGATGCGATCGTGAACATCGCCACGCAGGCCGCGTAGAACTTCTGGCGTCCGAAATAGGCGGTGAGCCAGCCGTTGAGCGGCATGACGATGACGTTGGCCAAGATGTAGGCCGTCGCGACCCAAGAGATCTCGTCGATCGAGGCGCCGAGATTCCCCGCCATCGTGTCGAGCGCGACGTTGACGATCGACGAATCGATGATCGCCATGATCAGCCCGAGCATCACCGTGACGGTAACGATCAGGCGTGAACCGCCTTTTTCGCTGCGGAAGACCGAACCGTTCAGGCGTAGGCGGCCGGTCGATGGGGCGAGGGATGCGATGACGATTTCTCCCGGTGGTGTATAATGTAGTGGTAACGCTGGGTGACGATTTCATCACCCACTACCTATTACCCCGCCCGGAGCCTCTCATGGCCTATGAAGTCGTCAAACGCATCCGCAATCGCGCCTACCGCTACCGCGTCGAGAGTTATCGCGACGAACGCGGCCAAGCGCGCGGACGATGGATCTACTTGGGACCGGCTGAGCCGTTGCCGCCCAGCGAGAAATCACAGCGGGCTCAGACGCGCGGCCGACTGCTCGATGCGCTCGAGTGCCTGCTCGAACGAGGCGAGTACGCAAACGTAACCGCCTCGGCGGTCAGCGCCGAAGCCGGTCTCGCGCACGGGACCTTTTACCGCTACTTCCGCAATAAGCGCGATGCGCTCCGTGCGGCGCTGCATCGCTACGGCGAGCGCACGGAGCGCATCCGGGCGACGTTGAGCGAACCGCTCGGGACGAAAGAGCAAGAACGCGCCCGGCTGCGCGCCGGCATCGAACAGATCCTCCGCGCCCCGGTCGAACGTCCCGGCCTTTTGCGCGCATGGTTCGCGCTCGCCGTACAAGACGAGGAGATTGCGTTCGTGCGGCGCGAGCGCCGCGAAGCGACGCGCGCCGCGCTGTGCTCTTACATCGAACGGCTACGCGCTTGCGGCTATGCGAAGGTCGACGATCCTCCGGCGACGGCCCACGCGATCCTGGCTTTCCTCGACGGGCTCTTCCGGCTCGTGGTCGACCGCCGCGGTCCGCTCGGCGAGAAGGAGATCGCGGCTGCCGCGACGGTGATCGACCGCGGCGTCTTCGCCACCGCCGGCTAACAAGCCGCAACGCAACCTCGGCGACGCGCCCACGGTCCTGGACGGCGTGAGCGCCCCGTCTGCTTCATATCGCTGGAAGATCCTCTTCCTGCTGACCTCGGCGCAGGCGCTTGCATACATCGACCGGGTCAACCTGTCGGTCGCGGGTCCGGTCCTCATTCGCTTGCATCACTATTCGCCGGCTCTGCTCGGCGTGCTGTTCTCGATCTTCAACTGGACCTTCACGCT